>Ga0308419_1000043_pt1 | contig 99801 bp, 72 predicted proteins | sample HotsprSampleMS50_FD_203674 | JGI IMG/M metagenome (GOLD analysis project Ga0308419, IMG submission 203674) | Hot spring phototrophic mat microbial communities from Mushroom Spring, Yellowstone National Park, Wyoming, United States - 20090730_MS50 ... | reverse complement strand
TATTGACCGGAGAGCATAGAATGACAACAACCGCAAGAATGTTCGATGTTCTGGCGAAAGCCAGCGAGAAACCCGCCTAACCGCACGCCCGAAAGGGCGGCAGCTTGCGGCGGGTTCCCGAAGGTCAAGCACCAGAGTCCCGGCTTGTAGCCCCGGTCTCACTCTATCGTGGCTGAAGCCAGGACTCCAGGTTGACCATGAAAATAGGATTGCTAAACCAGTTCAAACTGCTCAGTATCAGCTTTACGCTCGTTATCTGCCATACTTGCCAACCATGATATAGCAACACCATCGACTGTGGAAACGGTGGGATCTTCAGCACACTCAGCAGCAGCATCCCGATCAAAATCGGCCATAATCGGGCCATAATCATGCGTCCAGGCAATCAGTTCGTCAACGGTGGGATCTTCAGCACACTCAGCAGCAACATCCCGATCAAAATCGGCCATAATCGGGCCATAATCATGCGTCCAGGCAATCAGTTCGTCAATTGAATACCATCCCGATCGATAACGGACTTGATCGGTTGGATTGAGCCAGAAACAGATTTGCCCGTCTTTCCACTGCCAATGCTCAAGCGAGCGCCAGTGTTTACCCTGATCTTTCAAGGTTATCTTAACCTCCTCGAGCAAACGGAGTAGTTCTGTCAGGTTCAGTCGCTCTGTATTACGCATTCGGAGCAAACGACGGTTGCAAGCATCGCGCAGATACTCCAGCTCTTCGACAGTTAATTGCTCAATGTCGATCATGCGTTCTCCCTCCTGTAAGGCCTGCCACGTATTCATGATACTCTATTTTTCGCCAAAATGAGCAGTTCCGATCAAATCTGTCACATTTTCCAGAAAAACCCGGAAAAATGGTGACAGGTATCCAGGAGACAAAGGCAGTACGTGTAAGAAATTCAACGGGTTGCTCTTGATTGGCCCATCAGAGCGCGAACGTTCAGGGCGACATCAACATGCGACCGCCCGACGACTGAAGTCGCGGGCCGGGGCTGCGAAGCGCACGCGGGCTATTGGCAGATGACTCACCATGTACGTCGTGCCTCTGAAAAATGCTATAATAGCCATTAACATCTGGTAGAGTAGATATAAAGACAGGGCTTACGCAATCGCGTAATTCAGGCACCTTCGCGTACATCCTGAAAAAGTTGTTGCGGCCTCAGCACGGCTAATGCCCAATGATCAGCATAGCAAAGGTATCAGTATGGACACAATTCATCCACGCCCGACAGAGGATGAGGCGGCAGCGGTACTGGCTGCCATCGCTGCCTATTTACAGGATCAAGCGTCACACCAGACCACACCAGCCATAGATTGGCACTGGTCAGCATCAACCCGATTGATTGCCCAGGGGTTGCAGCCAATCCGCTCACCGCTCCGGCCAACCTGGGGATGTATTGAACGCCTGCGTCGCGCTGGATCGGGCAGTAGTGGTATTACCGGGTTATAGCTTCCCGTGAGCCAGTGTCTATGGACGTCCCCAGTTGCTTGAACCAACCATATTTCTGGCCTGCGGCGGCGTGGAAGAGATACCATACCGCTCGGCTTGTGGCAGAGCAGTGTAGTGGTACACACGGCTGCATACCCTCTGTCATATGATCGGACTTACGCGATGATACGGTCAATTTACCTTTTTGCCGGAGTTCACCATGAACGAAGTGAAGGCCAGAGGCAAATTCCGAAGAAACCTACCTGGTGATGGACGACTGTCTGACTCCTATGATGATGATGCCGCCCCGGTTCAAATGACCTCGTGCTTTAACCTCAGATAAATACGCATACATAAGTCTGAGGAATAGACGTCAGATCTGATATTTGACAAATGAACGGCTTCGTGATACTTTACGCAAACCGACAAGTGTTTATCTCCATAATCGTAGGAAGTATAGAGTTATCAGCTTGACTTATTCGTAAACGTTCTCCGATGAGGGGTTGCAAGGGCCGTGCCTCACCCGGCCCTTCTTGTATGGCTCATGGTGACACCAGCGCTGACATCATGAGCTGGTACGAAGGTTTCATGGAGTTACACGCCCCTGCAAACTCTACAGGCGAACGTTCCCTGAAACGGGTACACCTATTCTGTCAACCACGATACCAAGTCAACGTCAGTCGCTGTGCTGTAAATGTAAAAAAGGGAATGACATCACAATGGAAAAGAAGCTTGTCATTACGGCAAGAACTGGCCCACATGCACAACAGATCCAGACCCTGATCATTCACATTACCGAAACATGTTCGGAAGAGACCATCATACTCTGCCGAAAGAACAACCGGGGGTGCTTCTGGTCACGCATATCTCTCCAGTCCGCAAAGTCGCTCATCGTAATGGGCATCGTATTGCTATTACTCACAGCCGTTGGCTTTTTGTTCGCGTAACATCCCCCATCGTATGGCCATTACTTACAGCCGCTGGCTTTTTGTTCGCGTACATCCCTCCGGCAGAGAAGTGTCATGGATAGCGCTCCTCCGCCGAGGGGTACATGTTCATAGCCTCCATCTGGCAACACCAGACGTTACACTGCCAGTTCCAATTCCTGTGGCACTCCCAACCGCTCATCAATCCACCGGCGACAGTCCGGGTAGCGCAGACTGAGCTGCAGATCGTGTTTGAGGCGTGCATTACTCAGCCGTACCGAGGCAGAGGCCATACCTACCACATTGGGATCAAGTCCGGACTGTAAAGCAGCACGACGTGTGTGTGTGCGAGGGGGCAACATTCCCATTCGTTCTCGTACCTCTCTATACAGATCCATCAGGCGCAGCGGCATATCATCAGCAACATTATAAATGGCACCTGGACAACCGTGGGTTACCACACGTTCCAGGATCATGAGCAGATCATCAATATGAATACGTGAAACAAAATTGCGACCTGTACCAATAACCATCATTGTCCCCTGAATCATGGCCTCAATAAAATCGCGCTCAGGGCCATAGATCGCCCCAACACGCATAATCATTGCAGGGAAATTATGCTGGCGCACGGCTTCCATAATCACCTGCTCGGCCTCGACCATAATTTGCCCCAGGGTATAACAGGGAGCAATCAGCATATCTTCGGTCAGCAGTGTATCACCAGCATCACCATAGGGTGCCGTATTCGAGGTAAACACATATGCCCGTACCCGCCGCGCTCGTGAGCAGGCGGCAATCAAATGCTGATTGCCGTCTACAAACGTCTGACGAAGAACAGTATTCTCGAGTACCGAACGGGAAGTCAGATTATAGACATAATCTATGCCATCAGCCACACCAACCAGTGTCTGAGGATATAACAGGTTGCCTTTCCAGACAACCATACCCTGTGCAGCCAGTTGCTCTACAATAGGAGAGTCAACATCGTTCTCACAGACTAGCCCCCGCACGCGGTGACCCTGTGCCAGGAGCCGTCGTGTCAGCCGCGAGCCAACATAACCCGCAGCGCCTGCGATCAGGTAGCACGCCATAGTACACCTCTCGTTTCTCGTATGCGAGCGCAACAGTATCACCAATGAATACAGTGAGGATGACTGCAACTCGCCTGCTTACTGCCGTGACGCTGCCTGGCCTGGGCATGGGCATAGCCCGAAATCTGTGGCTATTCAAGAGCAGCGAATGAAGTTCCTGCCATTTTACCATTTCTTTGCGAATTTAGCCAGTGGTCTGACCAGGTTCATGGGACACGTTGAAGATATATCCCCGTTCAGGTGGTGGTTGGGCGGGGCCGTGCTCCGCCCAGGTGTACAGGTCAGTGGGATGGGCGGGAATGCGAACTTTTTGTGACGCTGCCGGGTGGGGCCGTGCTCCGCCCAGGTGTATAGTGGGATCCAGGGGTTGGCTCATCCTTGCCATTTCAGTTACCACCACGAAACGCCAGCAACTGGAAATGCGGAAGTAGGCCAGGAATGATGCTCGCTTACCGCTGCCCGTACTGACGTGCTAGTTGCTGGCGCTCCTCGGCAGTGATCAGTTCAAAAGTGTCACCGCGATTGATATAAATAATTTCCTCGTTTTTCACCCGCACTATTAGATCGGACATTGCATTACCATTTACATCTGCCAGACGGAGACTCACAGGGGTGAGATCTTCACCCGCACCAAACAGATACGGCCCGATTATCGTGTGTACCTGACTCGCGTCACCGCCTGGTAGATACAACACTATGACCTGGCGGTTCAGGTTGATGCCAATAAAGTGGCTCGGCCCGTTCATTTCGGCACTATTGCCCACGGGCGCCGTCAGGTGAAACGTACGCGGACGTCCGTACACCAGATCATCATACTTGATCGTGCCCCAGGCTACTAGGTTGCTCAACACGACATAGACGGCCAGCAGGGCCAGAACACCGGTGACGATGTAGGCCAGAGAATTAACACTATCCGATTGAACGCTCATAAGTGGACGACGCTCGTTACGTAATTCACGACTGGTAACAGCCATTGGATGGTACCTCCTGGTGTCACTATTGGAGCACAGAGACGAATACTACCCACTGTTGCAAGGGGCATGCGCATACTGCTTATGTCCATTGTGTTGCTGATGTATGTCAATGATCTTCAGCAGATGAGGGATATATCACAATCCTATTGCAGATGTAGGCTTGCCATAGATGTAGAATACGATCTTTTGTTCTAAAACAAGTATATCATACGGATGCTGTCTGCGTCAAGAACATGTTTGCTACTGGTATGACGTATCTTCATGTTCGCTCATCCAGGCTGCACGCGCTGTTGGAACACGAGCCGGGGCTGTCAGGCATCTAGCAGGCCAGCCGGGGCGGTGCAAGCAAGCATTGCCAGCATACCTATGGTACACAGCCTACTTGACAAACTTGCTTCAGTACGTTATGATTCGGCACAATAACGATATAGCGTAACGCTTATCCAGAGAGGTGGAGGGATCGGCCCGTTGAAGCCTCGGCAACCCCCTACAGGATGGTAAACAATGTAAACCGCATGCGTTTCTCATCTGGGAAGGGTGCCAATTCCGGCAGCTTATACTGGAAGATGAGCGGCAGAACCTGATGTTAGCCTCTTCCCCAGGCCTTGTCCCCGCCAGAGCGGGGATGGGGGAAGGGCTATTTTTTTGAACAGCGCGCCTGGGCTCAATCTTACATTGAACACAGGCGCGTTTTTGCATGCCCTGCGGCGAGACGTTGGACGGCAACATCTCGCCGATAGCATCGTGTAGCCCGTATCTGAAGCTGGCTCTTATACTCAAGGAGGAATTCATGCTGTCTGTCCCTACCATAGAAAGCTCTTCGATCCGTGATCACATTGTTGGCCTGGATGTGCGTATTCCGCTGCTCAATGGTACAACGACCTATCCTATTAACCTGGACAATGCTGCCAGCACCCCGGCCCTGCGTTCCGTCCTGGCAACCGTCAATGATTTTATGAACTGGTATAGCAGCATCCATCGTGGGGCCGGGTTCAAATCCCAGCTGGCAACACGGGTCTATGAAGAGGCACGCGGTATCGTTGGCCGTTTTGTGGGTGCCCATACGGATCAGCATGTGGTTATCTTTGGCAAGAACACCACAGAGGCGATCAATATTCTGGCGCAGCGTATTGCCTTCAATCCCGACGCGGTCATTCTCTGCTCACAGATCGAACATCACTCAAACGATCTGCCCTGGCGCCGAGTAGCTGAGGTCAAGCACATTCAGGTCGATCAGCAAGGACGGCTGGATGAGGCGCATTATGCATGCCTGTTGCGTGAGTATGCTGGCCGTGTGCGGCTGGTGGCAATCAGTGGTGGCAGCAATGTTACCGGTGTCATTCCGCCCATCCAGCGCCTGGCAGTGCAGGCTCACGCTGCTGGTGCCGAAATCTTTGTAGATTGCGCCCAGCTTGCACCCCATCGTACCATTGACATCCGCACGCTGGACGATCCCACACATCTAGACTACGTCGCGTTTTCTGGGCACAAACTGTATGCACCATTTGGCTGCGGTGCGTTGATCGGGCGGCGTGATACCTTTGCCCAGGGGGAGCCGAGCTATGTTGGTGGCGGCACGGTCAGGAGCGTCACCGAGTCGACGGTGGCGTGGACGGACAGCCCTGGTCGGGATGAAGCGGGTAGTCCAAACGTAGTGGGTGCGGTAGCGCTGGCGGCAGCAGTGAATACCCTGACGATGCTGGGCATGGAAACCGTAGCCGCACATGAAACTGAACTGACCGCATATGCGTTACAACGTCTGGCACAGGTGCCATGTATACGTATCTATGGCGAGACTGACCCGGAAGCGGCACGTACTCGACTGGGCGTAATTCCTCTGGCGATTGAGGGGGTTGCCCATGGCCTGGTCGCAAGTATTTTGAGCAATGAGTATGGTATCGCAGTGCGGCATGGCTCGTTCTGTGCCCAACCCTACCTGCGCCGACTGTTAGAGCGCCCCGATACCGAGATCGATTGTGGCCAGACGGCCAGCAACACGCAACCTCCTGCTGCTTCGCCAGGCCTGGTGCGCATCAGTTTTGGTATGTACAATACACTGGATGAAATCGATTCCCTGGCTGAAGCACTGACCACAATTGCGCAGCATGCCTATCAGGGCAATTATGCCCTGAATCCCGTTACGGGTGAGTATCAACCACAGGGCTGGAATCTGGATACACGCCGTTATTTTAGTCTTGGGCCAGTAGTAGGCCGATCTGTGCCTCCGGAGACAGCTGTAGTGGTATCTTCTGGTGATTAACACGGCTAAAATCTACAATCCAGACCATTATATTGTAGCCTCAGTAGAGGTATGTGGTGGGTGTCTGATGGGGCTCGAACCCACAACCCCCTGATCCACAGTCAGGTGCTCTGCCATTGAGCTACAGACACCATGCATTACCAGCCTGAAGTATAGCATGGACGGCAGATGACTGTCAAATAACCTGTCAGTCATAAGGTGTTACGGATGAACCGGAGCGATTGCCGACACTCTATATGGGCAACCACTCCGGTAGGTTAAATAATCGCCTTAATTTTAAATGCGCTCCTTCTCGCGGTGTAGACGGATCTGGCGAATAAACAGCGTGAGACCCAGCAGCACGAAGCCTGATAGTGGCACACCGGTACTGGTTGCCGGGAGTGGTGCAGGCGTTTCTGGTGTTACGCCTCCGGCAATAGCCGGTGTCTCGGTCGGTGGCACACTGGCGACTTCATCACCTTCGTCAGTATCGGGTGGCGTTTGTTGTGGCACTAACCCGGCAGGTGTTGCAGTTGGCGCTATCACTGTTGGACTGCCCGTTCTGCCCGTACCTGTTGTAGCGCCAGATGTGCCGGGTGACGCAACCACTGGTGTTGGGGTGCGGGTGGCCGTCTGGGGCATTTGCACCACCAGTACCGTGACGATATTTGAAAAGAGCGGCCGCGTCGCACCAGTGTGTAAGAGCTGGCCCTGTGCCACAATCAACGTGCCTCCAGCCACGTCAGGCCTGATACGGGTTCTGATGGTCACTTCGACGGTTTCACCGGGTTTCAGCAGGGAGAGTTGATGTTCAATCTCATTGCCCGCAACACGTGGATCAGCGCCCCGATCGGCAGAAGCCCCCTGTACTTCCAGATTAGCGGGCAGGGTGGTGCGAATGCGAATATTGCGCATATCATTGGCTCCCCCTTCAACTTCCGGGCGAGTGTTACGCAATACGAGCGTGTACTGCACCTCTTCGCCTGCAAATGTGCTGCCCCAGTCACTGGCCATACGGAAGAAGATACCGGTCTCAGTAGGTGCTGGTAACGGTGTATTCGTGGCTGCCTCGGTTGGCACCTCTTCAACTATCGCTGCGTCCGGCACATCGATTGGCAACGGCACATCTGGTTGCTCCTCTCCTGGTTGCACCACCGATAGCGGTGCTGGCGGCGGTGCGACCGGCGGCGGCACGACTGGTGGTGTGACCGGCGGCGGTGCGACCGGTGGTGGTGCTGGCTGACGCGGCGGCTGAGACGGGGGTGGCGCTGGCGGCGGCGGGGGTTGTGGTACCCCTGATGCCGGGCCGACTGGTGTTGGTGGCGGCTGAGCAATCAACGGCCCCCCAGCATCGTCTTCAGGCGGTGCCGGGGGGGCAATCGGCGTAGGCTCGCGGTCACGTCTACGGCCACCACCCGGATCGCCGGCCGGTGGCGGCGGGGGTTCCGCTGGCGGCGGCGGTGGCGGGGGTTCCGCTGGCGGCGGTGGTGGCGGGGGTTCCGCTGGCGGCGGCGGTGGCGGGGGGTCCGCTGGCGGCGGCGGTGGTGACGGTGATGGTGGCACTGGTGTGGGCTGGCCTGGTACCAGAGTACCAGGCGGCGGCACTGGCGTAGCGGTCACATTTGGAGCAGGTGTATTTGTGATATTGATCGGCGTGCTGGTGGGCACCACCTGTCCACCTTCAGTAATTTGCACGGGAATCTGGGCCGACGTATCTGTCTCACCATTAGCCGAGCCGCTGGCCTGGTTCGTCACTACGCCCGGCTGGGCATCGCTGCGTACTCGCACCTGGATGGTGATCGTAGCCGGTGAAGCATCCTGGATAGTGATTCCACTACAGGATACCGTTTGTCCAGTCGTACAGGAACCACTGGTAGTACTTGCACCCAGCACTTCCAGGCGATTATCAACGGTATCATTCATGGTCGCACTAAGGGGTGTAGTGCTGGTGGTAAACAATGAAACGCTATAACTGAACTGTTGTCCTGGTCGAGCCGATGAAACCGAGGCCAGCTTTAAGACCTGAATCCCCCCCGAAACTACCGGTGTGCTGGTGGCGGTCGGTGTCTCGCCATTGACCGGTGTGCTGGTGGTAATCGGTGTCTCGCCATTGACCGGCGTGTTGGTAATAATCGGTGTCTCGCCATTGACCGGCGTGCTGGTGGCGGTCGGTGTCTCGCCATTAATAGGGCCGGGCGTATCAGTTGGGATGCGTGAAAATGTCGGCGTACTTGGCGGTTGACCATTATCCACCGTCGGTGTACTCGGCGGTTGACCATTATCCACCGTCGGTGTTGGTGGCTCATCGGGCACAGCCGTTGTTGCCGTCGGAGGTGGGAGAGTGGCTGTCGGTGGCAGTGGGGTGGCTGTTGGTATAATCGGCGTTGGCGTGGGGGGCAGACCGGGTGTCCAGGTCGGAACTGGTGGTGCCTGCGCTGGCTCGGGATCGCCCGTTGGATCGTCCACCGGGGTATCCGTAGCATTCTCCTGTGCTGGAACTATCGGGGGATTGATCCAGCGATACGCCTCCGCATAGAGCGGAAAGATCATCATAAGGACACTGAGTATCAGCAGCAATACTTCCCACACCGTCCAGCGAACGGATCCACGTCCGCGTATAGGACGTTGCTTACCACGATGGAAGAAAGAGTGCATAGAGTATTCCTCACTTCAAAAAAGCGGGGTTGACCCCACCAGATCCGCAACGACCACCAGTCGCTGGGTATCCCAGGCTGTACAGGTGATCAACGTCAGCACAGGGGTAGAAGTCGGGGCCATGACCTCGATCTGGGTCGGCCAGACATTTTTGATTTCACGGACATGATAATGATACTGCCATCGCCCAGCCTCGACCAGGATTTCGGCACCGGGCTGCAACTGGCCCAGATCACGGAAGACGCTGCCGCGCAATCCAGCATGCCCGGCCATCACGGTATTACCGTCCTGGTGGGGTAAGCCTGAGCCATGATGATAGCCCACGGCATACTCGGCGACTTGCCAGACACCATCCACAACAAATACCTCAACCACAGATGAGTCGATTCCAATGGCCGGTATGAGCAAGCGCCTGGGACGCGGATCTTCTCCACCCATTGCTGGCACAATCATATCCTGGGGCGCGATATAATCGCGGATCGGAACAGTCTCAACCATATCGGGGGGCGTAAAGGGTAACAACCGGGCCAGCTGAGCAACGCCTGACAGATCGACGGCATCCGTTGTATTGTCGATCGCGGCGGCACGGCCGGCTGGAGCCATATGATGGGCTTGCCACACAGACGGAGTCTGCACTGTAGGCGTACTGTTGGCCAGTCGTAGCGCATAGAGCCAGTCACGCCCATAGCCATCCAAGAACCAGTACCCGCCTCGCAGGAGCAGGAGACATACCAGAACACGTTCAACCTGACGTAGAAAGTCATCTACCCACGTGCGTTGCAGAAAAGGCTTGAGTGCCAGTTGCCGTTGGGTTGCATTCGAATAGAGTGATACTGGACGCATCAATTCGTCCTCGGCAGGCAGAGATGCTATCAGCAGTTCAGACAACAATGCCTGCGTTGTATGATCTTGATGAGCGGAAGCTGAAGAAGAATGCTTGATCACATGCAGCCCCTTTTCATGGTGAGTACGTATCGGGAACAAGCAGCCGTGATCCATTAACAAGAATGTAATCTTTAGGCAGGACGGATGTCATCATTAAAGCATAACTATCGTCGGGCTGCAATGATTATACACGATGAATCGCACAGACGCAATAGCAATGTGCCACTGCAATGATAAAAACAGTACTTCTGGACTAGTGTGAGCAAATACCGGCGCCTCCATTTTTTCCGTGGATCCAAAACCAGATACCTTGCATGATTTGAAAGATAGCCGCTATGGAAACCGATAGTAGGGAACGTGTTACTGTTGTTCACCGTGGCGTTTACGGGTCGATTGTATCGAAACCAGAGGGTATCACCGGCATGATCTCATCTGTAAAGAACATGGTGAGATGAATAATCTTTTATTTTCTACGACACACAGTGGTATTGTTATGATTGCCGTCTTATTTGCTCTTATGACGCTTGTGTATTATAGTTATGAAAAGAGAAAACCAACGTGATAAGGATACTGTTGTGGATATAAATGAACAGGCTGAACAACCAGGTAACACGCATCAGGTAGCCCGGGAATCCTTTGTAGCGGCACATTCCTCAGGATTACGTGAAATTTTGACCAACATCAGTCTGTTTTTTGATGCGGCTTACGAGCGTGATCCGTTGCCTCTCCTTCAGGAACTTTCATGTGAACTTCTCCAGACAAACAATGTGCAAATTGTGATACCGACCGGATCGACACATGTGGAACCTGACAATCCATACCGGTTGACCCAATTTATCATGATCAAAGGGCGGCGCATCGGACGGCTAGATGCACACCGCACGCTCCCTTTTACAACTGATGATCGGGCGCTAGCCTTTTTAATCAGCCAGCTCATCAGCATTGTGCTGGAACAAACCGCGCTGCATAGCCAGCTGGAACAGTATCATCAGCAGAATCGCGCCACAGTGACCACCCTGGAGCAACTGTTGGAGTTTATGCAAGGTGCTGTCACGACTACAACAAACTGGCGGCAGGTAGCAGCTTCGCTCACAATGCATGTGCCACGCATCGTGGGTGGGCAACGGGCCAGCCTGCTGATTATTCCAGCCAATCAACCTGACACACCCCAACTGGTGCTAAGCAATGGCACCAGTGTCAGCCCCGAACGGGCACGTGAAGTCTATAATCGCGGTCTGGCTGGTCTGGTGCTGCGTGAATGTCGCCCGCTGATTATCGACGAAACCCAGACCGATCAGCGCTGGCTTTCGATGGGACTGGCAAACTATGAAACCCCATCTCGTTGTGCCATGGCCGTGCCGCTAATCTGGGGTAAGCTCATCCTGGGTGTCCTGACGGTAACGACAAACAATTCGCGCCTGTTTGATACCTCTCATCTCAACCTGCTTGAATTAATTGGACATAACATCTCGCTGGTTCTCCACAATATAACACTTGAAGATCAGCTGCACCATGTGCTGAAAATGTTTACTACCGAAGAGAATATGTTGTGTTCCCCGTTGCATGCTGCTCATCGTTGCCTGCAGATGTATAGTACCGCACAGGCAGAACAGGATAGTATACCGATCAGGGTGAACGATATGCAACTGATCCGCACTGTACTGGAACATGTGGTAATGCTGGAGCAGCAACTACGATCCGTCCATCAGCAGTTATGTGCGTTCCAGATGAAACCCGAGATGGTTCGGTAGCGCCACCACGCGAACTTGCGCTGGTGCTTGATCAAATGCTAAAATAGGAACCAGTTATCCGCCCTCTAGGGGAAATCGAACGGCCTATGCATCCTATACCCTCTGGTTTCTGCAGATGGTACCCGTTCAGCAAACGTTCGCCTGCGAGAGTTGCGTGGAGTGAGCCGCTCTCATTCCCCCACCTGAACAGGGCCGTCTGGCGAATCTGTGGCTTCTTCGGGAATCCGGAGACCTCGGGATGGATAAAAGGGATGGATAAAACCGTCGATTTCCCTATAATCTGGAGCAGGAAATAGATGCCACACCAGTCAGACTCACCGGATGTTGCTACATTGCTGGCAGCGGTACGTGCGGAGGTGCAGGCACGGCGGCAGGCGCTGCATAGCACCACCAGTCCCTCTTCGCAGAGTGCGCTGGAACTGCAGCTCCAGCGTAATGCCGAACAGCTTGAGATTACGCGCGTTATCAGTGCCCACTGGCCACTCGAAAGCCGCTCACCCTACGAACGAGCGATCAACCTGATCAACAAAATTGTACGCCGGGCACTACGCTGGTACATCAACCCGATTGTCGAGCAGCAAAACGCCTTTAATGACGTAGCCGCCCGTGCATTGCGCCTGCAGATCGAAGCTTATGCCGAGTTGCGGGCGCAACTGGCGGAACTGGATCGGCGTGCTACACATGACCGTGACCCACCGCTCCCAATGACAATACCACCCATAGAAGCATCAGCACCATCTCATCAGGATGAACTCCTCCCATCCACAGCCATACCAGCAACAACCGAGGAACTACAACAACTGGTCAGGCAACACGCACGCACTGAGCCAGACGCAGGGTTTGCTGACTACCAGTTACACCCACTGCTAGCACAGCTTGGTGTGCATCAGCAGGTCAATGCCCACTGGCCACTGGTCGGACACACCCCTATTGAATCTGCTGCAGCCCTGGCACAGCGCCTGATGCGCCGCTATTTGCGCTGGCTGATCAACCCGATTGTCGAACAACAAAATGCGTTTAACACTGCGTTGACCCAAACGGTGGCGACATTGCTCACCGCCGATGTTGAACTGCGCTTCAGGCTGGCGCGACACCGTGCGGCCCACGTGCGGCGGCAGACATCCACGTAGATGTTACATCAATGATCACGATTGTTTCCCCCTGGTACGGGCCAGACACGGTTGGTGGAGCTGAAACCCAGGCACGTAGCCTGGCGCGGGCACTCCATGCATTGGGCATCCCGGTGCAGGTCTGGGCCAGTACCGGGCGCGACGCATTTCACCCTGATGATACTGCACACTATGCTGCTGGCGTGAGCAACGTGGATGGCATTCCCGTCTGGCGTTTTCGACCTGACGCACCAGACCAGCAGGGGGTGCCACTGTTCTTTCGTCGCCATCCAGCCTATCTGCCGCCGCTGGCCTCGTTCGCGCCCCACGAGTTGCAGTTGCTCGGCACATTGCTCAGCAGCGATGAACTGTATGCGGCCATTCACACCGCGCCTGCTACGACCCGGTTTATCTTTATCCCGTACCCGTTTGCTACCAGCTTCTGGGGTGCACGGCTGGCCCCGGAGCGTAGCTGGCTCCTGCCATGTCTGCACGATGAGCCGTATGCCTATTACTCGACCTATCGCCATCTCTTTCAGACTGTGCGCGGTATTCTGGCGAACAGCTACGCCGAGGCCGAACTGGCGCAACGGCTCTATCAGTTGCCAGCCAGACGGGTACATATGACGGGCGAAGGTATTGATTTGTCACCGCGTGGCGATGGTGAGGCTTTTCGTCGCACATATCACCTGGACAGTGCTGATGCAGCGATGTTGTTGCTCTATGTTGGGCGGCGCGATGAGAGTAAAAATATCGGGCTACTACTGACGTATATGCGTGAGTACTGGGCCAGGCGCGGGTGGCCACTGCGCCTGTTACTGGCTGGACAGGGGCTGCTGGAACTACCAGCCGGAGCTGAATCGCTGGTGATCGATCTTGGATACCTACCCGAACAAGATAAACACCATGCCTATGCCGCTGCACAGGTGTTTGTCCACCCTTCGATCTATGAGAGCTTCAGCATCGTGCTGATGGAAGCCTGGCTCCAGGGTACGCCCGCCCTGGTCAATGGTGCCTGTGCCGTTACTGTCGATCACTGTCGGCGCAGCGGTGGCGGTTTGATCTTTGACGATTTTGGCACATTTGCGGCAGCGCTGGATCTGCTGCTATGCAATCCAGATCTGCGCACGACGCTTGGTGAACGTGGACGGGCCTATGTTCTGCGCACTTGCAACTGGGAGGACGTGGCCCGACGTACTGCGGCAGTCGTTCTCGGTGAGACGTGAGCCACCGACACGCCGCATCGAAGCCTAGCCCATCCCTCCGGAGCGCGCCGGAGCCTATCCCACCGGAGCGCGCTGGAGCCCAGCCCGTCCCCCTGGGGCGCACCACCGTAGCGCGTCCCTCCGGGGCGCACCGCCGTAGCGCGTCCCTCCGGGGCGCACCGCCGTAGCGCGTCCCTCCGGAGCGCACCGCCGTAGCGCGTCCCGCCGTGGCGCGTCCCTCCGGAGCGCACCGCCGTAGCGCGTCCCTCCGGGACGCGCCGGAGCCTAGCCCGTCCCTCTGGAGCGCACCCCAGTCGTCTTACCGACCGCAGGCACGGGGTTTGTCCAGGCTCCATCTCTCTATAGCTCTGCATCTTTACGTCTTTGTTTGCGTTAAAACAGGTGGCCATAATTACGAGGCATCAGATGGAGTTCACGGCAGGGATGAAGGATAAATCGAAACGGATCATTATTTGTGCCACCCAGGTACCCTTTGTGAGAGGTGGCGCCGAATACCTGGTGGATAGCCTGCGCGATGCACTGCGTGAACATGGTCACAGCGTTGATGTGGTCAGCCTGCCCTTTGCCTGGCGGCCCCACGAGCGTATTCTGGAAAGTGCGCTGGCCTGGCGCTTGCTCGATCTAACGCACGTGAACGAAACTCCCGTGGATCAGGTTATCTGCACCAAGTTTCCCTCTTACATGGTGCGTCATCCGCGCAAAGTAGTCTGGCTGGTGCATCAACATCGCCAGGCGTATGACCAGTATGGTACAGCGTTTAGCGATCTGGTGAACACCGAGGCACATCGCAGCCTGCGCGACGCGATCTTTCGCATGGATCGGCGGGGATTGGGTGAGGCCCAGAGGCGTTATGCCATTTCGCGCAATGTCCGTCAGCGTCTGTTGCGCTTCAATCAGCTGGACAGCACACCGCTCTATCCCCCCAGTCGCTATGCCCGGCATCTGTGGGCCGGGCCATACACAGATTACATTCTCTCGGTCGCACGGCTAGATGGAGCCAAGCGCCTGGATCTGCTGTTAACTGCATTAGCACATACACGACAGCCGGTGCGAGCGATTCTGGCTGGTACCGGGCCAGATCAGGCGCGGTTGGAGCGGTTAGCAGCGCAGTTGCAGCTGGGAGAGCGAGTGCAGTTTCTGGGGTTTGTGGATGATGCAACGCTGATCGACCTGTACGCACGAGCGCGGGCAGTATTTTATGCGCCGATCGATGAAGATTATGGCTTTACGACCGTCGAGGCGTGTGGTGCGGCACGTCCCGTTATTACCACGAGTGATGCGGGTGGGGTTTTGGAATTTGTCACCGATGGTGTGAACGGTCTGGTAAGTGCTCCCGATGCAACGGCGATTGCGGGCAGCCTGGATACGCTGGTCACAGATCGAAACCTGGCGGCACGCATGGGGACAGCCGGGCTGCCGCTAGTGCGCGACATTACCTGGGAGCGGGTGGTGCGAACACTGGTGCTGCCTTGAGCAGAAGCATGGCTCCCTACTCCGGCGTAGAGCGGGAGCAGCAAGGCTATCTGACGAGCGTTGCCACCCTTAACTGCCTGTCTGCGGCAATCTGACCGAGGTGGGTATATCCATACTTTGACGTGAAACGTCGGTGATTCTTTCGATCATTCTGGTCAGCAAACCAGAGGTTTGTGTAGTTGCGGCAGGTTGCGCCGCCGATGAAACGGTATCAGTTCCACGGTTACAGTGTTGAACAAATCTGGATGAGAAGGTGCGAGCGGTGCGTATAGGCATATAACCCACACTACGTTCGAGTAGATCGGCCTGGTCACCTGGGGATACGACTTGCGTGCGATCAATTGCCTGAAGAAACAGCAGCGCATCACGTTGATTCTCAAACATAGTGATATTGGGCACTGACTGCACCAGAGGTGTAAATACGTGCGCATACGCCTGATTCACAACCAGCGCCATATGGCCAAGATGCATGTGTTGGATAATGTGTTCTATACAGAAACGTGCCACGCAACTATCGATCTGACCAGCCCGTCCATCCAGCAAAATCTGCGTTGGATGACCGCAATCATCAAGCATTTGCCATATATCTTGCACCAGCGCTGTGGCTGTTTCGATTTCTATCGGGCCTTGCAGTGAAGCATACAGTGTATCTGGTGTATGTAATATGAGATGATAAGGCATCATTGACTCCTTAAGGTACGTTTTTCATTCTTTAGCACAAGTACACACTGAAATAGGATGGGGTTGCACGCCGCTTCCCCATTTTCAGGGTTCTGGTAAATGCTTGTCCAACGTCAACGTGATAGATTACTGATCGTATCGTGTGCAGTGACCGATTGGTGATGAGGCAAGAGAAAAGACTCTGACCACATTATCCAGTGAGGCGCAATTGTTCTGATAGCAGCATTGAAAACTTCAACCTATTTTTTGATTGCAAACGTGTCCTTTACAATTATACACTGTTCCGCCGCTGCTGTCTAGAGTTTTTTAGATGAATTCCGAAAAATTCGATATACAACTATCTCTATAATGCCCATGGTTGCTAGCGTAGCGGGAAAAAGAAGGGTACGACGAGCATGGTTGTCACCAGCAACAAGAGTTGCAACAGGATGCCAACCCGTGCGAAGTCGGCAAAGCGATACCCACCTGGCCCCAATACCATGCATGGTGTTGACTGGCGAGGCGATCGGGGTGGCAAGGGTGGTCGAGGCTGCTACCTGCAACTGAAACGCAGTGCTGGACACCTCATAGAATGAGCAGGCGTGATGGGCTGAGGTTGGCGTTGATAACCAGACTCACCACTACGGGTAGAAAGATAGCAACGGTGCCGGTCGAACTGATGAAGGCGGATAAGAATGCCACGACGAGCATAATAATACCCATGAGCTTCAGTTCGGTCGTACCTGAGTTATGCTGCTCGGTATTGCTCCTGATTGTTCGTCATTGCCACGCCGCAATGCCCGCATTATCCGCATTGTTCGCAATACCCGCAATGCCCGCCATTGCTCTGCAACGACCATACGTGATCATGGCGTTTGTTGCCTGCGAATGCATGGCAATGCGGGCGACCATAAGGGTCGCCCCGGCGATCATGGTTGCGTATTGTTCCGCGTTGCCCGCATTACCCGCATTGTGCGCATTGCCGGGCTGTGGGTCAGAGTAGTACAGGGTGCGATGGTGTCCAGGATCGCCATGTATCTGTCATAAATGACGTACGCAGTCACGTGAACACCGCGTCTTTTGCGCCTGCGGCCGCGTTGAAGCGTTGAAGCGTTGAAGTGTTGAAGAACCGCTCTGCTGAAGGCGAAAAGGCTATCTGACCATACTACCGCGTACCTTCTGTCACTTGACACGCCTGCGAACCCGATCTATACTGTTGTTAGTGTGACACTTACAATAATATACCCTGGCTGCAAGGCCTTTTTTCATGTCGCCACGTAATGCTAGAACTACACTTTGGATCGGCCGTCAGGCCCTTTTTTATCGCCTGTTATTAGTGTTAATATGACACTAATAACAAAGGATTAACCCGGTTATGAATTGTTTATGAGGAGATTAAGCATGACTCTGCGATTGACGCATACCGAGTTGGAAGATGCCGCCGAGCTGGTGGCCGAAATCCAACGTCTGAAGCAACAGCGCAACGCGGTCATCCTGGCACACAACTACCAGTATGGCGAGATCCAGGATATTGCCGACTTTGTGGGTGACTCGCTGGGCCTCTCCCAGGCCGCTGCCCACACTGACGCCGAGGTCATTGTGTTTTGCGGGGTTCACTTCATGGCCGAGACGGCCGCCATCCTTTGCCCAGACAAAACCGTGTTGCTGCCGGATCTCCAGGCCGGTTGTTCGCTGGCGGATACCATCACGGGCGAACAGTTGCGGGCATGGAAGGCCGAGCATCCTGGTGCAGTTGTTGTATCTTATGTCAATACCACGGCCGAGGTCAAGGCCGAGAGCGACTACTGCTGCACCTCGGGCAACGCACGCCGCGTGATTGACGCGATTCCCGCCGATCGCGAGATCCTGTTTCTGCCCGACATGTTCCTGGGCAGCTACTTGCGTCAGATTACCGGACGACCACTGCACATCTGGGCTGGTGAGTGCCACGTACATGCGGGCATCAAGCCAGAGATGGTTAAGGCAATGCACCGGGCCCATCCCGATGCCGATTTTATGGTGCATCCTGAATGCGGTTGCGTCAGCTCCTACATGCATTTCCTGGCTCGTGGGCGTGTCTGTGACAAAAACACGTACATTCTCTCGACCGAGGGCATGATCCAGCATGCGCGCCAGAGCCAGGCTTCGCAGTTTGTGGTGGCGACTGAAATCGGTGTGCTGCACCGAATGCGCCGGGCCAACCCGGAGAAGGAGTTTATGCCGATCAGTGATGCGGCGGTCTGCCGCTATATGAAAATGACGACGCTCGATAAAGTTCACCACGCATTGCAGGCAATGCAGTATCCCATTACTGTGCCTGCCGATGTGGCCGAACGAGCCCGTGGTGCAATTGAGCGCATGATCGCGCTGTGAGTGGTGAGACGACGAGGCGCGATTTTAACGCAAAGGCGCAGAGGGGCAGAGACGCAAAGATCTTGTTTGTACCGTACCAACCAGGCGGGGATGCGGGGATGCTCCTACCATCCGCATGTCTCTGCGGCTTTGCGTTCAACCAGCAGCCGTGACGTGTGCGACGAGGCGGGGAGGCACCGCTTCACTCGCAGCCTGTAACCTGTAATCTGATAACCTATCAGAAAGCGATATGACATGTATCTAACAGTGAACCATAGATCGGAACAAAACCCTATTCCACGCTATGTTGTAGCAACACTGCCACCATATACTCAACCACACACCAGCGACGTGCTGATTGTGGGCGGTGGGGCAGCCGGTTTAGCGGCGGCGCTGTATGCCGCCGCGCATGGGGCTGATGTGACGCTGCTAGCCCGCGATACGCTGACAACCAGCAATTCGTCCTGGGCCCAGGGCGGGATCGCCGCTGCACTGGATGCGAATGACTCGCCAGCGTTGCATGTGGAGGATACGCTGATCGCCGGAGCTGGTTTGTCCGATCCTGTAGCGGTGGCGGTGCTGACCCAGGAGGCCCCGGCCCTACTGCACGAACTGGTGCTGGCGGGTGTGCCTTTCGATCGTACTGCCAATATGTTTGCGCTAGGACTGGAGGGCGGTCACTCGCGGCGACGGATTGCGCATGTGGGTGATGCAACCGGCTGGGCACTGACACGGGCGTTGATTGAACACGCCCAACAGCATTCCTGTATCCGTATCTGCGAGGGCTATCAGGCGGTTGATCTGCTCGATGCGGATGGGCGCTGCACGGGCGTGCTGGCACGGGATGCCGCTGGCGAGTGGCACACGTTTACCGCCAGCGCGACTATTCTGGCGACGGGTGGCGCGGCTGCCCTGTATGGCCTGACCAGCAATCAACCAGGAGCACTGGGCGAGGGAATCGCCCTGGCCTATCGCGCTGGCGCGGAAGTCGCCGATATGGAGTTTGTGCAGTTCCACCCCACGGTTATGCGTACCAGCAGCGGCCAAGGCTTTCTGATCAGTGAAGCTGCACGAGGCGAGGGCGGGCGGTTGCTTACACCCAGTGGTCGTCGCTTTATGCCCGACTATGATCCACGTGCCGAACTTGCGCCCCGCGATGTGGTGTCCCGGGGGATTTTTGCGGCGATGCAGCAGGAAGGTGCCGATCACGTACTGCTGGATCTGACCCACCTGTCGTCAGCCTACTTGCAGCAGCGTTTCCCCACCGTTTTCACCCGCTGCCGTGCCGAGGGTTTTAATCCGGCTAGCGAGCCGATTCCAGTCGCGCCCGCCGCGCATTATCTGATGGGTGGTATTCGCACCGATCTGCAAGGCCGTACGAACGTTCCTGGCCTGTATGCCGCTGGCGAGTGTGCCTGCACTGGCATCCACGGGGCGAATCGTCTGGCGAGTAACTCGCTGCTGGAATGTCTGGTCTTTGGACGCCGAGCGGTGACAGCAGCGCTGGCGCAACGGATAACCGTGCAGCAGACAGTATTTCATGGCCAGCGATTGGCACTTAGTCATGGGCAGCGAACCATTGACGACCAGCTGCCAGTAGTCACCCGACAATCGGCAGTGGACAGCGGTCAACAACTGGCCGACCTGACCTGGATTATGCGGACGCATGCCAGTCTGTTGCGCTCGGCTCATAGCCTCAGCCTGGCACTGGACGAACTGGTGGACTACCCACTCCAGGTGAGCAGCACCAGTGCAGCAGCGATTACGCTGGCAAATGCGGCCCTGTGTGCCCGGTTGATTATCACCTCTGCCCGGTTGCGCACTGAGAGTCGCGGTGCCCATTTTCGCACTGACTACCCCACCACAGAGGCTGCCTGGCGCGTGCATATCATCCAGCAGCGTGCACAACAGCCCTATACGGTAGCGACGGTAGCCCCGACTGCGCTGGAACCGGGCTTACACACCGAGATAGACAGGTGCTATATCTAATCTAGCAATATTCCATGATATGATATGACCTCTCGCATTGGACGGAGCGCTATCCAGGCTCAAGCCAGGCCTCTCATAGAAAGGAACATAACATATAGATGGAACTGCCACAGGAAGCTGTTCAGACAATAATCGCCAATGCCCTGCGCGAAGATCTGGGCACTGGCGACCTGACCTCGCATGTGTTCATTCCACACACAGCCCGGGCTACAGCGCACGTCGTTCTGCGTGAGGCAGGAGTGGTCGCCGGTCTGCCAGTATTGACTGCAGTCTTTCACCAGGTCGATCCGACGCTTCAGGTACTGACGGAGGCGACCGATGGTGATCGATTGCCCGCCGGTGCAGTGCTGGCGCGGGTAGAAGGTGCGGCATGGAGCATTCTGACTGGCGAGCGGGTGGCGCTCAACTTCATTCAGCGCCTGAGCGGAATTGCCACCATGACCGCGCAGTATGTAGCAGCTATTGGCAATTGCCCAACGCGCATTCTGGATACGCGCAAGACTACGCCCGGCCTGCGCCTGCTCGAAAAGTATGCCGTGCGCATTGGAGGTGGGGTCAATCATCGCTTTGGTCTCTACGATGCGGTGATGCTCAAGGATAACCACCTGGCAGTGCTGGCGACGCATGGAATCGACCTGAAGCAGGCATTGTGCCAGGCACGGGCGGCGCTTGGCCCGCTGGTGAGCATCGAAGTCGAAGTCGAAACTGTTGAGCAGGCGTTGCTGGCGGCTGATGCTGGCGCGGATGTGATCCTGCTCGACAACATGACCCCGGAAGCGATGCGGGTAGTGGTTGAGCGTGTCGGTGGACGGGTGCTCCTGGAAGCATCGGGTGGCATAACTCTTGCGACAATTCGCCGTGTAGCCGAAACAGGAGTGGACTATATTTCGGTCGGGGCACTCACTCATTCGGCGCGAGCGCTGGATATAGGCCTGGATTTTGTTGTCAGGTAAAGTGGTCGTCAAATTGCACACGGTACGTGGTCGCTTGAAAACACGGTTCTTTAGTCTTTTACGCAGGATTACTGATGATGGAAGTAGCATGAGAACAGTCTATTGGTACGTGAAAGATACCTTTGACAATTGCATTGGTAAACAGCAGACGTGACTGGTAGCCAAAACCCCTGGATTACCGCGTACACCCAATCATTTGACAACCTCATTCGAGTAACATACAATCGAGAGTGGATAGTACGCTTAATCTGGTCGCGTTTCTCCAGTTAATACGAAGTCACATACCATAACTGATCGCGTGACTTCGTGTCTTTTTGGTTAGCTCATATTCTCAAAAGCTGGTTGAAAAAGAGGAGGATGCGGAGCTTTGTCCGCGCATAGTTTGCTACCTACCGTGTGGCGGCGAGCAACATGAAGTCTTTGGCGGGCTGTACGCTGCAAACCTCCTCTTTTGAGTACTAAGCTTCATCTCGGCCAGGGTGCGGGGCCGCAGGCACCTATGCCCATTCCCGGTGGTTTTGGAGAGACGAAGCCGCGCTGAGCCTTTCTACCCAGGGGAGGTCTCGTGGTAGTATTAGACAGTCTCTCAGATCGTATGTCCTGAAATTAGAAATATGATTACCTCACACGCCAGGTTGCTGGAGCAAATTACCAGATGTTAAGAACGTATACTCAAGGAATCCTGCTGTATGTCGAAGGAGACAATCACTGTGCATCTGCAAGAAGGTCGGCGCAGAGTTATCATTGATAAAGTTTCGCCTGAGATCGACTGTGGTCGCTTTGCAATCAAACGTACTGTTGGTGAGCAGGTTGTGGTTGAGGCGGATGCCTTTACTGATGGGCATGACGCGATGTCCCTGGTACTCTTATATCGCAAGCAAGACGTGACCGAGTGGTCAGAGACCCCTATGGAGTTTCTGGGAAACGACCGCTGGCGGGGTGTGTTTGTGGTGACAGAAATGGGGTATTACTGTTACACGGTATGTGGATGGGTGGATCATTTCAAGTCATGGGCACGTGACTTGAAGAAACGGGTGGATGCTGGTCAGGATGTCACGCTGGAACTAGTGATCGGTGCCCAATATGTGGAAGCTGCGGTGCCGCATGCTACGGGTGCGGATGCAGACGCACTGACCGCCGCTGCGGCCACATTGCGCGCTGGCGGGGATGCAGCGATTCACCAGGGGTTGGCTCCCGAACTGGCAGATTTGATGTATCGCTACGCGGAACGGCGCTATGCGACGGTCTACGATCGCGAATTGCCCCTGTTCGTTGATCGCGAGCGGGCACGCTTTAGTGCATGGTACGAGCTCTTTCCACGTTCCTGTTCGCCTGTGCCGGGACAGCATGGCACCTTGCGCGATTGTGTGGCGCGTCTGCCCTATGTTGCCGAGATGGGCTTTGATGTCCTGTATCTGCCGCCGATTCATCCCATCGGGCGCGTTAAACGCAAGGGCAAGAACAACAGTGTGGTGGCCGGGCCGGATGATGTCGGCAGTTGCTGGGCAATCGGCGCTGAAGAGGGTGGACACAAGGCGATCCACCCGCAACTGGGAACGCTAGACGACTTCAAATTCCTCGTGGCGAAGGCCCGCGAGTATGGAATCGATATTGCCCTGGATATTGCTTTTCAGTGTGCTCCGGATCACCCTTATGTCAAAGAACACCCGGAATGGTTTATCTGGCGACCGGACGGCACGGTGCAGTATGCCGAGAATCCGCCTAAGAAATACGAGGATATTTACCCGCTCAACTTTGAAAGTGAAAACTGGCAAGGTCTCTGGGAAGAACTCAAGAGTGTGATGGATTACTGGATCGAGCAGGGCGTCACGATCTTCCGCGTGGATAATCCGCACACCAAGGCGTTTCGCTTCTGGGAATGGGCAATTAGTGATATCAAGCACCGGCATCCCGACATCATTTTTCTCTCCGAAGCATTCACCCGCCCGAAAATCATGTATAACCTGGCAAAACTCGGCTTTACCCAATCATATACCTACTTTGCCTGGCGGAATTCCAAGTGGGAATTGACCCAATATATGACTGAGTTGACGCAGAGCGAAGTGCATCAGTATTTTCGTCCTAATTTTTGGCCCAACACACCGGATATATTGACCGAGCCAATGCAGAAGTATGGTCGCCCGATGTTTATGGCACGACTGGTGCTAGCTGCCACGTTGGTGGCCTGCTATGGCATCTATGGGCCAGCGTTTGAACTGGTCGAAAACCGCCCGGCTATCCCTGGGAAAGAGGAATATCTCGATTCCGAGAAATATGAGATTAAAAACTGGGATCTAGATCATCCCAACAGCCTGAAAGGGTTGATTACGCTGGTCAATCATGCTCGGCGCACCAATCCAGCTTTGCAACGCAACGATGGCCTGCGGTTTCACTTTGTGGATAACGATCAGTTGATCGCTTATACCAAAGCTACCGATGATCTCAGCAATATTGTTCTGGTGATCGTCAATCTTGATCCTACCTGGACACAGTCTGGATGGGTGGGATTGCCTTTGCACGAACTGGGACTGAACCCCAACGAAGGGTTTGAAGTTCACGATATGTTGAGTGGAGCTCGCTATCTCTGGCATGGTTCTCACAACTATGTCGAGTTACATCCGCACATCCTGCCGGCGCATATCTTTCGCATTCGGTAGCATATAAGCAGGCGCATAGGTAATGGCACCAGGCGTTACATACTGCCGCAACGATGACGCTGACTACTGAATCTCTATAGTAGGGTACAGTATGTTCAACAGGCTTCGTGGTAGGAGTTATAGTGTATGCAATCGCAGTCTGAATTGAGGTTATCCGTTAGTTATGGTCAAGAAAGAAGCAGACGAGATTTCTACTGAGACAGATTCCTTATGGTATAAAGATGCTATTATCTACGAAGTTCATGTGCGTGCCTTCTTTGATAGTGATGGCAACGGCATTGGCGATTTTCGTGGATTGACCGGGAAGTTGGATTATTTGCAAGATCTAGGTGTTACGGCGATCTGGTTACTACCGTTTTATCCTTCACCGCTGAAAGATGATGGGTATGATATCGCCGACTATACCAATGTGCATCCGATCTATGGCACACTGAACGATGTGCGTGTCTTTGTGCGTGAGGCGCATCGGCGTGGGTTACGAGTGATTACCGAGCTGGTATGTAATCATACGTCGGATCAGCATCCATGGTTTCAGCGTGCGCGTGAGGCACGCCCTGGCAGTTCAGTGCGTAACTTTTATGTCTGGAGTAATACAACCGAGAAATACAAAGATGCACGGATTATTTTTAAGGATTTTGAACACTCAAACTGGACATGGGATCATGTCGCCGAGGCCTACTATTGGCATCGATTCTATAGTCATCAGCCTGATCTGAATTTTGATAATCCTCAGGTGCGTAAGGCTATTTTCAGGGTTATGGATTTCTGGCTACGCATGGGGATCGATGGTCTGCGCCTTGATGCTATTCCGTATCTCTATGAACGCGAAGGTACGAATTGTGAGAATCTGCCGGAAACGCATGCTTTTCTGAAGGAATTGCGCCGCTATGTCGATGAGCGCTATGAAAATCGCATGTTTCTGGCCGAGGCTAATCAATGGCCAGAGGATGCGGTCGCCTATTTTGGTAATGGTGACGAATGCCACATGTCGTTTCACTTTCCGCTCATGCCACGCCTGTTTATGTCGGTCTATATGGAAGATCGCTTTCCGATTATCGACATCCTGCGCCAGACACCGGAAATTGACCAACGTTGTCAGTGGGCCGTGTTTCTGCGTAACCACGATGAGTTGACCCTTGAGATGGTGACCGATGAGGAGCGCGACTATATGTACCGCGTCTATGCCCGCGATCGCCAGGCTCGTATCAATCTGGGCATTCGCCGCCGCCTGGCACCGCTGCTGGGGAATCACCGCCGTAAGATCGAATTGATGAACGGACTGCTCTTCTCATTACCAGGGACACCAGTGATTTACTATGGCGATGAGATCGGCATGGGCGACAATATCTATCTGGGTGACCGCAACGGCGTGCGCACCCCGATGCAGTGGAGCGCCGATCGTAACGCCGGGTTCTCGCGTGCCAACCCGCAGCAACTCTACCTGCCGATCAATATCGATCCAGAATATCATTATGAGACGGTCAATGTTGAGGCTCAGCGCAACAACCCGCATTCACTGTTGTGGTGGATGAAGCGCCTGATCGCCTTACGCCGACGCTATAAAGCTTTTGGTCGGGGTACTATTGAATTTTTACACCCAGAAAACCGTAAAGTACTATCCTTTATCCGTCGCTATGAAGATGAAGTTATTCTCGTTGTTGCTAATTTATCACGCTTTGTGCAGTGTGTCGAGTTGAATCTGGCCGAATTTCTGGGCTTGATGCCAGTTGAGATGTTTGGTCGGGTCGATTTTCCACCGATCGGCGAACTGCCTTATTTTATTACCCTGGGACCACACTCGTTCTACTGGTTCTCACTGGAACCACAGCGCGTTCCGGGCATCAGTACCGGCGGCACCAGTCACGACTATGCTATTCCGACCCTGACCGTGCATGGTTCCTGGGACAGAATTGTTCATAGCAATGGGCATCAAACGCTGATGCAACTGCTACCGCAGTACTTGCAGGCGCGACGCTGGTTTCGCAGCAAGGCACGGCACATCAAAACGGTGCAGATCGTTGATACTATTCCGATTCATCGTGGCGCTTGCGCGGCCTATATCTTGCTGGTCAATGTGGATTATACCGAAGGCGATGCAGAAGTGTATGTGCTGCCGCTGACCTTTGTGACCGGCGACCGCGCCGAGCAGTTGCTTCAGTATCTCGCACATACCGTGCTGGCACGCCTGCGGGTTGAAGATGCCGATATTGAAGGCGTGCTGTATGATCCGATTGTCGAGCAGGATTTTTGCACCATCTTGCTGGACGCGATCAAGACCCGTCGCCGCATACGCGCGCCGAACGGTGAGATCACCGCATCACCAACACGTATCCTGTCAACCATTTTGAATATGACAGATGCGGAGCCAGGAGCTAATCCGATCAAAGCCGAGCAGAGCAACTCATCGGTTATATATGGAGATCGGCTGATCTTGAAGATCTTCCGCAAGCTTGAATCCGGCATAAACCCCGATCTGGAAATCGGACGCTTTCTCACCGAGCATGGCTTTCCCCATACCCCACCGGTGGCCGGCATGATCGAGTATCAACGCAAGGGTGCCGAACCGGCGACGCTTGCTATTTTACAAGGTTTTGTTACGAATGAAGGCGATGCCTGGAAGTATACCCTGGATGTGTCGAGCCACTATTTCGAGCGTGTCCTGACCGAATATGCAGATGTGGAGATACCACCAATTGTGATCTCGACCCGATCACTGCTGGATATGTCCGAGCAAGATACACCACCGCTGGCCCATGAAACGATCGGAGCCTATTTAGAAGCAGCACGTCTGCTCGGTCAGCGAACAGCAGAGATGCATTTGATTCTGGCGTCGGATACGCGCAATCCTAACTTTAGCCCCGAGCCGTTTACCAGCCTCTATCAACGCTCGATGTATCAGTCAATGCGCAGTCTTAGCACCCGCGTCTTACAGGTACTGCGCAAAGAGTTGCCAGATTTGCCTGAAAGGACACGGGCGACTGCCCAGAAAGTCATAGACAGCGAGAGTGATATTCTGCACCAGTTTGGCACACTGCTTGACCATAAAATGCTCGTCACTCGTATCCGCTGCCACGGCGATTATCATCTGGGGCAGGTGCTGTATACAGGAAAAGACTTTGCGATTATTGACTTTGAGGGCGAACCAGCACGACCATTGAGTGAACGGCGAATTAAGCGCTCCCCAATACGTGATGTCGCGGGCATGCTGCGCTCATTCCACTATGCCTCCTTTGCTGCCCTGTTACAGCAGGCATCGGGAGTGAGTCTACGTGCCGAGGACTCAGCCATCCTGAAACCCTGGGCCAGTTACTGGTATTTTTATACCAGTGCCGTGTTTCTGCGTGCCTATCGTGGACAAGCAGGCAATGCCTCCTTCATCCCACAATCACGAGACGAATTCGAGATTCTGCTCAATGCGTTTTTATTAGACAAAGCTATGTACGAATTGGGGTATGAACTGAACAATCGACCAGACTGGGTGCATATTCCGTTGCAAAGCATCTTGCAGTTACTCGGTTCAGACCAGGACTAAGTACTATGTGGGAGGGTTGCTCGTCAGGGGTTAGCCCGACATCCCCTATCACAATGGGACTGGGACAACAAACCTGTACCTGCGAGTGGGGCCAGACCGGGTACTGGCCCCTACAAAAAATCGGACACCGACCTGATGCCCCTGATGCGAAAGCATCACATCAAGGGCACCAGTATGCACCAGAAATATAGAACAGAACAAGATACGCACGGGGTACATAATGACACCGGTAATATATGGGACAGGAATAGATGATCTAACATTGTTGACCGATGCCGATATTTATGTTTTTAATGAAGGCAACCATTTTCGCCTCTATGACAAATTGGGCGCGCATCCGCTCACATTTGATAGCGTGGTGGGAACCTATTTTGCAGTCTGGGCACCCAATGCACAACAGGTAACGGTGATCGGTGACTTTAACGACTGGGATAAGACGCGCCATCCATTGCAACGACGGGCGCAGTCAGGTATCTGGGAAGGGTTTCTGCCCAATGTCCAGGTCGGGATGTTGTACAAGTATCATATTATCTCACAGTACAATGATTATTGTGTCGACAAAACAGATCCGTTTGCAACCTTTGAAGAACGACCACCGCAAACCGCTTCGATTGTATGGGATATTGATACCTATACCTGGAACGATCAGGAGTGGATGGAACAGCGTGGACGCCACAATACCTTGCAGTCACCTATCGCCATTTATGAATTACACCCTGGTTCATGGATGCGCCCTGCTGATAAACCCGATCGCTTTTTGACGTATCGTGAACTGGCACCACTACTCACCGCATATGTGCAGCGCATGGGCTTTACCCACGTCGAGTTCTTGCCAATTATGGAACACCCGTTCTATGGCTCCTGGGGCTATCAAGTAACCAGTTTCTTTGCACCCACCAGTCGCTATGGTACTCCTCAGGACTTTATGTTTCTGATCGATTACCTGCATCAACAGCACATCGGAGTGATCCTCGACTGGGTACCGTCACACTTTCCTACCGATGAGCATGGCCTGGGATATTTCGACGGTACATTTCTCTATGAGCATGCCGATCCGCGCCAGGGCTTTCATCCGGACTGGAAAAGCCTGATTTTTAATTATGGACGCAATGAAGTGCGTTGTTTCCTGATCAGCAGTGCCCTGTTCTGGCTCGATAAATATCATGTCGACGGGTTGCGGGTTGATGGGGTAGCCTCAATGCTCTATCTGGACTACTCGCGGCAGCCCGGCGAGTGGATCCCGAACCGGTATGGGGGCAACGAAAATCTGGATGCGGTGGATTTTTTGCGGGCGTTTAATCAGGAAGTATATAAGAACTATCCTGATGTGCAGACCATTGCCGAGGAGTCGACCTCCTGGCCCATGGTTTCCCGACCGACCTATCTAGGTGGCCTGGGCTTTGGGATGAAGTGGGATATGGGCTGGATGCACGACACGCTGAGCTATATGGCCCACGACCCGATTTATCGGCGCTATCATCACCACGAGATTACCTTTCGTCTACTGTATGCTTTTACTGAAAACTTTACCCTACCGCTTTCCCATGATGAAGTCGTGCATGGCAAAGGTTCGCTGATCAACAAAATGCCGGGCGATGAGTGGCAAAAATTCGCCAATCTACGTTTCCTCTTTGGCTTGATGTATGGACAACCGGGGAAAAAGCTGATCTTTATGGGTGGTGAGTTTGGACAGTGGCGCGAGTGGAACCACGATACTGGCCTTGATTGGCACCTCACCGATACCCCACTCCACGCCGGGGTGCAGCAGTGGGTTGCCGATCTCAACCAGGTGTATCGACGCGCATTGGCCTTGCATGAAGGTGATTGTCATCCAACAGGCTTTGAGTGGATCGACGCCAATGATACCGAACACAGCACCTTCAGCTTTGTGCGCAAAGGCCTGACAACTCCTGATATGTTCTTAATCATCTACAATGGCACACCTGTGCCCCGCTATCACTATCGGGTTGGTGTGCCCCGTGGCGGCTATTGGCAAGAAGTTCTTAACAGTGATGCCACGACTTATGGCGGCAGTGGTCTGGGCAATATGGGCGGAGTGACCGCCGTTGCGGAGGCCTGTCATGGGCGTATGCACTCCCTGGAACTGACCTTACCGCCCCTGAGTGTCCTCTTCTTGCATTCGCTGGCTTAAACATCGTTCACAGTCTCGATGGACGCTTGTCCATACCTGTGTGTTTGGGATCTGGACTATGCTTATGGTATATATTGCTGACCGAACACTTGTCGGCGCTGAAATTCTGTGCTACCATTCACGCCAATAAAATAAGCGGCAGCGTTTCTTCCACACTGTTGCAGGCGAAAAATGGCGTTGTGTGCAAGCGACCGCGTACGTCCTGTTTATGAAAAATGTCTGTTCCGTAACTTTTCACATCTGAGGGCACAGGCGAGTACTGGAAGGGACGATCCGCCCCGTTCAGACACAGACAGGGATGTCCACGCCACACTCTGTGTGAACCGTTGCCTTTTCCTGGACAACCGAATCCAGTCACCACAATCCCAATCAGCCAGGGCATCTGTGTCTCTATCTCTGCCTGCAATGTTGGCAATGTACATACATCTGGCTGCGACTCGGCATAACGAGACAATACAATACAACGATTTGCTAGAGCTACGATACCGTTCTACTCCAGGGAAAGGGGCAACAGCTTCCCGTATAATCTCTGCCGAAGGAGGCAATCAGCAATGTCTTTTGGAGATACCAATCAGATTTTGAAAATCTTGCTCGTCGAAGATAATCCCGGTGATGTACGATTAACCATGGAAGCACTGAAAGATGCCGAAGTACCCAATAAGTTGAGTGTGGTACGCGATGGGGTTGAGGCTATGGAGTTTCTGCGTCGGCAGGGGCAGTATGCGACCGCCTCTCGCCCGGATCTCATCCTTCTCGATCTCAACCTGCCGCGCAAAGATGGACGGCAGGTGCTCAAAGAGATTAAAGCTGATGATACCCTGAAACGTATTCCGGTGGTCGTCTTAACTACCTCGCGAGCAGAAGAGGATATCCTCAAAGCCTATGATTTGAATGCAAATTGTTATATTACGAAACCTGTTGATCTGGATCAGTTTACGCAGGTTATGCAAGCTATAGAGGTATTCTGGCTGACGGTAGTGAAATTACCGAAATCGTAGATCTGGCAGGTGAGCAACCAGTAGGGGCACTGGTGCCCCGGCTCATGTGTGGGCGATTCGTTGGTACCAGGGACATCTTTACCTATTCGCAGCATACGAGGCGGTATGGTAATATAACGAGATTACGCCAACAGCAGGAGTACAAGAAAGAATATGGAGCGCTATATTTGTATTCATGGACATTTCTATCAACCGCCGCGCGAGAATCCCTGGCTGGAGGAGATTGAGGTACAGGATTCGGCCTATCCCTTTCACGATTGGAATGAGCGGATTACAGCCGAGTGTTATGCAACCAATGGCGTTTCCCGTATTCTGGATGGGCAGAACCGCATTATCCAGATTGTCAACAACTATGCACGCATTAGTTTTAATTTTGGCCCAACCTTACTCTCATGGATGGAACAGAAAGCTCCGTCGGCATATCGCGCTATCTTGGCGGCTGACCGCGAGAGCCAGAAATATTTTTCCGGGCATGGTTCGGCGCTGGCACAGGTGTATAATCACATAATTATGCCCCTGGCAAACAGACATGATAAATATACGCAGATATTCTGGGGTATCCGCGATTTTGAAAAACGCTTTGGGCGTAAGCCAGAGGGGATGTGGCTGGCCGAAACAGCAGTCGATCTGGAAACGCTGGACATTATGGCCGAGCTTGGTATCCAGTTCACGATCCTCTCACCCTATCAGGCCCGGCGTGTTCGGACTCAGGGCAGTAAACAGTGGCAGGATGTGGTGGGTGGTCATATTGACCCGACTATGGCCTACCTGCAACACCTGCCATCTGGGCGCACGATCACTCTGTTCTTCTACGATGGCCCAATCTCACAGGGTGTGGCCTTTGAACGTCTGCTCTCTAGCGGTGAACGCTTCGCTCATCGCCTCATCGGAGCTTTTTCAGATGATCGGCACTGGCCGCAACTGGTGCATATTGCCACTGATGGCGAGACCTATGGGCATCACCACCGCTTTGGCGAGATGGCGCTGGCCTATGCGCTGCACTATATTGAAAGCAATAATCTGGCACGTATTACGATCTATGGTGAATATCTGGAGCGGCATCCACCCACCTATGAGGTGGAGATCCTGGAAAATACGTCCTGGAGTTGTTTTCACGGTATTGAACGCTGGCGGAGCAACTGTGGATGTAACTCCGGCAATAATCCCGGTTGGAACCAGGAATGGCGTGCGCCATTACGGAACGCGCTTGACTGGCTCCGTGACGCAATCACTCCCGCCTATGATGAGATCGGGCGTCAGTTGCTGCGTGATCCCTGGGCCGCACGCAACGACTATATCGCGGTTATTCTGGATCGCTCATCGGAGAATATTGCGCGTTTTCTCGAACACCATGCCATCCGCAAGCTGCATGATGCAGAAAAGGTGACTGTGCTAAAGTTGATGGAACTTCAGCGCCACGCGATGCTCATGTATACCAGTTGCGGCTGGTTTTTCGATGAGTTGTCTGGAATTGAAACCGTCCAGATTATTCAATATGCCGGCCGGGTAATCCAGCTGGCAGAGGAACTTTTTGAACAGGCGATAGAGGCACCCTTCCTTGATCGGCTTGAACAGGCCCGTAGCAATATTCCAGAATATCGGGATGGACGCTGTATTTATGAGCGCTTTATCCGTCCTTCGATTACCGATCTCTATAAGGTGACAGCCCATTTTGCGGTCAGTTCGTTGTTTGATACGTATAACGAGCAGATCAGTATCTACAGCTATACGATTGATCATCAAGATATTCGCATCATTGAGGCCGGACGACCCCGTATTGCGCTGGGTAAGGTGCAGGTGACCTCGCAAGTCACCCGTGAATCAGCACTGCTCACGTTTGGGGTACTGCATTTTGGTGATCATAACCTGACGGGTGGTGTACGTGACTTTCAAGGTGAGGAGCCGTATCAACGCATGGTTGAGGAAGTGACCCATGCCTTTGAGCGGGTTGACCTGCCCGAGGTTATTCGCCTGCTGGACAAGCATTTCCTGGATTTGACCTACTCGCTGAAGTCTCTCTTTCGCGACGAACAGCGGAAGGTCTTGAATGTTATTCTGACCTCAACCCTGGATCAGGCTGAGACCGTGTATCGCCAACTCTACGAGCAGAATGTACCACTGATGCGTTTTTTGTCCGACCTGGGTACTCCACCGCTCAAGGCCTTTCGCACCGCAGCCGAGTTTGCGATTAACAGCCATCTGCGGCGATCCCTGGCAGAGGAAGAGCTCGACCTGGATCGCATCCAGATCTTGCTGGAAGAGGCACGGGTGGTACAAATCGCCCTGGACGCAGAAACGCTGGGCTACACCTTACAACACAACATTGAGCAGAAAATGGAGCTGTTCTTTGCCCACCCGACTGATATAACGCTCTTGCAACGCCTGGAAGCCATCGTGAACCTGGCACGTTCACTGCCATTTGAAGTTAATCTCTGGCAGACACAGAATGTCTATTACGGTATGCTGCAAACATTCTACCCGAATTTTCTGAAAAAAGCGGAGCGCGGCAACGAAACCGCCCAACTGTGGATTGACCACTTTCGCAACCTGGGAGACAAATTACTCGTACATGTGGTATAAATCATTAGTATGACGAATCTGCACGGTCACTCTGCCAACGCCTGTGTCGTCTGTGCCAGTATGGTAGAGCGTATTTTGTGTTCTCACATGTTCGCCTGCGACACAAATGCAGGCCCAGCACCGCGAGACATCCCGCGCTATTGCAGGCAATATCTGTTTGGGCATGTTCACCGCATTCTAGCGCTGCCCTGCGTGTATCAAAGGGCTGAACGCCATGATCTGTCTCGTACTTGATGTGATGGTGGTACCTGTGGCACCGTAGAGTAGAAATGAAACCCTGTGGACATTCACAACCCGGCGATGCTTTACACTCGGGAAGCGAGTCACGCTAGAGTATGGATGAAAACCTGATAGACATTTACAACCCTTGCGAACTGGCAGATCCCATGTTTCAGGAAAATGAAACGCTCTTTCGTAATGTGTTTGAACAGAGTGCTGGTGGGATGGCGCTGGTGGCCTGCGATGGCCGTTTGCTCCGTGTTAATCAAGCGCTCCAGGCTATGCTCGGCTATACCGAAACCGAGTTGTTGACGCGGACGTTGCCAGAATTACTGCATCCCGATGATCACCACCAGTATCACACCGCTACCCAGATGCTCCTGGCCAATGCCATTCCGATGGATCATGCCGAGTGGCGCTATATGCATAAACAGGGGGATCATATCTGGACGTTGGTGAGTATTGGTCTGGTGCGGGATGCTATAGCCCAACCTGTCTGTTTTGTGGTACAAATGCAAGAACTGCGTGCCTATACACAGCGTGAGGTCGTACACGCCACATATGTGCAGTCTTTCCAACGGTTGTTTGCACACTCCAGCCAGTGTATCCTTTTGCTCGATCCCACCGGTATCGTGCTAGAGATTAACCAGACGGCACTGAATTGTGCTGGACTGACCCGTGCTGAGGTGGTACAGTACCCATTCTGGGAGATGCGCTGGTGGAGCATCTCCCCCCAGACTCAACAGCAGATTCAGTCTGCCCTTGCTGAAGCACGACAAGGACAGAGCATTGCCTACGAGATAGATGTTCTGGCGGCTGAGAATCAGGTAGCGACGCTCGAATGGTTCCTGAAACCAGTGACAGATATGACCGGTCAGGTTATCATGCTTATCGCCGAAGGGCGCGACATCACCGAGCCGAAACGTGCCCGTGTGGCTCGTGAACAAATGGACGACCGCGTTCGTGATGCGTTTGATTACGCGACCATCGGGATGGCATTGCTCACACCCGACGGGCACTGGATCAAGGTGAACCAGGCACTGTGTGATATGGTGGGCTATACCGAGACAGAATTACTTACCATGAACTTTCAGTCGATTACCCACCCGGATGATCTGGAACGGAATCTGCACTATGCGAACCAGTTGCTCAATGGTGCGATCCGTAATTATGAAATGGAAAAGCGCTATATTCATAAACGGGGTCATATTGTCTGGGTTTCATTGAGTGTCTCGCTGGTGCGCGATGCCCAGGGCACTCCCCTGTATACGGTTGCACAAACACAAGATATTACCCGGCGCAAGCGTACCGAGCGCGAGTTAGAGCGCCAGACGCGCGAGCTAACCCGCTCGAACGTTGAGTTGGAACAGTTTGCATATGTGGCGTCGCATGACTTGCAAGAGCCACTGCGCAAAGTAGCCAGTTATACCACCTTGCTGGCACGACGTTACAAAGGTCAGCTTGATTCAGGGGCCGATAAATACATTGATTACATCGTTGACGGGGCCACCCGTATGCAGAACCTGATTAATGACTTGCTGACCTACTCCCGCGTTGGGCGCGAGCAACTGGTGATGGAGCCCGTACAACTGAGCGAGATTGTTGAGCAAGTCCTGTCGGACATCGGGGCGACGGTGCGGGAGAGCCAGGCGGTCATTACCTATGATACCCTCCCCACGCTTGCTGTCAACCGGCAACAAATTGGTCAGGTGTTTCAAAATTTGATTGCCAACGCACTGAAGTTTCATGGCCATATACCACCACGCATTCACATCACCGCCGAGTTGCGCAGCGATACGTGGATCATTGGTGTACGTGATAATGGGATTGGAATCGAGCCGCAGTATGCCGAGCGGATCTTCGCCGTATTTCAACGGTTACACTCCCGCGCCGAGTATCCGGGCACTGGCATCGGGTTGGCGATTTGTAAAAAGATAGTTGAACGTCATGGCGGCACGATCTGGATGGATTCGGAACCAGGGCAAGGTTCAACGTTCTATTTCAGTCTTCCGTTACCCTAGCGCGGCTGGAATCGTGGAAATCATGGAACCGGTAAAAATGTTATTGATCGAAGATGACCCTGGCGATGCAGATTTGCTGTGGGAGTTACTGTCCGAAGAAAAACATGTTGCGTTTACTGTCGAATGGGCCGACCGACTCAAGAAAGGCCTGACCTACCTGGCGCAAGGTGGGATCGATGTGGTGCTGCTGGATCTTTCACTGCCTGACAGCCATGGTATGGCAACCTTTACCACCGTAAACATGCATGCCCCGAACGTCCCTATTGTGGTGTTGACTGGCTTTGACGATGAGACTCTGGCCTTAGAAGCAGTACGCCTGGGTGCCCAGGATTATCTGGTCAAGGGCCAGGTAGACGGAAAAATGATCGCCCGTGTGGCCCGCTATGCCATTGAACGTAAACGCGCCGAAGAGGCCCTCCGCGAGAGCGAGGCCCGCTTTCGCAGTGCCTTTGACTATGCAGCGATTGGTATGGCCCTGGTTGCCACCGATGGTCGCTGGCTGAAGGTCAATAGCGCTTTTTGTGAAACCGTGGGTTTCACCGAGAGTGAGCTGTTGCGCATGACATTCCAGGATCTCACGCATCCAGATGACCTGCCAACCAATCTGGGGTATTTCTATCAACTCTTGTCTGGTGATCTCCAGTATTATCACCTGGAGAAGCGTTATGTTCACAAATTAGGACACGATGTGTGGGTGCGCGACAGCGCCTCGGTCGTCTGGAATGTTCAACAGCAACCGCTGTATATTGTAGCCCAGATCCAGGACATCACCCGGCGAAAGCATGTAGAGGATGAACTTGCACACCGAATCGAGGAACTCGCACGTTCTAACACAGAGTTAGAACAGTTTGCCTATGTTGCCTCACATGATCTCCAGGAACCATTACGCATGGTTGCCAGTTATACGCAACTGCTGGAGCGCCGCTATAAAGGGCGGCTTGATGCTGACGCCGATGAGTTTATCGGCTATGCAGTCGATGGTGTTATGCGTATGCAGCAGTTGATCAACGATCTGTTGAGCTATGCACGCGTTGGCAAACGGGGTAAGCATTTTGAGCCAACAAACTGTGAGATGATCCTGGCCGACACGCTGGTGGATCTGCAGGCTGCGGTGACGGAGAGCAATGCACGGATCACCCATGATCCGTTGCCCACAGTCATGGCCGATGCACCGCAACTCCGACAGGTGTTTCAAAATCTGATTGGCAACGCGATCAAGTTTCGCAGCAGCGCCGCGCTCCACATCCATGTTTCAGCGGTGCGCCAGGGGGCTGAATGGGTTTTCTCGGTCAGGGATAACGGAATTGGCATTGATGCCGAATATGCCGAGCGGATCTTTATTATCTTTCAACGCTTGCATGGTCGCGAGCAGTATAGGGGAACCGGCATTGGTCTGGCGATTTGTAAAAAGATTGTAGAACGCCATGGTGGGCGGATCTGGGTCGAAGGGCAACCTGGACAAGGATCAACGTTTTACTTTACAATTCCGGCAACAAGTGGCCAACGGCCACGGATGATCTGGTGAACATAGCGTCTATCGGTGCTATGGGTGCAAAAACCATGAACACGAAACCTGTCAACATTCTACTGATCGAGAATAATCTCGGTGATGCCCAGCAGTTGTGTACAATGCTTACCAGCAGTACGACGGCTCAATTTAATGTCACCCATGTGGAACAGATCGATGAGGCGCTCCATGTCCTCCAACAAGAAACGTTTGATGTGGTGCTCCTTGATCTGTCTTTACCCGATGATGATCATATTGAGCCATTTATCGCTCTGCATACACAGATACCGGATGTACCGGTGATTGTTATGACTGACACTGACGATGAAATCCTGGGGATCAAATTAGTCCAGATGGGAGCACAGGACTATCTCGTCAAAGAACAAATTCACGCCGCATTGCTGATTCGTTCCATACGCTATACGGTTGAACGTCATCGAATGCAAGTGGAACTCAACATTATGCGTCACCATGAGCAGCAAGAGCGTGAACTGCGTTCGTTGGAGCAACTGTCCCGCTCAACAGGCACCACGATCACGGCGCGCCTGTTTGGAGCGACGCCGCTACGCGAGTCGTTGCCCGACCTGTTCAATGAATTGGTGCAAAGTTATGAAACACTGTTGGAGCGAGCACTGGAGCAACGCACCTATAAAGTCGATCATAAAACCTCCGACGAATTACGCCTGATTGCAGAACAGTTAGGTTTTTTGAAAGCCAGTCCGCGTGATGTGGTCAAAATTCACAGTACCGCGCTCAAACACAAAACTGATTATGCGCCACCGCAAAAAGCGCAAGCCTACGTCGAGGAGGGGCGTATGCTGGTATTGGAATTGATGGGCTATCTGGTTTCGTATTATCGTAATTATGCTCTGGGTGTGAGTACGAAAGCCCCCACGAAACCCAGGGGTAAAGTACAAGAAGGAGGCGGGGCATGATTAACAAGTATATTCTCAGATTGTATATTACCGGGCAAACGCCAAAATCTGAGCGTGCGATTGAAAACTTGCGTCGGATCTGTGAAGAGGAACTCAACGGTCAGTATCAGATGGTCATTATTGATGTCCTCGAACGACCACAACTGGCTGAGGACGAGAAAATTTTAGCGACGCCAACTCTGATCAAGGAACTCCCGCCACCATTACGGCGAATCATCGGTGATCTCTCTGATACCGAGAAGGTATTGCTCGGGTTAGAGTTACGTCGTTCTATTTAGTTGTACAGCCAGGAGTGAGTACTATGCCAACCGTAGGCAGTGAACCACAACGCCATATTGAAAAACTAGAAACGTGTATCCCCGGCTTTGATCTCGTTGCGCTCGGTGGATTACCACGCGGACGGACGACTCTGATTTCCGGCACAGCGGGGAGTGCCAAAACAGTGTTTGCATGCCAATTTTTGGCAGAAGCTATTCTGCACAAGCAAGAAAGTGGCGTGTTTGTGACGTTCGAGGAGTCTACCAGCGATATTCGCAAGAATATGCTCGGCTTCGGTTGGGATATTCAACGTTGGGAACACGAGAATAAATGGGCTTTTGTTGATGCATCACCCCAACCAGGTGCTGAACCGATCATCATTGGCGAGTATGACCTGGGGGCTTTATTAGCCCGGATTGAGAATGCCGTGCGGAAAGTTAATGCGCGACGGGTTTCGCTGGATTCGCTGGGGGCTATTTTTACCCAGTTTACCGATACGAATGCGCTGCGCCGCGAGTTGTTTCGGGTCGTGTCTGCGCTGAAATCGATGGGTGTGACGGCGATTATTACGGCCGAGCGGACGGAGGAGTACGGTGATATTGCGCGCTATGGCTTTGAAGAGTTTGTCACCGATAACGTCGTCATTCTGCGCAATGTGATGGAAGAGGAGAAGCGCCGTCGCACGCTTGAGATCCTCAAATTTCGGGGCACATCTCACCAAAAAGGGGAATTCCCCTTTACGATTATGCCCGATCAGGGCATTGTGGTTATCCCACTGTCAGCTATTGAGTTAAAACAGAAGTCCACCGATATTCGGATTACGGCTGGAAATGCCGAACTGGATAAAATGTGTGGGGGGGGGTTCTTCCGCGACTCGGTGGTACTGGTCTCAGGAGCAACGGGTACAGGCAAAACGTTGATGGTCACCAGCTTTATGGCTGGTGGTGCTAACAATGGTGAACGCTGTCTCCTGTTTGCCTTTGAAGAGAGCCGCGAGCAACTGTTCCGCAATGCGATTGGCTGGGGTGTAGACTTTGAGCAGATGGAAAAAGAGGGGAAGCTCAAGGTGGTGTGCGAATATCCCGAAACTACCGGTATTGAAGATCACTTGATTCAGATGAAAAAAGTGATCGAGAAGTTCCAGCCCAATCGGGTGGCCGTTGATAGCCTCTCGGCCCTTGAACGGGTGTCTACGATCAAAGGCTTCCGCGAGTTTGTAATTAGCCTGACTTCATTTATCAAGCACCGTGAACTGGCCGGCCTGTTCACATCTACGACCCCGACTTTGCTGGGCGGTACATCGATTACGGAAGCTCATATTTCGACCACGACTGACTCGATCATTCTGTTGCGCTATGTGGAGATTTACGGTGAAATGCGGCGCGGCATTACGGTACTTAAAATGCGCGGTTCGATGCACGATAAAGAGATTCGTGAGTTTACGATTGATGGCAAGGGTATGCATATTGGTAAACCGTTCCGCAATATCTCCGGTATTCTTTCCGGCAATTTTGTCCATCTGGCACCCGCTGAAATTGATCGTATCGGTAATTTGTTTACGGAGGATGATGCATTGACCGATGAATAGTAATAATTGTACATTAAAATTGTATCCTTTTTATTACATGTTAGTTTTATAAAACAACTGTTAGAAAACTATGTCATATCAGTTTGAAATGCACCATACAAGGCCCGTACCCGCAAAGGTTTTATTGATTGAAGAAAATCCTGATGATGCTCAGATGATACAGGTTGCGCTGACCACGCATCATAGAGGTCAATTTGAACTGGTGCATGTTCGCTATATGATGGAGGGGTTATCGCTTTTATCCCAAATACCGATTCAGGTCATTTTGCTGGCCTATACTCCGGTTGTTGGGCATGAATTTGAGCCATTGATGACCTTGCAGTCCCATGTCCCGGATCTGCCTATCGTTATTCTCACCAATGTGGACGATGATATGCTGGCCGTGCGAGCGATGCAGAGCGGTGCCCAGGGCTATTTGATCAAGCACCGCCTCGATGCGACGGCGCTGGTGCTGGCACTGCGCCATGCGATTGAGCGTCAACGTATGCATACCGAACTGGCGCAATCAACCCGTGATCTGCAATCGAGCGAGGCGCGCTTCTACAAACTGGTGGAGAAAATTGCTGACAGCATTATTGTCGTCAATGACAAAGGCATCGTTCGCTTTGTCAACCCGGCTGCCGAGTTGCTCTTTGATCGCAAGGCCGAGGATTTCCTGGGAGAAATGTTTGGCTTTCCGGTGGTACTCGGTGAAACGACCGAACTGGATATTATTCGCCGACATGGTGACACTGCAGTGGCCGAGATGCGCGTGGCGGAAATTACCTGGGGCAGTGAGGTGGCCTACCTGGCCTCGCTCCGTGATATTACTGACCGCAAGCGTGTCGAAGAACATGTCCGCCGCATCAATGCCGAACTGGAGCAACGCGTGAACGAACGCACAGCCGAACTGAAACGCTCGAATGCCGAATTGGAGCAGTTTGCCTATATTGCATCCCACGATTTGCAAGAACCGTTGCGTATGGTTGCCAGCTATATGCGTCTGCTCGAACGCCGCTATAAAGATAAATTGGACGCCGACGCTGCGAAGTTTATCAACTATGCTGTTGACGGCGCGATGCGTATGCAGCAACTGATTAACGATCTGCTGGAATATTCACGTGTTGATGCCCGTGGCCGAGATTTCACTGCGGTTAATTTTGACACGCTGGTGGAGCAAACGCTCACCAATCTCAAAGTGGCGATTGAAGAAAGTGGAGCGACCATTACCCGCGACCCCTTGCCAACTGTGCAAGGTGACGAAATTCAACTCGGCCAGGTGTTGCAAAATTTAGTGGGTAATGCGCTTAAATTCCGAGGTGAGCAGCCACTCTATATTCATATCTCGGCTACCCGGCGTACAGGTGAGTGGGTTATCCTGGTTCGCGATAATGGTATTGGCATTGAACCTGAACACTCCCAACGTGTCTTTGAAATTTTTCAACGCTTACATGGGCGTGGCGCCTACCCTGGCACCGGGATTGGGCTGGCCATCTGCAAAAAAATTATTGAACGGCATCGCGGGCACATCTGGGTCGAGTCCCAGCCGGGACAGGGATCAACGTTCTATTTTTCAATCCCTGATAGCTGAGAACTGCGGATGGTCTGATACCCCACTATAGGGAATGATGGAGCAGGTATGTCGACACCCCGAACACGCGCGCGCCCGGATGCTGCCAGGACAACAACGATCCCACAAGATGAGATTCGTAACTATAAGCTGCAGAAGCAGATCGGGCAGGAAGAATTAGCGACCGTGTATCAGGCCACGCACCTGACGCTGGATCGTCCGGTACAGATGCATATACTGCGGCGGGCCGATTGGATCTCATCCAGTCGCTTTCAACTATCAGCGCGCCTCTCCGCCCGCTTGAGCCATCCGAACCTGCTGCCGGTAATCGATGCCGGGCATGATGACCACTTTGGTGCCTATCTGGTCACACCTATGCTCCACGCACGCCGCTTGAGCGAGATGCTGGCGGATGGCCCTATCGATCCCCTGCTGGCGTTGCGCATTACCACCCAGATTGCCTCGGCGCTCGATTATCTGCATAGCCAGGCAGTGGTGCATCGTGATGTTCAGCCCGCCAATATTCTGGTCACACCACAGGGAGTGGCTTATCTGACCAACTTGAGCCTGGCGGCCAGTCCTGATACTCCGGATTTTAGCAGCATTGACGAAGCCGATTACCTGACTCCCTATTCCGCTCCCGAACAACGCTTTGACCAGGGTGAATCGGCCCCCAGCCTGGATGTGTATGGCCTGGGTGCGGTGGTCTATCACATGTTCAGTGGAGAGTTGCCTCCCCCACCTGAGATCGATCTGCCGGCGCTGGCAGACCGCGATCCAGCGTTAGAAGGGGTGGATCGTGTCTTACAGCGTATGCTGGCGCTCCAACCAGCGGCGCGGTTTGCCAGTCCAGTCGCTGCGGCCACAATGCTGCGCCAGGCACTCCGCTCGCAGATCGATGATGCAACCGACGATATGGAGGAGTCACAGTGGACGCCCAGCGCTGAGTGGCTGGAGAATCCGCTGGAGACGGTGTTGGGGGAGATGCTCGATCCAGAGTTTACCAGTCGCAGCCGTAAGCGCGCTGATGATTTACACCGGGCACATGTGTTGCGGCGCTTGCTCAACCGTTGGAGTCGCAAAGGGTATTTTCGGCGAACTGCACTCGGACAGATGGTGCAACCGGAACAGATAGTGAGCTATAACCTCTACACCTATAGCCTGTGTACGTTGTATGAAACCCGCACCCCTCCTGAACCACGCCAGAGACCTCAGCAGGAGCAAGAGCGTACCTCGACCTTGCCGGTTCCGCCCCTCTGGGATGTGGTGGTTCCCGATGTCCCCCTGTTTAGCGAGGTCAGGCCGCAAGAATTGATGCTGCCCAACTCGACGCTCGTGCTGGCTTGCCCTGAATGTGCCGGCGTCGGCATGCTGATCTGCAAAACGTGCAACGGCAAAGGTACCGTTGAGCGCATACGCAAGATACGCAACGCAGACCATAGCCTGAGTGAGGAACTCATCACCGTTCCCTGTCCGGACTGTCGCGGCTATGGTAAGCTAACCTGCCCCCGCTGTACGGGCAGTGGACATCTCGTAGAAGAACAAGTCTTCACCTGGTCGCGTCAGGCACGCCTGTGGGAGAATACCGATGATATGGAGGGCTTACCCCAGCCGGCCATCAGGCGCTATGCCGAAACCGTCTACACTGCGCCAATTAACGTGTACGAAGGCCACTGGCATAGTGTGGCACCACTGGCTGAACTGCTTCGTGCCGCAATTGAAACGATGGGGGACAATACCCGCCTGATCGCGGCTGAACTTACTATTCATGGTACTCCGCTGACCGAGGTGGATTACCAGTTGAACGATACTACTCATACGCTGTATATTGTCGGGTTTGACAATCAGATTCTCGGCGATTGGACGCTGCTGAATCCCGAACGGATCGCGCTGGCAACGATTATCCTGGTACTGGTGCTGGGTATTGTGCTGGTGCTCGTGTTGTAGGCCCGGGGCACGGCGATTCGCACTGTATGCGTGTACCCCCCATCTAATACGCGTCGTGCTGACGTAATCGCTCAGGAAACCGGTTATCAGCAGGGATTGCCGGAGCCTGCGCTCCTGGGACACGCTCTTGTCGTCGCCATAGCAGCGGCTTTCCCACCACAACGAGTATAACAAGAAACTCCTGGCGGTATGCGACTCCTCTAAACCACCCCACCGGAATGTAATGTTGGGCAATTGGTCACCCTGTCTCTTTCCAGGGATCAGGCGGCCCCAGCAATTCGCATAAGGTTTGATCGGCAAAAACCTGTGCTGGTGTATCGGCAGCAACGACACACCCGGACTCCATGACAACCACTAGATCGGCCCAGTGACGTGCAACGTCTAGAGCGTGCGTGGCAAGCAGCACGGTGGTGCCCTCGGCAACCAGCTGGTTGAAGATGACAAAGACCTGCTGTTGCATCCAGGGATCAAGACCAGCTATCGTCTCATCAGCCAGGATGACCCGGGGTTCCATAGCCAGCACACCTGCCAGAGCGACACGTGCTTTCTGCCCTCCGCTGAGCGCATGGGTCGGGCGGTCAAGCAGATCGCTCACACCACAGCGTACAGCAACCTGGCTCACACGCTGCCGTGTAGCGGTGATACTCAGGCCCATATTCAACGGGCCGAAGCTAATATCCTGGGCAACACTCGCGCTGAAGAGCTGGTCATCGGGATTCTGGAAGACCAGGCCAACCTGGCGCCGTGCAATACGGAGACCGTGCTGGCTGTAGTCCAATGGCGTACCAGCTATATGCACCGTGCCTGCCGACGGTCGAAGAATACCGTTAGCGTGCAACAACAGCGTACTCTTTCCCGCACCATTACGCCCCAGCAGAACGACACGTTGGCCATACTCAAGGCGGAGCGAGGCTCCGCGCAATGCCGGCATAGACGTACCAGGAAAAGTATAGTATACATCGTTCCACTCTAGAACTGACGGCATGAGACTATACCTGCCACCACCAGACTCACACCAAGGGCCGTGCCGACCCACCATATCCGCCGGTCATACACGTACTCAAGTGGCAGCACACGTAGTGCCCCTTCAAGCCCACGGCTCTTTAGCGCCATTTGCATCCGCCAGCTACGCCGGTAGGCGTCAAGGAAGAGCTGACTACCCAGTAGTGCCATACTCCGGAGCGCACGACCGGGGCTGCTGAATCCCAGGCGTGCGGCCTGGGCTATGGCCATACGTTGCAGGCTGTCCAGCAACACAAAAATTGTACGGTAGATCAGCGTCATCAACTCAATAAGTGTCTCCGAGACGTGCAGACGGCGCATCAGATCGATCAAATCAGTTAATGGCGTCGTCAGGATCAAAAAGTTCAAAGCTGCCGCACAGCCGAGAGCGCGTGCGAATAGCTGGAAGGCCAGGCTTATGGCGTTAGCGTCAGTGCTGACCCAGAGACCCCCGATATGCCATGCTGCGCGATTTACTCCGGGATGATCCAGGCTCACACTTATGGCTATGCCGATCACTGAGAGTATGAGGAACAGCCCTTCCGCCAACAGGGTACGCCCAAAGACTCGGGGGGGCACCTGTGCCCACACTGATGTGAGTACGAACATCCAGCCCAGTGTCAACAGTCCGACTGCTGGCCGATCGAAGAGAAAGCAGAGGAGCATAGCGAGAACAGTCAGACTGGCCTTCTGAGCTGGATCAACGCGGCGCAGGGCATTGCTGTAGGCATAGCGGTCGATGGTGCGCACAGGTTCGTCTATGCCTGCTCTGATACAGACTGGTGCGCGGCCATAGGCGTCGAATGCTCAGTGTGGCGCACCCTGCGTTGCCCAACCTTAAACCCAAAAAAGTAGCCTATCAGCCCGGCACCAAGGGCAGCCTGGAGCGCAAAAAGCAGGCTCTCTGTTTCACCACCGGGCGGCTCCATCAGCGGTGTAAACCAGGGCTCGTAATCTGGTGCCAACTCTTGTATCGCCTCAACTGCCGTAGCATCAGCCCCTTCAAACTCCGAGTCTTGCACCAGGAGCAGCGGAATGATCGCCAGCACAACCACGATACCAAACCAGAAGAGAGAGGCCCGCCATCCGAAGGATTTATGGTTCATAGTTATGCCCCTTTCAGCACATCCAGCGCCGCAATTTCGGTCTGTGCATTCGTTTGGAGCGCATTGAAGATCAATACCGTCAGAATACCTTCGCTGATCGCCAGTGGAATCTGGGTGACCGCAAAGATCGTCCCAAATTTGATGAATGCGGCAGCGAAACCACCTGTAGGATCAGGGTAGGCAAGCGCCAGTTGCAGTGACGTAACCACATATGTAGCAAAGTTGGCAAGCGCCGCAGCGAAGAACACGGCTAAGTAGGTTGGGACGCGCCCCTTGAGACCAGACCAGATGCCCCAGGCTACCAGAGGGCCGACAATGGCCATTGCAACTGCGTTTGCACCCAGAGTCGTTAAGCCCCCATGAGCCAGGAGCAGGGCCTGGAAGAGCAAGACGATCGTCCCAACTATGCTCATGACCGCTGGCCCAAAGAGTATGGCACCCAATCCAGTGCCAGTTGGATGGCTGCTCGATCCAGTTACACTCGGTATTTTTAATGCACTGAGCACAAAGGCAAAGGCACCGACCAACCCAAGGAGCATGCGTGTCTCGGGCTTCTCGATAACCAGTCGCTTGATCCGGCGGAAACCGATGACCCAGAATGGAAGGGCAACAGCGAACCACAATAGAGCCCACCCAGGCGGCAGAAAGCCCTCCATAATATGCATCGCATAAGCCGAGCGGGCCTCCAACAATATGAGCGCAAGCGCTCCTGCGGCGACGATCAACCAGCGGTTTGTACGAGTCATAGGTGTTCCTTTCGAGTGTAAGATACGGCTTATAGATATGCCAGCAAACGACACCCCCGGCCTCATACGAGAACCGGGGGTGAATGATGCCTATATTGCCCTGGACGCAGAGGCGTCTAAGGCGTAAAGATCATGTTCTTCCTCCCTGGCTCGAGAAGGCTTGAACAAACACATCGTGGCAGGCGTCCTGGCTTCTGATGCTCCTGGTGGAGCGACCAGTTACAGTTGCGGCACAGCGCTGGACTCACACCAGCTTTCACCTTTTAAGCCCTGGCATCCGGGCTAGCGGGTCACCACAACAATATCATATTCTAATGGAAATGAAAGTGACAACAGTATAGCACACCGATGCATTATTGACAACCATACCCCATAGCACTATAGCACCACTGAGGTTTTATTCGGGGGTTCAAAGTCATCTGTCTACCTGTGTTTTTCTGATACATACAGCATAAGTCCCCTGTCATTCAAGCATCATCCCACTATAAGGCACAGAATGGCGTTGCCATCGTTTGTATGTATAGACGATCCATGTGTTCCCCGTATGGGACTAGTTTTTCTGCGAGGTCAACTATGCATACGCATACGCTCTCTTCACGACTGGTTATCTTGCTTGCCTGTGGGCTATTGTTGCTCTTGCTCACCGCTTGCATAACCGAGGTTGCGCTGGACACACCCGATGGCGCAGTTCCAACGGCGGCGATTATCGGCAGCCCACCTGACCCGGAGCCGATCGTGCTGACGCCAACAGCTACCCCTGATCAGACGGCGACGGCGCTGGCATTGCTGCCGACAGTGGTACCTGAAGCTACATCCGAGCCGACGCCAGTGGCTCGCCTGGGGCCTGGCGATCTGCCCTACCCTTTGAGCCTGTCGCGCCTCAACTTCGGTGTCGTAGGCCATCTCTACTACACCGACCGCTACACCGCACTGGCCAAGACTCGCGAAGCCGGGTTCGAGTGGTTCCGCCAGCAGATCCACTGGCGTGATATTGAGGATCAAAGCGGTCAATTTTTCTGGGGCGACCTGGATGCGATTGTGGCCGATAGCCATGCACATGGTGTTCTGCTGCTGATCAGCGTGGTGCGTTCACCGACCTGGTATACCGCCAATGGTAGCGATGGCATGCCCCACGACCCGGCGTCGCTGGCACGCTTTGTCGGCGCACTCGCGGCACGCTATCAGGGTCGCGTACAGGCGATTGAAATCTGGAATGAGCAGAACTTGGCCTATGAGAATGGCGGGCGCGTTACGATTGAGGATGCCGGACACTATGTGGAATTGCTAGCCGCGTCCTATAACAGCATCAAAGCCGTCGATCCGAGCATCATTGTGGTTGCGGGAGCGCCATCCTCAACCGGCATTACCAATCCCGACATTGCGATCTCCGACCAGGATTACTTGCGGGCAATGTATAGCTACAAAGACGGCATGATCCGCGACTACTTCGATGTGCAGGCGATTCATCCTGGGGGATCCGCCAATCCACCCGACACACTGTGGCCCGACGATCCCAGCCCGGCCGAGGGGTGGACGGATGACCCGACGTTTTATTTTCGCCATGTTGAAAACTCACGGCGACTGATGGAAGAAGCTGGCCTGGGACAGCATCAGATCTGGATCACCGAGTTCGGCTGGGCCACAGCCAACAACACGCCTGGCTTCGAGTTTGGGCACCAGGTCTCGTTTGAGCTACAGCGCGATTATATTGTCGGGGCGATGCGCCGCACCTATGAACAGTATCCCTGGATCAGCAACATGTTCCTGTGGAATCTCAATTTTACCGTGCTTCAACGTGAACACGGTGTCGATCCGCTGCATGAACAAGGCTCGTTCAGCATTGTCAATGCTGACTGGACACCACGCCCGGCGTTCCTGGGTATTCAAGAATTCATTGCGCAGACACGCCTGGCCGAGGGGCGGTGAGCGTCGGCAGTGCACGGAGCCGATCGCCGGCCGCCTGGATCGTCTCCAGGCGCTTGGCAAAGCAGAAACGCGCCAGGAGTGGGCGGTCGTGCGCCACTGTTTCCAACCCATACGCACGGGCATAGAAGGCTGACGGCGGAATGGCGGCCACGCCTATCTCGCTGGTCAACCAGCGACAGAAGGCGACATCATCGGTAAAGCCAGTGCCGCCAATGTCAGCCAGCAAAAAATAACTGCCCGCGACCGGTAATGCTGGCAGACCGGCCACCCGTAGCACTTCCGCCAGCAGATCGCGTCGAGCAACATAGTCCGCTCGCAGTTCAGCATAGTAACCATTGTGCGCCGCCTGCTCAAACGCCGTCGCCAGCGCTTCCTGAAGCGGCGTCGCCGAGGCAAAGGTAATCCACTGGTGTGCCTGGCGCAACGCGCGCATCAGGTGTGGTGGCCCCACCACATACCCAATTTTCCAGCCCGTCAGGCTAAACGTCTTGCCAGTGCTGTTGATCGTCAGCGTGCGCTGCCACATCCCTGGCAACGTAGCGAGCGGCAGGTGTTCCCGCCCATCATACACCAGATGGTCATACACCTCATCACAGACCGCAATCACATCGTACTGCTGACACAGTTGGGCTATCTGCTGGAGTTCATCACGATGGAAGACTTTGCCGGTAGGATTATGCGGCGTGTTGACCAGGATAATCCGCGTGCGTGGAGTGAAAGCCGCCGCCAGTCCAGCCGGGTCGAACCACCAGTCACCTGAATATAAGCTAGCCACTGATGTGTTCGCAGCCACGACGGGCGGATGCAGACATACAAAGCGTGGAACGCCACCCGCCAGCAGAATATCGGGCACATAGGCATCGTAGAACGGCTCGAAGCAAATGACTTCATCGCCTGGATTGACCAGCGCCTGCATTGCGGCATAGAGCGCCTCGGTAGCACCGCTAGTGATGGTGATCTCGGTGTCCGGGTCGATGATGCGCCAGCCTCGGCGCTCCCACTCGGCGGCGATGGCCGCACGCAAGCGTGGTACACCACTGGTGGGTGCATACTGGTTGTGATCAGCAGCAATCGCCGCGATTGCCGCCTGCTTCACCCACTCCGGCCCGGCAAAGTCGGGAAAGCCCTGCCCCAGGTTAATCGCCTGATGCTGCACAGCCAGCATGGTCATCTCAGAGAAGATCGTGGTTCCAAAACCATGCATACGATGCGCGTACCGCTGTACATCCATTCCTCGTACCTGGTGTTTCGCCTGATTGCTCATGAACCTCCGGCAGATAATGATTGCTAAATATCAACAATTTTTCAAAAACAAGGCATATCAGAATCCCTTGATTGTACCAGCATCTGTAGCTGATCGACCAGCACGGGCAACACGGCCTCAACTGCTGGCGATAGCGCCTGAGTATATGCAAAGGAAACCCCCGTCACGGTCAACACCAGCGCTTTCGGGAACGCTCCATACAATACTGCTGCATACAGCATCAATACCGCTGGTACAAGATGATGCGAGCAACCGCTGATCGCTGCCGACCAGTCCGGTTCCACATGCTGACAACGCACGCGCCAGGGTTCCAGCTCTGGTAAAGCAGTATCGGCATCCCGACACTGTGCATCGGCATCAATAAAGATCACCTGCCGCACCTGACTCACCGACTCGGCCAGATCGGGTGTGAGCTGATGGCAGGCGCGAACACAGGCTATCGTTGCAGGCATCATCGCCGCCAGGTGCTGTGCCACATGCCAGCCCACGCCATCATCACCACGCAGGGGATTCCCATAGCCGATAATCAACGTTGCTGGCGTGGGAGGGGTCATCCGCGCCACACCTCATCCAGCACGGTTCCATCTGATCCCAGCAATTGCACGTGGAGCGGTAACACACCCTGTGCATGGGTAGAACAGCTTAAACACGGATCAAAAGCACGAATAACCGCCTCAACCCGATTGAGCGCTCCTTCGGTTATCGCAGTGCCACTTATAAAACGGCGCGCCACTTGCAAGACCCCCCGATTCATTGCCAGGTTGTTATGTCCAGTAGCAATAATCAGGTTAGCCCAGGTAATCAAGCCCTGCGCATCAATCTTGTAGTGATGCAGCAGCGTACCGCGCGGTGCCTCGGATACACCAATCCCCTCATCGTTATTTGGCCCGGCCAGTGCCCGTACATGGTCGCTCACAATATCTGGATCGTTCAGCAACTCGGCGATACGCTCAATCCCAAACAAGATCTCAACCAGGCGTGCATAGTGAAAATAAAATGAACTGAGAACCGAACCACGTTGCAACGCACGAAACTCGGCCCATTCCTGATCGGCCAGCGGCGTACCACAGTGATCGGCAATATTGAGTCGCGCCAGCGGCCCGACGCGATAGATGCCGTGCGGATACCCGGCTGGTTTGTAGTAGGGGAATTTCAGGTACGTCCAGTCTTCAACTGCCTCTTCCACATAATCCTGGTAGCGCGTCGGATCGAGTTGATCGGCCACAATAGTACCGGTGGCATCCACGATGCGCATATGCCCATCATAAAATTCCAAACCGCCCTGCCCGTTTACCAGGCCCATGAACAGTGAGGGAAAGTTGGCAAAGCTCTGGATTTCCTCGCGATAGTCGTCCAGACTGCACTTAAACCAGTCCAGCACGCGTTGGATAATGCGCACGGCTTCGGGAATGGTCGCCAGGATCTGATCACGGCGTGACGCCGCAAGCGGCTGATTGACACCACCGGGAACGACCCAGGCCGGATGAATACGCTTGCCACCCAGCCACTCAATGATCTGCTGCCCAAACTGCCGCAGCCGGATGCCATCGCGGGCAATCTGCGGGTGGGCCTGCAACACGCCTGCCAGATTGCGCTGCGCCGGGTCACTATCCATACCCAGCAGCAGATCAGGCGCAGCAAGGTAAAAGAAACTCAGCGCGTGCGACTGCACAATCTGGGCCAGATTCATAATTCGGCGTAGCTTGATCGCCGTGGCGGGAATACGCACCGCCAGAATCGCATCGCACGCCTTGGCCGAGGCAATCAGGTGACTGACCGGACAAATCCCGCAAATGCGTGCCATCAACGAGGGCATTTCATAAAAAGGGCGCCCCTCACATAGCTTTTCAAACCCGCGAAACTGCGTGACGTGGAAACGCGCATCATTGACCATCCCCTCGTCATCAAGATGAATGGTAATCCGGGCATGACCTTCAATGCGTGTCACGGGATCGATCAGAATACGCTGTGCCATCACTACCCTCTTTCTATCATGCCCCAAACCGAGATTGGCCGCTGAGATCGGGCATCCGCCCCGCCAGTAGTTCTTCCAGCACGAACGCTATCGTATCCGCCGCTGGTGGACAACCAGGCACAAAGACATCCACCGTGACTACTTCGTGAACCGGTCGGACACGCGGGAGCAACGCGGGAATATCAACATGTGGCACCTGAGGATACAATGTGGCATTCTCTTGATAGGCGCGTTCCAGTACGGTTTCAACCCCAAAGTTGTTGCGCATTGAGGGCACGTTAGCCATCACCGCACAGTCGCCCAATGAGACCAGAATGTGGGTATGCTGGCGTATCTTGCGCATTTTCTCCAGGTCTTCGGTGCTACTCACCGCACCTTCTACCAGGGTGACATCGACAGCGTCGGGAAATGACTTGATATCGATCAGCGGGCTGTAGACCAGCTCAACCCGTTCAAGCAGATCAATCAACCGCTCATCCATATCCAGGAACGACATATGGCACCCCGAACAGCCATCTAACCAGACCGTTGCCAGACGTACATTGCTCATACATGTTCCTCGCGCATGAGTTTTAAGTAGGGCAAAAACTGGCGTTTTTTCAACATCTCTGCCACCGATTTGCCTTTCTCGAAGAGGGCACCGGTGGGGCAGACATGCACGCATTTGCCACAACTGGTACAGGTGTCAGAGGTACCCCAGGGTTGATTAAGATCGGTAATCACCTGGGTCTCTATCCCGCGCGCCATGACATCCCATGTATGGGCACCCTCAATCTCATCACAGACGCGCACACAGCGCGTACACAACACACAGCGATTATGGTCAATCACATAGCGTTCGTGCGAGGCATCGACCTTCAACTGCGGATAGAGATAGGGGAAGCGTACATGAGTCATGCCAAAGGATTGCGCCAGGCCTTGCAATTCACAACGCCCATTCGATACACAAACTGCGCAGATGTGATTGCGCTCGGCAAATAGGAGCTCGAGATTCATGCGGCGGTACTTGCGAATGCGCTCCGAATTCGTCGTAATCTGCATTCCCTCTTCCACCCGCGTCACACAGGCTGGTACCGGGCGGGGGACACCGCGCACATCAACCAGGCATAGCCGACAGCCGCCTACAGCCGACAATCCTTCCAGATAACAGAGGGACGGAATGTCAATCCCATTTTCACGCGCAACCTCAAGGATGGTCTCATCTTCACGGGCACTCACATCACGCTCATCTATTTTGAGGGTGCGTACCCGTATTGGTAACGTCATTGTGTCACAACACCTTTCGCCATATGCGCCAGATATTCATCGCGGAAATAGCGCAGGGTACTAAGAACTGGATTGGGGGCCGACTGCCCCAGACCACACAAACTGGTTTGTTTGACGAGGTCACACAGTTCTTCGAGCAGAGCCAGATCCTCGGCAGTAGCACTACCCTCGGTAAAGCGCCCCAGCAAATGGTAAAGTTGTACCGTCCCGACACGACAGGGGACACACTTGCCGCATGACTCCGTCTTGCAAAATTCCATAAAATAACGCGCTACATCAACCATACTGGCGGTATCATCGATCACGATCATACCGCCAGAGCCCATAATCGTACCAACCTGGGCCAGCGAGTCATAGCCGACCGGTAGATCGAGATGCTGCTCTGGCAAACATCCGCCCGATGGCCCACCAGTCTGAACCGCTTTAAAGGCATGGCCTTCGATCATCCCGCCGCCAATCTCGAAGATAATCTCACGCAGTGTTATACCCATCGGCACCTCAATCAAACCTGTGTTGCGCACGGGGCCAGCGAGCGCAAAGACCTTGGTGCCTTTGCTATGATCAGGGCCAATCGTGGCAAACCAGTCACCACCGTTACGGATGATCGGCGGAATGTTCGCTAACGTCTCGACGTTGTTGATGAGAGTGGGAAAACCCCACAATCCATATTCAGATGGATAGGGCGGGCGGGGGCGGGGATTGCCACGCTGGCCTTCAATGGTCGCAATCAGTGCTGTTTCCTCGCCACACACAAACGCGCCAGCCCCCAACCGCGTTTCGAGGTGAAAATCAAACGTGGTACTACAAATACTCTTCCCCAGGATACCCAGGCGCTCTGCCTGACGAATCGCCGTTTTGAGGCGCTTGATAGCCAGATCATACTCGCCGCGCACATAGATAAAACCCTCACTGGCTCCGACCGCATAGGCCGCCAGCGCCATACCCTCAATGATGCGGTGCGGGTCACCTTCGAGCACACTACGATCCATAAACGCACCGGGGTCGCCTTCATCGCCGTTGCAGATCACAAACTTGCGGGTACTTCTGACCTTGGATACTGTACTCCATTTCAAGCCCGTCGGATACCCCGCGCCGCCCCGCCCGCGTAACCCGCTGCGCACCACCTGCTCAATGACCTCCGACGGCGTCATTTCGGTCAATGCCTGGATCAGCGCCGTATAGCCATCAGCGGCAATATAGTCCTCAATATGTTCGGGATCAATCTGGCCAGTGTTTTCCAGCACAATCTTGTGTTGCCGCTGAAAAAAGGGAATATCAGTTGGACAGAGCAGGCGCTCGATGGGGTGGGCATCGAGATGTTCGATAATTGCGGCGGTATCATCGACCGTCACCCGCTGATACAAGGTAGATTGTGGCTGGAGTGCGACCAGTGGGCCAACGGCACATAACCCCATGCAGCCGACCCCCTTGACAGCGCAGGTTTGCTCCAGACTGCGTTGCTGGATCAGGTAGGTCAAATTATCCTTGATTTGATCGCTATGCAGCGCCAGACACGCAGTGCCAGTGCAGACACGCAGGTGATGGAGCAACCTGTCTTGTTCGGCACGGGTCGCAAGCGCTATTTTTTCTAACTCTTCAGGTATCACGGTGTGTCCATTTCTGCATCCAGGCGATCACCTCGTCGGCGGTAACCTTGCCCATAACTTTACCATCCAGCACAACTGCTGGTGCCAGACCACATGATGCCAGACAACGGGCCGTTAACAGCGACACTTTGCCATCAACAGTGGCACCACCGGGTTTCACACCCAACCGTTGCTCCAGGTGTTCGAGGATCGCATTGGCCCCTTTGAGGTGACAGGCGGTTCCCACGCAGATAACACAGGTGTGATGCTCGCCTTTTGGTTTGAGCCGGAAGAACTGGTAGAACGTCGTAACGCCATAGACGCGGCTCAACGGCAAACGCAGCGTGGTGGCAACATAGCGTAAAGCATCTTCATCCAGGTAGCCAAAGGACTCCTGAATACTATGCAGGGTCTCAATTAAGGCATGATGCCCATATCCCATGCGGCGCATCGTTGCTCCAACGACACGCCAGCGTTTATCGTCTGACGGTGGAGCAACTTTTCGCATATCCATACATCACCGACCCTTCCTCGCTTATGTCGATCTAGGCGGGATCATCTTGTGCGAAAATTCAGAACGCTCACTATAGGACGAAAGTACCTTGATATAGTTGGCGCGTTCAAAAGCAGCTGGTTCGGCGACCGCCTGCTGACTCATACTACCCCGCATTTGCATGATCGACTCATAGTCGTTGTCTTCCATCCAGAACTGCAACTCTTCCTGCAAGGTTTTTACCCGTCGAGGGCCATTGCGTAGCAGTTCTGATGTCATCATAGTGACACTGGAGCCAGCCATCACTGCTTTGATAATATCTTCAGAAGTATGCACACCGCTTGTCAGTGCGAAATCGGCCTGGACTTTGCCATAGAGCAGCGCGATCCAACGTAGGGGCAAGCGCATTTCATAGGATTCGCTTAAAATCAGGTGCGGTACAACCTCGAGCGATTCCAGATCGAAATCGGGCTGATAGAAGCGATTAAACAACACAAACCCTCTGGCCCCCGCTTCAACCATGCGCTGGATCAGATTGGGCAGCGCCGTGTAGTAGGGACTGAGTTTGACCCCAACCGGAATCGTGATACAGGAACAAATATCACGGACTAGCGTGACATCGGCCTGCTCAATCTGGCTACTCGTCAGATCAGGGTCGGTAGGGAGATAGTAGATATTCAATTCGAGCGCGTCAGCTCCTGCATCTTCGATTTTTTTTGCGTACTCGATCCAACCGCCAGTTGAGACCCCATTTAGACTACCAATGACCGGAATGTTGACGGCCTGTTTGATTTGATGCAAATTCTCAACATACGCCTCTGGGCCAATACTATAGTTACCAATGTCTGGCAGATAGGACAGCGCCTCGGCGTAGGTATTGGTGCCGCGTGTCAGATAGTAATCCAACTCCAGACTTTCGTGAATAATCTGTTCTTCAAAGAGCGAGTACATCACAATTGCTGACACACCAGCCTCTTCGAGGCGGCGGGCACTGTCAACTTTCTTAGAAAGTGGCGATGATGAAGCCACAATCGGGTTTTTCAGTTCCAGGCCCAGATATCTGGTCGTCAAGTCAGGCATCTTCACTGCTCCTTCCCGTACTGAGTGAACGGGTCTTATACATAAGCCTCTGTCCCCAGGTATCTCTTACACACGTTACGCAATGGGATATCGACCGACCATTTCGTCTGCGGTACCATCCAGCGTTGAACCGTCGAACGGTACCGCTCTGTTGGAGGCGCACAGGTTATTTAACCGGTGACTGCGTAACTGGTGTCCATTATACGGGTCAAGCGCAGGAATACGCAACACCAGTTCCGCACTCCTACTCGCTGTCATCCATACCCTCTAATCGTTGTTTTCCGGCTCTAATACTGAAACCATGTGCCGATAGTAATCCCAGCGATTGCGCACATCACGCTGGGCCTGGTGCATTAACTCCTCGGCGCGGTGTTCATTGCTCTGTACGAGCATACGATAGCGCGTTTCATTGTAGGCATATTGATCGACTGGAATCGTCGGCTCTTTTGAGTCCAGTATCAATGGATTCTTGCCCTGCTCAATCAGGGACGGGTTGTAGCGGTAGAGCGTCCATAGACCAGCCTGGACTGCCAGACGCTGCTGATCCAGACCTTTGCGCATATTGATGCCGTGGGCAATACAGTGGCTGTAAGCAATCACCAGCGACGGGCCATTATAGGCTTCGGCCTCACGCAAAGCTTGCAAGGTCTGAATATCACTATAGCCCATAGCAACCCGTGCCACATAGACATAGCCATAGGCCATCGCAATCATCCCCAGGTCTTTCTTAGGCAAACTCTTCCCCTGGGCCGCAAATTTCGCAATCGCCGCCCGTGGGGTTGACTTCGATGCCTGCCCACCGGTATTCGAGTATACCTCAGTATCCAGCACCAGCACGTTGACATTGCGTCCGGAAGCCAGCACATGATCAAGCCCGCCATAGCCGATGTCATAGGCCCAGCCATCACCCCCAATGATCCATACGCTTTTCTTTACCAGCACATCGGCCAGACTGAGCAGATCACGTGCGCGAGGATGATCAATGCTGGCCAGACGCTGCTTGAGAATGGCGACACGGTCACGCTGGGCTTTAATCCCGGCATCATCGTTTTGTTCGGCATGCAGCAACTCATGCACCAGATCGGCATCAATCTGACCAATAAAGCGCTGCAATAACTCGCGGGCATATTCGAGTTGTTTATCGATCGTCATACGCATTCCCAGACCAAACTCGGCATTATCTTCAAACAACGAGTTTGACCAGGCCGGGCCACGCCCGTCTTTATTGACTGTCCAGGGTGTTGTGGGCAAGTTGCCGCCATAGATCGATGAGCATCCCGTAGCATTGGCAATAATCGCTCGATCACCAAACAGTTGCGAGACAAGCTTGAGATAGGGAGTCTCGCCACAGCCCGCACATGCCCCCGAGAACTCAAACAATGGCGTCACCAGTTGCGAATTACGCACGGAACTGAGGCTAATCTGAGTACGATCAATTTCGGGCAAAGTCAGGAAAAAGTTCCAGTTATCCCGCTCCTGTTCACGAATAGGTGGTTGCGCCGCCATATTGATCGCCTTACGGCCCACCTGGCTCTTATCTCTGGCCGGACAAACCTCGACACACAGACTGCACCCGGTGCAATCTTCGGGAGCCACCTGAATGGTATAACGGGCATCACGAAACTCTCTGGCCCGCCCTCCTGCACTCTTAAACGTTGGGGGTGCATGGTCAAGCAAGGCCGGGTCATACACTTTCGGCCGAATAACCGCATGTGGACACACAAAGGCACACTTACCGCACTGAATACACAGATCCGGCTCCCAGACTGGAATTTCGAGCGTAATGTTTCGTTTTTCCCACTTCGTGGTGCCCGAGGGATAGGTACCATCGGCCGGTAAAACACTGACGGGCAACATATCGCCATTACCAACAATCATCTGACCCAGCACATCACGTACAAATGGCGGAGCTTCTTCTGGCACGGGTGGGCGCCGGGTGAACGTACTGGTGACCCGATCTGGCACTTTTACCTCATGCAGGTGGGCCAGCGTTTCATCAACCGCCCGATAATTCTGCCGTACTACCGCCTCACCACGCTTGCCATAGGTCTTCTTGATCGTCTCTTTGATCTTAGCGATCACCTGATCGCGCGGCAGCACGCCACTGATCGCAAAGAAGCATGTCTGCATCACAGTATTGATGCGCCCACCCATACCCGTCTGGTGAGCCACGTCGTAGGCGTCGATCACATAAAAACGCAACTTTTTGGCAATAATTGTCTCTTGCGTCTCACGTGGCAAATGATCCCAGACCTCATCGGGTCCATAAATGCTGTTCAGCAAGAACACCGCACCCGATACGGCTGGACGCAAGACATCCAGACGCTCCAGGAAGCTAAACTGGTGGCAGGCGACAAAGTTGGCATGATTGATCAGGTAGGGGGCACGAATAGGCTCAGGCCCGAAACGAAGATAGGAGATCGTTACCGAGCCAGACTTTTTCGAGTCATAGACAAAATGCCCCTGGGCATAGTTGTCGGTTTCTTCCCCAATAATCTTAATCGAATTCTTGTTGGCCCCCACGGTACCATCAGCCCCCAGACCCCAGAAGACACACTGGATGGTTGAGGGGCTGGTAATATCGAAATCGGAGTCATAGTCCAGACTGGTATGCGAAAGGTCATCGATGATCCCAATCGTAAAATGGTTCTTAGGACGGGCCTTCTTCAGTTCATCCAGCACACCCTTGACCATACCGGGCGTAAAATCTTTGGATGAGAGGCCATAGCGCCCGCCAATGATCTGTGGTTTCGTGCTGAACGCAGTGATCCCGCGAGTCATTCCCTCATCAATGGCTGTGATCACATCTTGATACAACGGCTCGCCCGCACTCCCAGGTTCCTTGGTACGGTCGAGAACCGCAATCGCCTTCACGGTCGCTGGAAGTACCTGCACAAAATGTTCAACGGCAAATGGCCGGAACAGACGTACCGTCACGCCACCGACCTTTTCCCCACGTTCGACCAGATACTTGACTGTTTCCTGGATAACCTCGGCCCCAGAACCCATGGCGACCAGAACATACTCAGCATCAGGAGCGCCAGTATAGTCAAACAGGTGATATTGACGGCCAACCAGGGCCGCAAACTTATCCATTGTCTTCTGCACAATGATTGGGCAACGCTGATAGAAGGGATTGACCGTCTCGCGGGCCTGAAAATAGACATCAGGATTCTGGGCCGTCCCCCGAATGAAGGGATGATCAGGCGAAAGCCCCCGCTCCCGGTGCGCACGCACCAGGTCATCATCAATCATCGCCCGGAGATCATCATCGTCAAGCTGTTCGATCTTGTTGACTTCGTGCGATGTCCGAAATCCATCAAAGAAGTGAATAAAGGGCACACGAGCCTCAAGCGTTGCGGCGTGGGCAATCAAGGCCAGATCCTGTGCTTCCTGTACCGAGGCTGAGGCCAGCAATGCAAAGCCCGTGGCACGCACGGCCATGACGTCTGCATGATCACCATAAATCGATAAGCCCTGTGCGGCGAGCGAGCGCGCCGCCACATGGAAGACCGCTGCTGTCAATTCGCCTGCAATTTTATACATATTCGGGATCATCAGCAACAACCCCTGCGAGGCAGTAAAGGTGGTTGTTAACGCACCCGTTTGCAGCGCTCCATGCACCGCACCGGCTGCACCACCTTCCGACTGCATCTCAATGACGGAAGGCACTGTGCCCCAGATGTTGGTATTGCCAACGGCTGACCAGGCATCAGCCAGCTCACCCATCGGAGTTGATGGAGTGATCGGATAAATCGCAATCACTTCGCTCAACCGGTGAGCAACGCGCGCAGCAGCCTCATTGCCGTCAATGGTTGCTCGTATGCGTGTCATAATAATTCTTCCTCCCGACATATTTCACTGCCACTCCCTGGCAGACAATAGCATACGCCAGCTAGATCGGAACGCTGGAACTCATCGTCTGATAGCTGATCACTGTGCAAGCGATCAGCTATAGTCCTCTCCGACCAGCCTGTTGTTCCAGTATAGCGGGCTATGCTGAGGAACGGCGGAAAGGGAACACTACACGGCGTTATCATCCTACAACATTCATATATATTTCAAGCCAATAATTCCCTGTTATCATAATTATTAGATCTAGAACACTCCGCTCCCCTTGATCAGCTCGCCCCACCCAGGAGAGTGCCTTGGGGATAAGGTTGCTCGAATATCCTCCTCCTGTAACTCCGCCGTAACTATCATGAGGAGACTGATATTGAGTCTTTCTTCACTAATGACTCATGTCTTACGGTTTCTAAGGTACAACCCGGCGTCACCATTGTGAAAAATTAGCGACCAGTGTCTACATTATAACCGGCGACAGAGCCATCGTTCTTCATTATCGTGATGACGATCTGGCAGAGATGCGAGTCGTGAGCTGGAATAAGGACGCCCATCGCCCGCTATGGGAGCAATGCGGAGCGACAGATAGATCTGTCTATCTACGTCGTTTCTGGTCGTTACGGAAACCTTCAGGATTGTTTACCTGCATTCCAGTTACCGGTGGTTATCTATGTTGTGAACTGACGTTGGGTAATAGCGATAATGGCAAACATACCGAGATACCTTGACCCATCGGCGAGGTTGATTGGGCAGTGTTTGCGATTACATATAAAGGTGATCAACGTTGCTTTCTTTAACTGATATTGAACGTATTTTGACATTCTATACACTGGGGAAACTCTATGGCGTTACCCAGGCGTATCGCGGGTTCGTGAACGAGACTGCTTTTATCCAGACCAGTGCCGGGCGGTTTGTGGTACGACGTAACCATCGCCGCCTGAGTGAAGCCGCACACCGGTATCGCCATGCATTGATCAACTGCCTGGTCGAGCATGCCTTCCCGACACCAGTGTTAGTGCCTACCAGCACGGGCGATACGCTGCTCTACCTTGATGGGCGGTGGCATGAGATCATGACCTATGTGCATGGCAGCGATTACGATCCCCAACGGCCACAACAGTTGACCGATATTGGGTATACCCTGGCGCAATATCATCGCATTGTGCAGCATTTTCCACCACCAGCCGAAAACCCTGGAACGCGCTACAGTGCATCAAGCATTATGGCGTTAACCGAAACGCTCACCATGAACGATATTATGGGCGATCTCTATGAACCGCTCACCTGGTATTCCCATCGGGCTGCGCAATTGCGCTCCATGCTCAAAGACAAAGATTATGCCATGCTACCACATCTAGTCATTCATGGCGATATTCACCGTGACAATCTGTTGTTTGAGCATGACCATGTGATCGCTTTGCTTGATTTTGATCAAGCAGCCTATGATGCACGCATTGCCGATATTGCCGATGCTCTTGTGGCTTTTACCTCCACAAAGCCAAAGAATAGCCTCATGTCCTGGGGTTTGTTCCAGGGGCCGCTTGATGAAAAGCAGGCAGTACGCTTTATCTCTGCGTATGCCCATGTCTTCCCACTCACGCCGGCAGAAATAGCGGCATTGCCGGTTGTTGTGGAAGCCCTGTGGCTGCAAGGTGAACTGGGCCGGGTCATTTCGACTCCGGAAGGGGCACCAGATTATCACCAGTCGGTTCTCGATCAAGGCCGTGAGTTATCTACATGGATGCAGGCGCACAGCAAGCAATTGATGATGCAGTGGAATGACGTAAACACGCAGGCCGAAATCGAATCGCAGAAAAACGAGCTTGAACCAGCACTCGCCGCATAGCAACTAACACCGAATGGACGGTTACTCCACCACCCGCGCCATAACCTGGCGCGGGGAGCATGGATGATTGTTTTTTGCTACAACGCCGAAGTATGCGCCGATAGGGGCATCGTATTTACGAAGCTAGTCCATACTGTCCGGGAGCGTACGTGCGCAGATAGCAGAGCTTCCCCTGCTTGCGCGGCGTTCGCCCGCCGGACGATAGCGAACGGATAAAGGATCATCCCTGTACACGTAAGGTACCGACACAGGTGAATGTTCGGGCGGGTGCCGCGCATCCCGTCACTGCCGCGCTGCGGAATCCATTCGGGCACATCCTATGGCAGTGGGGCGGCACCGCACGGGTGAATGCCCCATGAAGCCCGGGCAGGTAGGCCGGGGTGCCATCACAGGCGTACCCGCTCACGGAAACCTCTGGGCAAGCGCTCCAGTATGCTATGCTCTCTGGTGGCCTTTCTCACCGACACGTCCTCTTCGGCCATAATAATCATCCGAAACAGATCGCTCTCGGTAATTATACCCACAACCTGACCATCGGCTACAACTGGAGCGCCACCTATTTTGTGTTCCAGGAGCAACTGAGCAACCTCGATCATGGACGTATCGGGTGTCACCGTAATTACCTCGCGGGTCATAATTTCTGCCAGCGGTAGATTACTGACCCGATAACGCAGGTCATAGTCACGCACATCGGTATCCGACGTGTCGGACACGCGGTGAATATCACCCTGTGATACAATGCCCACGAGTTGCCCCATAGCGTTAATCACCGGCAAGCGGCGGATCTGCCGATCATGAAGCAACTGCCGCGCTTCAGGCAGCAGCATAGTCTCCGGGGCCACAATTGCTGGACTGGACATCCAATTCCGTACGGTATCCATTGTGTGCGCTCCTTCCTTGGATTGTAGCATCATTGTCATCTGCGGGATACTTTCGTCCTGATCGCTCACGCAGATTGCCACCAACACAAAACATGATAAACACCTGATATATCTTTGCGATAAGTGTACAACGTAGGCTGGCGAACCGTCAACTGTTATTTTTTATTTTTCATATGTCCTAAACTGTTGAACATGGCCCTCCTGCCGAATTCTGCACAACCGCCTGTTTCCTGGTCAAGGATTGTTCTCCACCCTGCGAAACCGGTTTCAACCAGAACACGATGGCTTCACATCCGTATGCAGGCCTGGAGTGATACGCCATGCAAGCTACACCAGAAGCGCGATCTTTGTGGTAACATGGTGGCATGCCAGGAATGGGGCCGGCATACAGTATACTGGACAGAGACAGCGATGACCTTTACCAACTTCTCAACCGATGGATTGATCGGCTTGCCACCAGAACTGTTTAGCACCGTGATACCCGCGATCACACTACCCAGTGAGCTAAAGGTCACCCTGCATATGTTCTATCGTCTCAGCCAGCAGCGCACGGTTCCACGTCGCCTGAGTTGGGATGACCTGGCCGGTGATCAGCTGCTGAGGCGCAGCCTGCGGGCCATTTCAAAGGTACGGCCAATCACTGAGCTGCTGGATGAAGGATTGGATGCAGCGATACGGCGCACCACAATCCTGCATGTCGCACTACCCAGTAATGGTCGGCTCGTGAACTGGTACCTGATGCATACGGCATCCAACCGGGCATGGGTTGAACAAGCCAGTCAACACCAGTTTATGCTGGAACCAGGTATACCTGGATCAGAACAACGTCCATCATTGATAACTCTCTACGAACAAAATATCGGACTGGTGACACCTTTACTGGTGGATGAGTTACGCGAGGCGGAAGAACGGTATCCACCAGACTGGATCGAAGCCGCAATGCGTGAAGCAGTACAGGCCAATGTTCGCTCGTGGCGTTATGTACGGAAAGTCCTGGAGAGGTGGGCTACGCATGGAAGACCGAATGCGTCCGATCGGTTTAAACGACCTGTCAATGTTGAAAAATATACCCAGGGCCGTTTTGGAAACTTATTCCGACTTGGGAGCGACGAGAGCGACCTCTAGCGTGCGGAGGCATGATTCAGCGCCTGGTACAGTCTGCCCTACCTGTAAAGGAGCGGGGTATTATCTGCTTGATGTACCTGTAGGTGATCCTAACTTTGGGGTCTTGATGCCCTGTGAATGCAAATTGCGTGAGAAAGAGCAACGTGCATTGAGCGAACTGCGGCGCTTGAGCAATCTAGAACCATTTGCCGACAAGACGTTTGAGAATTTTGATCCCGATATTCCAGGAGTGCGTCGTGCCTATGTACGTGCCCGCGAATATGCGCGCCGGCCTCAGGGCTGGTTGATCTTTTTTAGCACCCATCCTGGTTGTGGCAAGACACACCTGGCTGCAGCGATTGCCAACGCAGCCCTGGAGCGCCACTATCGGGTTCTCTTTGCGATCGTGCCGGATCTGCTCGATCACTTACGTAGCACTTTTGGCCCCCATAGCGATATTGCCTATGACGAACGCTTTGAAACCATTCGTGATGTGCCCTTATTAATCCTGGATGATCTGGGAACTGAAAATACGACTCCCTGGGCGCGAGAAAAACTTTACCAGATTATTAACCATCGTTATAATTATAAACTACCAACGGTGATTACGAGTAATCGTGATCCGGAAGAGATCGAACCCCGCATTCTATCGCGGATGTATGATACGGTGCTGTGCCCAGAGCGGATCATGATCGATGCTGGCGATTATCGCCAGTTGACGATTGAGCAACGGATTCCGTTTGGGCGGCGTCGCCGGCTTTAAGCTGACGGCATAACCCGCACAGCGTGTCATGTTGTTCCTCTTGGTTGTTTGGTGATTCGAGAGCCAGAAAGTTGATGCCATGGTGACTCATTATCTGTCTGCTGCTGATCTCTCCCGCTCGGATGCCGAGGCGCTGCTCGATCGAGCACAAACGCTAAAGGCCGAATGGCACAATGGAGGGCATCCCCGCCCCCTGTTGTATGGACAGACGCTGGCAATGGTCTTTGAGAAGCCTTCACTCCGGACACGCGTCGCTTTTGAAGCTGGTATGACTCAGCTGGGTGGAACTGGCAGCTATCTTTCGGCCAATGATATTGATATGGGTGGCCGCGAGAGTGTGCCAGATGTGGCCCGCAATTTGAGTCGCTGGGTACAGGTGATTGCAGCCCGAGTCTTCAAGCACAGTACCGTGGAAATCCTGTCCAAATATGCGACTATTCCGGTGATTAACGCGCTCTCCGATCGTGAGCATCCCTGTCAGGCATTAGCCGACATGCTCACGCTGTTGGAACATCGGGGCCAGTTGCAAGGTACGCGCCTGGCCTATGTGGGTGATGGCAATAACGTGTGCCACTCGCTGCTGCTCCTGGGTGCTATTCTCGGTGTGCATGTGACCGTCGCCTGCCCGCCGGATTATCGCCCCGACCCTGATGTACTGGCACAAGCCGAACGTCTTGCCTCTCGATATGGGACTGAAATTCGGGTTACCACTATGCCCGCCGTCGCAGTAGAAGGAGCGGACGCGGTGTATACCGATGTCTGGGCGTCGATGGGCCAGGAACACGAAGCCGCCCGACGCCGGCCTATTTTTCAACCATATCAAGTCAATGCGGAATTACTGAAGCTGGCACAACCGGATGCACTGGTTATGCATTGTCTTCCTGCGCATCGCGGTGAAGAGATTACCGCTGCGGTCATTGATGGGCCGCAGTCGGTCGTGTTTGAACAGGCTGAGAACCGGCTGCATGTCCAGAAAGCGCTGGTATTGACCCTGCTGAACTGTTAATTGATCGCGCATCCTAACAGTCTAAAATCGGAGTCGTTATGTCAGGCAATCGCGCTATTTACAATCGCGCCATGGAGCAAAGCCGTGAAGCCGCCCGAAACCAGCGGTGGGACGAGGCACTCAAAGGCGCGGTACGTGCGCTCCAGGAGTTTGCGCAGGATGTTGATGCCCGTACCGCAGCGGCAGTTTCGCTCTTTCATACCGAGAAGTTTGCCCAGTCGTTGCACATTTTTGAGGAACTCCATGCTGCCGACCCGGATAATCCCTTCTTCCTGGGGTATATTGCCCGTGCACATGAACAGCAGGGCAATATTGACCAGGCAGTCACATCGTATCTGAAGCTGGCCAAACTGCATGAGCAGCAGCGGGTCATAGCACGGACTATTGAAGCGCTTCGCAACGTGTTGCGGATTCGTCCCGATCGCGATGATCAACGCCAGCGCCTGGCCCACCTCCTGGAAGAGGCAAATGCCACCCGTGAAGCGGCTACGGAATATTTTAAACTGGCTGAACGGCACTATGAGCAGGAAAACCTGGATCGGGCCGCCGAGATGATTGAGACCGCTTTGCGTCTGGATGCCAACAACCGTGAAGCCAGAGAGCTAGCAATCGCCATCCGAGAAGCTATGGCCCAGGCCGCACACGCTCTGCCACTACCAACCACGGACGCGCCAGTAGCGGATGTGCGCCTCTCGATCGGCGGTGAACTGCGCTCGCAGCAGTTCACGCTCGAAAAGATGGTCGCACTGGCAATTGAGAAACAAGAGGCCGGTGATAGTGATGGAGCGATAGAATATTACGAACGGGCAATCAACGGTGGTCTGGAGCGTGCTGACGTGTTTTACAGCCTGGGTCTGCTCTATCAGGAACACAACGAGCATCAGGCAGCAGTACAGGTCTTAGAGAAAGCCGCTCGTGACCAGGAGTATGCACTCTCGGCCCATTTTGCACTGGGCACGTCCTACAAAGCGCTCAACATGCTTCCACAGGCAGCACAGGAGTATGAGCAAACGATTGGCCTGGTTGACCTGGAGTCGATAGGTAAAGCCGAGGCCGAAGATCTGATCCAGATGTATGAAAACGCGGCCGAGATTTATCAGCAGATCGGCGACATTGCGCGGGCAGCGTCACTCTTCTCGACCCTGGCCAGCTTTTTGCAGACGAAGCGTTGGGGCAAAGATCGTGCGGCTGAGTTTCATCGCCGCGCCAAAGAACTCACCGAACGCAATATGTTTGCCAAGCTGCGCACCCTGGGTACCGGCGCACTTACGGCCCCTGAAGAAGCCGAGCCACCACCACCGGTCGAACGGGGTACCTTGCCCGCTACCTGGGGGAAATTACGCTCTATTACGGACTTTCTGCGCACCGATGGTCAGCCTGTGTCCACCAATGCCCTGGATGTTCCTGTGGAGGAACCAGTCGCGGCTGATCCGCTTACCCTGTTCGAGCAGTTGCCTGCTCCTGAACAACCGGTTTTTACCCCTGTTACGAAACTGGATACTACTGGCCTGGATCAACAGACGGAACGCTGGGTGATGTTGAGCGAAAAATACATTGAGCAGAACTTGCTCGATGCCGCGCTGGATGCCTGCCACGAAGTTATTGATCTGAACCTGGACTACCTGCCCATTCACCTGCGCATGGGTGAAATCTACGAACGGCAGGGACGTACAGAAGACGCGCTGATGAAATACCAACTGCTGATCGACACCTACATGGTGCGTAAAGAGCCAGAGCGCGCCATCGACGTCTACTTCCGGCTGATCGATCTCTCTCCTGATACGATCAACGCTCGTTCCCGGTTGGCCGATCTGCTAAAACAAGCCGGCCGTACCGACGAAGCCGCCGAACAACTGGCTCAGGTTGCGAGTACCTATTTTCGCCTGGGTCAAACGAACCGGGCATTGGAAGAGTATCGGCGGTTGCTCCAATGGACACCCAAAAACAAGGATCTGCATGGCCAGTATGGGATGGCTCTGTTTAAACTGGAACGCTATGAGTCGGCCTTGATTGAGTTTCGGCGGGCTGTAGAACTTGGCGCAAACGACGCGGTTGCCATTGCCCGTCTCAATATGACACTGGCGGTCCTTGGCGAACATGCATCCACCGTCTGGGACTCGCTCGCGACCTTACTCGATCTCCTCCAGACCAATCCCCAGGCCACCGATGCGGTACAAGGAGAATATCGTACCGCGTTGCTGGTGGCAGATACGGCAATTATGCACTACATTCTGGGGATTATCCAGCAGCGCGCCAACCAGCATGCATCGGCGCTGCTGGAATTTGAGCAAGCCCAGACTCTGCTGGAAACCGAACCCGACACACTGTTGCACCCGGTACTCATCCATCAGGCTATGGCCGATAGCTATATTGCGATTGGTCAGCCTGAAGCCGCACTCGAACAACTACGACGTGGTCAGGCCGTTGCCGGTTCGTCGCCACCAGATCCAACAATCAAACATTCCTTTGCTGTACCACTCTCAGCAGGTGACCTGACGCGACGTATGGCCGAAGCCTATGCCGCCAGTGATGATCTGGCCGGGGCCGAGCAAGCGCTGCTCGAGGCACGCCGCCTGCTCCCCTATGATCGCACCATCTACACCAAACTGGCCGATGTCTATTTCCGGCAGGGCAAACTCAACGAAGCCTTAACCCAACTGGAAGACCTGGCATCACACTATGAGCATCGCCAGGAACTTGACCGGGCGATTGAAACGCTGGAGTATGGCCTGAAATTGGCACCCAATAGTACCCAGGTTGGTAGTCGCGTGGCCCGGCTTTATCTCCGGCGCGGTTTTTTGGAGAAAGGGCTGGACGCGCTCATTCGGGTGGCTGAGCAGCAACGCAAATCCGGGCAGTTGAAAGATGCGGTTGCCAGCCTGCAACAGGCGGCTGATGTCTACTGGACACTCGGCAAGCATGAGGAAGCACGCAATCTGTATGATAAAATCACCCAGATTGCACCGAATGATGTTGAAGCTCGCCAGTGGCTGGCTCTGATGTATACCCTCTCGTTCCGTACCCATGATGCCATTGCAGAGAAGAAGCAGATTGTACGGATCTTAACCCAACAGCGCGATTATAAGAATGCTATTGCTGAACTGCACCAGATCATTGGTCTTGATCAGAAAGATCTTGACGCCTACTTTCTTCTGGGAGATATGCTGATGCGCCAGGAGGAATTTGCCCAGGCGGTGAGTCTCTATAATCGCATGTTAAAAATCGATGGAGCCGATATCGAACGTATCACGGCATTGTTAACCGCAGCCCAACATATGCTTGCCCAACAGAAGTCTAATGCACGAGGAGTTACCGGAGATAGAGGAGAGGGAATAGGGAAAAAATAGATGACGACGAAACGAGTACGGGCACGCTACTGCCCACCCATACCGAACGTCCCTCGTTTAGCACTCCTGACCAGGTGAGGGATATGCGACAAGTGACAGGAAGCTCCACCAACCAGTCTGGTCATCTGCCTATCGCCTGAAGACGTCTCTGAACAATACGACTCTGTGTCATTTTTTACTATATAAAATTGTATGCCTGATCTGACACGCCTTTGGGAGCGCCTGATTCTCTTTACTGACCCGGCCGTCATTCTTGATATTCTGGTTGTGGCGCTCTTTTTTTTCTGGCTCCTGAACGTTATTCGGGGAACACGTGCCGTACAACTCTTGCGGGGAATTGGTATTATTCTGGCAATTGCGTTCTTTATCACATCGATTACGCCTGAGTTGACGACTTTGCGCTGGTTACTGGCAAATTCCATCCAGCCCCTGCTGATTGCTATCCCTGTTCTGTTTCAACCGGAGCTGCGCCGTGCGCTGGAGCGTCTCGGACGCACGGGCGATCTCTTTAACCGGCCATTCGGCGCTGCACGCCGCACCGAGTTGCTCGAGACGGTAAATGTTGTGAGCAAAGCCGCAGCCCAACTCTCGCAGGAGGGTATCGGCGGTATCATGGTCATCGAACGCGATATGCACTTACAGGAATACGCTGATCGCGGTGTCATTCTCGACTCACGGCTGGCTGTCCCGCTGCTGCTCAATATTTTTTATCCGAATGCTCCGCTGCACGATATGGCGGTGATTGTACGCGATAATCGTATTCTCGCGGCCAATGTCGTTCTGCCCTTGAGCGAAGATCTGTTGGGACCACGACGGTATGGTACCCGCCATCGAGCGGCAAAAGGCATTAGCGAGCAGACCGATGCGCTGGTGGTGGTGGTTTCGGAAGAAACCGGGGCGATCTCGCTGGTCAATGATGGACGACTGGTCGGCTATTTGAACGAGACCCGGCTACGACACATGCTGGCACGACTGCTGAAAGTACCCCTGGCGGAGGATGGACGGTGACCTGGATACGCACCAGAGGCTTGAGTTTTTTATTGGCGATGGGATTAAGTTTTGCGCTCTGGGTGTTTGTGTCGTTTAACGAAAACCCGGATACCCTCAGCGACCCCTACAACCTTCCGATCACGGTGGTTAATCTGCGCGATGGTCTCGTGATGGTTGACCAGAGCGGTCTACCACGGACTGACCTGCCTACCGTAAGTGTGGTGATTATGACTGACGAACGCACACTGGCCCGTCTGCGCCCTTCGGATCTCCAGGCCTCGATAACGCTTACCGGGCTAGAACCAGGCGAACATGTGGTGCCGATTGAAGTGGCTGCGGAGGGTGAATTTGCCCGCCGTATCCGCGTGCAATCGACTGATCCACGTAGTTTGAATGTGCGGCTGGATCAATTGATCACCCGGACAGTGCCCCTTAATATTGAAGTGCAGGGGAATCCGCCCTTTAGTTTTGAACGAGGGAACCCGCGTGTCAATGGAAGACCAATTCATGAGATCAACATCCAGGTGCGAGGGCCTGAAAATCGGGTAGACGATGTGGTGATTGCCAGTGCCACAGCGAATGTCAACCAGTTAAGCGCCAACTATAGCTCACGGGTACAACTGCAAGCACTGGACGCAAATAATCAGCCTGTGGAAGGCGTAGAACTAGAGCCAGCGACTGTCAATGTCACCATTCCCATTCGCTCGGTGGTCGGATTAAAGCGCGTGCCGATCATTGCCAATGTGGTCGGCATACCTGCCAGTGGTTATATCATTGTGGATATACAAAGTGACCCGCCGTTGATTAATCTTACGGGCAGTTCGGGCACGCTGGAGGAGATTGACCAGGTTGAGACATCTGCCGTAGATATTGCTGGAGCCACCGGCACTATTACCAGTACGGCTGAACTGCGCATTCCACCCGGAACATTACCCCATGCGGGTGAGCCACGCGAGGCCATCGTTACCATTCGCATTGAGCCGCTTACACGCCCCATTCAGGTACGAGTACCCATTCCAGTAACCGTGATTGGCGCTGGTTCTGAAGTGATTGCTGTGCCAGAACCACTTATTATTCACGTGGAGTTATCAGGATCAGCGGATGCTTTTTTGCAATTCGATACCTCCACGCTGGTCGCTACGGTTGATGTCAGTGGACTGAGTGTGGGCACCTACACCCTGACACCACAGGTGGACGTGCCAGCCAGTCTGAGGATTGGGCCAATACCAGACGTGCAGGTGGTCTTGCGTGATCCGCCGCGTCCGACAGTCCTGCCAGACCCGCCAACACCGGAACCACTGCCAACGGTGACATTACCAGAACCGACGGCAACACCGCTGGAACCAACGGTGACACCTGGGCTACCATCGCCAACACCGACCGAGACCCCGATTCCACCCGACCCATCTGATGAACAGACAGTACCAGTACCAGAGCTCCCTGTTGACATGACACCAACCAATGCCACATGATGTGAGGTGTTGTTGCGGTAGCATGTTGCCACATTCTCACGTTCTCCTGCGCTCATATCTCCCTACATACAGCGATGGCCACAGAATGAGTTCCTGGAAGGGCAATGCCTTCCAACCCTCTCCTCTTTAGACGGCTTCTCACACAACTATGCTATACTTGCAGGCGTTCGTCTGACAATGACGGATGACGAGCAACGATGGTTTGGTAATAACAGTCGCTATGTTCTCGATCCTCCCTGGTTGCAGGTTAAGAGCCAGGGCTGTCTGGAAGGAGGGTACTATGTCCACACTGATTGAAGAGATTTTTGCGCGCGAGGTGCTTGACTCACGTGGTAATCCGACGGTGGAAGTGGATGTGCAGCTGGAGAGCGGCGATATTGGACGGGCCATCGTGCCAAGCGGTGCATCGACAGGTGCACACGAAGCGCTGGAGTTACGTGATGGCGATAAGACGCGGTATGGCGGCAAGGGCGTGGTCAACGCGGTACGGAATGTGAACACGGAAATCGCTGAGGCGTTGACCGGTCTGGATGCCGCCGATCAGCTGGCGATTGACCACGAACTGCTCAAACTGGATGGTACACCAAACAAGAGCAAGCTAGGTGCCAACGCGATCCTGGGTGTGTCCCTGGCGTGTGCCAAAGCTTCAGCAGCGGCTCTGGGACTGCCGCTCTATCGCTACCTGGGTGGCGTATATGCCCATACCTTGCCGGTACCAATGATGAACATCTTGAACGGTGGCAAGCATGCCCAGAACAGTACCGATTTCCAGGAGTTTATGATCATGCCTGTGGGGGCACCGACGTTCCGCGAAGCCCTGCGCTGGTGCAGTGAGATTTATCAGAGCCTGAAAAAGGTGCTCCATGATCGCGGTCAGGGCACCAATGTCGGAGACGAAGGTGGCTTTGCGCCCAGCTTACCCACCAACGAGGCCGCGTTGGAGGTGATTGTCGAGGCAATCGACAAGGCGGGTTACAAACTGGGTGACCAGATTTTTCTGGCAATGGATCCGGCCTGTACAGAACTCTACCAGGATGGCAAATATCACCTGAAGCGCGAGGGCCGCTCGCTGACCAGCGCTGAAATGGTAGACTACTGGGCCGATATTGCCAGGCGCTACCCATTGATTTCGCTCGAAGACGGTCTACACGAGGATGACTGGGATGGATGGGCGCTGCTACGCCAGAAGATTGGCGATCGTGTGCAACTGGTGGGCGACGATCTGCTGGTGACGAACGTTCAGCGCCTGAAGCGGGCAATTGACGAACAGTCTGCCAATAGCATTTTGATCAAGCTGAACCAGATTGGAAGCCTCACCGAGACGTTGAGCGCCATTCAGATGGCACAGCGGGCGGCCTGGACGGCGGTGATTTCCCATCGCAGCGGTGAGAGCGAAGATGTGACAATTGCGGATCTCGCGGTGGCCACGAATGCGGGGCAGATCAAGACAGGCGCACCTGCCCGCACTGACCGCATTGCTAAGTACAATCAACTGCTGCGCATCGAGGAGGAGTTGGGCGATACGGCGGTGTATGCCGGCCGGACGGCGTTCCAGGTCAAATTGCCGTAGCGTAGCGTTCAAGCGCCAAGCGCAGAGCGCAGAGCGTAGGGGGCACAGCGGTGCCGTGCCCCCTACCAACCATACCTCTACCTACCTACTGTGCCCACAGCGGCCAGCGATCCTGGGCATTATTGTTCGTCAGTCGCGTCAGCCCTGTGCCATCAATGTTCATTACATATATTTCGTAGTTGCCATCCCGGTCGCTGGCAAAGGCCAGTTGCCGCCCATCAGCCGACCAGGTAGCGGCTTCGTCCTCGGCTGGATGATTCGTCAAGCGCCGCTGGTTGCTCCCGTCAATGTTCATCAGATAGATTTCACCATTGCCATCGCGGTACGAAGTAAAGACGATGCTCCGCCCATCGGGTGAAACGTGCGGGAAGCGATCATCGCTGGTGGTACTGGTTAGTTGGCGCTGGTTGTCCAGACGATTGTAGACTAGATCCGCGCCATAGATCTCAAAGTTCCCGCTACAGTTGTGAACCCAGTAGAGCGAACGACCATCGTGTGACCAGGTGGGGCTTTCGTTCACGCAGCCATTGCTGGTGATCTTAATCGAGGGGTTGCCATTGGCAGGCATCATGAACAACTCCGGGTTGCCGTAGCGATCCGAAACGAAAGCGATCTTTGTACCGTCTGGTGAACAGGATGGGTTGTAATCGTTAGCCGGGCCCTGTGGGAAATAATCAGGATAAGCGCCAGTCGGCGGTGGCACCGTGCCATCGCTGTAGGTCAGCCGGCGGACAGCGGCGTTGGTCTGATGCGAACCACCATACAGTACTGCCGGGTCAAGCTCGTAAATCTGGCGGTGTTGCCCATTGCCGCGCCGCGAGTCGATCAAAATACGGGTCTGGTTCGGCTCATAGCTGCGGCGGTAGGATAGGGCCACGCTCTCGGCATTGTTTTGCGTCACCTGCACCGGCCCGGTCTGATAGTGAATGTGCAGTTCCCAATGGCTGCCCGTGGTCAGGTTCGAGGCATAGACGATCGGTGGATTGGGATCAGGTGCTGTCCAGGGTTGCCCCAGATGTGGATAGCGCCACTGGAAGTAGTGCTGGCCCACGTTGCCCATCTCGACCTGGTAGCCGACCGGGTTCGCCGGTGTATAAGTCAACACGCGCCGTTCAAAGAGTTGCACCAGCACATCTTGTTCGCTGTCCCCCACCCGCGCCCGTATCCAATAGGGATCGCTAATCGGCAGACCCATAGCAAACAGCCAGTCCACCAGCGGGCCGGTGGCGACCAGTGCGCCATCTTGAATGCGCCCCTGCAGATTCATAAAGTCCCAAAAGACACGCGGGATGTTGTGCCCGGTCGCGCTGTTGTACTGCACGATCTCAGTTTCGGGCCGCGCCAGATCGGGGCGCAGGCCCAGGTTGCCGCCGCGATCCAGGGTTACGCTAACACGCTCACCCAGGCGTTGCGGGTCGCGGTAGTCGTTGTCCAGCGTGGCAACGCCCGCAAAGGTGACATAGCCTGGCGCGATTGGATTGTCCAGCCGCGGATTGCCCGCAACCGGTACGTCGGCAGCCTGGCTAACATTAACATCATACGGATTATCGCCCAGTTGCATGCGCCCGCTGACTAGTTCCTTGACTAGCAAGCCGTTGGTCGCACCCTGCCAGGCTCCACCGCGCTCGGCAGGCTGGTTGATCTCCATGCGTGCCTTGTCAAAGTATTGAACGGTGCGTAACCCGTTCGGGCTTTCGCGGTAAAACTCGGCGTAGTCGAACCAGGGGCCAGGGCCCCAGTACCAACTGCGCCCACCACGCACTCGCTCACCATCGGTGCGTGTCCAGACCCGCTCAAACCGGTCGTCGGCGAAGTTCTGCCGCTGCCCATCAAAAGGTGCGGCCTGCACGGTGGCCATGGAAGGCAGCATCAGCGCTGCCAGCATCGCCAGCGCTACGACGACCTGCGTCATACGTTGCACTCGTTGCGTTCTCATAAGAGTGCCTCCTTTCACACGTGAATGTGTATAATATTCCGGCAAGCGCCTGGCGCGATCCCGGTCGTGGTGGATGGACGGGAAGGCGCTGTGCGCGTTGCGCTCCTGATTGGGGATAGTTCATAGTTATTTGCAATTTATGAATAGTTTCACTTACTAGTATACGCCTTACGGCCGCGATATGCAATGAAACGGCACTGGATACTGACTGACGCTGAGATGAGACAGGGGACAGGGGACAGGGGACAGGGGACAGGGGACAGCACCGGTTATTTCTATATCCTATACCCTGTTTTCTACCTAAGAGAAAGAGAGAGGAAGTTATGGCGACGTTGAATGAACTTATTGAAGATTTTCTGGCGCAAAAGCGGATTGCAGTAGCTGGTGTTTCACGTAGTGGCGAGGGGACGGCTAATCTGATCTATCGCAAATTGCGCGACTCCGGCTATCAGGTGTTTGCGCTCAATCCTCAGGCAACAGAGATCGAGGGTGATACGTGCTATCCTAATCTAATCGCCATTCCGGGCGGAGTGGCGGGGGTGGTAGTGGCTACTACGCCAGAGGTGACGCTTACGATCGCGCAGGAGTGCGTTGATCTGGGCATTCCGCGCATCTGGATGCACCGCTCGTTCGGGCCGGGCAGCGTGTCAGAGGAGGCGGTGGCACTGTGTCGCCGACACAATATGCAGGTAATTGACGGTGCCTGCCCGATGATGTTTTGCCAGCCGGTCGATATGGCCCACGCTTGCATGCGCTGGGTGCTGCGCGTGACGGGCGGCCTGCCGAAGGTGGGGTGAGGATGCGAGGATGTGGGGAGGCGAGAGGCGAGGATGCGGGGAGACGGGGACGCGGGCATGGCGTCGCAGTGCTCTCCCCATGTCATGGCGGGGCATGGCGTCGCAGCGCTCCCCCCATGTCATCCTGACCGAGCGCCAGCGAGGGAAGGATCTCACTGCAGCGGCATTGTGGCTACGCTCACCATGACATGGGGGGCGCTGCAGGGGCACTGCCAGGAAGCGATGCCCCAATGCCCCAATGCCCCTCGATGTCATACTGACGCAGGAAGCATCTTGCGGCAATGGCACTGCAAAATCAGTGGAGGCATGACGGGGCGCAGCAGCGGCAAATGGATACTGGCTGCCATCCCGTATCCTCCCGCTGCTGCGCCCCGCTGCCTGCCAACCCCTGACACAGCGTGAAGACGTATCTACTATCCCATATCGCCCATCGTTCACCGTCTTACATAGGGGAGAACGGAATCTCCATCAGGAGAGAGAACATAGGACATAAGGGCGGGCATAGAGGGCAGGAAGCTCTATGCCTGGGGACTGATCATCTGTCACCCACTTCAAACCATTGAAGGCGGAAGGTTGCTTGATACCTACCACCCTATGCAAGATGTGGTATGATGACAAGAACTAGGTGACTGTCCCCCCCGCAACGCTGAAGGGTTTGGAACCTGAATCTGCGGAGGGGTGACAGTCACCTCCCCGGGCACCGGTTGGCACCGTTGGCTCGCCAGCATCCTCCAAACCTTTTGTCAAGGGTTTGGAAACATAACCAGGAGAACCATGACATGCACAGACGCACGATCACCAGGCTGGGCATAGCGAGCCTGCTGCTGACTGCGCCGGGTATACTGGGACTGAAGCAGGTGCGGGATAGCCGCAAAGTCCAACGGCTGTGGCGGTCATTGCTGATCAGCGGTGGGCACGAGGTGTTTACGACCGATATGGTCGCAGAGTTGCCTGAACCGGTGCAGCGCTATTTCCTGCACGCGCTCAAGCCAGGTACACCGCTGGCGGCGTCGGTGGAGTTGACCATGCGCGGCACCATCAAGCTCGGCCAGGCCTGGCATCCCTTCCGGGCACGACAGATTTTGACGCCCGGTTGTGGCTTTGTGTGGCGCGCCAGCGCAGCGCTGAACGGCAGTCCCATCTTTGTCCGAGGGGCCGATTATTATGCTCAGGGCGAAGGGCGCGTTCGCTTTGCACTTCTCGGCTTACTGCCCGTTGTACAGTCTACCGGCCCCGATGTGTCGCGCTCGGCCCTGGGGCGTTTCCTGGGTGAAGCGGCGCTGTGGTTGCCCGCCAGCCTGGTGCCGCAACCAGGCGGCACGTGGCAGGTGCTTGACCAGGAGCGGTTGCAGGTCACGCTCGCCCCGCTTACGGATGGTGGGGTGGCTCAGGCGGAAGCGCTGCCGTTCACCTTTACCATTGATGCCCAGGGCGGTGTACGGGAAGCGATGTTTCCACGCTGGCACGACACTTTGCAGAACTCTATTCCGTTTGGGATCGGGGTTGAAGCCGAACGTACCTTCGGTGGCTATACCATTCCGGCCCGGATTCACGCCGGCTGGTGGTATGGCAGTGACCGTTATCAGTCTGAGGGCATGTTTTTTCGGACGACGCTCACCTCCGCGCTCTTCCGATAACGAGGATCTTTGCGAAAGGAATCCACGATGCTTTTGCGCAGAATGCGATATATCAGCCTGTTGAGTGTTATCAGTGCGTTGTTGCTGGCCGGCTGGCCTGCTGGTCAGCTACAGGCGCAACCGGGGCAGCGCTGTTTCGACCAGACCGGGTACTGCATGGCCGGACGCATTCGTGAATTCTGGGAACAGAATGGCGGTATTGACGTTTTTGGCCTGCCGATTACACCCCAGCAAGCCGAACAGGTTGAGGGCCAGACACGCCAGGTGCAATGGTTCGAGCGTGCCCGGCTGGAACTGCACCCCGAAAATTCGGCACCGTTTGACGTGCTGCTCGGACACCTGGGCGCTGAGCGCTTGCGGCAGACGGGCCGCGACTGGTTCGCTGCGGCCCGCAATGAACCACGCGACGGGTGCCTCTTCTTTGCCGAGACCGGCCAGAATATCTGTGGCGACATCCTTACCGCCTGGCGTGCCAATGGTCTGGAGCAAGATCGACGGGCCGGCAAAAGCATTCCCGAAAACCTGGCGCTGTTCGGGTTGCCGTTGACCGACGCGCAGACCGAGACACTGAGTAACGGACAGACCTATACCGTGCAGTGGTTTGAACGCGCCCGATTTGAGGTACATCCGGCCAACACGCCGCCCTACAACGTGCTGCTGGGGTTGCTGGGAAATGAGTTGCGTGGACGAGACACGGCATCAGTACCGATCTCCACCGTGCGTTTCGAGCCGAATGCCTGCCCGTTCGGTGTACCGGGCGACATGCGTGTCGAGTGCGGCTATCTGACCGTCCCGGAAGATCGGGAGCATCCCACCGGGCCAACAGTGCAACTGGCGGTGGCGATTGTGCGTACTGGCAGTGCCAATCCTGCACCCGATCCGGTGGTCTACCTATCAGGCGGGCCGGGGAGCGCGGCCCTGACGGGCACGATCGGCCTGGCCCGAGGCTGGTCGCGCTTCCTGGCGAACCGCGACTTCATTGTGCTAGACCAGCGTGGCACCGGCCTGTCGCGCCCGGCGCTGACCTGCCCCGAAGTGTTTCAGGCCAACGACGATATGCTCCAGCGCCAGGTGAGCCGCGCCGAGAAGGTGCAGATCGAGACCGAGTCATTGCTACGCTGCCGCAATCGGCTGGAGCAGGAAGGCGTCAATCTGGCAGCCTACCACAGCGCGGCCAGCGCGGCCGATCTGGAGGATCTGCGGGTAGCACTCGGCTATAACCAGTGGAACCTGTTCGGAATTTCCTACGGCACGCGACTGGCATTGACGGCCATGCGTGATCATCCGGCTGGCATCCGTAGTGTGGTTCTCGACTCGGTCTACCCGCTGCAAGTCAACCTGTACACCGATATGCCCGCCAACGCCAACCGCGCCTTTACCACGCTGTTCAACGGTTGCGCCCGCAATGCTGGCTGCAACGCCCGCTACCCCAACCTGGAAGACGTATTTTATGCGACGGTCGAGCAATTGAACGCCAATCCGGTGACGGTGTCTATACGCAACCCACGCACCGGCGGCAATATGCCGGCCGTATTTGATGGCAGCCGCTTGATCAGCCTGCTGTTCGGTATGCTCTACAACACCGATGTTATCCCGCAACTGCCAAAGATGATCTATGACACGTATCAGGGCAACTATGCCCTGTTAACGCAACTGGAGGCACGGCGCTTAGGGCGACAGGGCGGCTTCAGCCACGCCATGTATTTCTCGGTGCAGTGCAGCGAGGAAATCGCGTTTGCCACGCCGGACGAGGTGTACAGCACGGTCGCCGCTTTTCCACGGTTGAGCACGTTTTTCAGCGGTATTCTTGAAAATACAGCGTCGATCTTTACCCTGTGCAAAGCCTGGGGCGTGTATCCACCCGATCCGATTGAAAATCAGCCGGTGCAGAGCGATATTCCGACGCTGCTACTAACGGGCGAATACGATCCGATTACGCCGCCAGCGTGGGGACGCCTGGCAGCACAGACGTTGCGCACCGGGTTTCACTATGAGTTTGCGGGTACCGGGCATGCGGTAGTGACGCGGGGAGCCTGTCCCTATGGCATGATCCAGGCCTTCTTGAACAATCCCACTGTCGCACCGGCCGGCGAATGCGCCGCTGCATTGGGTGGGCCACCATTCTAGCGGACGCTGCTGCCAGGTACAATGTGGTGACGGCTCCCAGGGATCAAGCACCTGGGCTTCAGAGAGTGCCGCCCTGAAGAGAAGAGCGGGAGGAGGAGGGAGAAAGTAGCTGTCAGGAAGTAGGAAATAGGGAACCATTGGAGCGGACTTCTATCGCGGATTTCGATACCGCGATGCTCCCCCTTAAACACATTGCCCACGGCACTATATGTACGCGATATGGCTACAGCCTATAGCCTGTAGGTCAATGGGTAATGAGTCGGTGCTAACGAGATAGTAGGCATCACGCCGGAAACATCGATACCGCAGTGGAAAACCAATCTTTATAGCTTTGCCGCCGATAATCCGCCCCGCCAAACTATGTTTCAGATCAGTAATTTTCACTATCGCAATGATGGCCTGACCATGCCCATTCAGTCACATCAGTGCCACCCATGTCATATCATAGAAAGAGTATACACTATTGGCAAGTAGCCACACGTAGAGTACAATAAGGCTATACTCAATCGTTGTCCAATCTACCAGCATGTCTGCACAGAGAGGCAGCACATGTGCGGCTACGAACTGTTGACCACGCCTGGCAGGTTGGCATATTACCACGTTAACACATTGCCACGTGTGCTGGCGTCAGGCGTTCAGGGTTCGATGTGCAGCAGTACCGCAAGCTGATGTGTTCACGTATAGAGAGAACTGGTTATGAGTCGTTTTGCAAAATTCACATGGATTCTCCTGGTCTACAATCTCGTCGTCATCATCTGGGGAGCGGTTGTGCGCGCCACCGGTTCGGGTGCCGGCTGTGGCGCACACTGGCCGACGTGTCACGGCGACATTTTGCCTACCGTGTATGAGACGGCTACACTGATCGAGTTCACGCACCGCGTGACGAGTGGGATAGTGTTGTTGCTGGTGGTGATGTTGATCGTCTGGGCCTGGCGCATTTTTCCCCAGGGCCATCCGGTACGTCTGGGAGCGATGCTGGTGACCGTCCTTACGATTATAGAAGCGTTGCTCGGCGCGGGCCTGGTGTTGTTTGAACTGGTGGCCGACAATGACTCGCTAGCGCGGGCGATCGTGATGAGCCTGCATCTGATCAATACCTTTTTACTATTAGCTGCTCTGACCCTCACGGCCTGGTGGGCTTCAGGTGGGCCAGTCTTGCAACTTCGCGGCCAGGGACGGGTGATCTGGAGGCTGGTACCGGCGTTTGTGGGGATGCTGGCGCTAGGAATGACCGGCTCGGTCGCAGCGCTGGCCGGTGTGCTATTTCCGTCCGAATCGGTAGTGGCTGGCTTTCAGGCCAACTTTGACGCTGCATCCCACATTGTCGTCCGGCTTCGTATTTTGCACCCGATCACCGCGATTCTGGTGAGCGTGTACATCGTTTTTGCGGCCCGCTGGCTTAACCGTGAACGTCCGACCCCCCTGACGGAACAGCTTTCTTGGGCATTGGTCGGGTTGTTTGTGGTGCAACTGGCAGTGGGTGCAATGACTATCGTCCTGCTATCCTCGATCTGGATGCAGATGACGCACTTGCTGTTGGCCGATCTCGCCTGGATCGTGCTGGTGCTACTCACTGCCTCGGTGCTACGGGTATCGGACACGGTCGAACAGCGGCGCATCACAACGTTAGAACGCTGGCCGGTTGGGGTGTTAAAGCGTTAGCATGAGCGCGAGAACGTGTTGTTCCAGGCCAGACTGGGCACCTGGCAAACCGTCATTGCGGTCGCCGGTTCAACGAACGGGCATCACCGGCCACCGCCAGCGTAACCAACTGCATAGGGGAACCAGGCACAGCGGCAGCGCGGCACCTCACCACCGTGCTGCCGCGCTAAAAACAACTCACGTCAGTAGCACCTGATCCAGCACCATCGCGCCGAATAGGAGCGCGAGATAAAGCAGCGAGTATTTGTACAACCCCCAGACGTGCGCCTGCTCACCCTTCCGCCAGACATTCCAGGCATAGCGCAGGAACATGATCCCGGTCGCCAGCGCCAGCAGCAGATAAATCCAACCCATAGCGTGCAACGGCGTTAATAGCAGCGTTATGCCAAACATCAAGACCGAGTAGAGCCAGATCTGCCAGCGCGTCTCAGCTTCGCCACCAACGACCGGCAGCATCGGCACGCCGGCACGAGCATAATCACGTTCCTTAATCAGCGCCAGCGCCCAGAAGTGCGGGGGCGTCCAGTAGAAAATAATCACAAACAGCACCACCGCCGGCAGCGTCAGCGTACCCGTGACTGCCGCCCAGCCTACCAGGGGCGGCATGGAACCAGCACCGCCACCAATCACGATGTTTTGCCAGGTGGTACGCTTGAGCCAGCGCGTATAGAACAGCGCGTAGTATACGGCCCCGATCATTGCCAGCACGGCTGCCAGCATGGTGGTAAAGGTTGCCAGAATGACGAATGACAGCACACACAGCACCAGGCCAAACCAGATGGCGTTACGACGCGAAATACGACCACTCGGTACAGGGCGGCGACTGGTGCGCCCCATATGAATGTCAATATCCTCGTCAAACCCGCAGTTGATCGCCCCCGCCCCGCCAGCAGCGAGATACCCACCAAGCATCGTCCAGAACACTAGGCTTAAAGAGGGCATACCGCCATCAGTAATAAACATGGCCGCCAGTGTTGTCACCAGCAGCAGCATAATGACCTTCGGCTTAGTCAGGCTGATATAATCGTTGATCAGGCCGGGTTGTCTGGTTTGTACCTGTGCAGGACTGGCCGCCGTAGACCGGGGCACCTCGACCAGCACCGGCATAGGCCGCCGCAGCGCCAGCATCCCCACTACAACCAGCGTACTCCACAACGCCAGGTGCAATCCCGTAAGCAACGCTGGCAGCGACGTTGGCAGCGCAACTATAATGTCCATACCTGCCCGCACTACCAGCAGTCCCGCTGCCACGCCGACCGTGGTGAGCAAGACATGATCCTGGCGACGAAAGCGCCAGGTTGACCAGGAAACCGCCGTGAGCATGAGTCCGACCAGTATCAGCGTTCCCTGATGCCCCAGTTGCAACGCTCCACCCAACCCGCTGAACTGTGGTAGCGTATCGCTGCTGATTATGCCATCCTCAAGACCAACACTGGTCAGCGCCAACATCCATGCCGCCACAGCCGTGCCAAAGACCAGACGGCGGTAGCGCCGAGCGTGTTGCACTGTACGTCCACTACAGCGAGGTGTTGATCCATCGGCCCTTACCCGCTTCTCATCGGCCACGATCAGCGCAACATAGGGGACAATCAAGCAACCCAGGATCAGCATGGCCATACCCAGGTGAAACATACGGATCAGTTCAGGCGAGTTTGACCGGACGATGATTGCACCGACAGCTACCTGCAATACCAGCAAGAGCAGTGCCACCAGCGGTGGGCGGCGCACCCACACATCTTGATCCTGGCGCTTCCAGGTCATCAGACTTAAAGCGACAATCAGCGCACCGACCACCAGGGTCAGCAGGCGATGCACATAGTCGATCCAGGCATTCAGTTGCAACGGCGGTAGCCACTGTCCACGGCACAGCGGCCAGTCAAGACAACCCTGGTCACTGCCCGTAATACGCACAATGCCACCGCTGACAATCAAAACAAAGGTTGCAATTGCAGTTACCAACAATAAACAACGATATATTTGTGTGCTTAGCATACTTATTCTCACATCTCTTCCCAGGGAGTAGAATACACAAGTCTTCTTTCAGGTTCATCCTGTCAGGTTGATAGCATCGTTTGCAGCGTCAACAATAGAATGACCGTCATAACGGTGGCGGGTAAAAAAGTCCAGACTAACTCGCGCCAACGGCTATGTTGCTGCTGACTGACCCTCGTTGCCAAAACATCAGGACGTTGTCGAAACCGTACAGCGGCGTAGATCAATAACGTCTGGATAATCACAAAAATAACCACGACCATCGAGAAGATGCCCCAATCAAGTAGAGAGCGATCAATGCCGGTTGTGGTGATCTGGAGGAGTAGAATGACGATAGAAACCATGTGATTGTTCATGATATTGTAATTCCTTCTTACCTGCGCGAAACGTCTTTTGCTCTGTATGATGCCGTACATACAAGGGATAGCCCAGAGCCAGGATTGTTGCAAACAAGAACCACTGAATGGCATAGCCCAGATGCGAGCCTTCGTTCAATTCGAGGGTGGGCAAATCACGATATGGTAGGCGATTCCAGGCCGGATCGGGAGCCTGCTGAATATAGATTGGTAGCAATGGATAGGGTACCTGCTGGTCAATTCGCGTCACATTCACATTATTCCAGGCGTAAAGCATCTCACCCGGGACGGGTGGTGGATCAGCTACGCCACCAAAATCAGGCCGACTGCGGGAGGCCCGGATCATCCCCCGAACCTGTACCACTCCTGGCTCGGCATACTTGCCCCGGTTCTCAAGAGTGCCGTCCTCAGCCGGAATCCAGCCGCGGTTAACCAGCACCGCTTGATCCGTGCCCGCAATGACCAGCGGCGTCAGAATATGAAAGCCCGGCTGATAATTCCACACCTGATTACGTAGTACCACCTCCTGGGAATGATCATATTCGCCCGTGACCACCACCGCCCGATATTCCATGCTGGTCAGATCGCTCGTTAGCGTATCAGCGGCCAGCGTCAGTGGCGGCTGCTCAAGCTGAGCCGTCACCCGTGCGTTAAAGGCCCGCCGTTGTTCCAGGCGATCCAGTTGCCAGAGACCGAGACGAATCATCACCCCCACTGCCACAAGAACCAGCAAGGTCGTCCACCACCACCGCCGTTGGAAAAGATTTCGCACAAGCATAATCATAGTTTACAGAAATAGCCCGTAAAGCCCAGAAGAGCGAGTGACGCGAGAACCCTCCGCCTCTTCGCTCGCAAGTGATTCGGATCTTCAGCGAGGCGAGCGACGCGAGAACCCTCCGCCTCTTCGCTCGCTCCTCACTCCTCTTCCCTCACTCCTCTTCGGGGCAGCAGACCCTGAGAGCAACAGGTGCGTTCGCCCTGGGAGCCATCACAACGCCGTTTTTCCATTAAGCGAATGGGGGAGCGTGTCACTCACGGCAGAACCAGGTTCTGGCAGTGTTACCGCCGACGCGGGCAACGGATGCGAGCGCGTGTCTGTGGCTGACGCTGGCTTGAGTGGTATCACCAGAATACCATAGACCACAATCAAGGCAATCGTGGGTGGGCCGATCAGCACAATCGCTAACAAGCGCGATTGCAGCGACGAACCGGGCGAACGTACATCGATCCCCAGATACCGACCGGGCTGAAACGAACAGCCGAACCGAAAGCGGTTGACCTCACCCAGCGTCAGGCTGCCCGTCGAATCAGGCGGCACCCAGATTGGCCCCAACTGGTGATCGGTGACATCCTGGTTTTTGACCAGGAGCACATCCCCCTCAACAAACGTCATGTTCGCAGGCAGCGATGGCACCGACTTCCCGGCGGCCACCCGTTCCGCTGTACCCGCTGGAATAATCAGCTCAATTGTTTGCGGGTCGCGGCGTGTCCCATCGTTCAGCAGGTGGTAGGAACCCTCGCTAATTGCCAGCGCCACGGTAATCCCGATCATACACGAGATAGCAATACGCCGAACCAATGGATGATCCCAAAAATTCATATCCGTTCCCTTGTCAGATATTGTATATCCTCAAACATATCCTGTGTTGCTGTTCCAAAGGGGAAAGTTAGTCGAAGATTGCCATGCACATCAACCACATAGATCCGTGCCGTATGATCCACCAGATACCCAGCAGCACTGTCAAGAAACTGCTTTTCGTGATACACGCCAAATCCCTGCCAGGCCCGTTCAAGTTCAGCCATATCACCACTCAGACCGCGAAAGGAGTCATCGAAGGCCTGCATATACTCGCCCATGCGGGCTGGCGTATCACGTTCGGGATCAACCGTAATAAACACGAAGCGCACTTGTTCCGCCTGTCGTCCCAGGAGCCTGCGGATCTGCTTAAACTCGGCCAGCGTTGCCGGGCAGACATCGGGACAAAGTGTATAGCCAAAGGCCATAACCACCACGTTCCCGCGCTGCTCACTTAGACGAAATCGTTGATTATGTTGATCCACCAGTGTAAAATCAGTCGCCGGAACCGGTGGGTCAATCAGTGACCCACGAAAACGATAGGGTTGGAACAAGATACCCAGGCCACCCAGTGCCACGAGTACGACAGACAAAAGGGCCAATCCCCAGCGGAGTATTTTGCCGGTCACTGTACACCTCCACCTAAGGCTCCAACGCCACCGGCGTACCGATCAGGTAGAGCGCCGGGTAGAAGAAGATCCACACCACATCGACAAAATGCCAGTAGTTGGCGCAGGCTTCAACCATCCAGTGGCGTTCGGGCGTATAACGACCGTTGCGCCCGTTGAAGTAAATCACCAGCAAGAAAAGAATACCGGTGATCACGTGAAACGCATGCATCCCAGTCATCATAAAGAACACTGATGACATCGCGCTGGCAGCAGGGCCACCAATATGGCTGGCGGCCAGTGGCCATTCTAAGAAGACCACGCCGACAAAGAAGCCAAGGCCGAGTCCAATGGTTATCAGCGTGCAACGCAAGAAGCCCTCGCGATCCCCATGTTCGATCAACGTCTCCGCCCGGTTCATGTAGAAACTGCTGGCGAGCAGCACGGAGGTGACAATCAATCCCAGCGCTTGCGACAATTCCGGCCGGGTACCGCCCAGCAGATAGAAGCGGCTGACAAACAATCCGGCAAACATAAAGCTGTCCGAGATAATAAACAGCCACAACCCGATGCGCAGCATGCGCACCATACGTTGATATGCAGTATGTTCATTCTCTATGACCTGATCAACATGCCCACGCCCGTGTACTGATACACCACTGGTTGTCATCAATGCCCTCCCTCACGCGCAAAGACGCGCGATACGTGCATAAAAAACTGAATGACAATCACGGCCTTCAGCAAAGCCAGCGTCAACAATATCCACGGATTGGGAAATACCAGCCCAACCACAAACTCGATCAGGGTCAACACGGCCAGAACAACGGCGATGACCACACCCTTGCGTACCGCTGAAGCTTTTCTGGCACTGGCCTGAGATATAGTATCCATAACTTCTCCTCTGTATAATTTATGTCCAGGATGAGCAGGTGGTGCAATTGCTTACCAGCCATGGTTGCAGCCAGAACTCCCGGACGAATATCTATCCGCTAACAGGGCAGTTTAATCCCCCGTTGCTGGCTCCAATTGTGGCGGTGGTGCGTGGACAGGTTTCGGAGAACGAGGATGCAGATCAACATAGACCGAACCAGGTAGACCATAATCATACGGTTCACCCGTCACCACAAATGGCTCATCATAATTGTGTTCGGGCATCGGTGAAGGTACCTGCCATTCGGGCGAGCGCGATGCCCAGAGATTACCTTTTGCTTCCAGGCCAAAGAAAGAACTATAGATGAGATTACCCAGAAAGATAAGCACCGAAATAGCTATCAGGAAAGCTGATAATGTCACCAGGAGATGAATATTATCGAAGCCGAGTGCCGGATCATAATCGGCAATACGGCGGCGCATTCCGCGCAGTCCGACCCAGAACATACCAGCGGTCATAAACCAGAAGGCGGGCGTCATAAGCCAGAAATGCAGCCAACCCATCGTTTCGCTCATTCGGCGCCCGGTAATCTTCGGGAACCAGTAGTAAATCGCGGCGAAGAAAGGATAGACAAATCCACCAAACATAGTGTTGTGGAAGTGCCCCACCACAAAATAGGAGTCGTGCAGGTGCAGGTCAGTTGAAACCGTCCCTAGAGGCGGGCCGGTCAATCCGCCAAACAGGAAGACGGTAATGCCGCCCAGCACAAACAACATCGGTGTGGGCGTCTCAATCTTACCACCCCACAGCGTTGCCATCCAGCTAAAAAACTTCACGCCAGTTGGTACTGCCACCAGCATGGTCGAGTACATGAATGGTACGCGCAGATACTCCTCCATCCCAGCGGCAAACATATGATGCGCCCACACGAGAAAGCCCACCAGCGCAATCGCCAGCGATGACATAGCAATCCAGCGATAGCCAAACAGAGGCTTACGACTGAAGACGGGCAGCAACTCGCTGATAATACCCAGACCAGGCAGCACAAAAATATACACTGCCGGATGTGAATAGAACCAGAACAGGTGCTGGAACAGGATCACGTTGCCGCCCTTGTCCGGGTTGAAGAAATTCATGCCAAACAGGCGCTCAAACATAACCAGTTGGAACGAGAGGCCAATAAACTGGGTAGCCGTCAAACTAATCAATGAGGTTGACAGCGCAGCCCAGACAAAGATTGGCATCCGAAACAGCGTCATTCCGGGTGCCCGCATACACAGCACGGTCGCAATAATATTCAGCGCGCCCAGAATAGAGGAGAGGCCGATGATATACACACCCAGGAAGAACATCTGCACGCCCGGAAACGTATGGGCCGAAAGTGGCGGATAGCCGGTCCAACCGGTTTCAAACCCACCAAAGAACATGCTGCTCATCACCAGCAAGGCCCCGGGGATATTGAGCCAGAACGCAAAGGCATTCAGGCGCGGGAAAGCCATATCAGTGGCACCGATCATCATCGGCACCAGATAGTTCATCAATGCCGCCACACCAATCAGAATAGAGGCAATCATCATAATGCCATGCAAGCCGATCAGGGTGTTGAAGTTATCTAGTCGCAGAATGTGCAAGCCGGAACGAGCCAGTTCAGTACGCATCACCAGCGCAAACAACCCGGCCAGTAGAAACACACCTACAGCGGTGATACCATACTGTACGCCTATCACCTTATGGTCATAGGAGACGCCAAAATAACGACTCCATCCCCGTGGGTCATGGCCGTGGGGTAACGGCGCTTCGCGCCCGCGCATAATTTTGATCCAGTCCGAAAGCGCCCCGACACCATACATAAACCCAATCGCACCAAACAGCCCACCGACGACCATCAGCGGCTCATCAACGCGCCAGCTATTGACAATCGGAGCGCGGCCCATCAGGATGCGAATGACCATCACCAGGGAAGCCCCGATCAAGGCACCAGCACATTGCGCTATCAGTCCCCAGAGGATACCTAATCTTAGCACTTTCACACACACTACTCCTTCCCGCCTGCGAGATATTTCTATGTTGTATCGGCGTAACCTCCCGATCAGTACTACAACGAGACTTCATCACGGCCGGTGCGCGGGAGCCTGGCGAGAAGCGAGGGAAGAGGAACAAAAAGTGAGAACCCGCGCTTCTTCCTCTTCGCTCCTCCTCCCTCGCTCCTCGGAGTGAGGAGCGAGGCCGCACCGCGCCTTCCTACCCAGGAGATGTCTCGTTGTCGTAGTAGTCCAGAGTACACTACACCATACGTTTATTCCAGACTCTTCATGTAGGCAATCAAGTCTGCAATTTGCTCTTCAGTCAATAATCCTTCATACGACGGCATGATCGGCTGGAACCCCTCAACAATCTCCTCATTGGGCTGAAGAATCGCTCTGCGTAGATAGAGTTCATCCACCATCACTCGCGTGCCATCGATCAGTGTCACTTCATGCCCATACATGTTCTTCCAGGTTGGCCCCACCAGCGTCGTGCCGTCCGTGGAGTGACAACTGAGGCATCCCATTGTTTCGGACAGTGCTTTGCCACGCGCAACCGGGTCACCAGCTTGCCCTGCGTTTTGCTGGCTGATCAGCCAGATCTCAAACTCCTCTGGCTCAACCACCACCACCGGGCTGTTCATATAGGCGTGGGCACCGCCACAGAGTTCAGCACAGCGCACCATATAATCACCGGTTTTAATCGGTGTGATTCGCAACTGGCGCACAAAATCCTTGCCGGGCAGTGCATCCTGTTTCACTCGAAATTCGGGCACCCAGAAGGAATGGATAACATCGCGTGAGGTAAGGTTAAGGACGGTCTGGCGACCCTTCGGCAAATACAGTGTCGTTGATGTCACCCCATACGCTGGATATTCAAAACTCCACGACCACTGAAAGGCGATCACATCAACTTCCAGCGCATCGGGTTCTGTGCGCGTAATATCGGCCAATGACTGGGCACCGATAAAGGCAAAGTAAATCACAATGATCAGCGGCACAATCGTCCAGAAGATTTCCAGACCCGTGTTGCCCTCAAAATGATCACCCGGCTCTGTCTCACCGCCTCTATTGCGAAACATGACCAGGCTGTAGAGCATAAACACGACAATCAGGGCGAAGAGAAACGAGATCACCCTGAAATGCATCGCGAACATATTATCAATGGAGATCGCCTCAGCGCTGGCTTGTTTCGGCAGCAGGGGAAGAAATTCGAGTATCAGACTGACGATAAAGGTGACAGCAATGACCAAAACGCTTACGTTCAAAAAGTGTCTCAGGTATTTCATAGCATCTCGCTCCTGTGGGCAAGCACTGACCCGGCGCATATGACGTTATCTTGAGGCAATACACAACTTCTACGGAGGCAGCCAATGCTGGGTTTCATTGCATTATCGCCGGCAAGCACACTTCAGTGCTAGCATGCGGATTCCCTGCTAGCGCTGTTACAACGGGGCGTGAAACCAGTGTCCATGACCTCAGGGAATTGCCTAATTGAAATTCGTGCGTTTCTTCACAAAATTGATACTGCGCGTAGTATAGCATGTGCTGCTCGATCTGTCAACAGAAATCAGGGCATTAGAGAGCGACAACTATAATATTACCAGGTGCAACCAGTATGCCTACCATTTGTAATAACAAGGCGTCGCTTTTGCACGAAAGAAAAGGGCTGTTTGGGCGAAAAGGCTTGACAGGAAGCGTATGGAGTTAAACCACATCGGGTGAGCATGGTGGGGTGCGTAGGAACGTCTTTCGGCGGTGAAGTCTGCCGGAACGCCCCAGGGTATTCCTACGCACCAGTACGGTGTCCAGTGGATTTGCACCATGTCCCAATACGTGTCTGCAAAGCTTGCTGTACACAGTTTAGGGGTTGGGCCAGGACTGGCCGGGACAACGCTCTTCGTTGGCAGTGTTGCTCCCGCCTCACAGCCGGAGTCGGAGTTGCCTGTATATTTTGTCACAAATCAACGCGGTTAATCATTGCGGTGGCAGCACGCTCAAAATAGTCTTGCATGAGGCTACGAGCTGGTTCAGGTATCTCTAGCTCATCCATCGCTGCCAGCATATGCCTCAACCAGGCATCTCGTTCGCGCTGTCCAATCGGAAACGGGGCATGGCGCACCCGCAGGCGCGGGTGTCCGCGTTGTTCCTGGTAATGTGTCGGTCCGCCAAAATACTGGATGAGGAAATAGCATTGGTGCCGCTTACCTGGCTCCATATTAGCGGGAAACATCGGCCGTAACAGAGGATCTTGCTCAATTCGAGCGTAGAAAATGTCTACCAGATGCCAGAAGGTTTTTTCACCACCAATTTGCTCGCAAACCGTTTGTCTCTTCATTACACCACTGCTCTGCTAACCACCACCACGCTCAACTGGTTGCACCCGGGTAAAAAGGCATTCTCATCACTGTGTGTATGAGCGAACCATATTAAGGATACACAGGGCGCGCAAGGGTTTTGGGATGCTCAATCTGAAACATTCCTGCCTCCTGTTGCCTCTCCCCTAGGCCCTATACCCTCAAATTCTACCACAACTGGAATCCCAACATGACCACCAGAATCAACAGAATCATACCCAACATCACCAGTGGTACCGGCCACGGTCGCTTAACCGGCGGAGCTGCACGATCCAGCAGTTCATCTAGATCCAGGCCCAGAAACGTACTGTAGGTTTTCAATGCCTGGCGCAGTTGGGCCCGTGGCATATATCCAAAGTGTTCGTGCTCCAGTGCCTGCAAAAAATCCCAGCGCACACCACAACTGGCCTCGGCCTGATGGAGCGTCAGGCCACGCAACTGGCGGGCCTCAAAAAACTGCCGTCCAATACTGAAGGGCGGCAAATCACTTGCTGGTAGACTGGTCGGAACTGTACCTCCATACCGACCCCGTAGCATACCCGTATGCCCACCGTGCACTACTCCAGGCCTGGTGCCAGAACCGGTTACACCCGGCAAAGCTGCGGTTCCATTGGTGTACGAGGCGGCGGGAACTGTAGAAAGAATAGATGGAGATAGACCGGAGGGCAAGGCCTCATCATCCGCAACGTATGCCGTGCCAATATCTCTAGGCGGTACCATCGTGCCCACCGAACTTGCACCGGACATCACCGGCGGTTGCAACCGCAGCGCATGTGTACGACGCAGGATCGCCTCGATCCTGGCCAGGAGTTGTACCATACTAAACGGCTTGGTGATATAATCATCGGCCCCTGCATTGAATCCGGTAACAACATCACCATCCGTATCTTTGGCAGTAAGCATAATGACCGGTACAGATGAACAGGCACGAATGTGGCGGCACACTTCCCAGCCACTGATATCCCCAATCATCACATCGAGCAACACCAGATCTGGCTGTTCTAACAACAAATGCTTGAGCGCCTCACGTCCACTTTGTACTGCGCTTACCTGGTAGCCAGCCCCACTGAGCTGGTACATTAAAAGCTGGCAGATTAACAACTCATCATCCACAACCATAATTCTGGTCACGATGGACACCTCCCTGGTCAGAGTTCAGCACGAACGAGAGCATATGCGGCCCAATCCTGATTTTCAGTGGGTTGGGACGAATTGTCTGCCAGACGGCTGAGAGCTAGTCGAGCAGCAAAGGCAGAGGTTCGCCGAGACACGGCCAGCGCTTTCAACACCATCAGGCAGCGATAACGCACTCGCAGGGGCGTCGTCATCTCTTGCGCACAGTTGTACAGCGTATCAATAACACCTGGTGTATCATATATCTCCAGCAACGTTGCAATATACACACGGATCTGCGGATGAGTGGCGGGATTTAGTAGCACCGTTTGCAGCAGAAGCACACCACTGTCGGTCGCCTGGTTGTCAAGCAAGTCTGGACTGTTATCAGCGCCAGCGCTGTCCGAGTTGCCATCCTTGCCTCGGTTACGGGCAACAGCCTCGACCGCATGCAACCGCACGGCAAGCGGCGCAGACTCGTCAGTCAAGAGCGCCGTAATCGCCGGATCATCGGGGTGCAGACGGAAGAGATAGTCGTAGGCTTGCATGTGCAAAGAAAGTGCCGGGCGGCTGAGATACTCGCGCAACAGTGGCAAATACTCGGTACCACATAAATGCAGCAACACCCCGATGGCCCCCATCCGCACCCGCTGATCGGTGCTTCTATTCTGCGCCAGGCGCACCACGAGCGGTGCCAGGCTATTATCACTCGTGGCCGCAATTGCACCCAATGCCGCCAGAGCCACGACCGGATTATCATCGTGAATGTAGCGCAGGAAAAGCGGTAAAGCGTGCCGATCATGCATGCGACCTAAAGCGTTGAGAAGTTCTGCCAGCAATTCTGGTGCCAGTCGTTCCTGACCGATCAGCTTACGCAACGGTTCCTGAAATTCGGCGTGCAACCGGGCTGGTAATGCCGCTGCTGCCGCTGCACGCAGCGTGGGCGATATCGTGATATTCACGACGATATGAAACAGCGCCAGTTCTGCAGCAGGCGTGCCGATCATACCCAGTGCCGCCATCGCCTGCATACGCAAGTGAGGAACACCATCGCTTTGTTCAGCCAGACGCCGCAGAATAGGCAGCGCTGCCAGCACCTGCTGTTGACCCATAATCTCAGCCACTTTACTACCGATAAAAGGATCTGGATGCGTCTGGTCAAGATAGGTCAGCAATGCCGATAGAGCCAGCGGGTTCGTACCGAGTTGCTCCACAACCTGCCAGCGGATCATCACATCCAGCGTATCATCGTACAGCAAATGTACCAGATCGACCGCTTCACCGGCATCACCCATCCGCATCACACCGGACAGGATGTGCTCTGCCTCCTGTCCAGGGGGAATGCTCCGCAGGGTAGCCATCAGCATAGCCCGAATAGTTTCACATGACTCCCGGTCAGCATGCTGCGCAATATTGGTCAACGCCTGAATAACGGCAATACGTACCCGCGATGCTTCCCGCCTGGCCCACTCTTCAATGCTGCCCGGTTGATCTGCATCCGTATCACCGTGTGCCAGAGCGGTCAGGAGTGTCACACGCATCGCGTCTGGCAGATGCAGATCACACCACATATTGGTTGGGATAACCGCCAGATCGGGCATGCAGGTCAACCAGGCATTGCGTAGACGCGCGGCCATATCGGTGTTCAACAAAGCGCCCAGGGTGGGCACGTTCCGAGTTGCGCCCATAACGCCGAGCGCCTGCACCGCGCAGATCGTCAACTCAACATCGGCTACATCCGTCTGGATCAATGTATTCAACGTGGTACACGCATCGGCCTGAAGATCATCACATTGCCCCAACCAGCCTAACGCTGTAGCAGCCTCCTGGCGGATCAGTGCTGGTATCGTGCGACACGATGCCAGTTGACATAGTTCGCCCATTGCTAATTTCTCGCGCTGGATACCCAGTAAACGTGCTGCCAGCGCTCGCACTGCCGGATGAGCGGTCTCCACCTGGAGCATACGGCGCAGCAACAACGGCCCGATACCCGGACGCCGTACCAGCATATGCAGTGCCTGGAGGCGTCCCAGCAGTGGCAATGTGAACGAAAGGGCACACCGCGCCAGCAGTGTACTGGCCGCAGTACCTGTATATTCTGCCAGTTGCTGCAAAGCATCAGATTGCGCCGGCCAGGGAGCCATTGTTAACACATTTGTTAGCACTATAAGTGCCTGTGGTTCTGGATGCTGCCGCAACAGACGCAAGGCATTGTGGCGCACCTCGGGATGGCTATCGGTACAGGCCTGCGTCAGGATGGAAAATGAAGTGCGTGTATCAGTCTGGGGCGTCACTGCCAGAACTGCCGACTGCAAGGCAATCGGCACACGCTCGTTATGCAACAGGGCATTAGCCACACGAGCACGACGTTGCTGGCACACCTCGGCGCTATTCAAGGCATCGATCCAGGTATGAATCATCCTCTCAGTTGCTTGCCACTGCGCCGGATCAGCGGTAAGCAGGAGCGCGCACCGAGCCACACGCGCTAGCGCATCTGGAGGGTGAGGAAAATTGGGCAGATCAGCGTAGGCCCATGCCGACAACTGGGTCAATGCATCAGCCGCAGCCCAGCGCAGATCGGCACGCAGGTTCGTATTATCAAGGACGTCCAGCAGCATGGATTCGCCCAGCAAGGGAGCCAGTTTCAGCAGGACACGACTGGTCAAATCAGTCGGTAACGTTGAACCATAGGTAACAATCACAGTGCGAAGTGTGGCCATGAGCGTCTGAAGCAGCGTTTGATGGTGGAGGCTTTGCTGATGGGCACATAATGTATCCAGAACACGTAGATACCAGACTGGCCGCGTGATCGCGCTCTCATTCAGACAACGCCCTAGGATGAGCAGGTTGTCAGGTGAAGGGCGATCATTACTCCACAACTCGGCATACAGAGGCTCCGGGTCGGGGAGCATACCGACGAGAGCCAGCGCTACCTCAGCCCGCTCCACCGCTTCCAGATGCGAGAGTGGCGACAGATCGGGGGTGTGGGTCAGATGACGGGCCATCTCATAGCAGCGTAATACCGACCAGCCTATATGCTGCGACTGGGCAGACGTACCGTGTGTCGTGCCGATAGTATCGGCCTGCTCATATAACTGCGCCCGTGATGTTGGCAGACCATACACTGGATAGGTCAGGGCACACAGAGCAATATCTTGCAGGCGCGTGCCCAGTGCAGCCAGGGAGCCACCGGGCAGCAAGGCATTGATGAGCGGTTCAGCATTGTAGTGGGGCAACAGGTGGGTACACCAGGCCTGGCACCTGGAAGCATCGGGCGCAGCTAGCCGGGCCTCCTGGAAACCGGGCCACTCCTCGCCAGACTCAGGGAGCGTCAGGACAATCCGCGCTTCTGGCCAGATCTGCGGCAGAAGCAGTAAAAAATTGCGCCAATCAATGCGTCGTGACGATGGTAATGTTTCCCAGGCATCGAACAATAACACACAGGATGGACGAGGCGCAATGCGGGTCAGGCCATTGAATTTGGCGGGTAGACCGGTCGTTGTGAATGCTTGCTCCAGTACGGTGCGGGGGGGCTGGTCAGGCAGATCCTCATGTGCCAGCGATAGCAGAAAGATCGGCTCCTGGCGATCAGCGGTCAGCCACTGCTGAAGCAGTTGTAGCAACGCCAGTGTACGCCCACTCCCTGGCCCACCCCGCACGGCCACAAAAGCATGCTGCCTCAGCATATCAGCCAGAGTCCCACTGCGTCCCTCAAGCGCCAGCGGCAGATCGAGTAAAGCCGGGAGCAACTGAATTGCCAGTTCCTGTTGCATCCGCTCCTTCAGCGTCTGATAGTATCGGCGCAGTGTACTCCCACCGCGCAAGAGTTGGAATACGTTGGGTGTAATCATATGCTGATTCTTTAGCCATTCCAAGATACGGAAGCACTACGTATCATCCTACTCCGCTCCTATCACTCCTACAAGGCACGTACATTACAGCAGCATGACGTATCGACAGGATAGTCTGCGCCGGTCAGAGAAGGCTGAATCGGGGTCACGCAAGGTATCACCCGTCACCGCCTGCTATCGCTGAAACACAGACATGCACCTGGTGTCACACCATTGATTCAGCGCTAATATCTGGCTTAACAAGCAGAATGGGGATTCAATCGTCGAATAATCCGGTGGCCAGAGCGTTACGAATCGGCTAACAGGACGTACACGGCGGTAACCGCTGCTGCCGTAGGCTACCACACATGGTAAGGCCGTCTTCGAATGCCAGTACTGGCAGCAGCCGTTACAAAACAGGTCTTGTCCAGTTCAAGCATTGTGGTATACTGCCTCTGGTCTATAAAAAAGTTACCAGAATGACCCGATCGATAAACGAGTCGTTTGTATCTGCACCGGCGTGGAAGGAGATCGTTTCCCCCAGAATGTTCATTGTATAGACGAATATTCAGGGGAAGAAAGGGAACGTCCTGCGCTGCCCCAGGCGAACAACACGAGCGTTATCGGTGGTGATCGGCGTGTAATCTACGAGGAGAAAAACGTGGAAATCGCATTCTATATTGCCATTATTATTCTGAGCATTGTCCTGATGCTGCTGGTCGTGATCCAGGCTCGCACACCTGGTATGGCCAATCGTGACTCAGGATCGATTTATCACACCCGGCGGGGACTGGAGAAGACCTTGCATCAGGCAACGATCGTTATTTCGGTCACATTCTTAATCATCTCGTTAATTGCCAGCCTGCCCATTTTTTCATAAGGAACGTTCTGATGGCTCGTCGTATTCGGTGGCAAATTGTGATTGCCACATTCAGCGGCTTGTTGATTGTCGGTTTATTGAGCCGCGTGGCACTGATGAACACCGCCGTATCCAGTCCATTGACTGGCGGCACCTATGTTGAAGCAATTATTGGTGTGCCCAGCCAGCCCATTCCGCTGCTGAATGATCCACTGCTCGACCCGGCCGGGCGCGACCTGGCTGCGCTGCTCTTCGATGGCCTGACGCGCATCGGCATTGATGGCTTACCGGAGCCTGCGCTGGCCGAGAGCTGGCAGGTTGATCCCGGCGGGGAGGTGTATATCTTTAACCTGCGCCGCGATGTCACCTGGCACGACGGCGCACCCTTTACCGCTACGGATGTCATTTTTACACTGCAGACGATCCAGGAAGCCAGTTTTACCGGCGATGCGGCGTTGGCTAATCTGTGGCGCAATGTGCTGGTTGATCGGCTAGATGACTACACTATCCGCTGTACGCTCAGTGCGCCCTACGCGCCTTTCTTGAGTGCCGTGCGCGTACCAATTATGCCCGCCCATCTGCTGGGGAACATCAGTATTGACCAGTGGTCAACATCCCCCTATGCGCAGCAACTGGTTGGTACCGGGCCATATCAACTCGAAGAACTGGCGCTGGATCGGGCGATACTGACAGCAAATGATACCTATTTCCAGCGCCGCCCGTTCATTGATCGCATCGAGTTACGCTTTATCGAGACTCCCGAGGCGGCATTGTCGGCTCTGGCGCGGGACGATGTACAGGCGCTTGGCTTTAGTATAACGCCAACCCTGGGCCAGGTTGCCTTACCCCGTACTGTCCGCCCAATGACTGTGCCGCTTGATGGCTATACCCTGGTAACGTTTAACCTGCGCAACCCGCCGCTGGACGATCAGGCGCTGCGGCAGGCGCTGGCAGGCAGCCTGAATAAAGACACGCTGATTGAGCAGGTGCTGGGCGGCCAGGTAGCGCGTATTGATACGCCGATTCTGCCCGGCTGGTGGGCCTATGACCCGTCTGTGGCCTGGTACGATTATGATCCGGCTATGGCCGCGCAGGTGCTAGACGAACAAGGGTATGTCGCCGACGCCGACGGGATGCGGATGTATGAAGGGGCGGTGCTGGCGTTGCCGCTGATCACCGATAGTGATCCGGGGCGCGTGGCAACAGCGGAATACCTTGCACGCCAGTGGACGGCGCTCGGCATTCAGGTGGAGGTAGAGGTGCTGGAGAGCGCCGAGCTACGTCAACGTCTGCGCGACCACGATTTTGCGCTGGCGCTGCATAGCTGGTCACGCCTGGGGGCCGACCCGGATGTGTTTGAGTTGTGGCACTCCAGCCAGGCCAGCAGCGGCCTCAACTATGCCGGACTGCGCGACGAAACAATAGACAGGGTTCTGGTGTCAGCTCGTACGGAACTGGATCTCGGGGCACGCAACAGCGATTACCGTACGTTTCAGGAGCGCTGGGTGCAGGTAGTGCCCGCCATTATTCTTTATCAGCCGCTCTATACCTTTGCCACCAGCGAACAGTTGGGCGGTTCAGGGCTGGATGGCCGCGATATTGACAGCCCGTTGCTCTTGATCGGACGTGAAGACCGCTACCGCAACATTACACGCTGGTTCGTCGAGAGTTCACGCGAACTCCGCGGGACGTTGCGCTGAGGCGTTGGTCTGCGGCCAGGGAGGGCAGCCGGGACTCCGAGCGAATAGCTCAAGCCGGGACTCCGGTCGGGCAGCTATAGGTGGAGTTGTGATGGTCTGGAATGGCTGTCATCTAACCGGGGCGCGGGCGGCGTAGGCGTAGGGGGAGCGCGTCCCTCCGGGGCGCGGGCGGTGGGGGCGTGGGGGAGCGCGTCCCTCCGGGGCGCGGGCGGCGCGCCCCTGGGAGTGCGTCCCTCCGGGGCGCGGGCGCGGGCATGCCGGAGTGCGGGCGTGGGGGGAGCGCGTCCCTCCGGGGCGCGGGCGGGCGTTCGGTGTGTGAGGGACAGCCGGTATATCACGTCCCTCCGGGGCGCGGTGCGGGCGTGGTGGGTGCATCCTACTGGTGGGTGGCGTCGTCGTGTGCGGCGTACACGGCACGACCGTCGGCACGCCGGAGCCGTGCCCTACATACCGCACTGGGAGTGCGTCCCTCCGGGGCGCGGGCGCGGGCATGCCGGAGTGCGGGCGTGGGGGTAGCGCGTCCCTCCGGGGCGCGGGCGCGGCATGGGCGTAGGCATGTTGTATTGTAGCGCGTCCCTCCGGGGCGCGGGCGGCGCGGGGCGGCACCCGCGCGACGGGCGACGTCTTCGCGTGCGGTGCACCCGGCACGACCGCAGGCACGCCGGAGCCGTGCCCTACAGCGGGCAGGGCGAGTGTGTCCTGCCCCCGCTGGGGAAGACGCGGTGCAGCGGGAGCGCGGCCCTCCGGGGCACGGCCACGGGCGGCGCGCCTGGGTGCGCGTCCCTCCGGGGCGCAGGGCGGTGGGGGCGGCGAACCGAACGGCGGGGTGCCCCCGGCACGGACGCGGGCCCGCCGGAGCGGTGCCCTACATACATAACGCCTGCGCGGCCCTTCGGGGCGCGGCGCGGGCACGGGCGGCGGCGAACCGAACGGCGGGGTGCCCCCGGCACGGACGCGGGCCCGCCGGAGCCGTGCCCCTACATAACGCATGCGCGAAGCGGGAGGGCGGGGCGTGGGGGGAGCGCGTCCCTCCGGGGCGCGGGCGCGGGCGGCGGCCAACCGAACGGCGGGGTGCACCCGGCACGGACGCGGGCACGCCGGAGCCGTGCCCTACATACATAACGCCTGCGCGCAGCGGGCGGGCGGGAGCGCGGGCCTGGGAGCGCGTCCCTCCGGGGCGCAGGGTGCGAGCTACCGCATTTCGTTTATGTGTTGCCCATGCGTTGGTTGACCGAGGAGTGCGCGTCGAAGCGGCAAGCGCACAGCGGCCTGAACGGAAAACATGTCGCCATGCTCGCACTGCGCGTACCCTCTCTGCTCGAACCCCTATCACGCCTCACCACTCCCCTGTTGTGCGCTTAAACGCTGTGCGCTGTGTGTTCAGATCGCGTTCCGCCTGGGCAAGGCTCTAAACTCACCCGATCCCATGCGTA
>Ga0308419_1000042_pt1 | contig 100456 bp, 98 predicted proteins | sample HotsprSampleMS50_FD_203674 | JGI IMG/M metagenome (GOLD analysis project Ga0308419, IMG submission 203674) | Hot spring phototrophic mat microbial communities from Mushroom Spring, Yellowstone National Park, Wyoming, United States - 20090730_MS50 ... | reverse complement strand
TAGACTGAAGTTGTTCACGGGAAGGACCTCACTTCTGGTTCCGATGGGGTCGGACTAAGTGAGGTCTTTCCTTGTACCTAGCCTTCCAAGTTCCTCTCCGCGCCAACGTTAATCTTACTCATACCGACCTACCCGGGTGGGCCCTCGGCTCCCGTCGGACCCCACGGGGTCAGTCTGTCTTGGCACCCGGCACTTCATCCGGCTCCAGTCCGAAGAACCGAGCTGCCGCCTCGCGGTCACGGGCTACCTGCGCCCGGAGCGAGTCGGGGCCGTCGAAGCGCCGCTCCTCCCTGAGCCGCCGGTGGAAGAACACCCTCAGCCGGTCACCGTAGCTCGGTGCCTCACCACGGAGCACATGGACCTCGAGCCTCGGTCCCAGCTGGCGCGCCTCCGTCGCGAAGGTCGGGCAAGTCCCGAGGTCGGCCACCGCCGGCAGGACCTCCACCCCTTCGCCCGGCCGGTCCGTGGAGCGCACCGGCGGGGTCATTGTCGCCGCGGCGTCGGGATGGGAGGTGACGGAGCAGACGTACACCCCCGGGCCGGGCCGGGCCCGGTCCATCGGCAGCGCGACGTTCGCCGTGGGGAAGCCGAGCCGTCGTCCCCGGCCCGCCCCGCGCTCGACCGGCCCGACAAGGCTGTAGGGTCGGCCGAGGAGGATACCCGCGCGTTCGACGTCTCCTCGCTCCAGACACGCGCGCACCGCCGAGCTCGACACCACCTCGCCCCTGACCCGGACCGCCGGGTGGACCATCACTTCGAAGCCGAACTCCCGACCCAGCTCCCGCAGGAGCATCGGCGTCCCGACGCCACCACGCCCGAAGGTGAAGTTGAAACCTACGGCCACCGCCGTCGGCCTGAGGCCGTCCGCCAGGCACCGCCGCACGAAGTCCCGCGCCTCCACCGCAGCCACCTTCCGGTCGAACTGCAGGACGAGCACCAACTCCACGCCGCACATCCCGAGCAGCCGGACTTTCTCCTCGAGCGAGGAGAGGTACGACCGATGGCCTCCCTCCGGTCCCGCCAGGACCTCGGCCGGATGCGGCCAGAAGGTCAGGGCCCACAGCGGGGCGCCCCGGGACCTGGCCAGCTCCAGGGCCGCCCCAAGGAGGCTCTGGTGGCCGAGGTGGACCCCGTCGAAGACACCCATGGCCAAGACCGGGCGCGCCTCCCCCGGGAACGGTCCGTCCACACCCATGAAGACATGTCGCGGTCTAGCCGTGACGAGTCGGACGGTGAAGGGCGTCAGGGTGACTCGACCTCCGTTCCGGTGATGAGGACCTTCCTCGGTTCGAGGCGGCGTTCTACGACCTCGCCGATGGCGACGAGAGTCCCGTCCGGCGCCAGCACGCGGACGAGGCCGCTGGTCGAGCCGAGGGGCCACGGGACAGCCGTGCCGTTCAGGACCCGACGCAGCGCCGGCCCCCCGACCTGGACGGAAGGTAGATGGGCCACGGCCGCCGCAGCCGGGCGCCGCCAAGCCGCCGGGCCGTGGCCGCAGGCCGCAACCTCCTCCAATGTGGCGCACTCCTCGAGCCTGAACGGGCCCACGGCCTCGCGGACCAGGAAGCCGAGGTGCGCACCCACTCCCAGGGCGGCCCCGATGTCGTGAGCCAGGGTCCTGACGTACGTCCCTCGAGAGCACCGCACGCGCAGCCTAGCCCGCGGCCACCCCGCCGCCACCGGTCCCGGTAGAGGCTGCCCAGGACCCACGGGTCGCGCGTCGTCCGAGCCGGGCCAAAAGTCGAGGACCTCCAGCGCGTAGACCTCGATGTCGCGGGGCGTGGGATTCACCTCCCGTCCCTCGGCGGCCAGGCGGTAGAGCCTCTCCCCTCCAACCTTCAGGGCCGACACTGCGGGAGGCACCTGGGATCGGCGGCCCGTGAACCGACTCGCCGTCTCGAACACCGTGTGGCGGTTAAGTCCGCGCATCTCGTCGCTTGCGGCCACACGTGTGACCAGACCGGTCCAATCCTGTGTGTCCGTGGCTATGCCGAAGCACACGACAGCCAGATAAGTCTTGGGAAGGGGGAGGAGATACTCAGCCAGACGCGTCGCCTGCCGACCCGCGAGGACCAGGAGCACTCCTGCCGCGGGAGGGTCCAGCGTGCCGGCATGGCCCACGTGACGCTCCCCGAGGAGCCGCCGCACCACGGCCACGACGTCGTGCGAGCTCATGCCGGGGGGCTTGAGCAGGAGGTAGAGGCCTTCTCTCACCTCTCTCACCCTCAGGCCCGCCCTCCACCCTCCAGGGCCTTCTGTGCCTCCGCGAGCACCAGCGCCAGGGCGTGCTCGAGGCCGCCCGGCAAGACGCAACCGGCAGCCTTTCGGTGGCCCCCGCCGCCGAGGTTCTCGGCTATGGCCCCGACGTCGAGGTCGCGCTTGGAACGGAGGGCCACTCGCACGGTCCCGTCCGCCATCTCCTGCAGAAGGAAGCACAGATCGACCGAGCCGATCATGCGCGGGTACCCGACGAGCCCTTCAACCTCGTCGTCCGTGGCGCCGCACTCGAGGAGCATGCCACGGGTGACGGTCACCCACGCAATCCGACCCCCCGCGGCGAAGCTCAACGTGCCGAGCATCTTTTCCAGCAGTCGGATGCTCGACAGCGTTCGGGTGTCGTGGATCATCTCCCCCACCGGGCCGGGCTCGACACCCAGGTTCAATAGCTCTGCCGCAAGGAGATGGGTCCCGGCGGTCGTGTTGTCGAACCGGAAGCCGCCGGTGTCAGTGCTCACGGCCACATAGAGGCAGAGAGCTATGTCTCGGTCGAGGGGACACTCCATCTCCGCGAGCACCAGGCGGACCTGCTCCGCGGCGGCCGATGCCCGCGGGTCCACGTAGTTGACGTGTCCGAAGTAAGCGTTCGACGGATGGTGGTCGATGTTCACCACGACCCTGAAGACGCCCAGTTCTTCAGGCTTCAGGCCGGCCCTCCGGGGGTCGGAGCAGTCGATGAGAAGCAAGCAATCGAAGCCCTCCAGGGGACGCGGGAGGTCGGCCACCGGCACGATACCCTCGAAGCCGGGGAGGAAGGAGTAGCGCCCCAGCGGTGGGGTCGGCGCGGCAACCACCGCCTTCTTGCCCAGCTTGGTGAGGGCCAGGCACATCGCCAGGTTGGAGCCGAGGCTGTCTCCGTCGGGGAACTCGTGGAGCAACAAAAGGAAGGTTCCGAGTCCGGACAAAGCCCGAGCCACATCCGAGGCCGAGTGGGAGGCCTCCCGCAAGCGTCACTCCTCCCCTTCACCCTTCGCGGCCGGGTCGCCGAGCCCCCCGCCCGCACGGAGCTGCCCCAGGATGCTCTGGACCCGGGTGCCCCGCTCGATCGACTCGTCGAGGCGGAAGACCACCTCCGGGACGAGCCTCAACCGGACACGATGACCGAGCTCCGACCGCACGAACCCCACGCCGCTGCGCAGAGCCGCGAGCGACCTCTCCTTGTCTTCCTCGCTCCCGAGAACGCTCACGAACACCTTCGCCACACGGCCGTCCCGCGACACTTCGACGTCGGTGACGCTGACGAACCCGAGGCGCGGGTCCTTGAAGCTGCGCAGGATATCGCTGACCTCTTGGCGGATGGCCGCCCTGAGCCTCTGGAGTCTAGCCTCGTCCATCCGTCATCTCAACTCCCTGGCCGCCTCGAGGACCACGAACGGCCCGGCGTCCTCGACCCAGCGTCCGAGGTCGTCCAGAAGACGCCTCAAGACCACCTCGCTGGACGAGACGCAGGCCACACCCAGCGTCGCCGTCTGACGGTCATCGAGGTCGTCGATTTCCGCGACGGAGACCCCGTACCGGTCCCGCAGCCGGTCCGTCAGGCTCGAGACCACCTGACGCTTGTCCTTGAGGGACCGCGCTTCCGGCAGGTACAGCCGCAACCTCAGCGTCCCCACGATCACCGGGTGACTTCCTCCACGGTGTAGGCCTCGATGACGTCCCCTTCTTTCACATCCTGGAAATCCACCAGGCCGATACCGCACTCGAACCCGGCGGCAATCTCCCGCACGTCGTCTTTCAAGTGCTTGAGCGAGGCTATCTCACCCTCGTGGACGATCACGCCGTCCCGGACCACACGGACCTTGTGCCGCCGCGCGATCTTCCCGTCGCTGACCAAGCAACCCGCCACTACGCCCACCTTCGGGACACGGAACAGCTTCTTCACCACCGCGTGCCCGGCCACGACTTCCTGGAACACCGGGGCCCGGAGGCCCTTGACCGCGGCTTTGATATCGTTCAGGGCGTCGTAGATGACCCGGTAGGTCCTCACCTCGACCCGGCGTTCCTCCGCCGCCTGGCGGGCGGCGGCGTCAGGCGTCACGTTGAAAGCGATGATGAGAGCGTCCGAAGTCGCCGCAAGGGTCACGTCTGACTCGGTCACGCCGCCGACACCGCTGTGGATGACCTCGATACCGACCTCAGGGTCCTCCAGCTTCTCCAAGGACTGTCGGAGGGCCTCGAGCGAACCCTGCACGTCGGCCTTGATGATGAGGTTGAGCTGGCGCCGCTCTCCTTCGCGGACCTGCCTCATGAGTTCGGCCAGGCTCACCGTCGGCCGGGCGACACCGAGCTCCTGCTCACGACGGCGCTGCTCGCGCCTGGAAGCGATCTCGCGGGCCATCCTCTCATCCGCCAGGACTTGGAAGATGTCACCCGCCAGCGGCAGCTCGTCCAAGCCGGTGACCTCGACGGGGGTGGACGGCCCCGCCTCCTCGACGCGGTTGCCCTTGTCGTCGACCATGGCCCTGACCCGCCCGAAGGCCGTCCCGGCCAATACCGGGTCTCCTACCCGCAGGGTCCCTGCCTGGACAAGGACCGTGGCCACAGGGCCGAGGCCGCGGTCGAGGCGGGTCTCGATGACCACCCCGCGGGCTCGGCGGTCGGGGTTGGCCTTCAGGTCCGCCATCTCGGCCACCAGCAGGATCATGTCCAGAAGGTCATCGATGCCGGTGCGTTCCTTGGCCGACACCGGGACGACCACCGTGTCACCGCCCCACTCCTCCGGGGTGAGTCCGAGTTCAGAGAGCTGCTTCTTGACCCGGTCGGGCAGCGCGTTCGGCTTGTCGATCTTGTTGAGGGCCACGATGATGGGTACTTTGGCCGCCCTGGCGTGGTTGATGGCTTCCACCGTCTGGGGCATGACCCCGTCATCGGCGGCGACGACCAGCACCGCCAGATCGGTCACCTGGGCGCCCCGCGCACGCATGGCCGTGAAGGCCTCGTGGCCCGGCGTATCCAGGAAGACGATCCTCTTGCCCTTCCAGTCCACCGTGCTCGCGCCGATGTGCTGGGTGATGCCTCCCGCCTCGCGGGCGGTGACGTTGGTCTTGCGGATGGCGTCCAGCAGCGAGGTCTTGCCGTGGTCGACGTGCCCCATCACGGTGACCACCGGGGGACGCGGCCTCAAGTTCTCCATGTCTTCAGGCTCGGGGACGAGTCTCTGGCCCTCCTCGGCCGCTTCGCGCTCCGCGGGCGGAGCGGTGTACACGGTCACACCCATCTCCGACACGGCGAGCCGCGCTGACTCGGGGTCCAACAACTGGTTGAGGCTCGCGACCATCCCCATGCTGATGAGAGACTTGATGAGCTCGGCACCCGTGATACCCATGCGCTCCGCCAGTTCGCGGACGGTGATCGGGCCCTCGATGACGACCTCGGTGGCTCTGACCCGCGGAGCAGCCTCGGGCTTGACCGCCGCAGTCCTACGCCCGCCATGGCGCAGGCGTGCCACCCGACGCTCGGCCTCATCGTCGCTGTCGTACCCCCGTCGTAGGTCCTCCATCTCTCTGGGCGCACGGCCACGGCTCGGAACCCCGCCGAGGCCTCGACGCCGCTCGGCCCCGCGGGCGGCCGGGCCCTTCCCGGCGGGAGCCGGAGGCCCCCCCCGTCCGACCGGCGCGGGTCGGCCGGGAACAGGACCACCGAGACGCGGACCCGAGTCGCGGGGTGCAGGCCCGCGCCTTTCAGGGAGCCTCTCGCCAGCGGGTATCCTGCCGGGCCGCCCCCGTTCACCTTCCGGCCGCGGGACTCCCGGGCCACCCCTAGCCCGCCCACGCCCGAAACCGCCCTCGGCGGGCCGGACATCCGCCCCCGGCCCGCTGGGACCGAGCCGGCCAGGAGTGACCGCCGGTCGGACCCCCGGACCCGTCCCGGTGGTGGGCCGGGACGGCGGAAAGCCCCCGGGACGTCCCGGCGTCGGGGGCACCGGAGCCGTGGGGGTGGCGACACCGGCCCGGACCGTAGGCTGAGCCGAGTCTTGACCCCGCCTGGGCGGGCCGGCCAACCGTGTCCGCCCTGCCGGCACCGACGGGCCGGGTGCCGGCCGCGGGGGGGCACCGACAGCCGGAGGCCGCGCTACCGGCCCGGCCGCGGACGGAGCCCGCGGCGGAGGCGTCACGCCGGGAACCGGAGCCCGCGGAGCAGTCGGACCCGCGCCGGTTGGGACGGGTCTCGCCGGGGGAGCTGCCGGGCGGCCACCCGGGACGGCAGCACCCGGGCGCCCCGGAGCCTGGACGGCCGGCCTCTCCGGCCTCTGCAGCGGAGGCGGAGGCACGGGCGCACGCCCCGAAGGCAACGTGCGGCCCGGGGCCCGCTCCACCGGTGGCCGAGCGCGCTCCTCTTCTTCCTCTTCCGCAGCGGGACGCGGGACCCCCGGTCGGACCCTCTCCGGGGTCTCCTCCGCCTCCGCGGCCGGGTGCGGCCTCAGGCGCGTCACGGCGGTACTGACGGCGCCGGCGGCTCGGGTCCCAAGCCCGGGGGTGGCCCCCGTGACCGGGGCCTCGCTCGGGGGCGCAGCCTTCACCCCGGGCGCTGGGGTGGCCTCGGGCTCCTCCGGCTCACGCTTGGGCCAGCGGAGCGAGGTCAGCCACGTCGGCTCCGGCCTGGCGGCGCTGAGTCCCCGCCCACCGAGGGACGGGCGCCGGACAAGACCCTTCAGCCGGGCCTCGAGCGAGGCGTCCACAAGGTCCGTCTGGTCGGCGACCTTCACTCCCAAGTCGCCCAGCAGCGTCACCACCGTCGCCACGCTCACGCCGAGGGACTTGGCCAGCTCGTGAACTCTGATCTTGCCTTCGGGCAAAAACCCTCACCCCTTCAACGGGTCCCGCCCGCTTCGGGTTCCGGGCGGGGACACTCTCGACGCCCGCGGCGTCTCGACCGGCCTGGAGGGCTCCGCCACCCTCCCCGTCCCGTCCGAGACGGCCTTGGCCAGAAGGTCCAGGACTTCTTCCGGGACTGCGACCTCGAGGGCACGCTCCAGCCTTCGACCTCGGACCGCTGTCCTGAGACAACTCTCCCCTGGACACACGTAGGCGCCCCGCCCAGCCTTCCGGCCGGTCGGGTCCACTTCGATCGCGCCCGAAGGCGTCCGGACGACCCGCACGAGCTCCCTTTTCGGCTTCTTCTGGCCGCAGCCCAGGCACGTCCTCAGCGGCTGATGCTTCGGACGCCCGGGCCCCTTGCCGTGAGTCATACCCCTACTCCCCATCCGGGCTCCCCAACGACTCCGGCTCCGGACCCCCTGGCGAGGTGTCGACGACCCCGAAACCATCGGAAGCTTCGACCGTCTGGCCCGCCTCGCCCCGAGCCACCTGCGACTCGCTCTTGATGTCGATGCGCCAGCCGGTGAGTTTGGCCGCCAGTCGCGCGTTCTGTCCCTCCCGCCCGATGGCCAGGGAGAGCTGGTAGTCCGGGACGACGACTCTCGCGACCTTGGCCTCGGGGTCCAGGGCCGTCGAGATGACCTTTGCCGGTCGGAGAGCGTTGCCGACGTACTCGCTCTCATCCTCCGACCAGGGCACGATATCGATCTTCTCGCCTTTGAGCTCACGCACGACGGCCTGCACCCGGACCCCCTTCGCCCCGACGCACGCACCAACCGGGTCGACGTTGGGGTCGCGGGAAGCCACCGCTACTTTGGCCCGCGACCCGGGTTCCCGGGCGATGGCTTTGATCTCCACCAACCCGTCGTGTATCTCCGGCACCTCTAGCTCGAAGAGCCTCTTCACGAGCCCCGGGTGAGTCCGCGACACGAGGATCTGTGGACCCTTCGAGGTGCGCCGGACCTCGACGATGTAAACCTTCACGCGCTCCCCGGGCCGCAAGCGCTCGCCCGGCATCTGCTCCGCCGGGGCGAGGACCGCCTCCGTCTTCCCGAGGTTGATGAAGTAGTTCCTGGCCTCCTGGCGCTGGACGACTCCGGTGACGATGTCGCCCTCCCGGCTGGAGAACTCCTCGAAGATGGCACCGCGCTCAGCTTCGCGGATGCGCTGCAGGACCACCTGCTTGGCCGTCTGAGCCGCGATGCGGCCGAAGTCGCGCGGCGTGACCTCGGTCTCGAGTACGTCACCGACCTCGAAGGACGGATTGATAGTCCTAGCCTCATCAAGAGAGACCTCGGTGCGGGGGTCGGACACTTCTTCGACGACCTGGCGCAAGGCGAGGACACGGAACTCCCCGGTCTCCGCGTCCAACTGCACCCTCACGTTCTGCGCGGTACCGAAGTTGCGGCGGTAGGCGGAGACGAGAGCCAACTGGATGGCCTCCATGAGCGCCCCGACCGGCACACCCTTCTCATCTTCGAGCTCCGCCAGGGCCTGGATGAAGTCGAGGTTGGCCCCCTTGGGCTTCCCCGACCCCTTCCGCCCTTCCGACGTACCCCGTGCCGTCGTCATCCGTCACCACCCCCTCCGCGTCATTCGTCTTCACCGGCGTCTGTCTCCGGCGCTCCACGCGCACCCAGCGCCCGGTGCCAATCGATGGCGAGATGGGCCTTGGCTACCGCCTCACGCGGTATCCGGAGCTCACCGCCACTGCGAGGACGGACGATGACCTCTCCGTCGGGGCCCAGGCCACCGAGCTCCCCCGTGATAGTCCTCTTCCCGTCCACCGGCCTGAAGAGATGGAGTGTGCACAGTCGGCCGCTGAACCGCTCGTAGTCCGCGTCCTTCACCAAGGGCCGTTCCACCCCGGGCGAGGAGACCTCAAGTTCGTAGGAGTGCGGGATCGGGTCGACCCGGTCCAAGGCCTCACCGAGCACCTGGGAGACCTCCTGGCAGTGGTCCAGGGTGACTCCTCTCGGGTGGTCGAGGATCACCCGGAGGACCCACCGGCGGCCCTGTCGGGTGAACTCTACCCGGTCGAGGGACAGCCCGTCATCCCTCGAGGCCAGGACCTCCCTGGCAAGGCACTCGACCTGGGCCTCGATCTCCCGGCGACCCTTGCGCTCCACCCGCCCCACCTCGCTCACGCAGTCACCCGGTACGCGACCCCTACCGACGACAAGGAGTGGGCTCCGCGCGACCCACTCCTTGGAGACTCACCTTTATGGGCAAACTGGAGTCCGTCCGGAACCGGCCCTGGGCCGAAACCGCGTCCGGGCCCTGCCGCCTCCCTGAGAGGGAATCCCCTGAATAAAACAATCACGGCGCAGGAGCAAGTGGCGCCGCAAGCCTTGGTTAGTATACCACAGCGGACCGGGCGCGGCAAGAAAGGCTTGCACCGCCACGGGCCACGTTTCCTGGGGCCCCTCCGCTCCCCGGAACCGCGGGCCCCCTAGACGCTATACTCGGCCGACCGCACTCCCGGCAGCCCGAGCAGTGCCTCGACGGCCTGCCTCAGGCTATCCCGTCCGGCCGGCCGCACGCGCAGCTCGACCTCGACCAGCCCGCCGTCGCGGTGGGCCAGCCGTACATCTCTGATGTCGATACCCAGCTCGCCCAGGGCGGAGCCCACCCGCCCGAGCTGGCCCGGCTGGTCGGCCATGACCACCTTGAGCTGAGCGTACCCCTTCGCTCCGATGTACGAGCGCTCGACCCGTGCGAGTAGAGTCAAGGCCAGGAGCGCGAGAGCCGTCGTCACTGCGGCGGTCAGGTAGAAGCCGGCTCCGACGGCCAACCCGATAGCCGAGACCACCCACAACCCGGCCGCCGTGGTCAGCCCGCGGATTATGTGCCCCTCGTGGATGATGGTCCCCGCTCCCAGGAACCCGATGCCGGTCACGACCTGGGCGGCGATGCGCCCGGGGTCGACGCCGGCCGAGCCCGGGTACAAGTCCCTCAGGCCGATGGACACAATCATCAGCAAGGTCGAGCCCGTCGAGACCAGGATGAAGGTCCGGAGACCCGCCGGCCGGTCGTGCGTCTCCCGCTCCAGTCCGAGCACGGCCCCGAGCAAGAACGAAAGGGCCAGACGCAGGAGGGCCTCCGGTCCACCCACACCGCTCACCGGCCTTCCCTCCTACCGCCGGGCCCGCTCGCTCTTCGGGACGACACGGACGATGTCCCAGTACATCCTCAGCCGGCTCCAAAAGCCCTGGGCCAGGCCGAGCTTCTCCTCCTTCATACGCTGGGTGACCCCGTCGATGCGGACTTCCCGCACCCGGCACTTGTTCTCCCTGGCCCAGAGGGTCAGGGCCATCTCCGCGCCCCACCCTGCCCTCTCGTCAAGCTCGTTTAGCGCCTCGAAGACTTCCGCCCGGCCCGCCCTGACGCCCGACAGGAATGGGGTGACCGCCTGGGCCAGGTCGGTGACGGGGCGCCCTTTCCGCATGACGCCCACGGTGGCGTCGGCTCGCCCTGCCAGCACGGGCTCGACCAACCTACGGATATGGTCGGGCCGGAGCCCGATGAGGTCCCCGTCGAGGAACAGGATCGTGTCGTGACAGGCGGCGAGGAGACCGGCCCGCATGGCCGCCGCCTTCCCCTTGTTCGTCTCCAACTCCACGACCCTGGCACCGTGTTCCCTCGCGGCCTCCGCGGTACCGTCGGTCGAGCCGTCGCTGACGACGATGACTTCGCCGACCAAGTCGCACTGGCGGGCCGCGTCGACTACGGCTCCCACCGTGGCCACCTCGTTGAAGGCCGGGATAATCACCGAGACTCTCGGCACCACCGCGACTCCTCCCAGTCCGGGCTAGTAAGCCCGGGCGAAGTAGGCCTCGTGAGCCGCCCTACTGCCGCAGACGAGACACGCCGTCCCCGGCCGCGCTGCCTGGATGTCGGTGCCCCCGGGCACGAAGGGCAGGCACCGGATTGTCGCCCCGGTCTCCTCTTTCACCTTCGCTTCGCAGTCCGCGCCACCGCACCACGGCGCGAGGACCAAGCCCCGTCGTGTCTCCACGATATCCTTGAGCTCACCCAGGGTCGAGACTCGGTGCGTGTTCTCCTCGCGGAAGCGCACGGCCCGGTCGAAGAGCCCGGCCTGGATGCGCTCGAGGAGGTCCACAACGGCATCGGCCAGAGCGTCCGGGTCGGCCGGGAGTCGCAGCTTCTCCCCGGTGTCCCGCCGGACCGCCAGCACCTGCCCGGCCTTGACGTCGCGCGGGCCCACCTCGAGCCGCAGCGGCACACCGCGCATCTCCCAGTCGTTGAACTTCCAGCCCGGGGTGTACTCGGGCCGGTCATCGACCCTGAACCGGACGGGGGCTCGGCCGAACGCGTGCGCCTTCCCCAGCGCCTCGCGGACCCCCTGCACCCCGCGGGCCACCAGTCCCGCCTCGGCGTCGCTCGGGATCGGCACCACCACGACCTGAAGCGGAGCGACGCGAGGAGGCAGGACGAGACCCCGGTCGTCGCCGTGGACCATGACGATCGCCCCGATGAGCCGCGTCGAGACACCCCAGGAGCTCTGCCACACGTACTTGAGCTGCCCGTCCTGGTCGAGGTAAGTGATGTCGAACACCCGGGCGAAGTGCTGCCCGAGGTTATGGCACGTCCCGGCCTGGAGGGCGCGACCGTCCGACATCAGGGCCTCGATGGAGTATGTCCTGAGAGCGCCGGCGAACTTCTCCGACTCCGACTTGAGACCCGGGATGACCGGTATCGCCAGCGTCCCCTCTACGAACTCACGGTATATCCCGAGGATGGTGAGCGTCTCGGCCTCGGCCTCCTCCTCGGTCCGGTGGCACGTGTGGCCCTCCTGCCAGAGGAACTCGCTGGTCCGCAGGAAGGGACGCGTGGCCTTCTCCCAGCGGACGACGTTACACCACTGGTTGATTAGCAGCGGCAGGTCCCTGTACGACTGGATCCACTTGGCGTACATCGGGCCGATGATGGCCTCCGAGGTCGGTCGGACCGCGAGACGCTCGGCGAGGTCCTCGTCGCCGCCGCGGGTGACCCAAGCCACCTGCGGCGTGAACCCCTCGAAGTGCTCAGCCTCCTGCCGGAGGAAGCTCTCCGGGATGAAGAGGGGGAAGTAAGCGTTGACGTGACCCGTGGCTTTAAAGCGCGGGTCGAGTCCGTCGTGGATGGCCTCCCACAGGGCGTACCCGTACGGGCGGATGACCATGCAGCCCTTCACCGGCGCGTAGTCCATGAGCTCCGCCTTGGTGACCACGTCCACGTACCATTGCGAGTAGTCCTGCGAACGCGGGGTTATGGCTCTGACGAAATCCTTGTCCTCTCTCAGGAGCGTTCCCCTCCAGACAGACCGGCGAGACGCCGTGCTTCTTTCAATAGGGCTGGAACGATTTCCTGTCGTTCCAAGCGCCGCACGACCCGCCCGCGGACGAACAGCACTCCCCGGCCGCCGGCCACGGCGACCCCGACGTCGGCTTCGCGGGCCTCCCCGGGGCCGTTCACCTCGCAGCCCATCACGGCCACGCGGAGGGGGACCTTCAGGTCGCGCAGGCCTTCCCGGACCTCGGCCACGATAGGCCCGAGGTCCACCGTCGCCCTCCCGCAGGTCGGGCAAGAGACCAGGCAGAGTCCCTCCCGATGACCGGTGGCCAGCAGTAGCTCCCGGCCGACCGCGACCTCCTCATCGGGCGGCCCCGTCAAGGAGACCCTCACGGTGTCGCCGATACCTTCCAGCAGGAGAGACCCTATCCCGGCCGCCGACCGGACGATCCCCGCCAGGCCCGCTCCGGCCTCCGTCACTCCGAGGTGGAGAGGGTAGTCCGTCCGGCGGGCCACCTCCCGGTAGGCCCGGGTCACCACGTCGAGGTCGTAGGCCTTCACGGAGACGACGATGTGCGGCAAGCCGGCGTCCTCGAGAGTCCGGGCCTGCTCGAGCGCCGACTCGACGAGGGCCAGGACCGTGTCGCCGCCGGTCCGGCGCCGGGTCTCCGGCGAGACCGAGCCAGCGTTGGCCCCGACCCGGATAGGAACCCCCCGCTCCGCCGCGGCCTGGGCTACGGTCCGCACCCGCTCAGCCGACCCGATGTTGCCTGGGTTCAACCGTAGCTTGTCCACGCCGGCCTCCAGACACATCATGGCCAGGCGCCAGTCGAAGTGGATATCCGCTACCAGGGGGAGCGGGCTCTCCCGCTTTATCTCCGCCACGGCGCGGGCCGCCGCCTCGTCAGGGACGGCCACCCTGACGATGTCACACCCGAGGGCGGCCAGACGCTGCACCTCCGCCACGGTCGCCCTGACGTCCCGGGTATCCGTCTTGGTCATCGTCTGGACGCTGACCGGCCACCCTCCGCCGACGAGCACGGACCCCACGCGGACTACCCGGGAACAGCGCCTCCTCTGGCCCTCGTCCATACCCGACCCGCCCCTACAGCCGGAGGAGGTCCCGGTACGTGACCAGGATCATCAGCAAGATGAGCGCGGCGAACCCGATGAAATGCACCAGGTTCTCCTTGTGCGGGTCCGGCTGGCGGCCGGTGAGAGCCTCGTAGGCCAGGAAGGTCAGCCGCCCTCCATCGAGGGCTGGGAAAGGCAACAGGTTGAACAGGCCTATGTTCAGGCTGAGAAAGCCGGCCACGTACATGAGGCTGGCCAAACCCGCCTTGGCCGTCGAGCCGATGAAGCGGACGGTCATGACCGGCCCAGCCACGTCCAGAGGTTGTCGCCCGAGGATGAAGCCAAGGAGTGTCGCCAGCCACGCCTCAAGGACCCTCCAGGTCTCCGCGAAACCCTCGAGAAGGGCCCTCGGGAGACCCACCCGCCGGTAGACCACCGGAGGCATGACCCCGATGATGCCCTCTCCGGGCGCCTGCGGGTCGGCCACCGGGGTCACCGCGACCGTCCGAGTCTCGACGCCCCGCCGGAAGACGATCGTCACCGTCTTCCCGAGCGAGCCGGCCACCGCTTGGTCGAAGTCCGACCACGTCTCAAGGGGCCTACCGTCGATGGACACCAGTACGTCCCCCGGCTCGAGCCCGGCCTTGTCGGCAGGGTAACCCGGAAGGACCTGGCCGATGGTCGTCGAGCCCAGGTCCGCCCCGGCCGGGAGGCCGTACACGGCGAAGAGGAGGGCGAAGAGCACCGCCGTCAAGAGGAAGTTCATCAGGGGTCCGGCGGCGATGGTCAGTGAGCGCTGGCCGACAGACTTGGCTCTGAACGAGTCAGGCGTCACGGGCTCGTCGGGCTCGGTGCCCACCATCAGGGTGAAGCCCCCGAGCGGTATCGGCCGGAGCGAGTAGGTCGTCCCCTTCCGAGTCCAGCTCGCCAGTCGCGGACCGAAGCCGATGGCGAACTCCCGCACCCCTATCCCCACCTGCTTGGCCGCCAGGAAGTGGCCCAGCTCGTGCGCGACGACCAGGACGCCGAACACCGCGAGCGAAGCCGCGACAGTCAGAAGGGACAACGCCACCGAACCTCCGCTTCACGGGGAGAGAGCCCGGCCGCCGGCCGCCGGCCGCCCTAGCCCGGCCACGACGCCGTCTAGCCCCGGTCACCCGGCCAGAACGGCTCTGGCCGCCTCTCGACCGAGAGCGTCCGCCCGCCTGGCGTCCTCGAGGCTCGCTACCTCGAACGGCGTGTGGGCTTCCACGATCTCCTCCAGAAGGCGAGGGATATCCGTGAAGCGCAGGCGGCCGCTCAGGAACGCGCCCACCAGGACCTCGTCGGCAGCACTCAGGACGGCGGGGCAACTCTGCCCTATTCTACCCACGTGGTAGGCGAGACTCAAGCACGGGTAGAGCGAGAGGTCCGGGCGGTCGAACGCGAGAGGAGGTGCCTCGGCAAGGTCCAGCCGCGGCCAGGGAGCCGGGACACGTTCGGGGTAGGTCAGAGCGTGTTGGATGGGGTAGCGCATGTCGGGCGGGCCGACGTGGGCGAGCACGGTACCGTCGTTCAGCTCGACCAGCGCATGGACCAGGCTGTCACGGTGGACGAGGACGTCCACGGCATCCGCTGCAAGGCCGAAGAGGTTCATGGCTTCGAGGACCTCGAACCCTTTGTTCATGAGGGTTGCCGAGTCGACGGTTATCTTGGGCCCCATCCGCCAGGTCGGGTGAGTCAAAGCCTGGCTCGGCGTCACCTCGGCCAAGCGCTCGGGTGGCCACCCGTAGAAGGGGCCGCCCGAGGCCGTGAGCACGATGCGTCTCAGGAACCGGGCTGGCTTCCCGTCGAGGAGCTGGAAGACGGCGCTCGGCTCGGAGTCGACCGGGATGACCCGCCTGCCAGTGCGCCACGCCTCCGCCATCACCAGGCGGCCAGCGGCCACGAGGGGCTCTTTGTTGGCGACCGCCACGTCCTTGCCCGCCGCCAGGGCGGAGAGCGTCGGCTCCAGGCCCGCGAAGCCGACCACGGCGTTGAGGACCAGGTCGGCCCCCGGCCAGGTCGCCGCTTCCAGGACTCCCTCCGGACCCGCGAGCACCCGGACCCCGGTCTCGCGTTCCACCTCCCGGGCAGCGTCCGCGTCGGAGAGGGCGGCCACCTCCGGCCGCCACTCGAGGACCTGCTCGGCGAAGAGCCTGACTGAAGGGGTCCCCGGTCCCCCTCCCCCTCCCGCGGCGAGGCCCACGACGGTCACGCGGTCCGGCAGGGCCCTGGCGACCTCCAAGGTCTGCCGACCGATGGACCCCGTCGAGCCCAGGACGACCACTCGGCGGCGGACTCCGGTCCCAGCCCCGGTCCCGCTCACGCCGGCTTCCCCCTGCTCGAGGCCATCGCACCGGCACCGCCGGTGCCCGTCCTCACGACAGCCTTGATGACGATGGCCACCAGCGGACCGACGACGAGTCCCCCGGGGCCCAGGAGTCTCACTCCCAGGTACAGCGCCAGCAGGGTCACCAGGGGATGAAGACCGATGCGTTGCCCCACGATGCGGGGCTCCAAGACCTGCCGCACCACGGCCGTCACGGTGACCAGGACCACGAGACCGGCTCCCAGTCCTGCGTTACCGTCGATGAAGCAGTAAGCGGCCCACGGCAGGAGCACCGCGGCCGGCCCCACCGCCGGGAGGACGTCGAGGAGTCCGGCCACCACCCCGACTATCCAGGCATAGCGGACGCCGAGCAGGAGCAGGCCGGTCACCGTGAGGACGAGAGTGATGGCCACGAGGATGAGTTGCGCCTTGATGAGGCCGACCACCGAGGCCACGACGTCGCTATTCACACGCTCGACCCGCTCGCGCCAGGTCGCCGGGAGCAGAGAGAGACCCAGGCGGAGGATGGCGGTCTTGTCGCGGCTGACGAAGAAGGCCGCTACGACGGTCACCACACCGACCAGGATCGCCGCGGGCAGACCCTTGAGGCCGGAGAGGACCGCCAGGAGCAAAGCCTCAAGGCCGCTGTAGACCGACTGGAGCACGGACCCTAGCGTCCGCTCGGCGACGGTCAGGAAGTCCGCCGGCAGGCCCCGGAAGACCGTCGTCACCGCGGCGAGGATCTCCTCCGAGAACTCGACCAGCCGCTCGTAGTGCGTCGGGAGATCCTGGGCCAGGAGACCGAGCTGGACGACCACCGCGCCGACCCCGAAGAGGACCAGGCCCAGGGCCAGGCCGAAGAAGAAGAGGAGCGCCAGGAGGACCGCCCACCCCCGGGGGAGGTTCAATCGCTCCTCCAGGGCGTCCACGGTGGGGTCGATGAGGATAGCCAGGGCGACAGCCAGCACGAACGGCGTGAAGTACGGGATGACGTACTTCAGCACCAGGCACAAGACGACCAGACCGGCCACCCAGACCAAGCCGGTGAAGACGGGCCGCCACGCGCCCCATTGGGGGGACTTCCGCGACTCCTCCACCGCTACGCCCCCAACCAGAGCACCCAGAGATAGTACACCGTCGGCATCACGGCCAGAAGACTGTCGAAGCGGTCGAGGACGCCCCCGTGCCCGGGGATGAGTGTCCCGGAATCCTTCACCCCGGACTGCCGCTTGAGCGCCGACTCGGCCAGGTCGCCGAGCTGGGCCGCGGTCATGAGGGACAGGGCCAGTACGGTCGCCACGCCGAACCCGAGGTCCAGCCACGCTACCGCGAGCCAGACGATAACCACACCCCCGACGACCGCTCCCCCGACGAGCCCCTCGACGGATTTACCCGGGCTGACCCGCGGGGCCAGCTTATGGCGTCCCCAGGCCCGGCCGGCGAAGTACGACGCCGAGTCGAACACCCAGGTCCCGATGAGGGCGACGAAGAAGGCGGCCAGCCCCCCGGGGGCCTGCCGAAGGAGGACAAGGTGGGAGGCCAGCCAGGAGGGATAGACGAGGCCGAACACGCCGCCCACTCCATCGGTCCCCCGGAGACGCGACGGGCTGACCGCCGGGGCCATCACGAGCGCCAACGTTCCGAGGGCCATCACGGCCGGCCCCAGGTCCGTCCTGCCCGCGGCGGCCAAGCCGACCAGCCCCAAGCCCAGCGGGGCCGCCAGCGTCACCGGCACCCCGAGACCGAGCTGCCGGAGCAGCCGGTCCATCTCGACCAGACCGGCGACCACCACGAAACCCGTGACCAGCCACAGGAGCGGCCCCCCGAAGTATCCGGCAAGCACCAGCACGGGGCCGAACACCGCCGCGCTGGCCACCCGTGTCGCCAGCATCAAGACTCCTCCCCCGGTAGACCCCCGTAACGCCGGTCGCGCCGCCGGAAGTCCTCGACAGCCTGCCGAAGGTGCTCCGGGCCGAAATCCGGCCACAGGACCGGCGTGAACCACAGTTCGGTGTAGGCCATCTGCCAGAGGAGGAAGTTCGACACCCGCATCTCGCCGCTCGGACGGATGAGAAGGTCGGGGTCGGGCAGACCGGCCGTCAGGAGCTCCCGGGCGAAGACCTCCTCATCGATGGTGTCGGGGTCGAGCACCCCCTCAGCCGCCTTGGCTGCCAGCCTACGGGCCGCCTCGCAGATCTCCCGGCGGCCGCCGTAGTTGAGGGCCAAGCAAAGGATAGGGCCGGTGTTGGAACTCGTCGCCTCGACAAGCTCATCAAGCTCCCGCCGGGTGTCCGGGGGCAACCGCCCGGGGAAGCCGACTACCTTGAGGCGGATGTTCCGGCGGATGAGTTCGTCGCGCTCCTTACGGATCCACTCCTGGAGGAGCTCCATCAGAGCGTCGACCTCATCGCGCGGCCTCTTCCAGTTCTCCGTTGAGAACGCGTAGACAGTCAGGATCTCGATGCCCAGGTCACCACAGGCCTCCACGGTCCGGCGGAGGGCTTCCATCCCCGCGCGGTGGCCGTCCGTCCGGGACAGGTTGCGCCGCTTGGCCCAGCGGCCGTTGCCGTCCATGATGATGGCTACGTGCCTCGGGACGCCCGCGCCCGTGGCGGACCCCCCCTTCCCCCATAGCCCGGCAGGTCCCGTCCCTCGGGGCGGTGGTCCTCCCAGGCGCAAGTGAGCTCAACCCTACCGGGCGCCAGGACCCTCACCCGGACGACCCTCCGCCGACCCAAGCTGCGTCCCGGCCAGGGAGGCCGGGTGTCCACGAGCTCGGCCTCCAGGCCGGCCCCGGCCACCCGACGGAGCGCCTCTTCCAGTTCCAACCCCACCACGTCCGGCTCGTCTCCGCTCAAACCTCCATGAGCTCCTTCTCCTTGGCGGCGAGGACCTTGTCGATCTCGGCGATGTGCTTGTCCGTGAGCTTCTGGACCTCCTCCAGGGCCCTGTCGCGCTCGTCCTCGGACAGCTCGCCCTCCTTGCACATCTCCTTGATGAAGTCGTTGGTCTCCCGCCGGAGGTTGCGGAGGGCGACGCGCTCTTCCTCGGCCTTCTTGCGGATGAACTTGACGAGCTCGTTCCGCCTCTCCTCGGTCAGGGGCGGGATGACCAGGCGGATGAGGTGCCCGTCCGACTGCGGGTGGATACCGAGGTCAGACTTGGCTATGGCCTTCTCGACCGCCCCGACCTGGGTCTTGTCCCACGGCTGGATGACTAGGAGCCGCGGCTCCGGGACGCTGATCGTGGCCAGTTGGCTGACCGGAGTGGGCGTACCGTAATAGTCGACCATGATCTTCTCGACCAGCGCTGGGGTCGCGCGGCCTGCCCGAAGGGTGGAGAGCTCCTTGCGGAAGAACTCCACCGTCCTCTTCATCTTACCTTCGGCCTCGGAGATGACCTCCTGGATCACCGCTCGGGTTCCCCCCTCACCAGCGTTCCGATCTTGTCTCCGGCCACCGCCCGGACGATGTTGCCCTCGCGCCCGAGGTCGAAGACGAGGATGGGGATACCGTTGTCCATGCAGAGAGAAGTGGCGGTGGCGTCCATCACGCCGAGTCCCCGACTGAGAACCTCCATGTAGTCGAGCTCGTCGTACTTCCTGGCGTCGGGCCAGCGGTTCGGGTCCCGGTCGTAGACCCCGTCCGTCCCTTGCTTGGCCATGAGGATAAGGTCGGCCTCGATCTCTGCCGCGCGGAGAGCCGCCGCCGTGTCCGTCGAGAAGAACGGGTTACCCGTACCGGCCGCGAAAATGACGACCCTGCCCTTCTCCAAGTGGCGGATGGCCCGCCGCCGGATATACGGCTCGGCCACCTCCCGCATCTCGATGGCCGTCTGCACCCTGGACTCCACCTGGAGCTTCTCCAGCGCGTCCTGCAAGGCCAGGGCGTTCATCACCGTGGCCAGCATGCCGATATAGTCGGCGGTCGCCCGGTCCATGCCGCGACTCGCCCCCTCCCGGCCGCGCCAGAGGTTCCCGCCACCCACGACGATGGCCACTTGGGACCCGAGTCGGACCGCGTCACGGACCTGCCAGGCAATCGAGGCGACAACCTCAGGGTCGATGCCGACCCCCAGGCGCCCGGCCAAGGCCTGCCCGCTCAGCTTCAAGACCACCCGCCGGTAGGCCGGCGCACGACGGGGTCCCGGCGGTCCGTCGTCGCCCCCGCTCGTCTCCCGTGTCCTTCCCGGGACGGCCTCCGAACCCATCCTCCCCTGTCCGCACGACCCGCTCACGACTCTTGTGCACCCTCGACGCGGGCCTCGGCCAGGACAGCCTCGCCGCCGAGCTCGAACCGCACAAAGCGCCTCACGACGAGGTGCTCCCCGATGCGGGCCCGCAGGTCGTCGAGGATATCCCCGACCCGCTTGGCGTTGTCCTTGATGAACGGCTGCCGGAGCAGGCACTTCTCCTCGTAGAACTTCTCGAGCCGCCCGCTGACGATGCGCTCCACCACGCCGGCCGGCTTGCCCTCGGCCAGCGCCTGCTTGCGGATGATATCCCGCTCCGTCTCGAGGACATCCCCGGGTACGTCCTCCGGGGTTATCCACTGCGGCTTCATGGCCGCGACCTGCAAGGCCACGTCGTGGGCGAAGGCGCGGAACATATCGTTCCTGGCCACGAAGTCCGTTTCGCTGTTGACCTCGACCAGGACCCCAATGCGCCCGTTGAGGTGGACGTAGGCGGTGACCACGCCCTCCTTGGCCTCCCGACCGACCCGTTTGGCGGCCTTGGCCAGGCCTTTCTCACGGAGCCAGAGAGCCGCCTTGGCGAAGTCGCCACCGCACTCGATCAGGGCCCGCTTGCAGTCCATCATGCCGGCCCCTGTGCTTTCTCGCAGCTCCTTGACTCGCTGCGCCGAGATCTCCTCGCTCACTCCCGCTTCCCCTTTCCGAAACGGGGCGGGCCGTTCGGCCCGCCCCTGCCTCGTCTGGACTGACTCCGGACGGGAAGGCCCGGTCCGGCCTGGTCTAGCCAGCGCCGGGTCCGGCAGCATCCTCCTCGACGAAGTCGAAGTACTCCTCCTCGCCAGGTTCCCCCTCAGGCTCCCCTTCCGCGGCAGCCTCTCCCTCGGCGGAGCCGACCTCCGAGGCGACCCCGGCACGGTCGCCGGCGAGCTGCCGGCCCTCCAGCACCGCGTCGGCGATGCGCGAGGTGATGAGCTTCACCGCCCGGATGGCGTCGTCGTTACCGGGGATCACGTAGTCGACCTCGTCGGGGTCGCAGTTCGTATCGACGATGGCCACGATGGGGATGTCCAGCCGCCTGGCCTCGGTCACGGCGATGTGCTCCTTGCGGGGGTCGACCACGAAGACCACGTCGGGCAGGTCGGTCATGTTCTTGATGCCCTTGAGGTACTTCTCGAGCTTGGCCTTCTCGTGCATGAGGATACGCTGCTCTTTCTTCGGCCTCAGCGAGAACTGCTCCTCGGCCTCCAGCCTTTCCAGTTCCTGAAGGCGCTGGACCCGCCGCTTGATGGTGCCGAAGTTGGTCAGCATACCGCCGAGCCATCGCTGGTTCACGTAGAACATACCGCACCGCTGGGCCTCGGCTTCGATGGTCTCCTGGGCCTGCTTCTTCGTGCCGATGAACAGGACGGTGCCTCCCTCCGCCACCCGGTCCCGGACGAACGCGTAGGCCTCTTCCATCTTCCGCACGGTCTTCTGAAGGTCGATGATGTAGATACCGTTACGCTCGGTGAAGATGTAGGGCTGCATCTTGGGGTTCCAGCGGCGGGTCTGGTGGCCGAAGTGGACGCCTGCTTCGAGGAGCTGCTTCATCGAAACTACGGACATTTGGTAGCACCTCCCTCCACGGTTCTGGGACGCGCCCGACGTTTGGTCGCCGGGCGACCGGGCGCGTCCCCCTCCGCCCCGCTCCTCGGGCCCCGGAACCGGCCGGGCCGGCACCACCGGGAACCCTCACGGGGCGTGCTGGATTGCGGCCCACGGCCGCAGACTCACTGGCGGCTATTATACCATCCTAGGTAGACCCCGGCAACGAAAGCGGGCCGCCGCCGGGGGTCCCCGACGGGCGGCCGCCGGGCCCCTAGAGTCACCGCAGTTTGCGGATCTCTTCCAGCAGGTAGTCGTTGAGGACCTTGATGTGGGTGCCCTTCATCCCCAGAGAACGGCTCTCGATGACCCCTGCACTCTCGAACTTCCGCAGGGCGTTGACGATGACCGACCGCGTGATGCCCACCCGGTCGGCGATCTTCGAGGCCACGAGGAGGCCCTCCTGGCCGGAAAGTTCCTCGAAGATGTGGCGCACTGCTTCTAGCTCCGAGTAAGACAGGGTCCCCAGGGCCACCTGGACGGCTGCCTTCCGCCGGGCCTCCTCCTCGGCCCGCTCGGCCTTACTCCGCATCATCTCGATGGCCAGGACGGTAGCGCCGTACTCCCCCAGGACCAAGTCCTCGTCACTGAACTCCTCGTTGAACCGGGCCAAGATGAGTGTGCCCAGACGCTCCCCGCCCCCGTAGATAGGGATGATCGTCGTGACCTTCCCGCTCTGGATGCAGGGCTCACCTTCCTTGAAGACGCACCGCCGTTCCTTCTGGGTCACGTTCGGGTAGGTCTCCCGGACGCCGAGGATGGCCTGATTGTAGCTCGCCGGGAACTTGCGCTCGTCCAGGACCTCTTCGACCAGGACGTCGCACTCGAAGCCACGCTCCGTGGCGTACCCGAGGACCCGGCCCCTGACGTCGACCACGTACGTGTTGGAGCCGATGAGTTCCGTCAGGACACGGGCCATCCGCGGGTACTCATCCGGTGTGCCGGCGTACCTCTGTATCTCGCGGCTCATCTCTCGTACTTTCTCGAGCAGGCTGGTCAACTGACTTCTCCTCCCGTTGTGGTGTGACGCAGGTGACGGCTGGGAGTCGACCTAGAGTACGAAACGACTCAGGTCGCGGTCACGGACGATGTCTGACAGTTTCGCCCGGACGTATTCTGCGTCTATGGTCACCCTCTCCTGCCTTGACTCGGGTGCCTCGAAGAGAAGGTCCTCCAGCAGACACTCCATGACGGTGTGGAGCCGGCGGGCCCCGATGTCCTCCGTCTGCTCGTTTACCTGCTGGGCCATCTCGGCGATGAGGTCGAGCGCGTCGTCGGTGAAGTCGACGTGCACCCCGTCGGCCGCCAGTAGTGCACGGTACTGCTTGGTCACCGCATCCTGGGGCTCGGTCAGGATCCGCCGGAAGTCTTCCTTCGAGAGGGGGTCCAGCCCGACCCGGATGGGGAACCTTCCCTGCAGCTCCGGGATGAGGTCAGACGGCTTGGTCACGTGGAACGCCCCGGCGGCGATGAAGAGGATGTGGTCCGTCTTCACCGGACCGTACTTGGTCATCACGGTCGAGCCCTCGACTATCGGCAGAAGGTCCCGCTGCACGCCCTCGCGGGAGACGTCCGGCCCGTGTCCCCCTCGCTCGCGGCCCGCGATCTTGTCCATCTCGTCGATGAAGACAATCCCCGACTGCTCCGCCCTGCGGATGGCCTCGGCCGTCAAGTCCTCTTTGTCGATGAGCTTGGACGCTTCCTCCGCGGCGAGGATGCGCCGGGCTTCCTTCACCGTGACTCGCCTTCTCTTGGTGCGTCGCGGCATGAGGCCGCCTAATAGGTCCTGGAAGTTGATGCCGAGCTCCTCCGCCCCGGCTCCGCTGAAGATCTCGACCACCGGCGTCAGGCGCTCGGGGACCTCGATCTCAACGGTCTCCTCGTCGAGCTCCCCCGCCACGAGACGACGACGGAGCTCCGCCCGCCGGGCGCGCGCCTCGGCGAGGTGGTCCGATTCCGCCCGGACCTCTTCTTGGCCATCCGCCGCATCCTGGCCCGCCTGGCCGAAGAGGACCTCGAAGGGGTTGCGCGGGGTAGCCCTCCGGGTCGGTAGCGGGGCCAGGATGTCCACGAGGCGGGCTATGGCCGCCCGCTCCGCCTCGTCCTTGACCAGCTCCGTCTTCTCGCTACGGATCATGCGGATCGACGTCTCGACCAGGTCCCTCACCATCGAGTCAACGTCCCGGCCGACGTAGCCGACCTCCGTGAACTTGGTCGCTTCCACCTTCACGAAAGGTGCGTTGACCAGTTTGGCCAGCCGCCTCGCGATGAGCGTCTTGCCTACCCCGGTCGGGCCGATCATGAGGATGTTCTTGGGAACGATCTCGTCCTGCAGGTCTTGCGGTAGACGCTGCCGGCGGAAACGGTTGCGCAGGGCGATGGCCACACAACGCTTTGCCCTGGTCTGACCCACGATATAGCGGTCGAGCTCCGCGACGATCTGGCGTGGGGTGAGTTCGCCCCCCGGTCGCGGTCCGGACGCCCGCGGCACGATGACGAACGACGTCGTCGTCGGGCCCTCGCCCGCACCGGGCCGTTCCTCTTCCCCGCTCACGCTTTCGCACCTCCCGCCAGTGCGTCGCCTATCTCCTCGACCGTGATGTTCTCGTTGGTGTAGATGCAGATAGAAGCCGCGATCCTCATCGCTTCGGTGACGACCTCCCGCGGGCTCAGGTCCGTGTGCCGCACCAGGGCTCGGGCCGCGGCCACGGCGTAGCCTGCTCCCGACCCAATCCCGGCGATGTCGTCGTCGGGCTCGACGACCTCGCCGCTACCGGAGACGATGAGGAGGTCGGTCTGGTCCATCACGAGCATCATCGCGTCCAGCCTTCTGAGGGCTTTGTCCTGCCTCCACTCTTTGGCCAGCTCGACCGCGGCCTTCTTGAGGTGCCCTCGGTTCTCCTCGAGCTTCGACTCAAACCTCTCGAACAGCGCCAGCGCGTCGGCCACTCCCCCGGCGAAGCCAGCCAGCACACGGCCTCCGTAGAGGCGGTGCACCTTGCGGGCCCCCTGCTTGAGCACGGTCCGCATCGCCTCCAGGGTCACCTGGCCGTCCCCGGCCATCGCTCCGCGGCTGCCCTTCTTCACCGCCAGGATCGTCGTCGCCCGAAGCAATCGTCGCACCTCCGCAAAGAGCCCTCAGGTCAAGCCCGAGGATGGGCGTTGCGGTACACGGCCCGGATGCGCGCCTGAGACACGTGAGTGTAGATCTGGGTGGTGGAAAGACTCGCGTGTCCGAGCATCTCCTGGACGGCCCGTATGTCGGCGCCTGCGTCGAGCAGGTGCGTGGCGAAGCTGTGGCGCAGGGCGTGCGGCGTGACCCGCCGTTCGAGGGCGAGCCGCTCCAGGTAGCGCTCGACCAGCCGCCTCAGGCCGCGGACCCCCAAGCGTGTCCCTCTCCGGTTGAGGAAGAGCGCCCGGGGGGCCTCCTGCCCTCGGCCTGCCTTGAGCAGTCGGGGGCGGGAGAGGTCCAGGTAGCGCAGGAGCGCTTCCTTGGCGGGCTTGCCGAACGGAACGGCGCGTTCTTTCCTACCCTTCCCCCGCAGACGCACGAACTCTCCCTCGAGATCGACGTCGTCGAGGTCCAAGCTGGCCAGTTCTCCGAGCCGCGCCCCGGTCGCGTAGAGGAGCTCCAGCACCGCCCGGTCGCGGAGACCCGAGACCGTCGCCCTCGGCATCTCGACCAGTGTCCTCACTTCCTCCAGGTGCAGGAACGCCGGCAGGCGGCGCTCGAGCTTGGGGCTGGAGACCAGGGCCGCCGGGTTCTCCTCGAGGACGCCCTCGCGGCAGAGGTGCCGGAAGAACGTCCTCATCGCCGCGAGCTTACGGGCAATGGTCCTTGAACCGTCCCCTGCCCGGCGCCGGTACGCCAAGAACCGCCGGACGCTGAGGTAGCCCACCGGTCGCCCCGGCTCGTGACTCTCGAGGTAGTCCAGGAACTGTCCGAGGTCGGCCCGGTAGGCTTGCACGGTGTAAGGGGAGACGTTGCGGACGGCAACCAGATACCCGAAGAAGCCCTCCAGGTGCCGAGAGAGCTCGGCAGGAGTGGTCTCGGCCGCCACGCGGACCCTCCCTCTCTTCCGCCCCGCCGCGCCCACACCAGAGAGGCAGAACGGACTTACGCCATTCTCCACATACTACCACGCCCCAGGTCCCAGGACAACGCTCCACCCCAGCCGGCGGCCTAGAAGCCGTCCTCGTAGACCTCGAACCCGCACCCGTCGTTGGGGCACCGTAAGAGCCGCCCCCGCGGGCTGGGATGGACCCCGCCGGCACCCGCCTCCGCCGCGCCCTCTCGTCCCCCGCTGCGACGCTCGCCCACGACGAGGAAAGTCCCGCACTCGGGGCAGACCCGGTCCGTGGGCCGGGACCACACACTGAAGTCGCACTCTGGGTAGCGCAGGCACCCGTAGAAACGGCGCCCCCGCCTCGTCCGCTTCTCCACGATCTCCCCGCCGCACTTGGGACAGACCTGACCCGTCGGGACGGCGTACGGCCGGGTGTGCCGGCACTCGGGATAGCCCGAGCACGCGAGGAAGCGGCCGAAACGCCCGTACTTGACCACCATCGGCCGACCGCACACTTCGCAGGCCACCCCGGCCTCCTCCACCGGGACCTCCACCCGACCCAAGCTCTCCTCGGCCCGCCGCAGTGCCGCCTGGAACGGCCCGTAGAAGCCGGCCACGACCTCGCGCCACGGCAAGAGCCCCTCCTCCACCCGGTCGAGCTGGTCCTCGAGGTTGGCCGTGAAGGCCACGTCCACGACGTCCGGGAAGTGCTCCAGGAGCAGGGAGGTCACTATCTCGCCGAGCCTCGTGGGGACGAGCCGCCCTTCGACCCTCTCCACGTAGCCCCGGCTCAGGATAGTCTCGATGGTCGGGGCGTACGTGCTCGGGCGACCGATGCCCAACTCCTCCATCGCCCTGACCAGAGAGCCTTCGGAGTACCGCGGCGGCGGCGAGGTCAGGTGCCGCTCACGCGTGATACCCACGAGCACCACCGTCTGCCCCTCGACGAGCTCGGGCAGGACCTGGGTTCCCCCGGCGGCCGTCTCGCCCTCGCCCTGACCCTCGGCCGCGTCAGCCTCGGCTTCCGCCGCGGACCCGTCCCGTTCCCCGGGATCGGCCCCGGCCAACTCGTTGGCGGCCAGGTAGCCGGGGAACTCGAGCTCCGAGCCCGACGCGCGGAAGGCCCAGGGGCCCGCCGCCAGGTCCACGGTCGACGTCGACCAAACAGCCGGGGCCATCTCGCTGGCGATGAAACGCTCCCAGATGAGCCGGTAGAGCCTGAACTGGTCCTCGCCGAGGTAGACCCGCACCGAAGCCGGCGTCCGGGCGGGGTCCGTCGGGCGCACGGCTTCGTGGGCCGCCTGAGCCCGAGGACCGGTCTTATGCCGCGGAGGCTCCTCGGGTACGTAGGCTGGAGAGAGCTCCCGCGAGACGAGTTCCCGGGCCTGGACCCTGGCCGTCTCGGAGACGCGCGTCGAGTCCGTGCGCATGTAGGTGATGAGGCCGACCGGTCCGGCCTCCCCCAGCTCGACGCCCTCATAGAGCTGCTGGGCCACCCTCATGGTCCTCCTCACGCTGAAACCCAGCCTGGTCCAGGCCTCCTGCTGCAGGGTGCTCGTCGTGAAGGGGGGCGGGGCGTTCCGCCGCCGGGTCCCGTGCCGGACCTGGAGGACGCGCCACCTCTGCTCCCGACTCTCTCGGACCACATCCTCGGCCGTGGCCGAGTCGAGAGTCTCGACCCGCCTGACCTTGCCGTCGCCGTCCACGGAGCCGACGAACCTGGCCTTGAAGGTCGCACCCTCGGTCGCGTCCCGAGCCGGCTCCGTGGAAAGGGCTGCCTCGACCGTCCAGTACTCCCTGGGCTCGAAGGACCGGATCTCCCGTTCGCGTTCACAGATGAGACGCACGGCGACACTCTGGACCCGGCCGGCGGACAGGCCCCGCCGCACCTTGCGCCAGAGGAACGGGCTGAGCTCGTACCCCATGAGTCGGTCGAGGACGCGACGGGCCTGTTGCGCGTCAACCAAGTCCATGTTCACCGGTCGCGGGTTACGCAGGGCCTCACTCACGGCCTCACGGGTGATCTCGTGGAACACGATGCGGCACGGTGAGGCGGGATCGAGACCCAGGAGCTGGGCCAAGTGCCACGCGATGGCCTCGCCTTCCCGGTCCGGGTCGGCACCCAGGTACGTCTGGGACGCCCGCTGCGCCGCGGCGCGCAGGGCCCGGACGACATCCCCCCGCCCCCTCACCGTGATGTACCGCGGCTCGAAACCCTGCTCCACGTCCACCCCGAGCTGACTCCGGGGTAAGTCCCGCAAGTGGCCAAGACTGGCGGCTACGCTGTAACCCCGCCCGAGCGCCCTCTCGATGGTCCGGGCCTTGGTGGGCGACTCGACGATGATGAGCGGGCGGCCGTCCCGGCGCCCGGCCCCTCCGGTGACACGGCTGCGCTGTCTCTTAGTCAAGGGCATCCTCCGTAGACCGCGCGCGTGGAGCGCTCGAGGTCTCCAGTCGCGCGTAGCAGTGACCCGGCAGGCGGGCGACCAGTCCCCGGACCTCCAAGAGGCCCAGGGCGGCTCCCAACCGCTCGGAGCTCAGCCCGGTCCGGACCTGGAGGAGCGTGAAGGGAACGGTCTCTCCGTGGCCCAGAGCTTCGAGCACACTGGCTTCCTCCGGGTCAGACCCCCGCCGGGCATCGGGATGAACGCAAGCGCCCGGAGAACCGCATGTCACGCCCGGACCACCGGGCGCCAGCCCCAAGTCCTCGAGGACATCGAGACCGCTCCTGACGGCCCTGCCGCCGCGGCGGAGTAACTCGTGGCACCCGTTGTGCAGGCGAGAGGTCACCGGTCCGGGAACGACGAACACCGGCCTTCCCAGCTCCCGGGCGAACTCGGCCGTACGGAGCGCGCCCGACCCCTCTGGCGCCTGCGTCACGACCACACCCCGGCTCAAGGCCGCCACCAGGCGGTTACGGGTCACGAAGGTCCCTTCGTTCGGTAGCGTCTCCGGCCGGAACTGGCTTATGACCGCCCCACCCCTCTCGATGATGGCCTCGGCCAGACCCGCGTTCTCCCGCGGATACAGACGGTGCAGCCCGGAGCCCAAGACGGCCACCGTGCGCCCCCCGGCGTCCACGGCACCCTGATGGGCCGCCGCGTCCACCCCCACGGCCAGTCCCGAGATGACGGTCACTCCGGCACAGGCGAGGTCCCTGGCGACGGCCCGGGTGACCTCGACCCCGTACGGTGAGGGCTTACGGGTCCCCACCACCGCCACCGCCGGGGCGCCCAGCGCCTCAGGTTGCCCGAGGACGAAGAGGACGGCGGGGCCACCGATAAGAGAGCGTAAAGTCACCGGATAGGAGGAGTCAAGGTAGGTGATGACGTGCAGGCCATCCGCCTCGAGGCGCTCGCCCAGCCCGGACGGGTCGACGGCCCGACGCTGGGACACCACCCTGTCCACGAGCTCCCGAGGCAGGCCGGTGAGCCGTTGGAGCTCAGCCGGCCCGGCCCCGAGGAGCGCCTCGGGGCCGGCCGCGCTGAGGAGCCTTTCGAGGCGGCGCGGGCCGACGCCCGGAACGAGGCTCAGCCAGATGACGATGTCCCGAATCCCCACCCCAAGGTGGTCCAGGTCCCCCACCCCCGCGTCCCGGACGCAGGCCGGCGATGTGGATGGAAGGGCCGGTCCCGTCGGGGACCGGCCCCACACGTTCGCTCTACGCCGGGCTAGGCCTGCCCCGCCGGCGAGGAAGCTCGTCGCGCTCCCGTCAGATGACCTCGAGGTTTGTCAGCGGGACGAGGACGACTTCGCCACCTTCGAGTTCCACCTTGGCCGCCTTCAGGCGCGCCTCGGTCTCGAAGAGCACCGGCTCGGCCGGAAGCTCGACCACCCGACCCCAATGACCGAAACGCGGCTGGCGCACCAGGCGTACGCGCGAACCGACCACCGGCACGCCCCGCTCGAGCTCGCTCTCAGCAAGACACTCCTCGACAGAGCGGACGGACCCGCCGTCATCATCCGACCCGGCCAGCACGACCTCCGGTCGCAGCACCCCGGCGCGCACCTGCGTGGATCCGTTGATTGAGACCAGCCTGCCCTCGGCTGCCCGCAACAGCTCGTAGGTATCGGGGAACATGGGCATCACGCCGAAGCCCTCGGTAAGGATGACGGTCAACTCGAGGTCTTCCTGGCCGGTGATACCCACCCCGATGTCCTTCCCGGCCAGCTTGCAGAGGTCGGCGTGGTTGGCGCCGCCGGTGACGAGGCCGGTCACGCCGAGTTCCAGGCAACGCCGCAGGGCCTCCAGCGTCACCCCGGCCCCGCCGAGCAGGACCGCACCGGAGTGCTCCGGCCCGATGCGCTCGGCCGTGACGACCTCGCGGGGGTCCCGGGTCACCACGCGCAACTGTCCCCAGTGTTCGAAGCCCAGTCCGAAGACTCCCTGGATGTAGTCCGCGGTGGTGGAGATGACGGCGCCGTGCTCCGGTAACACCTCGGTCACCGTGCCGCAGAGGTACGCGGTCACCTCCGTGGCCTTGGCCGGACGGACGATCGTCACCGTCCCCGTGCGCGTACAGACCTTCTCGATGACCCCGGTGGCCGGAGCGTAGCAGTAGTCCAGCCCAAAGCCGCCCGGCGACTCGGCCAGGATGGCACCCTGTCGCACCTCATCCCCCTCGTGGTACCGCATGTAGGCCCGGATGAGCATCGGCGCGACGTCCAGTCTCTTGGCCACGTTGACGACCACGACGGGGGCGGCGTGCTGGGATTCCTCCCGGATGAGGACGCGGGCGTAGGCGTGGGAGATGAACTCGATCACCCCGGTGACGGGAGACAGCGCGTAACGCTCGTCCAGCAGGCCCACGGAGACGCGCGCGATGCGCTCGTGAGCCTGGACGCGGTCACCCACCCGCCGCAACATCACCTTGGCGACCTGGTCCGGGGCCAGCCTCACTCCTAACTCGGCTTGGAGGTCCACCACGTAGGGGTCCCCGGGGATGACCTCGGCCCTAGCTACGATGTCGCCGGGTTGGACGGCGTCACCCGCCTTGACCAGCACGTCGCCCGGCAGAGGGATGGTCCTCCGGCGCGTCACGCGGACACGCTCGAAGATGCGCCCCGCCCTTCCGGCCATCACCGACCACCTCCCCTCGTGTCCGGGTGGCCTGCCTCCGGGTACGCGCCGAGGGCGCTGATCCAGCGCCCCACGGCCGCCCTCGCGGCTGCCGGGTCGGACGGGAAGACGATCGGCCGGCCCCGACCGTCGAGGACGAGGCCGACCTCTCCGCCCACGACCTCGCCCTGGACACTCCGCCCGGGGCCGGCACCGAGGTCGGCCCCGCCCGTCGGGGCGACCTCTACTTCGAGACGCCGTCCGGGCTCCAGCGGCAGGAGCCTGAGCTCACCGCCGATGACCGGTTCGCGGACCTTCGTGCCGTCCTCGAGCCGCAGGGTCACCGTGGCCACGACCTGCCCGGGCCGGGGGCGGCACCGGGGAGCGATACAGGTCCCGAGAGGCACGAGGCAATCCAGCTCGAAGACCCGGCGCGCTACTTCCTCGTCGACCTCCGCCAGGACGCCTAGGTGCGGCATCATGAACACGCTGTCGACGTACAGACCGGTCAGCCCCTCGGGCTGGATGGAGTCGAGCAGGATGAGCGCTGCCTGGGAACGGCGTGGCGCATGGGAGAGCACGCCTCCGCTACCGATGACGGCGTTACAGGCCAGCATGTCGACATAGGTCTGGCCGGTGCGGCGGCGCTGGCTGAAGACGTCCCTCAGCTTGTCGAAGGTCCCGACGGACTGCACACCCTTTAGCCCGACCGCGAGGGTCTTGTGGTGCTCGAGGGACATCCGGATGGCCTCGCGGGCCACCGCGTGCTCTACCAGGAGCTCTTCCAAGGTAGCCGGGAGCGTCGTGGGCCGGATCATCTTGTTCGCGTTGAGGTTCCCGAGCTCGACAGGGTCGACCTCGAACGGTACCCAGCGCCTCACATTCTCAGGTCTCGCCTGGACGACGACGTTCCCGGTGCTGTAACTCATACCGAGGTTGGCGCTGACCGTGCGCGTGAAGTGGCCGTCGAAATAGGAGAAGACGTCGGTCGTCGCCCCGCCGATGTCAATCCCCACCAAGTTCGCCCTGTAGCTCTCGGCCATAAGGCGCATCATGCGTCCGACGGCCATCGGCGTAGGCTGGATGACGTTCTTCGCCCAGCGTAGGAGATTGGGGTACCCCGGCGCCCGGGCCATGACATGCTCGAGGAAGAGACGGTGGATCTCCTGCCTGGCCGGCTCGAGTACCTCCTCCTCGAGCGTCGGACGGATGTTCGGCACGACGTACACATCCATCTGTTCGCCGAGGACATCGCGGACGTACTCGCGGGCCCGCTGGTTCCCGGCGTAGACCAGGGGGACCCGGTAACCCTCCCCGAGGCGCGGCTTGGGGCGGGAAGCGGCGATGTACTCCGCCACCGCGGCGACGTGTGAGATGTTCCCATCGTCTGTCCCTCCGGCCAGGAGAATCATGTCCGGCCGGAGCTCCTGGAGCCGCCTGATGCGCTCGATGACCAGGCGGGCGTCGTCCAGCGAGATGACGTCCATCACCACGGCACCCGCCCCGAGTGCCGCCCTCTCGGCACTCTCGGCCGTCATGGACTTCACCAGACCCGCAACGGTCATCTGGAGGCCCCCGCCGGCGCTCGAGGTGCACACACACAAGTCCACGCCCACCCGCCGCGGGCCCGCCCCTTGGGCCGCCTCCTCGCGCTCGGGGCAGACCAGTTCCGCGCCGAGGAGGAGCGGTCGCCCAAGGCTGGCCTCGGCTCGCTCCACCGCCTGGCGCACGCCGACCATCACGTCCTCTAGCGGGCGCTCCACCGTCGTCGGGGCCTCGCCGCGGGCCACCAGACGGAACTCCCCGTCCCGCGGCTCGAGGACGATGGCTTTCGTCGTCGTGCTACCCACGTCGAGGGCGAGCACACTCCGGAACCGCTTGTCCACTCTCTCACCCCCGGCCCGGCAACCGGGCCCATCGCTGTCGGGCATCGGCCGTGCTCGCACGGAGTCGGCCACTAAGGGGGATAACGATGGACCGACCGGAAAGTTTCGCACCGTCATCTCCGTACGGCCCGCGGGGGCCGCCCGGAGGCGGCCCCCGCCGAGGTCAGGCACCAGGCTAGCCCATCTCTCGCTTCACGGCTTCGGTCAGCAGCGGGACGATCTCGAAGATGTCGCCGACTATGCCGTAGGTGGCCACCTTGAAGATGGGAGCGTCCGGGTTCTTGTTGATGGCCACGATTATTTCAGACGACTTCATCCCGGCCAGGTGCTGGATGGCTCCCGAGATGCCGCAGGCGACGTAGACTTTCGGGCTGACCGTCTTACCGGTCTGGCCCACCTGATGGGCGTACGGGACCCACCCGGCGTCCACCGCAGCGCGGGAGGCACCCATGGCGCCGTGGCAAGCGTCGGCGAGCTCCTTGATGATGGCGAACCGCTCCGGTCCGCCCACGCCGCGCCCTCCGGAGACGATGATGTCCGCCTCCTCGAGCTTCACCTGGCCGGCGCCGGTCTCGACCTGCTCGAGAAGCCTCACCCGGTCGCGGATTTCGAGCCCGCCCAGGTCGGCCTTCTCCACCCGACCCTTCCGGGACGTATCCGGAGTGGGTCTCGGTGCAGCCTTCGGCCTGAGCGTGACCAGCTGCGGCCTGGCCTCAGGGCAGACCACCGTCATGAGCACGTTGCCGCCATAGGTCGGCCTGACCGCCACCAGGTTACCTTCACCCGCGTCCCATCCGAGCTCGACGCAGTCCGCCGCCAGCCCGGTCCGGAGGCGCGCCGCGAGACGGGGAGCGAGCGAACGCCCGGTCGAGTTGGCTCCGATGATGAGGACGGCCGGCTTGTGGTGGTTCACCAGATGGCTCAAGACGTCAACGTACGGGTCGTCCCGGAAGACATCGAGCTTCGGATGCTCCGCCACGAGCACCACGTCGGCCCCGGCGTGGATGAGACCCTCGGCAAGACCGCCTACGTCCTGCCCGAGAAGGACCGCCCAGACTTCCTGTCCGGAGTAGGAGGCGAGGGTGCGGGCCGCCCCGATGGCCTCCAGGGCGACGTTGACCACGCGGCCCTTGCGCTGCTCCGCCAGAACCCAGATGTTCTTGGCCTCGGCCTTGCTGATCATGCCCTTCTCCCCTCCTCACAGGACCTTGGCGGCCTTGAGCTTGGCCACCAGCTTCTCGACTTGCTCCTGGGGAGTCCCCTCGATCATCTCGCCGCCGCTCCGCGGGGGCGGCGGAGCCACTCGCAAGACCCTGGTGGGTGAACCCGCAACCCCGACCCGGGCGGGGTCGGCACCGATGTCTTGGGCCTTCCAGACGGGGATGGTCACCCGCTTGGCCTTCATGAGGCCCTTCAGCGAGGCCAGCCGGGGCTCGTTGATCTCCTTGACGACGGTGATGAGCATGGGCAGGGGTCCTTCGAGGACTTCGTAACCGTCATCGGTCATCCTCTGGACCCGGATGTACCCGTCGCGGAGTTCCTCGATCTTCCTGACGAAGGTCACCATCGGCAAGCCGAGCTCCTCGGCCAGGCTCGGCCCGACCTGACCGGAGGCCCCGTCCATGGCTTGGCGGCCGCAGATGATGAGGTCATACGGGCCGCACTTCTCGATACCGCGCGCGAGCACGTAGGCGGTCGCCAGGGGGTCACTCCCGTCGAAGGCTTCGTCACAGAGGAGGAAGGCCTCGTCCGCGCCCATAGCCAATGCCTCGCGCAGGGTCTCGTCCGCTCTCGCGGTCCCCACCGTGATCACGGCTACGGTGGCCCCGGAGTTCTCCTTGATCCGGATGGCCTCCTCGAGGGCGTACGTGTCGTAGGGGTTGATTATCCTGGTGAGGCCCTCCGTGTCCACCCGCCCCGCCGCCTGGTCGATCTTGACCTCGGTCGTCTCGGGCACCTGCTTGATGCTGACGACAATCCGCATCTCGAGCCACCACACCCCTCTCGGTCGAAAGCGCAGGCCCGCCGGCGGACCGAGCCACCCGGACCACCCAATCCACCGACCGGTAGGTCGGCCGGCCGGGCGCGAAACCTGCCGAAAAGTGCAGCCACACCTACGGTTCGGGCGCCTCCCTCCGCACTCCTTCACCACACGGTTCAGAAAAAAAGTTCGATTATGAATGGCCTGGCGGAACCCACCAGTCCAGCCCGGTCGTCCCTAGCGCACCATCCCCCGGTGACCCAGCGCCTCGGCGACGTGTTCCTCGCGGACCTCCTCGACCCCCTCGAGGTCCGCGATGGTCCGGGCGACGCGGAGGACCCGGTCGCGTGCACGGAGGCTCAGACCCAGTCGGGATACGGCCCTCCGGGCCAGCTCCGTGGCAGCGGGGCTCATCCGGACAAGGTCGTCGTCGCGCAGGTGCCCCGCCTCCATCTCCGAGTTCGTCGTGAGGCCGGCCGGGGCCAGCCGAAGCGCCTGGCGCTCGCGGGCCAGTGTCACCCGACGCCGGACCTCTGCAGAGGTCGGGGCCCGTGGTCCCGAAGCGGTGACGCCCGGGCGTGGGACCTCGACATGCATGTCTATGCGGTCCAGGAGCGGGCCCGAGACCCGCCGGCGGTAGGACGCGATCTCGGCGGGGGTGCACCGGCAGTCCCGGCCCGGGTCCCCCAGGAAACCGCAAGGGCAAGGGTTCATCGCGGCGACCAGGCCGAACCTGGCCGGGAAGATGACCGACCTGCCCTTGCGCACCAGGCGGACGACCCCCTCCTCGAGCGGCTGGCGCAGGAGCTCCAGGCTCTCCCGCCTGAACTCGGGCAGCTCGTCCAGGAAGAGGACACCGCGGTGGGCCAGGCTCAGTTCGCCGGGCACCGGCGGGTAGCCTCCGCCAGCCAGACCGGCGACGGAGGATGTGTGGTGGGGAGCCCGGAACGGTCGCGACGCGACAAGCCCGCCGGCGGCGGGGAGAAGACCGGCCACGCTGTAGACCTTGCTCACCTCCAGGCGCTCCGCAGGGGTGAGCGGAGGCAGGATGCCCGCCAGGCGGCGGGCGAGCATGGTCTTTCCCGCCCCGGGCGGCCCGACCAAGAGGAGGTTGTGTCCCCCGGCTGCGGCCACCTCGAGAGCCCGCTTGGCATGGTCCTGTCCCTCCACTTCGGCGAGGTCTCCCAAGGGGCCCGCCGCGGTGCCCGAACCCTCGTCACCCGAGGAGAAGTCCGCCGTGGGCCTCCCCCCGGCAGGAAGGGAGCCGCCGTCCAGGGCGGAGCAGACCTCGCTCAGCGAGCCGAAGGCCCCGACCCGGAGCCCCGGCACCGCTGCCGCCTCGGCCGCGTTATCCGAGGGGACCAGGACCACCTCGAGCCCGAGAGCCGGGAGGGCGAGACACATCGGCAGGACCCCCCGTACCGGCCGCAGGACCCCGTCGAGCGAGAGCTCACCGAGGAGGGCCCATCTGCTCAGACAGGCGTCGGAGACCTGGCCCGACGCCGCCAGGACTCCGACGGCGAGCGGCAGGTCGTAGAGGGCCCCCGCCTTGGGAACATCTCCTGGGGCCAAGTTAGCCACGATGCGGCGGACCGGGAAGGTGAACCCGGAATTGACCACCGCCGCCCGGACTCTCTCCCGTGCTTCCCGCACGGCCGCCCCTGGTAGTCCGACGATATCGAAGCAAGGTAGCCCCGGGGAGATGTCGACCTCCACGGTGACGAGGTAGCCGTCCACCCCGGCGACACCGAGGCTGAAGACCCGGGAGACCATCACCACCCCTCCCCGACCCGCCCCTCTCCACGGGGTGGACCCGGCGGGCCCGGGGCGCGGGTCGTTCGCCACCGTCGCCTGTCTCCCTGCCGGCGGGTGTTATAATCGGGTCGACACCGCTCCGCCCGCACGGCCGGCCGCTCTCGGCCCGGACCCGGCGGTCCGCGCCGCTGACAGCCGAGCGGACTCCAGGTGTCAGGAGGTCACCGTGAGGTCGTCCCTGCTGAACCGCCTCGGTCCGGTCCTCGACCGGGTCCGGCGTGCCGCCCTGGTCCGCCGGCTGACCAGGATGTCCGGGTCCGCCTCCGACCGTGAGATCGCCCGCCGCCTTACGACCGACAAGCACGGAGAGCCTCTGCTCGTGAGGGCCGACCGCTGCGGGTCGTCACTCCTCGTCCGGGCGTTCCGGGCCGGGAGCCAGCGCCACGAGGCAGTCCTCTTCGCCACCCTCGAGGGGGACCGGGCGACCTTGCGTGACATCGGCGGGTTCTCTCCCGGCGCGGTGAACCGGGGCGTCGGTACGGCACTCCTCCGGTTAGCGGAGGAGGTCTTCCGAGGAGCGGGGGTGCGGCGGGTCGTCGGCTACCTCGCCCCGACCGACCCGGCCCACCGTGAAAGACAAGTCCACTTCTACCTCAAGAACGGCTATGACGTGACCCTCAACGGGGGAGTCGGCAGGCTGGAGAAGGTGTTGAGCCCGTCGCCCTGGACGCCCAACGACTGGCCCTCTCCGCGCCTGGGCCTGGGCAGGCTACGCCGTCGCTAGAGGCGGACCCCGCCCGACCGGGTGGTCCCGGCCACCGCGCGTCCGACCAGTCCGCAGATGTCGAGTCCCGCCTCCGCACGTTCGGCTTCCCCCCGGGTGGGGCGCGTCCGCGGGTGGGCCGGGACGAAGAGCGTGCAACAGTCCTCGTAGGGTAGGACCGAGACCTCGAAGGTCCCTATACGGCGGGCCCGGTTGACGATTTCCTCCTTGTCCAGCCCGATGAGCGGCCGGAGGACGGGCAGGGTCGTGACCGCCTCGATGGTGGCCAGGTTCTCCAAGGTCTGACTCGCAACCTGGCCCAGGCTCTCACCGGTGACGATGGCCGCCGCCCCCACCTTGTCCGCTAGGCTCTCGGCCACGCGCATCATCATCCGGCGCATGACGGTGACGCGCAGCTCCTCCGGACAGACGTCCCGAATGGTCGTCTGGACCTCGGTGAAGGGCGTCACCATGAGCTCACCGAGGGGACCCCAGCGCCCCAGCAGGCGGCAGAGGTCGCGCACCTTCTCCAAGGCTCTCTCCCCGGTGAAGGGGTAGCTCCAAAAGTGGAGGGGGACCACCTCCAGGCCCCGTTTCATGGCCATCCAGATGGCCACCGGGCTGTCGATACCCCCGGACAGGAGAGCGATGACGCGGCCTGAAGTCCCGACGGGCAGGCCCCCCGGGCCCGGGAGCTCCCTCCCGTAGACGTAGGCCGCGTCCTCACGTATCTCCACCCCCAAGCGGAGCTCGGGCTCGTGGACGTCCACGGCCAGCCCGGGGACCTCCTCCAGGACACGCCGGCCGACCTCGGCGGCAATCTCCGGCGAGGTCCGGGGATAGGCCTTGTTCGACCGCTTCACGACGAGCTTGAACGTCTTGGCCCCCGCCCGGACCTCCTCTCTGGCTACCTCGACGCAGGCCCGGACGATCTCCTCGGAGTCCAGCGGCACCTCCCTCGCTCTCGCCACCCCGACCACCCCGAACACCCGGGCCGCCGCCTCCGCGAAGCGCACGGCCATCCGGTCGTCCAGGCTTCCCGAGAAGGTCACGACCATCCGACCAGGAAGTCGGCGCAGGCGGTGGTCAGAACCGGCGTCCTCGGTCCGCAAGGCCCAGTCGAGGTTGCTTATGAGGACCCGCTCGAAGTGCGGCCGGTTCTTACCCTTGAGGGCAATCTCGCCGTACTTGACCAGAAGAAGCTGCCTCATGGTTCCCCCTCCGAGGGAGCATCCCCCGCTCCAGCCGTACGGCGGGGCCCGCCTGGCGCCGACCGGAATGTCCCCACGGCCGCCACGATGGCCGCCGCAGCAGCGGCGACCTCCTCCTCGGTGTTCAAAACGGAGAACGAGACGCGGATGGCAGACCCGGCGACCTCAGGGGGGCAACCCATGGCCTCGAGCACGTGGCTGCCCCGACCCCGGTGGTGGGACGAGCAGGCCGACCCAGTGGAAACGTAGACCCCTGCCGTCTCCAAGTGGTGCTGCAGAGCCTCTGCCGGCACACCGGGGAAGGACAGGCTCACGATGTGTGGAGCGGCCACGGGTTCACCGGGCCCTGCCCAGCCCGGGACTTTAGGGCCGTTGACGACCACGTCCGGCCAACGGTCGCGCACATCCTCCACCAATCGCTCACGCAGCCGCGCGAGCCTCATGGCCATCTCGTCCGGCCCCCGCCGCAGCACGACCTCGAGGGCGGCACCGAAGCCGGCTATGCCGGGCACGTTCTCCGTCCCGCTCCGGCGCCCGGCCTCGTGCCCACCGCCGTGGACCAAAGGCACCAGCCTGACCCCCTTGCGGACGAAGAGGGCGCCGACTCCCTTCGGACCGTGCACCTTGTGGGCGCTGAAGCTGACCAGGTCCGCACCCCACGCCCCCACGTCCACGGGCAGGCGTCCCAGCGACTGCACGGCGTCCACATGGAAGAGCGGCAAGCCCTTCCGGCGGCCTGACGGACTCTTCCGAGCCCGGAGCGCCCGGCCCACCTCCGCCACGGGCTGGACGGCCCCGACCTCGTTGTTCACGTGCATGAGGCTGACCAGAAGGGTCTTGTCGTCCACGGCCTCCAGGACGTCCTCGACCCTCACGCGACCGTCCCGTCCGACCGGGACTCGCCGAACCTCGACCCCCCCGGCCTCGCCCAGCCAGCGGACCGATTCGAGGACCGAATCGTGCTCCACGGCCGAGACGACCACTCGTCCCCCGGTTCGGCCGTAGGCCCACACCGAGCCCTTGAGCGCCAGGTTGTTCGCCTCGGAGCCTCCGCCGGTGAAGATGATCTCCGCCTCGTCGGCCCCGATGGCCCGCGCCAGGACAGACCTGGCCCCTTCCATCACCCGGGAGGCCTCAAGGCCCAGGCGGTGGCGGGAGGACGGGTTACCGAAGCAGGCCTCCATGGCCCGCCGGGCTGCCTCGACCGCCTCGGGCAAGACTCGCGTCGTCGCTGCGTTGTCAAGGTAGATCAGGCCATCCAGCTCCGACACCTCCCCAAGAGCGTGCCCCCGCCGGGCCGGCCGGTGGAGCCGACCGGACCGGGAACCGACCGGACCGGGAACCGACCGGACCGTCTAGAAAGCGTCCCGGACCAGGTTGACCCGCTCGGGTCGCCCCAGCGGGTCGAGCCAGACCTCCACCGCGTCGAAGCGGCACGACGGGAGGCTAGTCCCGAGCCGGGCCAAGTAGTTTCGGGCGACGCGTCGGACCTGGGTCTGCTTCCGCGAGTCCACCGCCTCAAGGCCCGCCCCGAACGCCGCCGTCGTCCTCGCCTTCACCTCGACGAAGCAGAGGACGGGACCGTCGGCGGCGACGATGTCGATCTCACCGCAGCGGCAACGGTAGTTCCGCGTCAGAACGCGGTACCCCTGGGCCTCCAGGTAACAGACGGCGGCCTCCTCGCCGGCCCTACCGGCGACCCGAGTGGTGAGGCGCCGGCCCCGCCCTTCTCCGAGACCGAGCCCGGCCCGCCCTCCGCGGCTAGCTTTCGCCTGCCCGGGCAAGCTCACCCTCCCCCTCCGAGGATGGTCCCTCCTCCCCGCCACCGGTGGGCCCTAAGGCCCCGCCCAGGAAGGTCCGCCGGTGGGCCGGGCACGGTCCGAGTCGGCGTAGGGCCTCCCGGTGCTCGGGGGTCCCGTAACCCTTGTTCCGCTCGAACCCGTAGGCCGGGAAACGTCTCCCCAGGCAACGCATGATCCTGTCGCGGGTCACCTTCGCCACGACCGAGGCTGCGGCCACCGACGCGCACAGGGCGTCACCGTCCACGACCCCTCGGTGGGGCACGCCCAAGTCGGGCACGGGCCAACCGTCCACGAGGACGTAGTCCGGTCGCACGGTCAGGCGAGCCACCGCCCGCCGCATCGCCAGCCGGGTCGCCTCGAGGACGTTCAACCGGTCCACGAGCGCGGTGCCGACGACGCCGACACCCCAGGTGAGACTGGCCCGGATGATCTCACCGTAGAGCTCCTCTCGACGGTCCTCGTCGATCTTCTTCGAGTCGTCCAACCCGGGGACCACTGCCCCCGGACGGAGGATGACCGCCGCAGCGACCACAGGCCCGGCGAGAGGGCCCCGTCCGGCCTCGTCCACGCCAGCCACGCGCCCTGCTCCCGGGGGGCACAAAGACGCTTGGTTCGCGACGAGTTCCGCGACCCGCCGGCACTCCTCACGCCACCGGCGGACCCACCCCTCTATCTTGGCGCCGAGGACCCTCGCCCCCGCCCGCTCGTCCTCCCGGAGAGCCGCCGCCACCTCGGCCAGCCGCGCGGCCGCGACCTCGTCCGTCAGGCGCCCCCCTGGAGCGAGTCTGCGAGCCCAGGCTTCCAGCTCTCCGAGGGTGAGCTCCGGCCACCCGGAGGTGACCCGGCCCTTCCGCTCACCAGCTAGGGGATCCCTCACGGTCACGGGCCCGCTCCGTCCGGGGTCTCGAGAGTCAGGCGGCCGAAGCGACCGCGGCGTAGGGCGTCGAGGACTCCTGCCGCCGCGCGCTCCGTGTCCGGGAGCCCGCCCGCGCGGAGATGCCCCCGGGCCAGCGCGAAGCGCTCCAGGAGCACCTCGCCCGGTGCCGGGAGACCCCCCAGACCCCCCTCTTCAGTCGCCTTCCCCCCGCCGAGCTCCGGGGGCAGACGCCCGGCGCGCCGGAGGAGCTCCAGCGCAAAGGCGGCGACCTCCTCGGTCCGGTAAGACTGCGGCGGCAGGACGCCCAGGGTGGCCAGGACGAGCGCGACGCGACGTGGGAGAGTCCCCGGGACGAGGATGCCGGGAAGGTCAAGGAGCTCGAGGCCGCTCTCCCCGTCCACCCACTGCTTCCCCCGGGTGACGCCGGGGCGGTCGCCGGTACGGGTCTTGGCCCGGCCGGCCAAGCGGTTGATCAGGGTGGACTTGCCTACGTTAGGAAGGCCCACCACCATGGCCCGGACGCCCGGACCACGTCCGGCCCGCCTCCCGAGAGCCACAGCCAGCTCGCGGACCCGCCGGACGGTGGCGGCGTCCTCCGCGGCGAACGGGGTGACCGCGTCCTCCGGCCGGCCCCTGTCGGCCAGTGCCCTCAGCCACCTGGTCGTCTCAGCCGGGTCGGCCAAGTCCGCCTTCGATAGGACGGTCAGGATGGGGTGCCCGGGGACCAGGCGGTCCAACCTAGGGTAGCGCGTCGCCAGCGGGGCTCGGGCGTCGGCCACCTCGATGACCACAGAGACGAGACTCAAATTCTCGCGGATGAGGCGGCGGGTCCGGGCCATCTCGCCCGGGAACCAGCCTGCGGCCCTGTCTAGCCCAGCCATTTGATGCGCCAGAGCGGCCAGTAGAGGAGGACTGCCCTTCCCTTCACGTGACTGCGCGGCACGAAACCCCACACCCGGCTATCCTCGCTCATCGGACGGTTATCGCCTAGGACGAAGTAGTAGCCCTCGGGCACGAGGCGTTCCGGATAGTCGGGATAGCGGTAGGTGTCCGGCGTGACCGGCCAGCGGCTCTGGTCCAGGACCTCGCCGTTGATGTAGACGACCCCGTTCCGGATGGCCACGGTCTCGCCGGGAAGGGCGATGACGCGCTTGATGTAGTCGCGCGAGGGGTCGGGAGGGTAGCGGAAGACGATGACGTCACCGCGCTCGGGGTCGCCGAACAGATAGCACAGCTTGAAGACCATCACCCGCTCGCCGGTGGTCAGCGTGGGCTCCATGCAGCTACCGTCGATGTTGAAAGACTCGATGACGGTGGCCCGGAGCACGAGAGCAATCGCGGTGCAGAGGACGACCAGTTTGGTCCAGTCCCAGAGCACCGCCAGAAAGCCGGGTCGGGGCCTGGAAGTCACCACGCTCGACGAGCGGTCCACGCCGACACCTCCTGGCGGCGGGTGAGCCTAGGGCCGGCCGGTGCCTCCCGTCGGTCGACGGGGTGCCTGGCCGGCCTCCACTCTCCCGTCAAACCGCTACCGCTGTTGCTGTCTTTCCTTGACCCGGGCCGCTTTGCCGATACGTTCGCGGAGATAGTAGAGCCGGCTCCGCCGGACCCGGCCGGACCTCAGGACGACCAAGCTCTCCAGGCGAGGCGAGTGCAGCGGGAAGGTCCGCTCCACACCGACCCCGTAGCTGACCCGGCGCACCGTGAAGGTCTCGGACAGGCCGGAGCCCTGTCGCTTCAAGACGATACCCTCGAAGGGCTGCACCCTCTCGCGCCCGCCCTCGACGACCTTGAACATGACCCGTACGGTGTCACCCGGACGGAACTCCGGAAGGTCGGTCCTCATCTGCTGTGCCTCAAGCGTCTTTATCGGATCCACCTGTTCCTTGACTCCCTTCGACCAACTCCCAGAGGAACTCCTGGTCCTCTCGGGTCAGGCGCGCCGTGAGAAGGAGTTCGGGACGGCGCTCGAGCGTCCTCTTCAGCGACTCGCGCCGCCGCCACCTCCTGACCGCCTCGTGGTTACCCGAGAGCAGCACTTCCGGCACCCGGTACCCGCGCGTCTCGGCCGGCCGCGTGTACTGCGGGTACTCCAGGAGCCCCTCGGCGAAGGACTCCTCGACCGACGAGGTCTCGTGCCCGAGCACCCCCGGCACGAGCCGGGCCACGGCGTCGATGACCACCAGCGCCGGAAGCTCTCCTCCCGTCAACACATAATCCCCGATTGAGATCTCCTCGTCAACAAGGGCATCCCGAACCCGCTCGTCCGTACCCTCGTAATGGCCGGCGATGAGGACAAGACGGGGCTCGGTGGCCAGCCGCCGGACTGTCTGCTGGTCCAGACGCCGGCCCTGCGGCGTCAGGAGGACCACCCGTGCTCCCGGAAACTTCGTGGCGCCCCGAGGCCGCCCCGGGTCGTCCCAACCGGGCATAAGGACGTCGAACAGCCGGAAGATCGGGTCCGCCTTGAGGACCATCCCGGCCCCACCGCCGTAGGGGTAGTCATCCGTCGTCCGGTGGCGGTCCTCCGTGAACTCCCGGATGTCGTGGATGATCACCTCGATGAGCCCAGCCTGGCGGGCCCGACCGAGGATGCTCGCCTCCAGCGGAGCCCGGAGCATCTCGGGGAAGAGAGTGAGGACGTCGAATCTCACCGCGCCCCGCCCTCCCCCGACCACTCTAAGAGAGGGCGGACGACCATCTCTCCTCTCTCGGCATCGATGCTCAGGATGACGCTCTTCAGCGCCGGCAGGAGAATCTCGTCGCGCGGGCTTCCGGCCCCGTCCGGGGCCACCACGAACACGTCGTTCGCCCCTGTCTCCAGGATGTCCCGGACACGCCCGAGGACCCTGCCCCCTTCGTCCCGGACCACGAGGCCCACCACTTGGAAGTGGTAATACCGCCCCGGTGGGAGCGGGCGTACCTCTGCAGTCGGAATCTCCAGGCGCGCCCCCCGGAACTTCGCGGCCTGCTCGCGAGTCCCGCAACCCTCGAGTCCGATGACGATACTGCCGTCGCCATGGGTCTCGACGCTGGTGACGCGGTGCGTCTCGGAACGCACCCCCAGACCGTCCCGCCGGGTGACCCGGACCTCGCGGAGCTCGCGCAGGCGGTCCGGGAAGTCCGTCAGGGGCCTCACCTTCACGCGGCCCTGGACGCCGTGCGGTCCGAGCACCTCGGCCACGGCGACGAAGTCGGGGCGGGCCGGCTTCACCTCGCCACGACCTCGACCGACGCGGACTTGCCCTCAGCTCCGCCGGTCGTCCGGACCACCTTGCGGATGGCCTTGATGACCCGGCCGTCCTTGCCGATCACCCGGCCCATGTCCTCCGGGGCGACCTCCAGAGTGAGGATGACGCGTCCCTCACGGCTGACGCGGGTGACCCTGACCTCGTCAGGACGCGAGACGAGCGCTCGTGCTAGAACGCGTAGGAGCTCCTCACCCAACCCGACTCGCCCTCCCCGTCACCGTGCGATACCGCCGCCGGCCCCGGCCTAGGCCTGGGTCTCGCCCGCCCGTGCCGCCCGACGCTTCTCCTCGAAAGCCCTCCAGACACCTTCCTGACGGAAAAGGGCCAAGATGGTGTCGGTGGGCTGAGCTCCCCTCTCGAGCCAGGCCACCGCCTTCTCCCGGTCAACGACGACCTCGGGCTTGGGAGCCGAGGGGTTGTAGTGACCGATCTCCTCGATGAACCGCCCGTCGCGGGGTGACCTCGAATCGGCCACGACAATACGGTAAGCCGGAGCCTTCTTAGCCCCGATCCGCTTGAGCCTGATCTTCACCGCCATTTGACCGACACACCTCCGCCTACGACCTTGGGAACACCTTCCACGGCGTACCGCTCCGCCCGGCCCCGGCCATCTTCCGCATCAGCCTTCTCGTCTCCTCGAACTGCCGGAGCACACGGTTGACGTCAGCCGGGGAAGTGCCGCTCCCGGCTGCGATGCGGCGGCGCCGGCTCCCGTCGATGATGGCCGGGTCCCGCCGCTCCTCCTTCGTCATAGAAGAGACGATAGCCTCGACCCGGACGAGCTCCCTGTCGTCGAGCTCCAGGCCCTTCAAGGCCCGGAGCCGACCGGCGCCGGGCAGCAGACCCAACAGCTCCTGGAGCGAACCCATCTTCCGGACCTGACGGATCTGCTCGACGAAGTCTTCCAGGGTGAACTCGTCCCGCCTCAGCCTCCGCTCGAGCTCCCGAGCCCGCGCGGCGTCCATGGCCGCCTCCGCCTTCTCGACGAAGGTGACCACGTCACCCATGTCGAGGACCCGGGAGGCCATCCTCTCCGGATGGAAGGGTTCGAGGTCCTGGATCTTCTCCCCGGTCCCGACAAACTTTATCGGCCGACCGGTCACAGCCTTGACCGACAACGCCGCGCCACCGCGCGTGTCGCCGTCGAGTTTGGTCAGGATGACCCCATCGATCCCGACCTCACGGCTGAAGGCGTCGGCCACGTTGACCGCGTCCTGCCCGGTCATGGCGTCGACCACGAGAAGGACATCGGAGGGGGCCGCCACGCGGCGGGCCTCCTTCAGCTCCTGCATGAGCTCTTGGTCGATGTGCAGCCGGCCGCCCGTGTCGAGGACGACCACGTCGCGTCCGGTCCGACGGGCCTCCTCCAGGCCCGTGGAGATGACCGCGAGCGTCCTCCGCGAAGCCTCCGGTGAGTCCGGGTCCACCCGCTCCCGCTCCGGCCCGGTCCAGACATCCAGCCCGTTCGCCCGGCCCAGAGCGGCAAGCTGGGCCTGTGCCGCAGGTCGACGGAGGTCCGCCGCCACAAGGAGTGGATGGTGTCCCTGCCCCCTGAGATGATAGGCCAGCTTGGCCGCAGTGGTCGTCTTGCCTGAGCCGTGAAGCCCGACGAGCATGATGACCGAGGGCGGGCGCGGCGAGAGAGTGAGCCGGGCCCGCGCTGGCCCCATCAGAGCGGTGAGCTCGTCGTGGACGATCTTGACGACCTTCTGGGCCGGGGTCACGCTCGCCAGGACTTCCTGCCCCACCGCCCGGTCGCGGACCCGGGCGATGAACTCCTTGACCACCCGGTAGTTCACGTCCGCCTCGAGCAAGGCCAGGCGCACCTGGCGAAGGGCCTCGTCCACGTCACGCTCGGTGAGCTTGCCGCGGCCCCTGAGTTGGCGGAAGACCTGGCTCAGTCTATCAGTTAGCTGCCCGAACGGCACGAAGACTCTCCCCGGCCGAAGTCACAGGGGTATTTTATACAACCCCCACCAAGCTTTGCAACGGCGCCGGCTAGCCCGGGTCTTGCGCCCCGACGAGTTCACGGGCGTAGACGACCGGGTCGAACGGCACCAGGTCGTCCCGGCCCTCGCCGACCCCGACGAACTTGACCGGCACGCCCAGCTCCTTCCGGATGGCCAGGACAACCCCACCGCGCGCCGTCCCGTCGAGCTTGGTCACGACCACACCGGTCAGTCTCACCGCTTCGTGGAAGACCCGTGCCTGCTCCAGGGCGTTCAATCCTGCCGTTCCGTCGACGACCAGCAGGGTCTCGTGCGGCGCCCCCTCGACCTCGCGAGCGAGGACCCGGTTCACCTTCTTCAGCTCTTCCACCAGACCCGTCCGCGTGTGCAGACGCCCGGCAGTGTCCACCAGGACGACGTCCCGCCCGCGCGTCCTTGCGGCCCGCACGCCGTCGAAGGCCACGGCGGCGGGGTCGCCTCCAGGCCGGTGGTGCACGACTTCCAACCCGAGCCGCTCGGCCCACACCATGGTCTGCTCGGTGGCGGCCGCCCGGAAGGTGTCGGCCTGCACCAGGAGTGGCCGGCGTCCCTCGCTCTGGAGCCTGGAAGCCAGTTTCGCCACGGTCGTGGTCTTGCCGGTCCCGTTGACGCCGACGACCATGACCACGCCCGGACCGGCCGCACCGGCCCCGGACGGCGGCAACTCCAGTCCGGGCGAGACGCCGAGGTGCTCCACCAGGACTTCCACGAGCACATCCCGGATGCCGCCGGCGTCCAGGACCCCTCGACGCCCCACACGAGCGCGGACTTCCGCCACGACGGCCTCGGCCACCTCGACCCCGGCGTCACCGGCGACCAGGGTCTCCACGAGCTCCTCCCATATCTCCTGGTCGGCCGGCCTACCCAGCGCCAGGATGCGTCTTAGGCCCTGCCCCAGGCCGGCCCGAGCTTTGGCCAGGCCTTCCCGGAGTCTCGAGCTCATCTCCGACCCTCCTCGCCGAGGCGGCGGCTCCAGGCCTGCCTGTCCTCCAGCCGCACGGAGACCAGCCGGGAGACCCCGTCGTCACCCATGGTGACCCCGTAGAGTGCCTCCGACGCTTCCATCGTCGCCTTGTTGTGGGTCACCACGATGAACTGGGTCCGCCCGGTGGCGGCAAGGGCCGTCACCGCCGCGCAGAAGCGCGAGACGTTCGCGTCGTCCAGCGGGGCGTCTATCTCGTCCAGGACCACGAGTGGGCTCGGGCGGACCTCGAGGAACGCCAGCAGGAGGGCCAACGCGGCGAGGGCTCGCTCGCCCGCCGACAGCAGACTGAGGCTCTGGAGCCTCTTGGAGGGCGGCTGGACGAGGATCTCGACACCACTCTCGAGCAGATTGTCCCGGTCCGTGAGCAAGAGGTCCCCGTGGCCACCGCCGAAGAGCTCGGCGACCTTCTCCCTGAAAGCCCGCCGCACGGCGTGGAAACCTTCCTCGAAGCGCTTGGCCATCGTCTCGTCCATCTCGGCCACCAGCTCGAGGAGACCCGCCCGCGACTCGGTGAGGTCGGCTATCTGCTCCCGCAGGAACCTGGCCCGCTCGCTGAGCCGCCGGTGTTCCTCGACGGCCCCGATGTTGACCACACCCAGAGAAGCCATGGCCCGTCGCAGCTCCTCCACCCGCGATTGGGCGGTCGCCTCGTCCACGGTCCCGCCCCCGGCGAGGAGTGTCTCCGTAGCTCGCGCGGCCTTCTCCTCCCAGGAGTCACCCCAGTCCCGCTCGAGCCCCTTCACGGTCAGACCCTCCTCCGCCTCGAAGCGGGCTAGGCGTACCTCCTCGCGCTGGAGTCGCGCCGCGGCCTCTTCCAACGCCCGCCGCGCCTCATCGAGCTCGCGCTCCTTCATTGCCAGACGCTCGGCCGTCTCCCGCCGGCGGGTCCGCCACTCCTCGAGGTCGTCGGCAGTCCCGGGTGGTCCCGCCGCCGGCACGGCCAGCTGCTCCTTCAGTGGCGCCAGCTCTTCGCCGACCTTAGCCCTCTCCTCGGCCAGACCCTCCAGTCGCCTCGCGAGTCTCTCCTCCTCGTCCCGCAGACCGTCCAACTCGGCCTGGAGCCTTGCGTCTTCCCCGACCTCTCCTCGCTCCTGCTCCTCGAGGGCGGCCAACCTCACCCGGAGCTCCGCCACCCTCGCCGACGACGCGCCCAGCCGCCTCTCGGCCTCCCGGAGCGCCGTCTCCTGTCCGAAGAGCTGTTCCCGTACCTCGCCCTCCCGGGAGGTCCACCGCTCGAGACGCTCCCTGGCCTGCCGTCCCCGGGCCTCGAGCGCCGAGCGGCGCCGGGCCATCTCCGGAAGGTCCAGGTTGATGCGCTCGACCCTGCGTCCGAGGCCCTCGGCCCTCCTCCGGAGGTCTTCCAACCGTCCTGAGAGGCCCGTAGCCTCAGCGACCAGGGCCTGGTGCTCCCCGGCAAGCCGCGCGCGCTCTCCCCGCACCTCAACCAGGGCTGCCTCCGAGGACCGCCTTCGTTCGAGGAGCTCCTCAAGACGTCGGGAGTGCTCGCCCATCTCTCGCCTGACCTCAGCGAGTCTCCTCATCCGGGAGATGGCTCCGCCGCCCGACCCGGTCTCCCCAGACCGCCCCCGTCCGGCGGCGGACGCGAGGGTCACCTCGCCGGCGTCCCGCACCTCGACGCCGTCAGGAGTCACCGCGCGTGGAGCCACACCTTCGGCGACGACCCTCAGGGCCTCCCCCGGCTCGTGAGCCAGGACGGTCGAGCCCAAGAGGTACTCGATGACCGGCCGGAGCCCGTCAGGGCAGCCCACCCGCTCGGCCAGCACGGGCAGTCCGAGCGCTCCCGCTCTCCCGAGGAGGGATGGGTGCCGGGACAAGTGCCGTCCGACGAGGTCCAAGGGTATCATGACCGCCGGCCCCAGGCCTTCTCCCCGCAGGCGTCCCAAGAGCCGGCGCAGGTCCTCCTCCGACCTCACCACGAGGGCCTGGGCGTACCGCCCCAGGGCGGCCTCCACCGCGACCCGGTCGGCCTCGGCCACCTCGAGTTCCTCGCCCAAGACCCCGACGAGCCCTTCCCGCGCTGGCTCCGACCGGTCCCTGGCGGCCGCGACGGCCAGGGCCGACCTCGACCACGCGCTCGCCGCGTACACTTCGGCTTCGAGCGACGCTCTCTCCCGCTCCAGCCGGGACAAGGTCTCCTTCTCCTCGTCCAACGCTCGCCCCGACCGGGCCAGGTCGAGAGAGAGGTCCGCCTCGCGCTCCTCGAGCTCGCGGAGTCTAGCCTGACGTTCGGCAAGCTTGGCGGAGACCTCCTCCAGACGCCGGGCCACGCCGGCGGCCTCCTCCTCCACCCTGGCCAGCTCCTCGCGGTCCTGCGCCGACTCCTTCTCTAGCCTCTGCTCTTCCGCCACGAGGCGCCCGAGCTCCGTCTCGACCGTCCGGACCTCGTACCGCTCGCCCGAAGCCCGGCTGACCACCTCGAGAAGCTCCGCCTTGGCCGCCTCGAGGGTCTGCCGCAGCTGCGAGACCTGCTCCCGCCCCGCGGTCTCCTCGCTCGTGGCCAGGGCCAAGTCCCGCCTGGTCTCGTCCAAGGACTGCACCCGCCGTGACCGGGACGCCGCCAAGTCCAGCCGTCGCGCCTCCAGTCGCCTCCGGCGCTCGGCCAACTGGGCCCGCTCTCGTTCGGCGAACTCGGTCCCGCGCTCCAGCTCGGTCAGGCGCTGGGACAGGGCCCGCGCCTTATCCTCCAGTCCCCTTCTCTCCGCCTCCGACCGGGCCACGTCCCGCTGGCGTTGATCGATGAGGTTCCCCAGCTCCTCGAGGGCTTGGCGCAGCGTCCGGACCTCCTCCTCGAGAAGCCCGATCTGGCGCCGGGTAGCCTCCTCTTGGCCGCGAATCTCCTCGAGGCGCTCGCGGGACGCCGCGGAGCGAGAGCGCAGGCGCTCGAGCGACCGCGCTTCCAGCCAGAGCTCGAGCCGCTCGAATTCCTCACGGTAGGTGACGAACGTCCGAGCCACGGTCGCCTGCCGCTCAAGCGGCTCCATCTGAGCCTCTATCTCCGCCACGACGTCGGAGACCCTCTCCAACCGGGAGCTGACATCACTCAACCTGGCGAGAGCTTCCTTCTTCCGCGCCCGGTGGAGACCGATGCCGCAGGCCTCGTCGAAGACGGCTCGGCGGCCCTCCGGTGTCGACATGAGGAGCTCCTCGATCCGCCCCTGACCGACGAGAGAGTAGCCCTCGCGGCCGAGGCCGGTCCCGGCCAAGAGGTCCGTCAGGTCACGGAGCCTGGTCGGGCTGCCGTTGAGCAGGTACTCGCTCTCCCCCGAGCGATAGAGGCGCCGGGTGAGGGAGACCTCGGTGAAGGCGAGCGGCAGGCGACCGTCCTGGTTGTCCAGGACCAGGCACACTTCCGCGAATCCGAGGGGCTTGCGGGTCCCGGAGCCTCCGAAGATGATGTCCTCCATCCGCGAGCACCGGAGTACCCGGGGGTTCTGCTCTCCCAGGACCCACCGGATCGCGTCCGTGACGTTGCTCTTGCCGGCGCCGTTGGGCCCGACGATGGCCGTGGTCCCCGGTCCGAACTCCAGGACCGTCCTCTCCGCGAAGGACTTGAAGCCCAGCACCTCAAGCCTCTTGACTAGCACCTCGTCACCACCCGGAGTCCTGTCGAACAAAAAACCCGTCACCGCTCAGGACGACGGGTCACAGTCAAACGAACGAGACAAAGCCTACCGCCGGGTGCCGGTCCCGGTACCGGTCCGAGAACGACCCCTGACCCTAGGAACGACTCGTCCCCTGCCGGCCCTCCACGATGAACCTTATGGCCGTCCGGCTCTCCCCGCCCATCTCTATCTCGGCGAAGGCAGGGATGCAGACAAGGTCGATCCCGTTTGGTGCGACGTATCCTCGAGCGATGGCGATACCCTTGACCGCCTGGTTCACCGCTCCGGCGCCGACGGCTTGGACCTCGACGCTCCCCTTCTCCCTGAGGACCGCGGCGAGCGCACCGGCAACCGCCTTGGGCTTGGATTGAGCCGACACCTTTAGGATATCCATGGTGCCCCCCTGTCCTCTTGACCCGCTGCCGGGTCACTGCAAGCATCCCGACCGCCTCTGCCGGCGGACCGTAGGCTCCCGACAGGTTCGCTAGAGACCTGCTCTTTCCTGCCTTCTCAGAGTATGCCCTCGGCTGTCAGCCCGTCCCCCTGACCCGGCGCGACGGCGCCTGTCGGCGTCTGGTCTGGGCTCCCCAAACCCGCCGCGGCCACCCGGCGCTTCCGGCTCGCCTTCCCTCGATCGCAAGCTCTCGAGCGCCTTCACGGCCGCGGCCTGCTCGGCCTCCTTCTTGGTCCGGCCGCTCCCCACCCCGGACGGCGTCGTGCCGACGAGGCACTCCACCTCGAACACACGGAGATGGTCCGGACCGCTCGTCCGGACCAGCCGGTAGCTGACCCCAAGGCCGGCGGCCTGCGCGTACTCCTGAAGGGCCGTCTTGGGGTCGAGCGCCGGGCGGGCGGCGGCTCGCTCCAGGGTGGGCCCCAGATGCCGACGCACGAAACGCTCGGCCTCCCGGATACCTGCGCTGAGATAGACGGCGCCGACCAGGGCCTCCAGCGCGTCGGCCAGGAGAGAGCGGCGGTCCCGCCCCCCGGACGCCTCTTCGCCGCGCCCGAGACGCAGGTACTTGCCCAGCTCCAGACCTGCGGCCACCCTCCAGAGGGCTTCCTCTGAGACGGCGGCAGCCCTCATACGGGTGAGCTCGCCGGCACCGGACTTCCGGAAGCGGCGGTAGAGGAGCTGTGCGGTGCAGAACTGCAACACGGCGTCCCCGAGGAACTCGAGCCGCTGGTTGTCCCCTCCCGGGCACGCGTCGGGGTTCTCGTGGGCGTAAGAGGCGTGCGTGAGGGCGGTCTCGAGGAGACCGCCCTCCACCTTCACGCCGAGATGTCTTGAGAGCTCGCCGAGGTCCTCAGTGGTGCGGGTGCGCATCAGGCGTGAGCGACGATGTACCGCACGGCGTCGCCGACCGACTTGATCTCCTCGGCGGCCTCGTCCGGAATCTCCAGGTCCCATTCCTGCTCGATGGCCATCACCAGTTCCAGGATGTCCATCGAGTCGGCGCCGAGGTCTTTCAGGGTCGTCTCCATGGTGATCTCCTCGGCCTCGATCCCGAACTGGTCGGCCAGCATCGACCTCAGCTTGGCGAAGACTGTTTCCTGGTCGGGCATATCAGGTCACCTCCGTGCTACGGTTGGTACCAGATAAGGCCAAGGGTGCCCGGTCCGACGTGGGTACCGATGACCGCCCCCAGTCCGGCCACCATGGTCTCCTCAGGAGAGTACAGCCGCTCGACCTCACTCCTCAAGGCCTCCGCCCTGTCGAGGCAATCCCCGTGGACGATCGCCACGCGCGGCCTGGGACCGTCCGGCCGCAGCGCTTCGCCCATGAGCTCGATCATCCTCGGCATGACCTTCTTCTCGCCCCGGAGCTTCTCGAAGGGTGCGACGAAGCCGTCCTCCAGAGTGAGCAGCGGCTTCACCGCCAAGAGGTTGCCGAGGAGGGCCTGGGCTTTACCGATACGCCCGTTGCGGGCCAGGTACTCCAGAGTGTCCACGGCGAAGAACACCCGGGTCTTGGACAGGACATCCTTCACCACGGCCACGACCTCGTCCTGGCTCTTCCCCGCGCGGGCGGCGCGGGCGCCGGCCACCACGGCCAGCCCGAAAGCCATGGAGGCCATGCGTGAGTCCACGATCTCGACCCGCCCCCCGGGGGTCATGTCCCGGCCCATCGTAGCCGACTGGATGGTCCCGCTCATCTCGGCTGAGAGGTGGACCGAGACGACCGGGGAGCCGTCCGCGGTCAGTTCCGCGTACACCTTGGCGAAGTCGCCCGGGGCCGGCTGGGAGGTGCGGGGATGATGCGGCGACTTCCGCAGAAGGTCATAGAAGCTCTCCGACCCGAGCTCCACAAAGTCGAGGTAGGTCTTCTCGCCGAAGTGGACCATCAGCGGTACGACGGTGATGCCCAGCTCCTCCACCAGCGGACGCGGGATGTCCGCGGTGCTGTCGGTGACCAACTTCACAGCCATCGTTCACCCTCTCCTTTCGGGGCCGGACGGTGTCCGGCGGTCAGTCAAGCTCCGGTCCCGCCCCCTCCCGGTCCGGAGTCGCCTCCTGTTCCTCTGAGACGGAGGCGGCCAGGGTCGAGAGTAGATCGGAGATGGTCTGGATGACCCGGCCGGCGACGAACCGGCGGGCCACCTCGATCCCGCTGGAGATGGCCCTGGCGTTCGAACTTCCGTGGCACTTCACGCAAGCCTTCGCGACCCCGAGGAACGGAGCGCCGCCGTACTCCGTCCAGTCAAGGCGGTGCTTCACCGCCCGGAAGGCCGGCCGGAGGAGTAGAGCCCCCGCCTTGTAGCGGAGAGACCGGGCGAACTCCTCGCGCATCACGCCGAAGAGCCCTTCCACGACACCCTCGACGACCTTCGTCACGACGTTCCCGGTGAAGCCGTCGGTGACGACGACGTCCACCACACCGGAGAACACGTCGCGTCCCTCGATGTTGCCGACGAAGTTGAGGCTGGGGGTCTCGGCAAGCAGGCGGTGCGTGGCCTTCACCAGCTCGGAGCCCTTGTTCGGCTCGGTCCCGTTGCTGAGGAGACCCACCCGCGGCCTGGACCGCCCGAGGACGGCCTCGGCGTAGACCGACCCCATGACGGCCTGAGCGACCAGGTGTTCCGGCCGAGCGTCCGCGTTCGCCCCGAGGTCGAGGAAGAGCACTCCCCGTCCCTCTCCTCCCAGGCTCGGGAAGACGGTGGCCAGGGCCGGCCGGGGCACCCCCTTGATCCGGCCGAAGTCCCGGAATGCACCGGCCATGAGCGCCCCGGTACTCCCGGCGGAGACGAACGCGTCGGCCTTCCCGTCGCGGACGAGGCCCAAGCCGACCACGATGGTCGAATCCTTCTTGCGTCGCAGGGCCGCCACCGGAGGCTCGCCCGGCCCGATAACCTCCGTCGCCTGGACCAGTTCCAGCGTCCCCCGGGCCACGGCCTTCTCCCCGCCGGCCCCTAGGAGCGGCCCGACCCGGTCGGTCGGCCCCACCAGGAGCACGGTCACCTCGTCCGGGCCGGGACTCCTTGACGCGACCGCCACCGCGGCCGCCACGGGAGCCTCCGGTGCGTGGTCACCCCCCATCGCGTCTACCGCTACCCTCACCCGCGGTCCCCCTCCCCCCTGACCGAGAGGTCGAGCCGGCCTTCCCCGACCGGGTTGACCGCCACGGCCACGAACTTGCCTCGGAAGACGAGGTCCTGACCGACCCACGTCTGGACCAGGACCACAAGCTTGTTGCCCTTGCGGCGGATGACTTCCGCCTTGGCGATGAGCTTCTCGCCGACCCGGACCGGCCGCTTGAACTTGACGTTGGCCAGCCCGGTGAGGGCCACCGGAGCGTTGACGAGGGCGATGGCCAGCGAGTCGGCCTGGGCGAAGATGTAGTGACCGCGGACGATGCCGGTCCTCTCGAAGGCCATGTCCTCCGTGGTGGTCAGGACCGAGATGGCCCGCTCTTCGATGGCGATGTCGATGAGGTCGCCGACTATCTCCGCCGAGCCCAGTGAACGCACGCGCCCGTACGTCCGCTGGGCCACCTGCCGCACCCGTTCTCTCAGTTCGGGTATGCCGAGAGCCAACCGGTCGAGGCGTACGGTCTGGACGCTCACACCGAAGGACGCGGCCAGCTCCTCGTCCGTCAAGAACGGGTTCGCCTCGAGCTTGTCGGCAAGATGCCGGAGACGTTCGCTGCGGCTGTAGGGTGGGGCGCCCATGCCGAGTTTGGCCTGCGACCGGCCCACAGGAGTGCGACCTCCTCTTAACGACCTGACTTTATGACTAGCTCACAGAATACTGAACCCGCCAGGCGATTCCTCCTGGCGGGTCCGATCTTGCGCCCATCCGGACCGTGGGGTTCCGGAGTCAATCCACTTCCTTGACCTCCCGCCCCCGGTAGTGCCCGCAGTTGGGGCACATCTCGTGGGGCCGCTTCGGTCGGTGGCAACGCGGACACTCGGCCAACCCGGGAGCCGAGAGCTTCCAGTTAGCCGAACGGCTCCGCTGCCTGGCCTTCGAAGTCTTCCTCTTCGGAACCGCCATCCCTACTCCCCCCGCCCGTTGGCATCGAGCAGCTTCTTCAGCGAAAGCAAGCGGGGATCCGCCTTCTCCGCCTCACAGCCGCACGTTCTCAAGTTCAAGTTCGCCCCGCAGACCGGACACAGACCCCGGCAGTCTTCCCGGCACACGGGCTTCATCGGGAATTCCAGGACGAGGGCTTCCCAGACCGGGAAAGCGAGGTCCACTGTGTCCTCCGTACAGGGTAGAGGCTCCTCGGGTGCGTCGTCGAGGTCCACCTCTTCCTCACCGGCGTCCCGGCGACCGCCGGTCCGGCCCCTCGGCGGCCCTTGCTCCGCAGCATCCCCGGTGTCCGGAGTGACTTTGGGGCCGACCGGCCGGAACTCGCGCGAGAGCCTCGTCTCGAGCTCGCGGGTGAACCTCGCGAGGCAGCGGCCGCAAGTGAACTCGGCCTCGGCCCGGACCGTCCCCTCGACGAGGAGGGTCCGGCCGGTCCAGGTCGCCCGTCCGACGACCGTCGTCTCGCCGACGCTGACGTCCCCCGGGAATTCAACATCCGCGAGGCAGGCCCGGAGCCGGAAATCCAGGCTCTGCCCGACCCCGGGCTCGAGGTCGGAGATGTCGATGAGAAGGCTCATCGTCCTGCGTTCACCTGCGCGGTCGGGCCCTCGGTCGGGGGCGCCAGGCCCGGCCCATTATAGCCAGCGTCGTTCCCTGCTGTCAAGGAAACCAAAGCTTGATACGCATCTGCCAGGGAGTTGACCGCCACCACCCTGACCGAGTCTAGACCGGCCTGCCGGGCCGCCCGCAGCGCCTCCTCGTAGTCCCCCAGGGACACGAGGAAGACCGTAGCCCCCTGCCGGGCCGCCGCCCGCAACTTCAGCGCGACGCCCCCCACCCGCCCGACCTCCCCTCCGGGCCCGATGGTCCCCGTCCCGGCGATGGTCTTGCCTCCGGTGGCGTCTCCAGGGAGGAAGTAGTCGAGGATCTGCAGGGATAGCATGAGACCCCCGGAAGGCCCGCCGATGTCCCCGGCCGTGAAGCGGACCGGGACCGCCGGGTCGGTGCGCGCGCCCTCGGCCGCGGCAGCGACACCGAGGAAAGGCCACCGGACGAGGTCATCCGCAGACAGTTCCAGCGTGACGTCCGTGAGACGGCCTTCCCGACGGACCGTCAGAACGAGAGTCCGCGGACCCGGCCCCTCCGCCCCACGGAAGAAGGCGTCGACGACCTCTCTCTCGAACGCGGGCCCGGTGACGAAGGTCCCCGACGACCCTCCGAGCGTCCAAGAGACGAGGATATCCCCGGGCCTGAGCTTGCCGTGGGCAGGGCTCCCCGCCACCGTGTGGTGCACGTACCCTCCTTCCGAGACCACCCTCGAGCTCCGGCCGAGGAACCGCCAGGCCTCGCAGGCAGCCTGGGCCTGGCTCTCGGCCATGAGCCCCAGAGCCCAGGACGTGTAGACCTCCTCGGACATGCCGCGGGGGATGAGGAGAGTCCGCGGCAAGACCACGGCCTCGGCACTGGCCAGCGCCCGCCAGAGGCCCGCCACGCTGGCGGGCTGGGCCCGGACGGTCGTCAGCAGGAAACGTCCTCCCCTCTCCTCCGGCGCCGGACTGAACATGATGCTACCGCCAGACCCGTCTCCACCCGCCTCGCCTGGCTGAGGTTCCACCGGAACGACAAGAGTCGACAAGTCGGGCGACGGGCCGGGCTCGACCACGACGTACCACGAGGGGATGGCAACCCACAGGACGAGCAACGAAAGGACGACGACGAGTCCCGCGGCGACGGTGCGCCGGTGACCGAGCAGGACCCCCGGGAAGCTCGGGACCCGGGAACGTGGGGACACGGCACGACCTCCAGGAAGAAGGGCTCGCGGGCCAATCATAACCCTCCCGCTCCCGGCGGGCAACGTCCGGGGCATGGCCGGGACCTCGGCCGCGAGGCCGGTCCCGAGCCACCGACAGGGCACCTACCCGAACTTGGCCCTGAGGCGTGCCGCCACCGCCTCCGGGACGAGGTCGCGGACACAGCCGCCGAAGCGGGCGACCTCCTTCACGATACTAGAGCTCAAGTAGGAGTACTCGTTGGAGGTCATCATGAACACCGTCTCCACGCCCGGGGCGAGCTTCTTGTTGATCCGGGCCATCTGGAACTCCGACTCGAAGTCGGAGACGGCCCGCAGACCCTTGACGATGACCTGCGCCCCCCGGCGGGAGGCGTACTCCGACAGGAGGCCGTCGGAAGCGTCGACCTCCACGTTCGGGAGGTGCCGGGTGGACTCGGCGAGCATCGCGACGCGCTCCTCGACGCTGAACAGCGGCGTTTTCTGCGGGTTGGTGAAGACGACTACCACCACCCGGTCGAACAGTCTGGCTGCCCTCTCGACGATGTCCAGGTGACCGTAGGTCACGGGGTCGAAGCTGCCCGGGCAGATGGCTAGACGCAACGGACCGGCCTCCCTGAGCAGGCTAAGGGTAGCCAGATTATAGCACGAAGCGGTGAAAATCGGCAGGTACCGGCCGAATTGCCGCACGATTCGCCTCCGGTCAGGCCAGACCGAGGGACGGCTCCGGGAGCGCGGCCGGCCGCCTACTGGAGGTAGTCGGTTATGTCGTGTTCGTCGAGGTCGATGCGCGGGTGCAAGGCGGCGTTCAGGGCGCCAGCCAGCACCTTGGACATCTCGAGGATGAGCACGTCGATCTCCTTCGGGGTCACCATCAGGTCACCGACCGACGGCGCAAGCACTTCGTCGATGAGGCTCCGTTTGTCTTCGGCGTCCATCTCGCTGACGATGTCGTAGAACCGGGCGCGACCACGGAACTTGTCGACCAGGAGCTCGATGGTGTCGTAAGCGATGGTCGAGGCGTGGACGACCGTCGGCACCCCCACGGCGATGACCGGGATGCCCAGCGTCTCCTGGGTGATGGCCTGCCGCTTGTTACCTACTCCGGAACCGGGGTGTATACCGGTGTCGGCAAGTTGTATCGTGGTCAGGATCCGCTCCGCGGACCGCGCGGCCAGTGCGTCGATGGCGATCACCACGTCGGGCTTGATGCGCTCGGTTATGGCCCACAGGATCTCGCCGGTCTCGATACCGGTCAGGCCCATGACCCCTGGGGCCATGGCTGCCACCGATCGGAGGCCGCCCCGGAGGTCCGCAGGGACGTACCCGCGCAGGTGGCGGGTGATGAGGAGCTGCCCGACCACCCGCGGCCCGAGGGAGTCCGGCGTCGCCTGCCAGTTCCCGAGGCCGGCGACGAAGACTTCCGCATCGTCGTCGAGAGGCATGAGTCTGGTCAGCTCCCGGACGAACACCTGGGCCACCTCCTCTTGGATGTCCCTGCACCGCTTCACCAGTCCCGGCGCCTCGATGGTCACGTACTGCCCCGGGGGTTTGGCGATGATCCGGGAAGCTTCCTGGGTCACGACCCGGACACGGGTCACCCGGCACGCCTCGGTGCGATACTCCTCCACCTCCAGGCCGGGGATGTCCCCCCGGCGTCGGGACTGGATGAACTCTCTGGCCTCGTTGGCGAGGTCGCTGCGGAACGGGATCTCGGTCACCGCGGACACCTCCGGTCAAAAAAAGGGCGGTCCTGCCGGACCGCCAGTGGGAGAGGAGAAACCGGAGGAAGAGCCTCTGGGGGAGGGCTTACGCGTCCTCCAAACGTCTTCCCCGGGGGTATTATGGACCCAAAGCCGGGACTCTATGTGGGAACGGACCAGGGTTACTCCACCGACACGAGGTACTGGTAGAGCGGCTGGTCACCCCGGTGCACTTCGACTACGTGGTCGGGAACGATAGGGGCGAGTGTCTCCGGTAGGGTGAGGAGCTGGTCCTCCGGGACGTCCGCCCCGCAGAACACCGTGACGACCTCCGTCTCCCCGTCGGCCATACGCTTGACGAGATCCAGGAGCACCTCCGTCGCGCTAGGGCCCACCGTGACGATGTCGTCGTCGAGGATGCCGATGAAGTCGCCTTCGCGGATCTCGACCTCCTTGTAGCGCGAGTCCCGCACGGCCTGCGTGACCTCTCCGGACCTGACGCCCGCCAGGGCCTGCTCCATCCGGGCCCCGTTCTTCTCAACGTCCACGCTCCGGTTTAGGGCCATCAGGGCCGCGATGCCCTGCGGGATGGACCGGGTCGGGACCACCCGGACGACCTTGTCGGTGAGCTCAACGGCTTGCTTCGCCGCGAGCAGGATGTTGCCGTTGTTGGGCAGGACGAGGACCTCCCGCCCGGGGGCACTCTCGATGGCCCGGAGAAGGTCCTCCGTACTCGGGTTCATGGTCTGACCCCCGGTGACCACGACATCCGCTCCCAGGTTGCGGAATATCTCCTCAAGGCCCTTGCCCGAGGCCACGGCCACCACACCCGGACCGCGCGTGTCCGCACCCGAGGTTACGGATGGCGCCCCTCCGGCGGCCGCGCCTGGAGGCGTACCCGTCTGCATCGGGTCCGCCTGGACCTGAAGGGTCGGTCCTTCCGCGCGCTGGGCCGCCGCCACCAGTCCCTGCCCTGGGGTGTCCGGGACGGCCGCAGCCAGACTCCGTCGTCGGACATCGGTCTGCTCGCGCATGTTCTCGACCGAAGCCTCCAGGATCTCGCCGTGGCCGAGACAGATACCGATCGCGCGGTGGGGTTCGTTCGTGTGGACGTGGACCTTCACAAGCAGGGGGTCGCCCACGACCAGGAGCGAGTCTCCGAGAGGCTCGAGCTCCGCCCTGATGCGGTCGACGGCCAAGGCCGTCCCGCGGATCAAGAGCTGGGTGTCATAAGTGAAAACGATCTCCTCGTCATACTCGGCCGGCCCCGCAGGCACCTGGGTCGCCCGTGCCGGGGACGCGGCCGCGACACCCTCCACGGTCTCCCCACGGATTGCCTCGACAGCACCTTCGAGGAGGTGGACGAGTCCCTGCCCTCCGGCGTCGACCACTCCCGCCTGCTTCAGGACCGGGAGCATGTCCGGGGTCGAGGCCAGGACCTCGCGCCCCCTGGCCAGACCGGCCTCGAGCACCGCCCCCAGGTCGGAGCCCCTCTTGGCCTCGACCAGGGCCGACCGGGCCACCTCTCTGGCGACGGTCAGCATCGTCCCCTCGACGGGCTTCATCACCGCCCGGTAGGCGGTGTCGACCCCCTCCTGCATGGCCCAGGCCACCTGGAGCGGTGTGGCCGACCTCTTGTCCTGCAGACTCTTGCCGAAGCCCCTCAAGAGCTGAGATAGGATGACCCCGGAGTTGCCCCGGGCACCCATGAGGGAGCCCAGGGACAGGGCCTTGACGACCTCGCCGAGGTGCGCCGTGTTCTGCTTGTCGATCTCCCTGAGAGCCGCAGCGATGGTCAGGCTCATGTTGGTCCCGGTGTCGCCGTCGGGGACCGGGAAGACGTTGAGGGAGTTCACCGCGTCCTTGTTCGCGTCAAGGCGCCGCGACGCTGCCTCCACCACCGCCCTGAGTCTCTTGCCGGTTAGCAGTGAGTCGTCGACCAAGTGGCCGCCTCCCAGGCCTATCTCTCGCCGATGGCCCGGATCCCCTGGATGGTGATGTCAACCCCCAGGACGGGCATCCCCGTGCACTGCTCGACCCGGTAACGCACTTGGCTCATGACGTTGTGGGCCACTTCGGAGATGCGCGTGCCGTAGCCGACGATGACGTTGAGGTCGATGCGTATGCCGCCGTCCTTGAAAGACACGACCACGCCTCGACTGAGGTTCTCGCGGCCCAGGAGCTCCGCCAGACCGTCCTTCAGGCGTCGCGCCGCCATGCCGACGATACCGTAGCACTCCGTCGCCGCCAGACCGGCGATGGTGGCGATGACGTCGTCGGCGATCGTGATCTTGCCAAAGGGGGTTTCGGTTCCGGGCACGGCCAAACCCCTTCTTGTTACCCGGCCGCGGCCCTGAGGGCCGCTTCCGGCTGACATCCGGCTTTGTACCTTCGGCGACGCTCCAGGCATATCCTTCGCACCACTCTTAGAACCTGGTCATAGGAGCCCCGGAGTGGGGTGCCCCTAAGCAGGGCGCGGCACCGACCGCGCCTACGGATTGCCAGGGACGGCGGGTGCGTGTTACAATCACACCTGTTGCTGCGGCCGAGCTCTCGGGCTCTGCCCGTCCAGTCAAGTCTACTCCCGGCCGGCGGCTGACTTTCGCGGTCGGGTTCGGAGGTTGAAGACATGGCCGGGAAGTGCGACATCTGCGGGAAGACGGTCGGCGTCGGCCACGCCGTGAGCCACTCGAACATCAAGACCAAGCGGACCTGGTCCCCCAACCTGCAGACCGTGCGCGTCGAGATGGGCGGGCAGACTAAGAAGCTGAGCGTCTGCACCCGTTGCCTCAGGTCGGGGAACGTCAAGAGGGCGAAGTAGACCCAGACCCGCTCCTGCCCGCAGGGGCAGGACGGGGTTTCCGGCTAAGCGCTGACGCAGCACAAGGGGCCCCGAGAGGGGCCCCTTGTCCGCTCCGCACCGGACCCTGCCCTAGCGGGGCCGGCCGGCCTTGTGGCCCAGGGCCCCGAACAATCTACCCACCAGCCGGCCGAGAGGCCGCGGCAGCTTCACGACGTGAATGCGGACGGCCATCCTCGCCCCTCCCCCGCGCTCACTTAGGCGTACCGACCAGAGCCCACCCGACGACGACGAGGGCCACTCCGAGGACGAGCAGCCACACCCACAGCGGCAGGACCGCCAGGACGACTGTCCCTCCCGCGACGAGGAGCGCGTACCCGATGATGCGCCTCAGGAGCTCCGGGCGGCTACTCGGCCTCACAGGTCACCCCGAACCCTAGCGGGTTCGTCACAGCATATTCGACCCGTCGGAGGGGGGTGTCAAACGGTCGTGCCCACGGCCTCTCTGAGGGCTCTCACGGCCTCGGCCGGGTCCGGCCGACCGAAAACGCTGCTCCCGGCCACGAGGACGGTGGCGCCGGCCCGGACGAGCGCCCCGACGTTGTCCGGCCCCACGCCCCCGTCAACCTCGACCTCCGGCAAGGGACGGCTCTCACCCTGGAGGGCCTCCCGCAGCACGGAACGGACCTCGGCCAACTTCCCGAAGGTCCCGGGGATGAAGGTCTGGCCGGCGAACCCCGGGTCCACGCTCATCACCACGACCACATCGACTTCCCGAGCCAGGTAGCGCAAGGTATCGGGCGGCGTGGCCGGGCAGAGGGCCGCCCCCACCCGGCAACCGCGCTCGCGGACCCGGCGGCAGAGTCGGAGGGGATGGCGCGTGGCTTCGACGTGGAAGCTGATCACCTCCGCCCCGGCGGCAGCAAACGGGTCGACCCACTCCTCCGGGCGTTCCACCATGAGGTGGACGTCGAGCGTGAGCCGGCTCGAGCGGCGCAGGGCAGCGACAAAGCCGGGGCCGAAAGTGAGCGAAGGGACGAAGTGCCCGTCCATGATGTCCACGTGCAGCCAGTCTGCCCCGGCCTGCTCCACCGCTGTCACTTGTTCGGGAAGGCGAAGGAGGTCGCAGGACAGCACGGACGGGGCCAGCCGGACCCTAGGCAAGGCAACGGTCGGGGTCGTAGGCGGCAAGAGCACGTCCTCCTCCCAGGTCACCACTCTACCATGGGCGGTAGGTCTGCTCGACCTCCGCCAGGAGCTCGAGGTAACGGGCGTAACGCCCCGGGTCCACCCGGCCCTCGGCGACGGCTTCCTTCACGCGGCACCCGGGCTCCGCTCGGTGCAGGCAGCCGCGGAACCGGCAACCTGGGGCGAGCTCGGCCAACTCCGGGTAGGCCCAGCCGACTTCCTCAGGGCTCACACCCTCGAGCCCGAGCTGGGTGAAGCCCGGGGTGTCGGCGACGAGGCCCCCACTCCCGGTGGGCACGAGAGAGACGTCGCGTGTGGTGTGGGTCCCCCGCCTCACTTTGCGGCTGAGTTCTCCGGTCCGCAGGCGCAGCTCGGCGTTGAGAGCGTTCAGAAGGGAGGACTTGCCCACTCCGCTCGGACCGGCCAGCACGCTGACGCGCCCCGACAGTAGGGCCCGGAGGTCCTCCAACGCCTCGCCCGTCCGGGCGCTCACGGCGACGAAAGGGTATCCCAGGCCGGCGTAGACCTGACGCACCTTGTCCGCCTCGCTCGGCTCGAGAAGGTCGGTCTTGTTCAAGCACAGCGCGGCCCCGAGCCCGGCCCTACCGACCAGGAGGAGGACCTGGTCCACCACCAGGAGGTCCACCTCCGGCTCTCGGAGGCTGAAGACGACGACCGCCAGGTCGACGTTGGCCACCGGCGGACGCGCCAGTTCGTTGCGGCGCGGTAGGATATCCTCGATTACCCCGAGGCCCGGGCCGGCGGGGGTCACCCGGACGCGGTCCCCCACCATCGCTCTCCGCTCGCGGTAGCGGAGCTTACCGCGGGGCCGGCACTCCAGGGTCTCCCCTCCGATGTCCACAAGGCAGATGTGGCTGAAGGCGCGGACGACCAGTCCCTCGAACATCACCTAGCCCGTGATGGGGTAATCCTCCTTGAGCACGCCGTCGATGTATATCTGGACCCGCAACAGGTCGCCGGTCCAGGTGACGCTGACTCTCCCTTCGCTCCCCGGCACATGGCCATGGTCATAGACGGTCCGCTGTCCCTGGTTGTCGGTGACCACGATACGGACGTTCTGCACGGGCGGCCCGGGAGGCACCGTGAAGCTGATGGTCGAGACGTGCTCGGCCCCACCGCCGCCGGAGTCCGACCCGCCCGTCCCGGCCACGGTGAAGGACACCGCGCTCCCGACCGGTACGGCCGACCCAGGCACGGGGCTCTGCTCGAGGATGGTCCTGTCGGGCTGCTGGCTCGTAACCCTTGTGACGGCGCCCTCGGTCAACCCCAGGCCTGGCAAGAGTGCGAGCGCCTCGTCCAGCTTCTGGCCGACGAAGTTGGGGACGATCACGGTGCCCGCCTGCGAGCCCAGACTCACCACGAGGTAGGCCTTGGTCCCTCTCGGCAGGTTGCGGGTACCCGGAGCGGGGTCCTGGCTCAGGACCCTGTCCTTAGCGACGGTCTCGCTGTTGGCGTAGGTGAAGTCCGCCTCGTCCACCACCAGACCCGCCGTCTCCAGGCTGATCTTGGCCTCCCGCCAGGTGAGGCCAATCACATTCGGGACCTCGGCAATCAGCTCTGGCCCCTTGGAGACCCACAGCGAGACGGTCCGCTCCGCCTTGACGGTCGAGCCCGCGTCCGGGTCTTGGTCGAAGACCTGACCGTTGGGGACCTCCGCGTTGTAGTCCCAAGCCACGATGCGCGCATTCAAGCGGTGCTCGCGGAGCTTGGTTTCGGCCTCGATGACCCCGAGACCTACAACGTTCGGGACGGTCACCTCCGGCACCTCGAACCACTGTACCAGCAGGAAGAGGCCCACGCCCACCAGTCCGAAGAAGACCGCGAGAGAGATGCCCCAGGCGGCAGGCCGGGACAACCTGATCCGTGGACGGCGGGGCCTGAGCGGAGGTTCATCGGTCCGAAGCCGCTCGCCGACCGTCTCGTCATCCCGCAGCCCCGGCTGCGTCCCCGTCCGAGGTCGACCTTCGAGCGGCGATGGTCCGGCGGTAGGCCCGGCCGCCGCCTCGCCGACAACCTGAGTACGTTCCGCCAAATCTGGCTGGCCTCTCAGTGCGACGCGGCCGGAGCGCCACTCCGCGAGCTGGCGCTGAAGGCTATCGAGGTCCTTCAACATCTCTGCAGCGCTCTGGTACCGGAGCTCGGGGGCCTTGGCCATGGCTCGCAGGACGACCCGCTCCGCGGCCGGGGGCACCCTCGGGTTGAGCTCCCGAGGAGGACGGGGCTCCTCCCGGATCTGCTTCAAAGCCACGCTGACGGGGCTCTCACCCTCGAAAGGCACGCGTCCGGTCAGCATCTCGTAGAGGACGACGCCTAGCGCATAAAGGTCCGAACGCTCGTCACCGTACTTGCCTTGCGCCTGCTCCGGCGAGAAGTAGTAGACCGTCCCCAGAAGGACCCCCGGATACGTCACCGTGCTGGTCGTGGCCGCTCCGGCGATACCGAAGTCGGTTACCTTCGCCCGGCCTTCCGCAGTGATCAGAACGTTATGAGGCTTCACGTCACGGTGTATGATGTGGTGACCGTGGGCGTGGCGGAGCGCCTCGCAAATCTGCCTCGCGATGCGCAGGGCCTCCTCCGCCGGGAGAGGGCCGCGCTCGGCGATGATGTCCTTGAGACTCTTGCCCTCGACGTACTCCATGACGATGTAGTGGACGTCGTCCTGCCGGCCAACGTCGTAGACGCCCACCACGTTCGGGTGCGACAGGCTCGCCGCCGACTGCGCCTCCCGGCGGAACCGCTTGACGACCGCCTCGTCACCCGCGAGCTCACTCCGGAGGACCTTCACGGTCACCGGGCGCTGGAGGAGCGTGTCCACCGCCCGGTAGACCACGGCCATCCCGCCTGCCCCGAGCTTCTCGAGAATCTCGTAGCGCCCCCCCAGCACGACTCCGAGGAGGTTCACCGCGAGACACCCCCCACCGTGACCGGTCCCGCCAGGAGGACGGTGACGTTGTCGTAACCCCCGCGCTCGTTCGCCAGAGCGACGAGCCGCGTCGAGGCTTCATCGAGGTCCCGGCTCTCGGCAAGGACCTTCTCGATGTCGGCCGCCGGCACCGGTCCGGTCAGGCCGTCGGTGCAGAGGAGTATGTGATCCCCCGTCTTCAGCGGCACCCGGCTGACGTCGGCCTTGACCCGGAGGTCCGAGCCGAAAGCCTGCGTCAGGATGTTGCGCTGGGGATGGGTCTGCGCCTGTTCTTCGGTCAGGTCGCCGTTGCGGACCAGCTCGGCCACGAGGGAGTGGTCGCGGGTCACCTGCTCGAGCCGTCCGTCGCGGAGGATGTAGGCACGGCTGTCGCCGACATGCCCAATGTGCAGGATGGCGCCGCTGACGATCGCTACGGTGACCGTGGTGCCCATCCCGGCGCACTCCGGGTCCTCCAAGCCGCGTTTGACCACACGCCGGTTGGCCGTAGCCATGGCCTCGGTCAGGGCTTCCTCCAGCGGCTCCCCCGTGTCGTAGGCCCGGCCGATGCACTCGACCACGGTATCCAGGGCGAGGTGGCTGGCCACCTCGCCGGCCTGATAGCCACCCATGCCGTCGGCCACCCCGAGGAGATAGACGACCCCGCCCGTCCACTCGGGCGAGCCGAAGGTGGCCACACGGTAGGCGTCCTGGTTGGTCTGGCGGACCAGACCCACATCCGATCTGACGCTCACCTTCATGCCCGGTCTCCCAGCTTTTCCGCGACCGACACCCGCGACCTTCCCGCCAGCCGGACCATCCGCGCGACGAAGAAGCCGTCGTGACCGCCTCGCTCCGGCCAGAGCAGAAGATATCGCCCGCCCGACCCGGTCCGGTGGACACTCCCGGATAGACTCCAGGACAGCCCGGCCGCGGCTGCCGCCTCGTCGGCAGCGAATTCGAGGTTCCGAGCCAGAAAGCCTTCTACTACTCCCTCGTTCTCCTCGGGCTCGAGGCTGCACGTGGCGTAGACGAGTACCCCGCCCCGTTTCACGCAGGCCGCGGCGGCCTCGAGGAGCTCTCCCTGTAGCCTCACCAAGTCGGCGAAGTCCTTCTCCTTGAGCCTCCAGCGCAGGTCCGGTCGCCGGCGGAGGACACCGAGACCGGAGCAGGGAGCGTCGACGAGCACGGCGTCCGCCGCCCCGGCGAGGTCCGTCGAACCGAGCTCACGGGCGTCGAGTCGTCGGGTCTGGATACCGTGAAGTCCCAACCTCTGGGCCGTCCTCTCGAGAAGGGCGAGCTTGTGTTCGAAGAGGTCCACCGCCACGACCCGTCCTCGTCCGCCCATCAGCTCCGCGAGGTGGGTGCTCTTCCCCCCGACCCCGGCGCAGGCATCCACGACCAGCCACCCCGGACGCGGCGCCACGGTGCGGGCGGCCGCCATGGCTCCTTCGTCCTGCACCGAGAACAGACCCTCGGCGTAGGCCCTGAGCTGCCTGACCGGTCGCACCGTCCGGCAATGGAGAGCCTCCGGGAAGAGCCTCCCAGGGAAGGCCTCGACCCCTTCGCCTGCCAGGCACCTGGCGAGTCCCTCCCGGTCGGTCCGGGTGCTGTTCACTCTGAGGGTGAGACGAGCCGGCTCGTTGTCCAGGCGGAGAAGCTCGCGCGTCTTTTCCTCGCCCAGGCGCGCGAGCCACCGCCGGACCAGCCACTCCGGGTGGGAGTGTTCCACGGCGAGCCGGACTGCCGGGTCGAGCGGTCGCCCTAGTTCCCCGGGGTCTGGCACACCCTCGGAGGCGGCTCGGCGCAAGACGGCGTTGACCAGCCCCGCCGTGCCCCGGTGCCCGAACTCCCTGGCCAAGCTGACGCTCTCGGCCACCGCCGCCCAGACGGGTACCCTCTCCAAGAAGGCCAGCTGGTACAGACCCATCCGGAGGATGTTACGGATCCACACGGGCAGGTCCTCGAGCGGTCGGTCGCACAGACGGCCCAGGGCCCAGTCCAGCCGGCCGCGCCAACGGGTGACCCCGTAGACCAGCTCAGTCGCGAGGGCGCGGTCGGCCCAAGACAGTCCCTCGCCGTCCAGGGCCTCGTCGAGGGCGAGGTTGACGTACGCCCCGCCCTCGTCCACGCGGCGTAGCACCTTGAGTGCCAAGCGCCTGGCCGGGCTCGCCCTCCCGGCCGCCCGTCCACCCGTCCCGACCCCCACGGCCTACACTCCTCCCCGGGGTACCGAGACCGTCCTGACCAGGCAGACCACCGGCACCCCGGCCTGGAAAGGGTTCACCAACAGCGCCCCCCACCCGGGCTCGGCCACCCGGCACTCGAACCCGACGATGTAGAGGTCGCCGACATCCGGAGTCGTCGTGAGGAACCGCTGGCACAGCCGGCCCAAGAAGGGTCCAGAGGCATTGGCCAGGACCATAGCCAGGACGACGTTGGCCAGGCTGAACCGGCCTAAGCCCAGGAGGACTCCCAGCAGAGCCACCGACGTGACGAAGTTGGCCGTCGCAATCGAGGTGCCGCACCGGTCGTGGAGGGCAAGGTGGCTCTCCCCGGCCTTCAGTCTGGCCAATCCCTCCGCGGCAGCCAGTCGCACCGCTTCGGGGTCGGCCAGGCCCCGGAGGATGAAGCCGTCCGGACGGGCAAGGCCCGCGAGGCGCTGTGGACCCAGTCGCCGTTCCAGCACGTTCAACGTGGCGTGCTCGAGCGCATGGTTCTGGCGCAGGCGCCGGTCGGCGGCGATGGAGAGGAACTGGCCGGGCGCGGTCAGGGCGCCCGCCAGCGACCACGCCGCCGAAAGGAGCGGCAGGATGACCAGGTTCCCCAGGACGAAGATCAGCGCCGCCAGGAGGACGAGACCCAGCAGCCCCACTAGTCGCGTCGGCCCCTCAGGGTAAGGAGGTAGATGAACTGGGCCAGAGCCGCCGCAGTCGCCGCGACGTAGGTCAGAGCGGCAGCGTTCAGCACCTGGCGCACCACGGCCTGCTCGTCACGGTCCACCATCCCCAGGCTCCCCAGGGATGCCACGGCCCGGGCACTGGCGTTGTACTCCACCGGCAGAGTGATGACCTGGAAGAGGACCGCCCCGAAGAACAGGACGATACCGAGGTCCATCAGCCAGAGCCCCATACGTGACCCTGACGCGAAGACGAGTCCCGCGATGAAGAGCGGTAGCGCTAACTGGCTCCCGAACTGCACGACCGGAAAGAGCCCGTTCCTGACGAGCAGGAAGGCGTAGCCGCGGGCGTGCTGGACGGCGTGACCCGCCTCGTGAGCGGCGATGCCGACCGCGGCCACGCTGGCCTGGTCGTGGACCTTCGGCGAGAGGTTCACCGTGCGCGACCGCGGGTCGTAGTGGTCGCCGAGCCCCCACCCGCCGATGCGCCTCACCTCCACGTCGCCGATGCCGTTCGCCTCCAGGATCCTCTCCGCGACCTCCCGCCCGGTCAGCCCTACCCCCGCCCGGATGCGGGACGCCCGGGCGATGGTCGAGGAGACCATGGCCTGGGCGTAGAAGGCGAACAGCACGGCCGGGAGGACGATGATGAAGTAGGCCGGATCCAGGAAGTACACCCCTGATCCCTCCGTTCCATCGACTAACCGAAACGGTCCCCTGGCTTCACCCGGTATCCGTTCACGAAGTCGGCACCGCTCATGCGGGCCCCGCCCGCCGGTTGCACGACCTCGAGGAGCAAGAGCCCGTCCCGCGCCATGACCAGCGGCCCCCTCGGGTCCACCGCCACGACCTCTCCGTAGCGGGCCCCGGCGGCACGGTCGGGCGTGACCCGCCCCGATCCGACGCTCTGGACCCACCAGACCTTGATCCTGCGTCCACCGAGACAGGTGTGAGCCCCAGGCGCCGGATGCAGCGCCCGCACCTGCCTCTCGATAGCATCGACCGGCCGGGACCAGTCGATGACCTCGTCCTCGGGCGTGAGGCGTGGCGCCGACGTCCCGCCGACCGGCTGCGGTCGCGGTCGAGCTTGACCGGAGGCCACCAGTTCGAGCGTCTCGACCATGAGGTCCGCCCCGACCACGGCCAGCCGGTCGTGCAGGCTCCCGGCCGTGTCGTGCGGCAGGATCGGCACGGCACGCTGCGCCAGGATGTCCCCGGTGTCGACGCCCTCGTCCATCCGGATGACCGTCACCCCGGTCTCCGTCCGACCGTCCAGGATGGCCCTCTGGATGGGGGCCGCTCCCCGATACTCGGGCAGGAGCGAAGCGTGCAGGTTGAGGCACCCGAGACGCGGAGCCTGCAGGGCGTCGGCCGGGAGGATGACCCCGAAGGCGACGACGATGGCTACGTCCACGCGCCACTCCCTGAAGAGTCCAGCCAGGCTCCGGCGGACCTCGGAACCCTCACCCTGCCAGACCGGGAGCCCGAAAGCCCCGGCGGTCTGCTTGACCGCAGGCGGTCGCAAGCTCCGGCCGCCGCGACCCGCCGGCCGGTCCGGCTGCGTCACCACACCGATGACCTCGTGACCGGCGGCGATGAGGGCCTCCAGCGTCGGGCAGGCGAAGTCGGGGGTCCCGAGGAAGGCCACCCGCAGCGGCCGGGCCGTGCCCGGGTCATCCCGGTCGTCCCGGTCACTGGCGGCGGGTTCAGGCTCCTCGGACGGTTCGGCTCGCTGGACGCTCAAGGCGCGGTCGAGGATGACCACTCCGTCAAGGTGGTCGATCTCGTGCTGCAGGGCCCGGGCGAAGAAACCCTCGCCCTCGACCCAGAGCTTCCTCCCGTCCAGGCCGACGCCCTCCACCGACACTCGCTCCGCGCGCTCGACCTCCGCGAGGAGCCCTGGGAAGCTCAGGCACCCTTCCCAGTCCGTCACGGCGCCGGAGGACGCCGCGATACGGGGGTTGGCGATGACCCAAAGCCCCTGCCCCACATCGACCACGATGAGACGCGAGAGGATCCCGACCTGGGGCGCGGCCAAGCCCACCCCCCGATGGCTCCTCATCGTCCGGACCATCCTGGCGGCGAGCCGCCGCGTGGCCGGGCCGACCCGACGGATGAGGTCGGCCCGCCGCCTCAGGACGGGGTCGTTGAACGTCCGGATCCGCACCGCCCGATACGACCCCCCTTCCGGCATCTTCCGAATTACAACACGCTGACCGGGTCCACGTCAACGACCGCTACGGCCGCCCCCTGACCGTCCTTCCGGCGCCCCCCGCGTGCCGGGCGCCCGGTGGCCTCGTGGACTGCCAGGCGGGCCCCTTCGAGAGCCTGGTCGAGGTCCGCGCTGAAGACCAGGACGTGCCACCGGTGACGGCCGCGGAGGCGCGCGATCGGGGCGGGGGCCGGTCCCGCGAGACGGGGCCGACCCTCTCCGCCCGCCCACGCCGTCTCCGGGGTCGCCCGCAGGAAATCCTGCGCCTCCAAAGCGTCGGCGACCCGGAGGGCAGCGGCGCGGACCTTGTCCTCCTCCGGCCCGGAGAGTTCCACCCGGACGAGGTGGGTCCACGGAGGATAGCCGAGTGCCCTCCTAGCCTCGAGCTCAGCCCGGGCGAAGGCGGCGTAGTCGTGTCCGACCGCGTAGCGGACGGCCGGATGGTCTGGGGCGTAGGTTTGGACGATGACCCGCCCTCCCCCTTGCCCGCGGCCGGCGCGTCCGGCGGCTTGAGTCAGGAGCCGGAAGGTCCTCTCGCCCGACCGGAAGTCAGGCAGGTGGAGGGCGGAGTCGGCTGCCACCGCGGCCACCAGCCCTACTCCGGGGAGGTCGAGGCCCTTGGCCACCATCTGTGTCCCCACGAGGACGTCGGCCTGCCCAGTCTCGACCATGGTCAGGACGCGGGCCGCTTCTCCGGGCCGCCGCACGACGTCCGCGTCGAGGCGGACGACCCGGGCCTCGGGGTACAGGTTCCGGACCTCCTCCTCGACCCGTTGGGTGCCCGCGCCGAAGTAGCGGACCCGGTGCCCCCGACAGACCGGGCAGGAGTCGGGTACGGGAGCACGGTGACCGCACCAGTGGCAGATGAGGCTAGGGTGCGGGTGGTGGTAGGTCAGGGAGACATCGCACGCCGGACACCGGGCAACCCAGCCACAGTCGCGGCACAGGACGAATGTGGAGTGGCCGCGCCGGTTCAGGAACAGGATGACCTGCCGTCCGTCGGCGAGCGTCTCGGCCAGTGCCTCGCGCAACCGCCGGCTGAACACGCCCCGGTTGCCGGCCGCGAGCTCCACCCGCATGTCCACGACCTCCACCGGCGGGAGGGGACGCCCCCCCACCCTCTCGGGCAGCGTCAACAGGGTCCACCGCCCCTCCAAGGCGCGACGGTAGGTCTCCAGCGACGGAGTGGCACTCGAGAGGACCAGGACCGCCCCTTCTCGCTCCGCACGGTGGGCGGCTACTTCCCGGGCATGGTAGCGCGGAGCTCTCTCCTCCTGCTTGTACGCGTCTTCGTGCTCCTCGTCCATGACGATGAGTCCCAGTCGGGCGAGGGGTGCGAAGACCGCGGAGCGGGCCCCGACCACCACGTCGGCCTCGCCCGCGACGACCTGACCCCAGTAGCTCCGGCGCTCCTCGCCGGCGAGGTAGCTATGGGCGATTGCCACTCGGACCGAGCCGACGTGAGCCCGGACGCGGGCGACCGTCTGGTGGACCAGGGCGACCTCGGGCACCAGGAGCAGCACCTGGCGTCCCCGCGCCAGCGCCTCCGCCGTGGCCCGGAGGAAGACTTCGGTCTTACCGCTGCCGGTTACGCCGTGCAGAACGAAGACCGCACCCCGGCCGGGCGACCCGTCGGCGGCTTCCTTGACCGCGCGCAAGAGGGGGTCCAGAGCGGCTCTTTGCCCAGCGGTGAGTCTGACCGGCGAGACGCCCCCCTGCGGGTCGGCGCCCGGGGACGGCCCACCACGGCCCACTCGTTCCTCGGCTTCCTGGAGTCCGGGTCGTCGCCGAGACAGACGGCGGGGCGCGGGGATGGCGGCCTGCAGGACCTCGCCAGGCTGACAGAGATAGCGCCGGGCCGTCCATCTCGCGAGCTCGAGGCTCGCGGGTGGGTAGACGGGCCGGTCGTCGAGCACCGCCGCCACGTCCTTGAGGCGGTCGAGGGGCACGTCCGTCCCCAGGCGGAGGCCCACGCAGTATCCTTCGACCAGGCGGCCGTGCAAGGGGACGGCCAGGCGTGAGCCGACGGCCACCTTGCCGGAGAGCTCGGGCGAGACACGGTAGTCGTAGATTCCGTCGCCCCCACTGACGGGGGCGGCCACGGCCACCTGGGCGACGAGGGGCTGGCCCGTGCAGTCGCCGCCGCTAGACCGGGGCTGCGTCGGAATCGGCTCCACGGTGCACGCTGCCCTCGCGGAGCAGGAGGACGACGCGGTCGAGCACGGCCCTGGCGAGGGCGCTCTTCGACTGCAGTGGCAGCTCCTCCGGCGCTCCTTCTCGCGGCAGGATGGTCGCCCGGTTCGTCTCGGCCGCGAAACCGGAGTCTGGCGCGACCGGGTTGGCGACGATGAAGTCGAGGTTCTTGGCGATGAGCTTCTCCCGCGCCTTCTCCAGGAGAGAGCACGTCTCCACCGCGAAGCCCACCAGGACCGGCCGGCGCACCGCTCCGCGTCGGGCCCCGAGCTCCGCGAGGATATCCGGAGTGAGCCTGAGGTCGAGCTTTAGACCTTCTGCCCTCTTCCTGATCTTCTCCGGCGCGACGGCCGCCGGGGCCCAGTCGGCCGGAGCCGCCGCCATGATGACCGCGTCGGCCGTCTCGGCGGCTCCGAGCACGGCCGAGCGCATCTCCGCCGTGCTCGTGACGCGGACCGTCTCGACCTCCGGCGGCGGGGGAAGGTCGGTCGGCCCGGAGACCAGGATGACCTCAGCCCCGCGGCGACGGGCCTCCGCCGCGAGGGCGAAGCCCATCCGGCCCGTGGACGGGTTGGAGATGAACCGGACGGGGTCGAGGAACTCCCGTGTCGGACCTGCGGACACGACCACCCTCCGCCCGACGAGGTCGCCCGGGCCGAGCAAGCGTAGGCAGGCTGCCAGCACGCGCTCCGTCTCGGGGTAACGGCCGGGACCGCTCGTCCCGCAGGCTAGAGGACCGATGTCCGGGTCCAGGACTTCGTGGCCGAACCCCCTGAGGGTGGCGATGTTCCGCTGCACCGCGGGGTGGGTGTACATCCGAGAGTTCATAGCGGGCACAAAGAGCACCGGGCAGGCGACGGCCAGCAGGACCGTGGAGAGGAAGTCGTCGGCGATGCCGGACGCGGCCTTGCCGAGGATGTTGGCCGTGGCCGGAGCCACCACGCACAGGTCCGCCCGCTCGGCCAAAGCGATGTGCTCCACGTTCCAGAGCTGCGGCGGGGCGAAGAGGTCCGTGTGCACCGGGTTCCCCGACACGGTCTGGAAAGTCAGAGGCGAGACCAACCGCGTGGCGGCCTGGGTCATGACCACATGGACGGAGGCCCCGAGCTCACGCAACCTACTGATGAGCAGCGGGACCTTGTAGAGGGCGATGCCGCCGCAAGCCCCCACCAGGACGGTCCGGCCGGAGAGCACTAGCGGCTCGGTGCCTTCGGCGGCTCGCACTTGACCTTACCCTCGTAGATCTCTTGGAGAGCGATCGACACCGGCTTGTGGGACCGGGTCTCCACAAGCTTCGGATGGCCTTCCATCAGCTGTCGGCCCCGCCTGGCGGCGGCGACCACCAAGGTGTACTTGCTGTCCACCTTCTTGAGAAGCTCCTCGAGGGGAGGAGTCATCATACTAGAGCGCGCCCTCTCCCTTTGTGTGGGCCTCCCGGCTGGAGTCCAGGGCCCCGAGGAGACCCTTGACCACGACCGCCTGACGGGAGGCCCGGCACCGCTCGGCCGTCAGGATGGCCTCGAGCTGCCGGACCGCCTCTTCGCGGTCGTCGTTGACCACCACGTAGTCGAACTCCTCCGCCGACCGGATGAAATCCGCAGCCGCCTGCAGGCGCAGGCGACGCTCGTCCTCGGTCTCCGTCCCCCGGCCCACCATGCGGAGCTGGAGAGCATCCAAGGAGGGGGGGAGAATGAAGACGGTGACGGCGTCGGGCAGCTTCTGTTTTACTTGACGGGCTCCCTGGATGTCAAGGTCGAGGAGGACGTCCAGTCCCTGCTCCAATGGCCCGACCACCTCCCCCACCGGCGTCCCGTAGAGGCGGCCGTAGACCCGGGCCCACTCGAGGAAGTGACCTTGGGCCACGGCCTCCAGGAACCGCTCCTCCGGCCAGAAGAGATAGTGGACGCCGTCGACCTCGCCCTCCCGTCGAGGCCGGGTGGTCACGGACACCCCGAAGTGCAAGCCGCTGCTCCGAGCGAGGAGGGCCTGGCAGAGGGTGCCCTTTCCGGCGCCGGAAGGCCCGGATACGACGATCAGAAGACCCTTCCTGGCCAACTGGCTACCCCTCTCCAGGCCCTAGACCTCGTCGTCCTTCTCAAGCGGGACCGGAATGCCTGTCTCTGTAGCCTCCAAGATGCTTCGCCGAGCGGGTGCTCGACCCGAGCTGACAAGAGCCGCGACGCGTCCGGCGGAAGTCACGCTGCAAGAACCGATGCTGAACAAGAGATGGATGACCATCAGTGCTAATCGTCCTTCCTACTTCTTGCCGCCGAACCTCTCCAGGAGCGCCTCGCGTTGACGCTTGCCTAGGCCCTGCACCCGTCGGGAGTCGTCGATCCCGATCTCCTCCATTATCTTCCGGGCCGTCGTCTTGCCCACCCTCGGCAGACTGGCCAGGAGGTACGCCACACGCATCTTGGCGAGGACCTCGTCGTCGGACCGGTCCAACGCCTCTTTCAGGGTCAGGTCGCCCTTCTTCAGCTTCTCCCGGATGCGCTTGCGCTGCGACCTCATCTCCTGAGCCTTCCCGAGGGCCTCACGGCGCTGCCCCATGGTCAGAGCTGGCTGGGTCATCGAGTCACCTCCCTCCTCCGACCGGGCCGGTCGGCCCGGTCCGACTCTCTTCCGTCCCCCCGACACCACCCCGGCGGCCGCTATGTCTCCGGGCTCTGCCCGTCCGCCGGGTTCTCCCGACAGCGTCCGGCGACCTACTCCACATTCTGGACTTGCTCCCGGACGTTCTCGAGCTCGGCCTTGACCTCGACTACCAGACGCCCCACCTCGGGGTCCTGGGTCTTGGAACCGATGGTGTTGATTTCACGCACCATCTCTTGCAGGATGAACTCGGCCTTCCGTCCGACGGGCCCGTCGGACCCCACGAGCACCCGGAACTGCTCAAGGTGGCTCTCGAGGCGGACCAGCTCCTCGGCGATGCTGGAACGCTCGGCGATCAACACAATCTCCGTAGTCAGCCGCTCCTCCGCGACCACCTGGTCCCGCAGGAGCTCGGCGACACGACGGGTCAGGCGTTGCCGATACTCTTCGGTCAGGAGCGGGGCCTTTGCCCCGATTTCGCCTGTAAGATACGCAATACGAGCTATCCTATGTGTTAGGTCCCTGGCGATAGCCTCGCCTTCAGCCCTCCGCATGGTCTCCACCCCGGCGGCCGCTTCCCGTAGCGCCGGGGCGACCGTTCCCCAGACAGCCTCAAAGTCGAGAGGGGTCTCCCGGGACCTCACCACCCCCGGCAGGCCCACCAGGAGCCCGACCGGGATCTCCGAAGGTAGCCCCAGCTCCCTCGCGAGAGTCGCCAGGCGCTCATGGTAGCGCTTGGCAAGGTCTCCATCCACTTCTACTGTTCTGTCCCTGCCAGACGATTCCTCCAGAGTGATGAAGACGTCCAGCCGGCCACGCCTGAAGAGGACCTGGAGTTCACGCCGGACCCGGTCCTCCACGCCGCCGAGTTCGGCGGGGAGCCGGATGGAGACGTCCAGGAAACGGTGATTGTAGGAGCGTATCTCCACGACCGCCTGTCCGGCGGGACCCGCGGCCACGCCCCGGCCGTAGCCGGTCATACTCCGCAGCCCGGACCACCTCCGTTACCGGTCCCGCCTTGCTGCCGGGCCGGCCTCACCACGACACACAGCTCTCCAGCCGGACGAGTGCTTCCTCAAGCCTCTCGTCGGGAATGGTCAAGGACACCCGGAAGTAGCCCTCGCCGTGCGCCCCGTAGGCCGACCCGGGGGTCACGATGACCCCCGCACGCTCGAGAACGTGCTCGGCGAAGCCCGCCGAGGTGAACCCTTGCGGCACCGGCGCCCAGAGGTAGAAGCTACCCCGCGGCGGCTCGACCGGGCACCCGAGACGACGGAGGGTCCGGACGGCGACATCCCGACGACGCTGGTAGATGTGCCGCATCTTCAGGATGAACTCGCGCGAGGCGGGGTTGGTCAGAGCCTCCACGCCAGCCCGCTGGACAGCGGTGAACTGCCCGGAGTCGGTGTTCGTCTTGATGATACCCAAGGCGGCCACGGCCTCACGGCTACCGACGACGTAACCGAGACGCCAGCCGGTCATGTTGAAGGGCTTGGACAAAGAGCCGAACTCGACGGCGACTTCTTTCGCCCCCTCCACCTGGAGGACGCTGGGCGCCTCGTAGCCGTCGAAGGTGATCTCGGCGTAGGCCGAGTCGTGGACCAGAAGGAGGTCGTGCTCCCGCGCGAAGGCCACCGCCCGGCAGAAGAACTCCAGGTCGGCCGTCCCGGCGGTCGGGTTGTTGGGGTAGCACAGGAAGAGGAGCTTGGCCCGCCGCAGGCCCTCCGGGGCCAGAGTCTCCAGGTCCGGCAGGAACCCTCGCTCGGGCATCAGCGGGACCGGGATCACTTCCCCCCCGGCCAGCAGGGTGTGGATGCCGTACACGGGATAGCCCGGGTCGGAGACCAGGACGGCGTCACCGGGGTCGACGAAGGCCCAGACGAGGTGGGCGAGGCCCTCCTTCGAACCGATCAGGGCCAGGACCTCGCCCTCCGGGTCCAGCTCGACCCCGAACCGGGAGCGGTAGTAGCCGGCGACGGCCTGCCGGAAGGCTGCCGTACCCTGGTACGGAGGGTAGCGGTGCGTGGCCGGGTCGCGGGCCTCCCGGACCAGCCTGTCGACCACGAAGTCCGGCGTCTGGACGTCAGGGTCGCCGATACCCAGACTGATGATGTCGACTCCCCGCGCCTCCGCTTGCCGGCGCTTCCGGTCTATCTCGTCGAAAAGATACGGTGGGACTCTCTCGATTCTCCTGGCCTTCCTCAAGACCGTCCCTCCTACTGTGACGGATGGTTCCTATGTTTTCTCGGCAGAGGCCTCAGATAGACGGCCTCGAAGACCTCGACGGCCTCTCCGGAGACGACCACCGGGCCGCCCGGTGCCCACTCCGCCTCCAGCTCTCCTCCGTCGACCACCACCGTCGCCCGCCTTTCCGAGCGCCCGGCGAGGACCATGGCGACGAGAGAGGCACCCGCGCCGGTCCCGCAGGCCAGGGTCACGCCGGACCCGCGCTCCCACACGCGGAGGCGGAGACGGTCGGGCCGGAGGACCTGGACGAACTCGACGTTGGTCCTCTGGGGGAAGAGCGGGTGACGCTCCAGGACCGGGCCGACCTGCTCGAGCGGCACGGCCTCCGCGTCTTGGACCGGCACGACCAGGTGCGGGTTGCCGAGGGAGACGAAGGTCCCCTCCAGCTCCGCTCCCGCCCACCCGGGTGGGGTGACCCCCAAGCCCGGAGGCTCACCCGCCTCGGGCGTCGGGAGACCCACCCGGACGGGCCGGACCTCCCGAGGAGGACCCATCTCCACGGCGACTACGGCCGGCGTCGTGCCCTGGGACGGCCGGCGGACCTCCGGGACGATGACACCGGCCCGGGTCTCGACCTCGAACCGAGACGCGCTCACGTAGCCGCGCCGGTAGACGTACGCCGCCAGGCACCGCATGCCGTTACCGCACATCTCACCCTCCGAGCCGTCGCTGTTCCACATCCTCATCCCCAACCGCCCGGAAGACGTGCGGTAGATGAGGATGAGCCCGTCCGCCCCGACCCCGAAGTGCCGGTCGGAAATCTCGGCCGCGAGGCGCGGGAGGTCCACATCCTCCGGCAACGCGGCACCCCCGACGAGGTCTAGGTACACGTAGTCGTTACCGCCGCTATGCATCTTGACCAACGGCAGAGTCTGATAGGACAACCCAAGACCCCCCACCGGCGGGGTGGCGCCACGACCCGGGGCAGACCCTGCGCCTCCCTCTCCGGTCCCAGCTCCGGCGACGCGACCTTGTCCTGCTTCCAATTCCCTATTCTACCTCCTGCGCGCGGCGACGACGAGCCTGGAGCGACCCCACTCGTCCGTGTCCGGCGCGAGACTCATCCTCGCGGCTCCAGCACGAGGAAACCGGCTTCGAGCAATAGCTCCCGGGCCCTGGCGAGGTCGCGTGGGAACGTGCCGATATCGGGACGGGACCCGGCCGCCTCCGGGTGGAAGGCCGTGGTCAGAGCGACCGAACCCGGGCCCAGCACCTTCCGGAGGGCGTCCCGGTCGACGGCAAGGTTCAGGGCAAGCCTGACCCCGGCGTGGTCGAAGGGCGCCCGGCGGTTGTTGAGCTCCAGGTGGACGAAGGCCCAGCCTGGCTCTTGTTCGACGACCACCCCGGGCAACCCCCGTGCGACCGCCGCCTGGGCCGGGTCCAAGGCCGGCACAAGGTCAGCCTGGCCCGACTTCAGCATGGCCAGCCTTCGCTCGGGCTCACGGACCGACAGGAAGACGATCTCCTCGACCCTCCCTTCGACCGAGCCCGACCGATGTCCATCCCACCGGCAAAGGACGAGTTGCTTCGCCCCCCGCTCGGGGTCGAGGCGGTAAGGCCCCGTACCCACCGGGCGTCGGGAGAACTCCTCGGGCCCGACCGCCTGGTAGTACGCAGCGGGCACGACCGGCACACGACCGAAGAGCTCCAGGAAGTCGGGGAACGGGACGGAGAAACGGAAGACCACCGTCCGGGGCCCGGATGCCTGCACCGACACGTCGAGCCCGGACGGCAGGCGCCCCTCCAAGGCCATCCGGTACGAGAAGACCACGTCTGACGGACGCAGCGGGTGGCCGGTGTGGAAGGTGACGTCGTCCCGGAGCGTGACCGTCAGGCGTTTGCCACTGGGCGAGAGTTCCCAGCCGTCCGCGAGGACGGGGACCAGAGTCCCGTCCCGCGACAGCTCCACCAGGGGCTCGAACAGGCAGCGCAGGACCGTTGCCACCTGAGGGTCGGGCGGACCGAAGGGGTCGAGGGACGGCCGTTCGCCGACCCCCAAGGCGACGGTCACCCGTGCGGCCGGAGGCCCGGACCCGACTTGCTCCTCGTCCAGACGGAGGTCGCTCAGCCCCACCGCACCCCCCGGGCCCGGGACCCACCCCGCCAGCCGCGACGAAGCGGCGTCGAAGAGCGGGTAGGCGAACCCGAAGACCCACGGGACATCCTCGTGGAGGATCTCCTGGACCGAACCGGCGAGCCGGGCCCGGTCCTCGGCCTCCGGTCTCGTGCGCAGCCCGGCCAGAAGGCGGCCCACCTCACCTACGGGGTATCCCGAGAAGTTCTCGGCGCCACGGGGGTCCAGCCGGGCCGCGAGCAGCAACGGGTCGACCACGGCTCCCGCCCAGCCCAGGACCACGGCGTCGGCCTCACCCCGCCGGGCGCGTGCCACGACCTCGCCCCAGGTCTTGACTCCTACACTCGCCCGGATGCCTATCTCGGAGAGCTGCTCGGCCAGAAGCCGCGCCAACCTCTCGTGGGCCGTGACGGTCTCGATCGTGAAGGCCAGCCACCGGGCGGAGGGGGGCTCCGCCGGTTCGCCGGCCGGCCCGAAGGTCACCTCGGCCGCGCACCCCCCCGCCCACGCCACCACCAGGGTCAGTCCGACCCCGAGCACCAGACCCCGGGACCAGGTCATGATGGCCCACCCCCAGACAGAGGAGGCTACGCTCAAGCCCCCTGCCTCCTATGCTCCTGGAGGTGCCCTTATGTGGCCGGGGAAGCCTCAGAGGCGCACCAGGAAGTAGGCGCACCAGACCCCATAGGCCAACGCAGCGATGAAGATGAGGGAGAAAGCCCAGCTCACTAGGCTGAACACGCGCACGTAGCGTGCCTTCTCCTCCCAGGAGAGGGACCGCCAGTAGCGGCCCTGGTCACGGGTGGTGAGGTCGCTCACAAGGCGGGCGAAGCGCACGCGGAAGTACGCGAGGACTACGAGCACGGCCCCCGCCGCAGGGAGAACGAAGCGGGCCAGCCAGAGGACTCGTTCGCCGAGCACAAGGACCACCCCAGGACCCAGTCTTCAGCCGGCGCTCCCTCCAATCCTCCGGACGCCCTCAGAATCCGCCGCAGCGGCCGCACTGGGCGCAGGTGGAACGCGGGTTGAGGTAGAGCCGCCGGCCTGCCATGAGCTGGACGGCCGTCGCCCGCCGGCAGAGCGTCGCCGGAAGCCAGGCAGCCGCGAAGAAAGAGGCGAGAGCCAAGATGACCGCCCACAGCAGGCTGGACGGACTCAGAGCCAGGGTGACGGCGGAAGCCTTGTCGAGCCAGGCCACCGCCGCGAGCCCCGCGGAAAGACCGAGCGCCGTACCCCCGAGCGCGGTGAGCGCTCCTTCGAGCAGCAGGAGGAGGAACACCTCGTCGTCCTCAGCGCCTAGGGCCTTAAGTACCCCGAGCTGCACTTTGCGTTGGAGGAGGGTCAACAGCATGACATTGAAGACGCCGAGGCCGGCGAGGACGAAGACCAGTGCGCAAGTCACCCGTCCCGGTGAGAGGAAGCCGCCCGCGGTGCGGTAGGCCTGACCGGCCGGAAGGCCCGCCCACCACAAGCTGGCCGCTGGGAACAGCTCCCGCAGCCGCCCGAGCAGACGGTCCAGGTCCCCGGGGTCCCTCTCCCAGACGGCAAGAGCGTCGACCCGTGGGTCGCGGTCCCCTAGCCGGGCCCTCGCCTCGAGGCTGGTCGGCAGGGCGACCACCAGAGCCTCCTCGTAAAGAGCGCTCCGTCCGGTCCTATCGTCGAGGGTCCCGCTCACCCTCAGAATGACCCGCTCGTCCGACCCCGCCCCCGCCAGGACCACCACGTCGCCGACGCCGAGCCCGGCGGCTTGGGCGAGGTCACCGGCCACTAACACCTCACCGCCCGCCGGGAGAGAACCCGACTCCAACCCCAGGTCGGACCAGAGGCGCCCTCCGGGCTCAAGACCCACGACCCAACGCTGTCCGAGGCTCGTGGTGGCGCGCCAGCGGTCGAAAGGCTCGTACGGGCCGGCCGGGGCCACCCACTTCAACGATTCGACCGGCTGGCTGCCGGGACCGGCCAGGCCGAACACCAGCACGTGGGCCGGTAGCTCCATCTCACCCGTCCTTCTCGCCAAGCCTGAGGCTTGCCCGTTGAGTGACGCCACCAGGCAGAGGTAAACGGTGATGCCCGCCCCCAGGCTGAGCCCCACGAGAAGGTAACGGAGCAATCGCCGTCGGGTGCTCCTAGCCGCGAGGGGTGCGTAGAGGGGCAGCCAGGCGGCGATGCGGCGTAGATTCCGGGGCCGGAGGAAGCGACCGAGCCGGACGACCGCCCGGCCGAGGGCGTCGAAGAGCCCCAGCATCACCGACCGCCCCCCGCCGTGGTCGCGACTATCTCTCCGTCCTGCATCCGGACCACCTTGTCGGCGTACGCGGAGAAGCCCGGGTCATGCGAGACGACCACGAAGGCCTGTCCCCTCTCACGGTTGAACCGGCGGAAGAGGTTCATGACCTCCTCGCCGTTGCGCGAATCGAGGTTCCCGGTCGGCTCATCCGCCAGGACGATGGCGGGGTTGTTGGCCAGGGCGCGGGCGACGGCCACCCGCTGCTGCTCACCGCCAGAGAGCTCGAAGGGAGTGTGACGAGCCCGGTGGGCCATGCCCACGGCTTCGAGGAGTTCGGCCGTCCGGCGGGCGATCTCCGCCCGCGGTGTCCCGACCAGGCGCATCGGCAAGGCGACGTTCTCCTCGGCGGTGAGGTCGGCGAGGAGGTTGAAGAACTGGAAGACGAACCCCAGCTCCCTCCGTCTGAGGCGGGCCAGGCCCGACTCGTCGAGCTTGCTGTAGGCCACCTCTCGGAGCAGGATGTCCCCCCGCGTGGGGCGGTCCAGGCCTCCCAGGAGGTTGAGCAGGGTCGTCTTCCCGCAGCCCGACGGGCCGGTCACGAGGACGAACTCCCCGGGGGCGACGTCGAGGTCGACCCGGCGGAGGGCCCAGACCCCGTCCCCCACCGGGAACCGGCGGCCAAGGCCGGTCGCTCTGAGAATGGGCTTGGAGGTCGCCATCCGTCTCCGCTCCTTCCGTCAGGCCCCCGGCACCCGGGCCGGCGCTCCTGGATCACGAGTCGCCCAGCAGCGTCGCCGATGGCGTCCTCGCGGCCTCCCAGGCCGGGAGGAAGCCGAAGACAGCCGCCGTCGAGAGCGTCAATCCCACGATGAGGCCGGCCGCCTTCAGAGTCAGGCGGGCCCCCTCGACTGCGCTCGCTGGAGACGAGAACATGCTGAGCAGAGTCAGGAGACGCACGGACAAGAACCCGGTCAGGGAACCGACCAGGGCGTAGCCCAGCGCCTCGGTGAGGAACAGCACGAGGATGTCCCGACCGGTGGCTCCGATGGCCTTCAGCACGCCTATCTCACGGCGCCTCTGGCTGACGAGGATGTACATGTTAGCCGCGACGAGTAGGCCGGCCACGACGAATGACAGCACGGAAAGCCCGCTCCTGACGTCGAGGGGCAGGGTCGAACGGGACAGGCAGTGACGGGTCACCTCGACGGCGAAGGGGTCCGAGCTCACCAGCCTAGCGCGGTAGTGGATGCCCGACAGGGCGACTTCTTGGGGTACGGTCAGGACGGTGCACCCAGGAAGGGCCGCGGCGAGGTCAGCCGCCACCTTCTTCGCCTCGGCCATCGTCCGCACGGTCACGCCGAGCTGGCTCACATAGCGGAGGGGCTCCCCGGCCACCGACAGGTGGATGGTGTCGAAGGTCCCGCTCGGGACCCACACTTCGGGCTTGTCGATGTACACGGGCCACCGTAAGTCCGGTCCCAGGTACTCCGCGAACTCCTGGGCCCCCTCCAGGCGCACGTCACCCAGGCTGAGTTCCAGGGACCCGTAGACAAGGAAGTAGAACGCCTTCGTCTGGGTGTGGTCCAGGATGGGAGTCCCGTCAGACGTGTACCCCCGTACCACGGGGACTCTGAGCTCCAGGCGGCCACCGGGTGGTGGTGAGCCGGGCGGCAGACCGTGGCGGTTGACCACCGCGAGCCACTGGCCGTCGTGCTGCTCCTCGAAGTAGGCCCCCGCCACCACCCCGTCCATTCCCCACCGCAGCCGGTCCTCGCCGGCGGCGCGCCCGCGGAGAGTCACCGGGAAGAGCCGCTCGGTGCCGTCCGGGTCCGTCAGCACCATGTAGGCCGGAAGGAGGCGGGCCGGTCGGACACCGTCCACTCCGGGCGTCTCGGCAAGCGCGGCCGGGAGGGCCTCGAGGTCGAAGAAGCCGGGCGACGTCCCGGTCGGGCGAAGGTACCCCTCTGTCAGGCTCGGATGGAAGAACAGGGCGTCGGTCTGACGGTCGGGGTCGAGGCGGCGTAGCTCCCACGTGTCGGCCTCGACGCGGGAGGCTCCGAACACGTAGAGGTCCGGGTAGACCAGGATATCGGCGCCCAGCATCTGACGCCAGGCCAGGTCGACGCCCTCCGCGTATCCGCTCGAGAAGGCCGTGGTCAGGGTCATCATGGCCGAAGCCACGGCCATACTCAAGATGATGAGGCCGGTCCGGTTCCAGTTACGGGCAACGTTCCGAAGAGCCATCCTGAGGAAGACCATCGTGTCACCCCTGAAGCTCGGCGGCTCCTCCTGGGCGGCGGCGGCGCCGGCCCTGTCCTAACTTCAAGCAACGCTCCGTCGGCGAGAAAAGTTCCGTATCTCCCCGCCACGCCCTCCACGAGGCCACCGAGGAGGGGCCCGTGCTGTATACTATGGCGGGTGAGCAAGCGGACATGGGCTACGACGCCTTCCTGGCCGCGGCCGTCGCCGGAGAGATAGAGGGACTCCGGACAAGACCGCTCCTCGAGGTCCGGCCGACCGGAGGAGCCGACCTGCTCCTCGTCCTCGGCCCGCGCAGCCGCCCGGCGTGGGTCCACCTCGCCGGAGAACCACTCGGCGCGGTCGCGGTCGGCTCCGGCACCTGGCCGGGCATTAGCCTGGCCTGGGGCGCCGACCCTCCGCCGCCTGCCTTCACCGCCTTCGCCAGACTCCTCGAGGCCCGGCTCGCGGGCCGGCGCCTGGTGGGCGGGACGGCCGTGCCTTGGGAGAGGACCCTTGAGCTCGCCTTCGGCCCGCATGAAGGTCTCCGCGGCGACGGCGAGCCGGCCTACCTCGTCCATGAAGCCGCACCACGGCCCGTCCGTCTTGCCCTTCTCCGGTCCGACCGGACGGTCGCCGCCCTCTGGCCTCCGGCCGTCGGGGAGGAAGACCGCCTCCACACCGGCGTGCGCTACACACCCCCTCCGTCAGGGTGCCGGCACTCCCCGGCCGAACTGGCCGCCGACCCCGTCCTCCTGGCGGAAGCCATGGAGGAAGCCAGGAGAAGCACTCCGGGCGAGACGGGACCCTCCCCGGCCGAGCTCCTCCTCCGCGTGGCCCCCTCGTTGGGCCCGCGCCTGGCCCGTGAGCTCGGACGCGAGCCTTCCCTGCAGGGAGCCCTCGCCGCTGCTGTGGACGCCTACCGGGCAGGGCGCTTCAGCCCGGTCGTGGTCGTCATCCGCTCTGGACCGGCGCGGTGCGACCCCCGTGTCGCCGACGTCTGCGCCCTGCCGGTGAGCCCCTCCGACGGCGAGACCGTCCTCCCCTGCCCTACCGCCGGCGAGGCCGTCGCCCTCTGGCACCAGGCCACCCGGGTCAGGCTCGCCCACGAGGCCCTCGCGGCCAGGGTCAGTCGCGCGTTGCGCTCCGCCCTCAAGCGGGCCAGGACCAAGCGCGCGAGGCAGGAAGCCGACCTGGCCTCGGCCGGTGACGCGGAGGAGCTGAGACGCCTCGGCGAGCTGCTCTTGGCCAACCTGCACGCCGTGCCGGCCGGTCGGGACGGAGTGACCCTGCACGACTGGGACAGGCGGCCGGTCCGCGTGCCCCTCGACCCCCGGCTCAGCCCGGCGGCCAACGCTCAACGGTACTTCGCCCGCTACCGTAAGGCCCGCCGCTCGGCCGAGGCCGACGAACCCCGCCGGCGGACCGAAGAGGAGCTCCGCTGGCTTGAGGGACTGTGGTCCAACCTGGAGACCATCCTCAAGACCGAGCCCGCGAACGCAGGTCCGGGCCCGGGCGCCGCCGGGGCTTTGAGCCTCGCCGCCCTCTGGGACGCAACGAGAACGCTCGCGGCCAGCCTCGAGGGGCTGGCCGACCTGGAGGCAGACCTCACGGAGGCAGGGTTGCTCCGGTCAGACCGTTGTCCCCGAGCGACCGGTATCGTCCGGGACCGCCGCCCCCCGGGGGCTCCGCGCCGTTTCGTCACCGATGACGGGCTCGAGGTCCTGGCTGGTCGCTCGGCCCGCGACAACCTCGCCTTGAGTCTCGTGAAGGCCGCTCCACACGACCTGTGGTTCCACGCCCGCGGCTACCCCGGAGCCCACGTCATCCTGCGCACTCCCGGTGCTCCCGGCGCCCTCCCGCCGGCGACGTCCCTCCTCCAGGCCGCCGCCCTGGCCGCCCATCTCTCGCCGGCCCGGACCGCCGACAAGGTGCCCGTGGACTGGACGGAGGCCCGTCACCTGCGGCACCCGAAGGGTGCCCCGCCCGGTGTCATCCTCTACGACCCCCACCGCACGTTGGTCGTCGACATGCGCCGGGCGTCTCTGCCACGTGAGGTGCCGGCCACCGAGCCACGGACGACCGGCGATGGGGAGGGATAGACCGGTGGGCTACGGGGCGGGCCTGCTCGCGAGCTTCCTCGTCTCGGCCGGCCGGGCCGGGCCGGGGCTGTGGTACGCCCTCATCTTCCTGGCCTTCATGGCCGAGGGCACGGGCATCCCCTTCGTCCACCTCCCGGCGGGCGTGCTCTTCCTCGCCGTGGGCTACCTTGTCGCCGTAGGGCGGGTCTCACTCGTCTGGGCTGTGGCCGCGGCCACCCTCGGCAGCACGGTCGGTGCCTACATCACCTACCGGGTAGGAGCCCGGCTCAGGCGCGGCAGTGCCGGGGAGGAGAGGGGCCGGGAGCCGCCCGAGCTCCGAGAGACGGCCATCGTGGCCCGCCTGCTCGGCCGGAGAAAGCAGCTCTCGCGCCTCGAGAGCTTCGTGGGCCGTCATGGGGCTTGGGTGGCTCTGGCAGCCCGCTGGCTGGGGCTGGTGCGGCCCGCCGCCCTCCTCGCCATGGGAGCCACCGGCCTCCACCCGGTCGAGGTCCTGCCCGGACTAATGGTCGGGTCACTCGCGTACTGCGGATTCTACCAGCTCTTGGCCGCCAAGGTCGGAGGGCTTGCCCTGGCGCACCTCTCGGGGACGGATTCTGTCTGGATGGCCGTCTCGTTCGCGGGATTGGCGCTGGTCTGGGCCGGTGGTATCCTGCTGTACAGGAAGGTCTAGCCGTAGCCCGGCCGGGACCGCGGGGGAAGAAGGACCGACCGTCCGTGCCACGGACGCCGCTCATCGACTACCATATCCACAGCACTTTCTCGGAGGACGGGCTCTCACCCCCGGAGGAGTGCGCCCGCCAGGCTGTCTTGCGGGGACTCACGGGGATTATCTTCACCGAGCACCTGGAGTTCCCGCCCCCGCCCGACTACCCCGAACCCGCCTACTACCCGGCGAGGACACTCGAGGCCCGGACCTACGAGGAGGCCGTGCGCTCCCTCCGCTCCGCTTGGGCGGGCACGCTCGACATAGGCCTCGGCGTAGAGCTCGGCCTGGAAAGCCACAACCTGGACGCCTGGGGCTCCTGCACCGAGAAGGACGGTCTCGAGCTCGACTTCGTGCTGGGTTCGCTCCACAGCGTCGAGGGCAGGCTCGTCCAGCTTCCGGAGTACACCTCTTCGCTGGGGGCCGAGGAGGCCGCCCGCCGGTACTTCACCCGGCTCCTCGAAGGCGTCAGGCGCGCGGCCGCCCTCGGAGCCTGCGACGTGGTGGGCCATCTCGACCTGGTCAAGCGCTCCCCGGCCTTCGGCCCCTTCCACCTCGAGGCCTACCGCCCCTTGGTCGAGGAAGTCCTGCGGTCGGTGGTCGAGCGAGGCCTGGGCCTGGAGGTCAACACCTCGGGACTGAGACAGTGCCCCGGCGAGCCCTACCCCGGGCTAAAGACACTGAGGCTTTACCGCCGACTCGGAGGCGAGATCGTCACCGTCGGCTCCGACTCCCACACCGCCCGGACCGTCGGCGCCGGGGCCGCCGAGGCGCTCGACCTGATCCGGGCCGCCGGGTTCCGTTACCTGTCCGTCTTCTCCGGCCGCCACCCGCGGTTCGTCAGAATCTGAGCAGCGCCCGCGGTTCGTCAGGACCTGAGCAGCTCGGCGACGTCGTGGTAGTCCGGGTCCACCGCGTGGACGCGGCTCAGGACATCCCTGGCACCCTCCCGGTCCCCGAGGGCCAGCTCGGCCTTGCCTAGCCAGTACGCCGCGCCGAGATACGGCTCTTCTAACGTTGCCGTGCTGTCGACCTCGGCCAGGACCTCTGCGAGCCGTCGGCGGGCTTCCTCCGGGCGACCCAGGTTCAGCTCGGCCACGCCCCAGACGACCTTCGCCAGCGGCGTGAGTTCGCCGAGGCCCTGGAGGAGGTCCACCGCTTCCTTGACTTCACCCAGCTCCACGAGCGAGTGAGCGAGCGCGGCGTTCTCTTCCGGCGTGCGGTCAGGCACATCTTCGAGGTAAGAAGCCGCTTCAGCCCACTCACCTAGCTGGTACTGGGTGAGGCCGATCGCGCGGACGACCGCGGGGGGCGAGAAGTCCGCCTCCTCCATGTCGCGGAAGTTCTCGAGGGCGTCAGCGTACTCACCGCGGTCGAACTGCCGCCTGGCCTGGACCCAGGTGTAGAGGAGCTGCCGCCGGGGGTCGTTCCGCGTGAAAACGGCGTAGCTTACCACAAGGAACATGGCCCCCAACCCCAGGGGGATGTTCCAGAACAACAGGAGGAACGAGAGGATCATGGCGACGGCCGGCCAGACCGGAAGCCGCAGTCCCTCAGGGCGTGGCGGCAGCGGTGAAGGCTTGGCCCTGCGCATGAGCTCGGCCTGGACCTCGGCCATCCGCCGCCGCCTCTCTTCCCGGCGGTCCAGGCGGGCCTGTCGCTCGGCGTTCTTCTCGGTCTGTCTCTCGGTGGTCAACCCCGAGCACCTCCCCCAAGGCTACTGCCCTCGCTCACGAGCGGCACGGTGAAGGAAAAGAGTGCCCCGCCCTCCGGCGCCCGCGACGCCCAGATGCGGCCACCGTGGGCCTCGACGATCTCCCTGGCGATGGCCAGCCCCAGGCCCGTACCTCCGGAGCGCCGCGAGCGGGACCGCTCGACGGTGTAGAAGCGCTCGAACACGCGCCCGACGTCCTTGTCGGGTATGCCGGGCCCCGTGTCGGCGACCGACACCAGGGCGCTCCTCCGTCCGGTGGGCTGGTCCTCCACCGGACCCGAGACGGAGACCCTGACCCGGCCGCCGGGCGGCGTGAACCGGAGGGCGTTCTCGATGAGGTTGGCCATCACCTGACTCAGGCGGTCCCCATCGGCCCGGACGAGAAGCCTCGGCCCGGTGCCCGCCGGGGAGCCTGCCGGGCTGCCCCCGACCGGTCCTGCCGACGGGCCCTCGTACTGGAGATGCACCTCGGCCTTCTGGGCCTGCTGCGCGTACTTCTCGACGGCCGCGGCGACCAGAGGAACTAGGTCGAGCACCTGCCAGTCGAAGGACAGCTGCCGCGACCCGAGCCGGGCGAGCTGGAAGAGGTCGGTCACGAGCCTCTCCAGCCTCAAGGTCTCCTCTTGGATGATACGGAGGTAACGGCGGCGCTCTTCCGGTCCACCCACGTTGTCTTCCAAGGCTTGGGCGAACCCCTTGATGGAGGTCACCGGTGTCCGGAGCTCGTGCGAGACGCTGGCGTAGAGCTCCTGCCTCTCCCGCTCGAGCTCGCCCAGGCGCGCGGCCATGGCGTTGAAGCTGGCGGCGACGCGCCCTATCTCGTCGTCGGTCTTCACACTCAGCCGCTGGCTGAAGTCGCCTGCGGCCACCCTGGCCGCTGCCTTCTCGAGGTCGGCGAGCGGTCTCGTGAACCTCGAAGCCAGAAGGAAGCCCAGCGCCAGAGCCAGGGTCAGGCCGAGGACCAGCGTGCCCAGCGCGATGGCGACGACACCTCCCGTCGCTCTCGTGACCTCGCCCACCGGCCGGACGAGCACCACCGCACCCTCGGGCCGGTCCACCGGTCCCAGGGGCGCGGTGACGATGACGGAGAGCCTCCCCAGCGGGTCGTGATAGGTCTGTGAGGCGACCTCACCGGTCCTGAGCGTGCGCTCCACGGCCTCGGCCCGGATGACGGTGCCCACCAAGCGCCCGACGCGCTCCGAGACGATGACCACCCGACCGTCGGCATCCACGACCAAGACGTCCGCCGCCGTGAGCCGGCTCACCAGGCGGGTGAAGACCGTCGGCCCCGCGAGTCCCACCCTGTCGATGGTCCTCTTGTCGAGCACTTCGGCGACCTGTGTGGCCTGGGTCGTCAGGGTAGCTGTCGCCGCCCTGAGCACGTAGACCCGAACCTGCCCTGCCAGGACCACCCCGATGACGAGGACCACGACGAAGGTCAAGAAGAAGTGGCTGGCCACCAGGCGGCCCCGGATGCCCATTCAGGCGCTCCCCTCGCCGGTCCCGGAGCCCGGCTTGAACTTGTAGCCGACGCCCCAAACGGTCAAGAGGTAACGGGGCTCGTCGGGACGAGGCTCTATCTTCTGGCGGATACGCCTCACGTGGACGTCCACCGTCCGGAGGTCGCCGAAGTACTGGTAGCCCCAGACCCTCTCGAGGAGCTCCTCGCGGCTGAAGACCCGGTTGGGGTGGCTGGCCAGGAGCCAGAGCAGGTCGAACTCCTTGGTTGGGCAGTTCACGACCCGACCGTGCACCTCGAGCTCCCGGCTCAGCCGGTTCAGCCGGAAGGACCCGAAGTCCAGGATGGGAGCGACCCTCTGCGGGGCGGTCCCTCCCTCCGTTGTCCTCGAGGAGCCGCCCGCTCCTCCGGCCCGGAAAGTCTCCCCGGGCGCCGGCTCAGCCGAAGGCCCCGGTGAGGCCAGCCCCGGCGACGCTGCCGTCTCCGGCAGAGGGGCGGAACGCCTCAGGACGGCCCGGACCCGGGCCACCAGCTCGCGTGGTTGGAAAGGCTTGGTCACGTAGTCGTCAGCCCCGAGAGCGAAACCGAGGAGCTTCTCCGTCTCGGCGTCCTTGGCGGTCAGCATGATGATGGGCGTGTCACCGCGCGCTCTCAGCTCCCGGCAGACCTCCCAGCCGTCGCGTTCGGGCAACATGAGGTCGAGGATGACCAGGCAAGGCCTCTCCCGCTGGGCTATCTGCAGAGCCTCACGACCGTTATCCGCCTCCACCGTCTCGAAGCCCGCCTGCCTGAGGTAAAGGCAGATGAGTTCCCTGATATGAGCCTCATCGTCCACCACGAGGACCTTCTGCGTCATGTGGTTTCCATTTCATCCTCCGGTCGCCGGCTCCTCCCCTCAGGCGGCGACCTGCGCGGCGCCTCGGCGGGCGGGCCCAACACACGAGGCCGCGGCCGGCTCGGCCCCCGGTCCAGCTTCGCCGCACCGGAGCATAGGTATGCGGGGGCGCCGCGGCAGGCGGTCCGAAGGGAGGCATCGGGAACGCGCGCTCCAGGCAAAGCAGGTGCACGCATACGTCTACCGGGCCGGGCGTCCGCCGGTCCACCGGCCCGGCTACGCCGCCTGGGGTTACTCGCAGCCTTCGTCGCCGCCGCTCTGCTCCTCCTGGTCGTGCGCCTAATAGAACTCCAGGTCGCCCAGGGCCGTCAGTTCGCCCTCCTGGCCTTGGGCAACGCCACCCGGGAAGTCCACGAGCCGGTACCGAGGGGCCACCTCCTCGACCGGACCGGGACCCCCCTTGCGACCGACCGCCCGGCCCTCGAAGTCGTGCTCGTGCGTCCCGACGAGGATGTCCTCCGGCGCCACCTCGCCCGCATCGCCGCCGTGCTCGGGCTGGAAGTCGCCGAAGTGAAGGCCCTGGTCTCCCAAGGGACCGCCCTGCCCTTCCCCCCGGTGACCCTGGCCACCGACGTCGACCCGGCCACGGCCACCCGGGTCGCCGAAGACAAGCTCGGCCTGCCCGAGCTCGAGCTCAGGGTCGTCCCTGTGCGGGCCTATCCTCTAGGCCCGGCCGCCGCCCACGCCCTGGGCTACCTCACCGAGGTCGGTCCCACCGACGTTGCGGGGTACCCGGGCCTGTACGCGCCCGGGGACCGGCGGGGGGCCATCGGGGCGGAAGCAGCGCTCGACTGGGTCCTCCGCGGTCGCCCGGGACGGACGCTGTACCTCGTGGACGCCGTCGGTCGGGCCCGGGCCGTGCTGGTGAAGGAGACCGGCAGTCCGGGACGCGACGTCAGGCTGACCTTGGACGCCCGTCTCCAGCTCGTGGCGTTCGAGAGCCTGGACAGGGCTCTGACCGTGGCGAGGCTCACCTCCCGTGGGCGGTCGGCCGCCACCGGTGGGGCGGTGGTCGCGCTGGACCCGCGCTCCGGTGCCGTTCTCGCCCTGGTGAGCCTGCCCTCGTTCGACCCGGGCTCCTCCGAGGCCCCGACGCCCGGAGGACGAGATGCGCCCGGCGCGGGCGGGCCGGGAGCGAGCCCGTTCCTGAACCGCGCCACGGCCGGCCTCTACGCGCCGGGGTCGGTCTTCAAGTTGGTCACCGCCGTGGCGGCCCTCGAGGAAGGTGTCGTCGGCCCCGATGAGGTGATGACCGACCGGGGTCGGCTCGCCCTCGGGAACAAGAGGTGTTGGCTCGCGGGTGGCCACGGCCGGGTGACCCTCGCCGACGCCCTAGCCTGGTCGTGCAACGTCTACTTCTACGAGCTGGGGCTGAGGCTCGGCCCCGACCGCCTAGCCGAGTGGGCCCGGCGCCTGGGACTCGGGGCGCCGCCCGGCCTTGACCTCTACCGCCCCCGCGGAGCCGTCGGACCCGGGCAGACCGGACCCGCCCCGGGTCCCGGTCTCCCCGAACCCGCGACCGGTGCCGGAGGGGCCGACGACTGGGGTGAACCCCACGGGGACGTCCCCACTCCGGAGTGGAAGGCCCGGACCTTCCCGGCCGAACCGGACTTCTGGCCGGCCGAGGTGATGGACCTCGCCATCGGGCAAGGCTTCCACGCTTACACGCCGATGGAAGTGGCGGTCATGGTCTCCACCCTGGCCAACGGCGGGACCCGGTGGCGGCCCTACCTCATCGACGCCGTCCTGGACGGGGACGGGCAGGTCATCGAGCGTCCTGCCCCTGAGCCGGCCGGACGGGTCGACGTCTCCCCGGCGAACCTGGCCGTCGTCCGGCAGGGTCTGGTCCGGGCGACCATGGACGACGGCCGGGAGGGCCGGTTCCCGGGTACGGCCGCCTCTGTCTTCGGTCCCGACTTCGGGCGGCGGTGGGGGGTGGACGTCGCCGGCAAGACCGGTACGGCCGAACACGGCCCCGGTTCCGGGCTGGCCGACGACGCCTGGTTCGCCGGTTGGGTCCCGGCGGAAGACCCCGGGCTGGTCGTCGTCGTCATGGTCGAGCAGGGCGGGAGCGGGGCGGCCACGGCCGCGCCGGTCGCCCGGGCGGTCATGGAAGCCTGGCTCGCGTCCGGCCCGGGGCGTGGCGCCCTACCCGACGGGGTCCTGCTCCTTGGGCCGGACGAGGGGCAGCCCCTGCCGGCAGAGAGGGCAGGTCTCGGGGAGGTAGGCCGGGGCGTCGAGACAGGCCAGAGCCTCCACCGGGACCTGGGCTCCCAGCCCCAAGGTCTCGGCGGCCCTACCGTTGGTCCGGTCCACGATGAGACCGACGCCGACGACTCTGGCTCCGGCGGCGCGGACCGCCGCCGCCGACCGTAAGACCGACCCGCCGGTGGTCAGCACGTCCTCGACCAGGACGACCCGGTCCTCGGGACTGAGCCGGAACCCGCGACGGAAGACCTGGCCGCCGTCCTGCTTCTCGGTGAAACAACTCCGCGTCCCGAGCGCACGGGCCACCTCGTGGGCCAGGATGACCCCACCCATGGCCGGGCCGACCACGACCGTGGCCCCCACGCCCCCGAGACGCTCGGCCAGTGCCCGCCCGACCCGCTCGGCCTCGGTCGGGTGCTGCAGGAGCTGAGAGCACTGGACGAAGGCCGGGCTGTGCTTGCCCGAGGTCAGAAGGAAGTGCCCTTCGAGCACCGCTCCGAGCTCGCGCAGACGCAAGAGGAGCGTCTCGGGGTCCAGACGCCGTCTCCTCATCCCCTTCTCTCCTCCCTCTCGTCTCTCTCCCGTCAAGTCTCCCAGACCTTCTCCCTCAAGGCCTCTCCTCGGCCAGTCTCCGCTCTCTCAGGGACAGTGCGTCGGCCAGCTCCTCGCCGAGCTGTTCCGCGGCCACCACCGGGTCGGCCGCCCCGGTCACCGGGCGGCCGACCACGACCAGGTCGGCCCCGGCCAACACCGCCTCCCGCGGAGTAGCCACCCGGGCCTGATCACCCGCCTCCCGGGCCCAAGCGGGCCTGACGCCGGGGGTGACGATGAGCAGCCCCGGGCCGTGCGCCGCCCGCACGGCACCCGCCTCCGCCGGGGAGGCGACCACCCCGTCCAGTCCCTCCGAAGCCGCCAGGCCCGCCAACCGTAGGACGTGGTCCTCCAACGTACCGACGACACCCGCCTCGGCCAGGTCCTCCTGGTCCAGGCTCGTCAGGACCGTCACGCCCAGGAGGCCGATGACGGGACCAAGTCCAGGCTCCCGGGCGGCCTCCACCGCCGCGCGGAGCATGGCCCGCCCCCCGCCGGCATGCACGGTCAGGAGCGATGCCCCCGAGCGCCTCGCCGCTCTGACGGCTCGCGCCACGGTCGTCGGGATATCGTGGAGCTTGAGGTCGAGGAGGACCCGGTGCCCGAGGCGCACGAGCTCCCCGACCAGGTCCGGGCCTTCAGCGACGAACAACTCGAGGCCCACCTTGACGTAGGCCACCCGCCCCCGGAGACCACGGGCCAGCTCGACCGCCGGCCCCGCGGCGGGGAGATCGAGAGCGACCACCAGGGGCGGCGCAGCGCCGACCGGCCTGGAGGCCCCGTCACGCGTCCTGTCGCTCATCCACCCTCACCTTCCGGTCGTGCGTCTCTTCACGGCTGTCGGTCTTCCCGGTGTTTCTCCTTGCCCGAATGTCGGGGGCCCAATCCCCCACCGCTCCGAGGCGGCGAACCCCGGGTTGGCCCGTCCGACCAACTCCGGCACCCGCGAGTAGCCGTGTGCGGCCATGAACTCGGCTACCTCGGCCACCACGGCCAAGGGCCTCTTCGGGTCCACCAGCGTCGCCGTTCCCACGGCCACTGCCATCGCCCCGGCCATCAGGAACTCCACCGCGTCAGTCCCGGTCCAGATCCCGCCCATGCCGACGACCGGCACGGTCACGGCCGAGGCCACCCGATAGACCATCGCCAGGGCCACCGGCTTGATGGCCGGTCCGGACAGTCCGCCCACACCGCGGGCCAGGACCGGCCGGCACCCCTCGACATCGATGGCCATGCCGACCAGAGTGTTGACCAGGGAGACCGCGTCGGCCCCGGCCGCCTCGGCTGCCCTGGCGGTCAAGGTCACGTCCGTCACGTTGGGGGTGAGCTTGACGATGATCGGGAGCGAGGTCACCCGCTTCATCGCCCGGACCACCGCCTCGACCGCCCGAGGGTCCGCCCCGAAGGCGAGGCCCCCTTCCTTCACGTTCGGGCAGGAGACATTCGCCTCCAGGCCGGAGACGCCCGGCGCCCCGTCGAGCCTCCGGGCTACCTCGGCGTACTCCTCGACCGTCCGCCCGACCACGTTGACGATCACGGGCGTGCCGAACGACCTGAGCCACGGGAGGTCCGCGCGGAGGAAGTGCTCAACCCCCGGGTTCTCGAGGCCGACCGAGTTCAGCATACCGGAGGCCGTCTCCACCGTCCGCGGGGGTGGGTTACCGTCCCAAGGTTCAAGGGAGGTCCCCTTCACCACGATGGCCCCCAGGGCGGTCAGGTCTACCAACTCCGCGTACTCCCGGCCGTAGCCGAAGGTGCCCGAGGCGGTCATCACCGGGTTCTTCATCCGGATCCCGGCCAGGTCCACGCTGAGGTCGATCCCGCCCTCCCTAGCCATCCTTCGCCAGAGCCTCCCAATCCAACGCGTCGAGCGGGAAGACCGGGCCCTCCCGGCAGACGAGCCTCCAGGCCGGGCGCGAGCCCGTCGGCGCCGGCACCGCACACCCTCGGCAGGCGCCGACCCCGCAGGCCATCCGCGCCTCGACCGAGAGCCAGGCCTCTGCGACGCCCGCCCGGCGGGCCATCCGGGCCACGGCGGCGAGCATAGGCGCGGGGCCGCAGGCGTAGACGGCGACGCTCCCGGCGCTTGTCCCGAGGACCGCGGGGAGAAGGTCCGTGACCAGTCCCCGGACCGTCCCGGGGGTACCGTCCTCGGTGGCGACGGTGAGCCCAAGACCGGCGCTCGCCTGCTCCAGGAACGGCTCGAGCAGCCCGAGGTCGTCCCGCCCGGTGAGCCCGGCCAGGAGCTCGACCCCGCTTAGCTCTCCCCTTCGCAGGCGCCCCACCAGCTCCTTCGCCAGGAGTAGCAGTGGGGCTAGGCCCAACCCGCCGCCGACCAGGACGGCCCTCCCGCACTCCTGTGGGGGCGGGAAACCCCGTCCCAGGGGTCCGAGGAGTTCCAACCCGTCACCCGGCTCGAGGGCGGCCAGGGCCGCCGTCCCGGTGCCTTTCACCCGGAAGAGCAGGGTCACGGTCCCCCGCCGAGGGTCGGTATCGTGCAGGCTGAACGGTCTGCGCAGGAAAGGGCGGCCGGGCAGGCCGTCCGGCACCCGCCCCGGCGGGCAGGCGACGTGGACGAACTGCCCCGGCCGGCCCTCGCGGGCCACTCCCGGCGCTTCGAGGACCAACCGGCAGTCCCGGGCGCCCGCCCGGACCCCGTCGGGCTCCAAGGAACGGTGGTCCAGGACGATGGCCCGCGTGAGCAGCGGGGGTCGCTGCCCCAGGGGGGTCCCGGGAGAAGCCCTCTCCCCCCCGCAGCCGCTCATCGCCCGACCAGCCTCCCCTCGAGCACGACCGGGCGCCCGCCCACGACGGTCTCGGTCACGCGGCCCCGGAGCCGCATCCCCGCAAAGGGCGTGTTCCGCCCCTTCGACGCGAAGCGCGCCGGGTCCACCGTCCACTCGGCCTTCGGGTCGACCACGGTGACGTCCCCGTCCGAGCCAGGGGTCAGCGTGCCCTTACCCTCCAGCCCGAAGAGCCGGGCCGGCCCGAGGCTCATCAGCCTCGCCACACCCACCCAATCGAGGAAGCCGGGCTCCACCAGGTTCGTCACGACCAAGGCCACGGCCGTCTCGAGCCCGGAGATGCCCGAGGCCGCGTAGGCGTACTCCACATCCTTGTCATCGAAGTGGTGCGGCGCGTGGTCGGTGGCGATGAGGTCGACGAGACCCTCGGCCACGGCCTGCCGGAGAGCCTCGACATCCTCGCGGCTCCGGAGAGGCGGTTTCACCTTCGTGCTCGTGTCGTAGTCGAGGAGTCTGACCGCCTCGTCGGTGAGGCTGAGGTGGTGGGGGGTCACGTCAGCCGTCACCGGCACGCCGCGCTCCTTCGCCCACCGGAGCAGCTCCATGGAGCCGGCCGTGGAGAGGTGGGTCAGGTGAAGCCGCCCCCCGGTCGAACGGGCGAGGAGGATGTCGCGGGCTACCTGCACCTGCTCCGCCTCGGCCGGCACCCCGCGCAGCCCGAGGACGGTGGACCAGTAGCCCCGGTGCATGACCCCGTCGGCGCTGAGCTCAGGGTCCTCGCAGTGGTCGATGACCGGGCGGTCGAACATACGCGAGTACTCGAGGGCGCAACGCATGAGTTCCGCACTCGGCACCGGGTGCCCGTCGTCCGAGAAGGCCACGGCCCCGGCCTCGGCCATCTCGCCCAACTCGGCCAGCTCCGTGCCCTTCTGGCCTTTGGTCACCGCTCCCACGGGCAGCACCCGCACGTACCCGACCTCGGCCGCCCGTGCCAGCACGAACCTCACCCCAGCCGCGTCATCCACGACCGGGTCGGTGTTGGGCATGGCCGCGACGGCGGTGAAGCCGCCCAGGGCCGCGGCCGCCGTACCGGACACGATGTCCTCCTTGTGCTCCTGGCCGGGCTCGCGTAGGTGGGTGTGCGCGTCGATGAGACCCGGCAGGACGACCTTCCCGGTCGCGTCGACGACCGTAACGGGGACGCCGCCACGGTCGCGGTCCCCCGCAGGCGAACCGCCCGCCGCGCCAGGCCCCACGGCCACGACCTTGCCGTCCTCGATGACGACGTCGGCTACCTCGGCCCGCCCCCGGACGGGGTCGGCCACAAGCCCACCCAGGATGACCGTCCTCACCTGACGTCACCTCCAGGCGGCGTCTCGCCGACCGCCGGAACCTCCATCGGCGCCCCGCCCAGGAGGTGGTAGAGCACGGACATCCTGACGGCGACGCCATTACGCACTTGGTCCAGGATAACGGAGTAGTCGGCGTCGGCTACGTCCGAGCCTATTTCCACACCGCGGTTCATCGGACCCGGGTGCATCAAGATGAAGTCCTCCTTGGCCAGAGAGAGACGCCGCCGGTCCACCCCGAACCGGCGGGCGTACTCCCGGATGCTGGGGAACAGCCCCTTCTTCTGCCGCTCCAACTGCAGCCGCAAGACCATGACCACGTCCGCCCCCTCGATGGCCTCCTCCACCCGGTGGGTGGTGCGTACCGAGCCGCCGTAGGAGGCAAGCACCTCGCCGACCCTCTCGATGCCTGGCGCCATGAGGGTGGTCGGACCGGCCAGCCACACCTCGGCCCCCATCTTGCCGAGGCCCCAGATGTTCGACCGGGCGACCCGGCTGTGCAGGACATCGCCGATGATGGCCACCTTCAAGCCCGCGAGCTTCCCTTTGGCCTCCCTGATGGTGAACATGTCCAGAAGACCCTGGGTGGGATGCTCATGCATGCCGTCGCCGGCGTTGATCACGGAGGCCTGGCACAGCCGGGCGAGGAAGTGCGGGGCCCCCGAGACCGGGTGCCGCATGACGATACAATCGACCCCCATAGCCTCGACCGTCCACGCCGTGTCCTTCAGCGTCTCCCCCTTCACGACCGCCGAGGTCGTCGTGGCGATGTTCACCGTGTCGGCGCTCAGGTACTTGGCCGCGAGCTCGAAGGACGTGCGCGTGCGGGTGCTCGGCTCGTAGAACAGGGTCAGGACCGACCGGCCGCGCAGCGTGGGCACCTTCTTGATGTCGCGGTCCAGGATCTCCTTGAGGGACGCGGCCGTGTCGAGGAGGGTCTCGATCTCCCGGACCTCCATGTCCTCAAGGGTCAGGATGTCCTTCCGCGCGAGAGTCAACCGCTCTCACTCCTCCCGTTACGGCAAAGGACCCTGCGGCCGCGGTCGCGACCCAGGGTCCCAGTGGCTCTGCGTGGTGTCCGGCTCCCTTCCCGGCCTCACCGGACCGGCCTTAAAGGGCATGCGCTCCCTGTCTCCCCGCTAGGCTAGTCGACTCTCTCGACGATGAGGACCTTGTCCTCGGTGTTGTCGGTCTCCTTGAACTTGACCTCGATGACCTCACGCCTGGACGTGGGAACGTTCTTGCCGACGTAGTCGGCCCGGATGGGGAGCTCGCGGTGGCCGCGGTCGATGAGCACCACGAGCTGGATGCCCTGTGGCCGCCCGAGGTCCATGATGGCGTCCATGGCCGCCCGCACCGTGCGCCCCGTGTACAGCACGTCGTCACATAGGATGACCTTCCTCCCCTGGACACTCACCGGCACCTCCGTGCGGTGCACCTCGGGGGCCTCCGACTTGGTGCTGAGGTCGTCCCGGTAGAGGGTGATGTCGAGGACCCCCAGCGGGACGTCCCGCCCGTCGATCTGCCTGATGTGGTCGCGGAGCCGCTCCGCGAGGGGCACTCCACGCCTGCGGATGCCGATGAGGAGAAGGTCACCGGTCCCCTGGTTCCTCTCGACTATCTCGTGGGCGATGCGGCGCAGGGCGCGGTCGATGGCCTCCTTGTCCATGATCTGGGCCTTCGGCTGAAGAACCAAACTCGAGGCACCTCCTTGACCGGGACCGCGGACCTCGGGTCCCCGGTCGGCGTACGCCGGCGAGCCTGACCGGCCTTGACGGCTCACACGGGCAGAAAAACCCCCTCGCCTCAAGACGAGGGGGACGAATGGTCGTCTGTCGTTCCGGGACGGCCCGGGTGCCGCCCGGCGGCGGACCTCGCCGGAGAACAGCTCGTAGCGGGCATACGTCCTCGACTCCTTACCGCCTCACGGGGCCGGCTTAAAGGACGGGCCTTGGCGACCCTTGGGACGAGTGTAGACGGCCCGCGCGGGCTTGTCAAGCCAGGATTCCCGAGGTCTCTGAAAAACTCCCTCGTCCTCCCCCGCATCGAGGGAGGCAGAGGTGGTGATGGCAGCGAATCCGTGGGGATAGCTGGGGAGATAGGGGGAAGGCGGCAGTGCTGGGCCGGAGGGAGCAGCAGGAGAGCTTCTTCGACTCGGAGATCTTCTCGCGGATGGT
>Ga0308419_1000039_pt1 | contig 103910 bp, 82 predicted proteins | sample HotsprSampleMS50_FD_203674 | JGI IMG/M metagenome (GOLD analysis project Ga0308419, IMG submission 203674) | Hot spring phototrophic mat microbial communities from Mushroom Spring, Yellowstone National Park, Wyoming, United States - 20090730_MS50 ... | reverse complement strand
CACCACCTTGCCGTAATCGTCCCGGTTGCGCAGAATCCAGTACAGCGCGGGCCGAAGCGGGGCTAGCCCGATTCCACCGGCCACCAGGATCACGTCGTGGCCTTTCGCCTCGTCCATGGGCCAGCTGGTGCCGAAGGGACCGCGCACGCCGATGCTGTGACCCGGCTTCAGGCTGCGCATCGCGCGGGTCACCACCCCCACCTCGCGAGTGGTGTGGATCAGCTTCTTCGGCTCTGCAACGTCTCCGCTGATGGAGATGGGGACCTCGCCCACCCCGAACACGTAGAGCATGTTGAACTGGCCCGGCAGGAAGCGCAGCTCGCCCGTCGGGTCGAACGGCTCCAGCTCCAGCGAGAAGGTGTCCTGGGTCTCCCGGATGAACCTCTCCACGACATAGGGCACGGGAACCATCGGGTCCGCCGCGCCGACCGTCCGCTCAACGCTTGTCGCCATAGAGATCCAGCATCCTCAGGATCGATGCCTGCAGCCGAGACTCCATCATCTCGGCCATCTTCCGCATGAGGTGGTAGCCGAGCCTCGGGTTCTCCTCGCACTTGCGCCGGAGGCATTGGCCGTCCAGCGCGATCGCCCGAAGCAGGGTGTCGCACCGCGCCGCAAAGTGCCACTTGTACGGAGGGATCAGCCACGACCAGCCGAGCGGCTCTCCCTCCTCCACCGTCTCGACGACGACGGCACCGCACCCGGGCGCGAACAGCTCGAGCGACACACGACCGTGACGGATGAGGTAGAAGTGGTCTGCAGGCTCGCTCTCGCGGAACACGTACTGCCCTTGGTGCAGCACGATGTTCGTGGCGCAGCCCACCACCTCGTGGACGTCTTCCTCCGAGAACTCCTTGAAGAACTCCTGGCTTCGAATGATCGGATACAGGTCCGTCATCGTGCCGCCTCCTTCTTCCGGCCCGCGTTGGCCCGGAACGTTTCCAACTCTTCGGTGATGTCGATTCCAACCGGGCACCAGACGATGCATCGGCCGCAACCGACGCAACCCAAGGTGCCGAACTGCTCTTGCCACGACGCCAGCTTGTGCGTCATCCAGTGGCGATAGCGGGCGAACGGCGAGAACCGAACGCTCCCGCCGTGGATGTACGAGTATTCGAGCGAGAAGCAGGAATCCCATACTCGCTCCCGCTCGGCGCGGTTGCCGTCCAAGCTCGTGGTGTCGCGGACGTTCACGCAGAAGCAGGTCGGGCAGACCATCGTGCAGTTGCCGCAGACCAGGCACCGTTGGGCGATCTCCTCCCAGTGGCCGTCGGATGCGCTCTCGTAGAGAATCTCCTTGGCGTCGGAAGCGTCCATTCTGCGCCCCATGCGTCGCACGGCCCTGTCCGCCTGCTTCGCCGCGGCGTCGAGGTCCGCCGGCGTGGCCTCCCTCCACGCCACCCCCTTCATCGCAGCCAAGCCTCGCTCCGAGCCGATCCGAACCAAGAACCTGTGGTGGCCCAGAAGCACCTCCGTCAGAGCGAGATCCCAGCCCGCTCCCGCTTCCGAGGGCCCGGTGCCCAGAGAGGCGCAAAAGCAGGCCCCGCCCGGCTCGTGGCAGTCGGCGACCGCGATGAAGCACGCCTCCCGCCGCCGGGCATAGTCCGAATCGCGGTACTGCCCACCGGTCAGCACGCGATCCTGCACGCGGATCGCCGCCATCTCGCAGGGACGCACGCCGAACAGCGCGTAGCGGGGCACCTCGTCGCGCATCGGCAACAGGTGAAACCTAGAGCCTTCGCGCTCCGCCTGCCAAAGCGTGCGGCGCGGCGGCAGCAACAGCCGCTTCCAGCTGTGCGGGCCGACCGCATAGCCGAAGACGGCCTCATCCTCCCGCCTCTCCAGGCGGTACGTCCCGGCATCCTGCCTATCCCGCCACCCGATCGGCAGGTCGGCGTCCGAGTCGATCCGCCCGAGGATGATCGCGCCGTCGCTGATCGTCGGGCCGTGAAGTTCGTAGCCCATGGCCCGGATGGAGGCCATGAGGTCGTTCAGCCTCTCGCGGTCCACGACGACGTGGTCGCCGATCCTGAGCGTCTTGGCCATGATCGATTACTGGTTTCGCCGCCACCAAGAGCGGTTCCTGCTCGGCTGGTCTGGCTATCCGAAAATCTGGTGAAAGAAAGGCTTGATCCAGTCGTCCACGAGAAACATGAGCCGATCGAGGAGGAAGCTCATCCGGCTCATGACCGTGTTGCCGAAGAAGGCCCCGAACCCCAACATGAGCAGCCAGCGCCCGAGGCGCCGAACGCCCGTCACCACCCGCGGCTCGCGCCGGAACGAGAAGAAGAAGTAGGTCATCACGGAAACCAGGGTGATGACGAACACCCAGTTGTCCCAGTAGTCGGACGCGTCCAGGGCCTTGGGCACGGGCGGCAGCTCATAGGACCGCCCGCCATCGGGACCAACCGCGAACAGCACCCCTCCCGCTGTTCCGGCCCAAACGAGCGGTTTGCCCGCTTCCGCTCTCCAAAGAAGACGGCCCGCAGGTTGCCTGGATACCTTGTGGTCCGCCGCGCAGAAGCCCTCGATCCTTCCGCCGCGGGAAACCGCCACCACGGTCGCCTGATCGTAGATCGGGTCGGCCATCCGCGCGACCGTAAGCCAAGCCGGCGCCTCCGTGGTCTGAAACCGCGCCGTGACGCTCCCCAGCGACGCGTCCACGACGGCCACCGAACGCCCGTCCGATGCCAAGACGAATCGTCCACCGTCGTACAGCTCCTTGGCGGGCACGCCCGGGTCGCTCGCCCAGAAGCCGCCGCGGGCGTCGGCGTCCAGGCGTGTCGCGAAAAGCCTCCCGGCTACCACGGAGTACATCACGGTAGCCTCGCCGCCATCCGGCGCGGCAACTCCCGCCTTGACCAGCCGATCCCGGCCGTCGCCCGCGTGCCACCCGCCGTCCGTCCCGGCTTGCCCGGAAGCCTCGGGCGGGATCGGCGGGCCTCCGGCCACCCTGCGTCCAGTTCGACGGTCGATGCGCACCGTCTCTGGCCCGCACGGGATCTCCACGAAGTCGCCCCCCATCCTCACGCGCCCGGAGGGCGGGCCCGGCAGCGGGCAACGCCAGACCTCGCGTCCCTCGAGCGTCTCCACGGCCACCGCCTCCCGCTCACCAGCCAGCACCAAGAGCGGTTCATCAAGCAGCGGCGGCACGACAGTTGGCGGCAAGGAGAACAGACGCCGGGGCTGAACCGCCACGGCGCTCGGCCCGAGCGGACGGAAGGAGTCCACCACCTGAGGGATGTTCTGCCCGAACAGGCTCTTGAACGTGAAGCCGGCGCCGATTCCCACGGTGATGCCGATTACGATGCGGCTGAGCCACAGGTAACGCCGACTCAGCTGGAAGTACCACAGCAGGCCGAGGAAACCGACCAGAACCCAGAGCGCACCGTAGGGCGAGCCCTGCCCGCACCCGAGGAGGGCGTCGATCCCATCCATCATCGGCAGCCACCACAGCGGATACAGGATGTCCTTCCACTGCACCACCACGGCATATCCCACGTTGATGCCGATGAAGATCTGCATCATCAGGCGGTAGACCGGGTTGTCGCGGAACAGGTAGCTGTAGATCGCCAGGACGCAGAACGCCCCCAGCCAAACCGCCCAGCCCGATGCCCAGTACTCGGACCAGCTCACCGCCGGGCCTCCTTTGCGGCTCTCCGCTTGGCGATCATCCCGAGGTTCCCGAGCAGGATGAACGAGATGATCACGAGATGTCCGAACGCCAGCGGCACCAACAGCCTTCCGCCCCGGAGGCCCTCCTCGTCGTATCTCTTCCCGTACTTGTTCCGAACCAGCGTCTCGTACTCGGCCGCGCCCCGGATTCCGGCCATCATGCCCTTCATCTGGCCGGAGCTGATGTAGGGGTACCAGCTGGTCGTCACGATGCCTGCGCTGCCGAACGCGACCGGCACCCTTCCGGCCGGATCCAGCCAGACCATCCAGTCCAGCGAGGGCTGGTACTCGATCGCCCACAGGATCTGGAAGTCGGCGGCTCCCGTGATGTTCTTCAGGATCGGGAGCTTCTCCGCGTCGTTCGTCGAGTAGCCGCGGTAATCGCGCGGGAAGACCGACTTGATGTTGCGGCCAATCGAGGCCATGATGAGCGGCGCGCCGCGAACCATCCCGAGGTTCACCCAATCCACGCCGTACTTGCGGCCGTACTTCGCCGCCTGACGCTCGTTGACGCGCTCGGAGAACTGCGGCGCCAGCGGGTCCGAGTCGACGGCGACCACAACGAACTTGATGCCGCGCATCATGAGGTGGCTCACTACCGCCTCGTACTGAGGCCAGTTTTCGCCTTGGCTTCCCTGCACCCAGTTGCTGCAGATCAGAACCACCTTGTCGGGCGGAGTGGAGTCCGTCACCTCGAAAACCGCTCTCGTCTCCGGCCAGACGTAGAGCGGGAGCCGAACGTCGAAGAAGAACGGCAAGCCGCAGGCCAGGAACATCAGCAGGTAGATAGTCTGCCTCGGAACCCGGTCCAGAACCGCCAGCCTGCGCCACATGTCAGTCGCCACCTCCCATCGCCGAACCCTTCTCCAGGTTCAGCCAGTAGCGCAACGCCGTTCCGATGCCCCCCAGCATCGTCCCGAAGATGAGCCCTCGAACCACAGCCGAGTTCGGGACGCGCAGCACCCACCCGGCGATGTTCGGCAACCACAGAGCCTTGAATTGCTCGCCGATCCAGCCCGTGAGGTACATCCCGAACGGCGTCTGACCGAGCATGACGATCAGCGCCGTCGCCATCATCAGCCCCGCCTCGGCCGAGCGGATTCGGAACGCCCGGTAGGAGGCGCTCGCCAGATAGAACGCGAGCAGGCTGAAGATCGTGGATCCAACGGGTCCGAGCAGGCGGAACACGATCGCGTCGCTGAACGACCTCTCCGCCGTGCTGGGATCGTAATACTTGTACACGCCTGCGATCACACCCAACACGACGGCGACGAAGAAGGCGATTGCAACCCAGCGGTCCTCGCCCCTCTTGCGCAGCCTGCGTCCGTTCACCACGCCCAGGCTCAACAGCCCCATGCCGAGCGCCAGCGTGCCGAGAACGGAGTTGAACTGGGCGGCGGTGTCGCGGTGGTCGCGGAGGAACGTCGTGTGGCCGACGGCGAGCAGATCGCCGACCTTCGCGTCATAGGGCTCGATCTCGTCCGGAGTCCCCTTCCTCCTCTCCCGGAGCACGGCGATGTTCGGCCCCAGAGGCACCGTCCTTCGCGCCCGAACGTCGCCCGCCGGGCCGTCCAGAAGCGTCACGCTGCCCCAGCGGACCCCGACAACCTTGGCGCGCCTCACCTCCACCTTCAGCGCCGTGCCAGGGGCGATCAGGCTTGGCTCGACGGGAAGATCCCCCGAGTCGTCGCTGTAGACCCGTTCCCCCGGGCGCAGAGCCACGATGCCTCCCTTGTCGTCCAAGAACGACCCTCCACGGAACGAGCCGAAGACGAACGTCCGCGTTCGGACGTTGAGCGTCTCGCCGACCGACACCTCCCTGGTGCGCTGGGCCTTCGCCTGCAGCTTGCCTGTGGGATCGCGAACGACCATCGAGAACTCGACGCTCGGCCCCACCTCGACGTCGATCCGATCCCCGTCCGGGCTGGCCAAGGCAACCACGGTCGGGCTATGCTCCAGGAACACCCCCCTGCGCGTGCGGCCAGGCACCGTCGGGGGCAGGATGAACTCGAGCAGGAAGTAGAGGCCGGCCAGAAAGGTCAGGACCGCGATGAAGCGTCGTCTCCACACCATCGCTCAGAACCTCAGGATCCCTTCGTACAGGTTGAGCGGGTTCGAGGGCCCGAACACCGTGGCGCAAATCACTCCCGTGAGGATCAGCAGCAGCAGGAACAGCTTGCCGTAGTCCTGACCGACGACGCTTCCCAGCATCGTCGGCTCCCGCGTGAGGTACGCCGAGCAGGCGAACAGCTCCTCGACCATCACGACGTAGTCGCACGAGGCCACGAAGAACGGAATCTGGTAGTAGTCCGACGTGCCGGCGATCTGCATGCAGCCCGCGATCTGCCCGCCCTCCGAGTAGAGGAGCGACGTGTAGTCGTAGGCGCCGAACAGGAAACAGCTGGAGACCTTCTCGTCGACCAGCACCTGCGTCGTGCCGAGAGCGGTGAGGTCGCCGGCGGGGGAAATGAAGCGGACCTCCGACTGGCTGGCCAGCTCGGGCCTGCCCGCCGCCGCGAAGGACGCCTTGATCACGTCCTCCCAGATCGGAACCATCACCGGCATCGCCGTCGTCACCAAGATCCGGTTGCCGTACTTTGCGGCGGTCTTGCAGATGTGCTCCAAGATGCCGACGGCGGCCAGCGTCTGCACGTTGGTGAAGTCCGCAACGCCCCCGTGGAACAGCAACGGGCCCCCTAGCTCAGCCGACCGCCCGACGGCCTCCTCGATGGCGTTCAGCCCGGGAATCGGGCGGATGTAGAGACCCTGGCCCCTCTTGGCCGAGGCGATCTTCCAGAGCACCAGCCCCGAGAAGACGACCATCAACAGGAGCACCTGCCAGTTCGCGTTGTCCATTGCGCCACAACCCGGCCAGAGCCGGGTCCGACCCAGTTTAGCGAAAGGATGCCGTCAACGCAAGCGTGGCTTGTCGTCGGCGCCCAGGTAGAGGATGGAATGGCGCAGGCCGAACCGCTTCACAAAGCCAACGTCGTCGAAATCTCCCATCGGCTCCTCCTCGATCCCGGTCCCCCGATAGCCCACGTGCAGCACGCCATCGTTCTGGGGCGAGTCGTCCGCCCAGCGGTAGGCGTAGAGGATGTCGCCGTCGAACCAAGCCGCGTGCGGCGAGGATCGGCTGGTCGTCCACTCGTCGTACAGCATCTTCACCAGCCACCCGTTCGACTTGTTGGCGTCGGCGACCTGATGGGCGACGAAACACACCGAGCGCTCGCTCCCCCACTCCCCTCCGCGGCAGAAGAACCAGATCCGCCCGTTCTTGCCGGCATCCTTGGAAGCTTCGAACAACACCGTCGGTCGGCCGACGCCTCTGGCGCCTCCCCTCTCGCCCTCCACGAACTCCAGCGGACCTCGGACGAGGGAGCCGTCCCCCTGCACCAGCCATCGCTGGATAGCCCAACGGCCCTGATACTTGCCGCCCTGGCTGGCGAGCAGGCCCCCGATGAGGTTGCCCGTCCGCGTGTCTTCGCAGAGTGCCACGGGCGAGTTCGCTTCGATGGTTCCACCGGGAATCGGCCGCCACTGGCCATCGAAGCGCCAGAGCGTCGTCTTTCGGCTGCCGGGCGACCAGAGCGCCGCAACCGGCTTTCCCCTCAGCAGGCCAGCGGTCGGCACCGCATCGGCCTCCCCGCCGACCGACCGCGGAGGTCCAGCCGGCTTTCCGTCCAGCGAGGTCCGAAGCCACTGCACCCCTCGCTCGGTCGGATAGAGCAAGAGGATTTGGCTCTCGAACAGCACGCCTGCCGGATCGCCAGCGGCTCGTTCGGCCACGATCGCCGGCTCCGACCAACGCCGGTCCTTACCCAGCCTCCGCAATCCGACCAGTCCGGGCCGATCCGGCGCGGTCGGGGCTGTCTGCAGGGACAGCAGCCACGCTTCCTTGCCCTTCGTCAGAAGCCAAGGCGAGCCAGCAGCTTTTCCAACCGTCTGACGGACGCCGGCGGTCGTGCTGTAGCCGTAGTTGATGTCTGCGCGCACGTTGCGCTCTCCGAACACGCCGTTCCAGTTCCAGTCGATCAGCGTGCGGGGGCCGTCCGCCTTCAGGTTGAAGCGATACGGCCCTTTGGCAAGAAACGCCACCTGGTCGATCGGGAACGGCAGAGTCTCATCCAGCGCCGTCTCCCGAAGCACCAGGCTCGCGAAGCGCCCCGTGCTGAACTGGATCTTGTTCCGGTCGTCCTCGAGCGCGTAGCCGTAGGCGTAGTTCATGAGGGACGGGTAGATCGGACACCAAGCTGGCTTCCAGAAGCCGGAGTGGTCCAACCCGATCTGGTGTCCGAACTCGTGGGAGAAGGTCGCCCAGAGCGTGCCCTCGCCGCCGCCGCAGCCTCCGCCGTCATCCAGCATGCCCGACTGCCCTCCGCCACCCGGGGTCAGCTGCATCCAGTGGGCGATCCCACGATGGGCCTCGGGGAGGTGGCGGTCGCGAAGCTCCCACCACGGCCGCTGCTGCTCGCCCTTCGGGATGTGATCCTGCCAGACCAGCCGAAGCGAGATGCCGTAGCGGGCGTACAGCTGCGTTGCACGCGCCATCTCGGCCTCCTGCATCTTCCGATCCGTGCCCTCGAACGGCGCCAGATAGCAGACGGCGTCCGGGGTTTTGGGGTCGCAGCCGAGGCCGGGCAGGTCCAGCCCTCGAAAGCCGTTCGCCTCCCATCCGTCCAGAAGTCCATCCGCGTCGGTGTCGGGATTCCGCGGGTCCGTTCCCAGCCTCCTCTCCTCCTCGTCGGTCAGGCCGTCGCGGTCGCCGTCGGTCTCGTTCGGCCCGACGGCGCGGAGGAGGAGCACCTGGTGCGCAGTGTGCGGCTCCGTTCCGTAGCGGAACACGAACACGTCCAAATCGCCATCCCCGTCGGCATCCGCCAGCCGTCGGACTTCCCTGGCCGCCGGCAGTGCGGTTGAGGGCATCTGCACCACCGACCCGTCCGGTGACCGCAGCTCGGTGGCTGTCGCCAGGAATCCGCGGCAGGCTCCGGGGCTCGAGCCTTGCCGCATCTTGACGCCCTTCAGAGGATCGAAGCGGCCCCCTTCGATCCAGCGACCCAGCTGGCCGTCGCCGCGCATGGCCCACTTCCCTTCGCCGTCGGTGGCCCAAACCACTCCCTTGGGGAAGGCCAAAGGGCTCGCGCGACGCGTGCGCAGGTCCACGGTGACCGCCCGCCCGCTCTTCCGGTCCACCAGCACCAACCGGCTCTTGGGTTCCTCCAACAGGTAAGGGTCGTTCCACTCTCCGGGGACCGCGCACCATCGGAGCGTTCGCTCGAAGCTGCCATCGCCCTTGCCTGTGGCGACGTGGAGGTAGCCGTCGGCGAAGGCCGCCACATCGGGATTTCCATCACCGTCCAGGTCTCCGACGGTCGCCGCGCGGATACCGCCCACGAACGGGTTCAGGCCCTGGAACGGGCGCCCGGCCTTTTGTCCGCCCTGATTCAGGCTGGAGTCGAGGATCCCGGGGGCTTCGGGAAAGACCACCAAAAGGTCGGCCAGACCGTCCGCATTCAGGTCCGCGACGAACGGCATCCGGGGTGGCGCCGCGAAGCCAAGAGCCCAAGGCGTCGGCACGCACCACCCGGACGCCTGCAACGCCGCGAGCAACACCAGCATGGGCCGACTTTACCTTCCGTTCGGGGCCGACCTGGCCTCTAGCAGCGTCAGGGTCACGGTTAGCGTTGCGGCAGGCGGAACGACCGGAGGCACCCCGTCCTCGCCGTACCCCGATTCCGGTCCGAGCACCACCCTGCGGACTCCCCCGGCGCGCATCCCCCGCACGCAGCGATCCAACCAAGGTTCCACGCCGCCCTCGGCCACTTGGAAGACAAACGGCAACCCCCGCTTCCGCGTGTCCGCGATGATCCGGCCTTCCGCCGACTCGGCGACGAGGTGGATCACGACGACGTCACCCGGCTGGACGGCCCGACCCGATCCGGCTACAATGTCCAGCGGGGCCGCGGCGGGAGTCTGAAGCACCGCCAACACGGAACAGATCCAGAGCCCGACGGCCATCAACCATACGGGACGTTGGGAGCCCGCGAAAAGGGGCCACGAAGTGGGGAGCACGATGGGCAAGATCGTCGTCGTCGGCAGCGCCAACATCGACTACGTCTTTCGCGTGCGCCGCTGCCCCGAGGCGGGCGAAACCGTGCATGGCCTCGGATGGTCGGTGCATCCCGGCGGCAAGGGCGCCAACCAGGCCGTCGCGGCGGCCAAGCTCGGCGGCCGGGTCGTGTTCGTCGCCAAGGTGGGCCTCGACGCCCAGACGGAGGCCATGCTCGAGAGCTACGTCCAGGCGGGCATCGGCGCCAGCACCATCCTGAGGACGCAGGTTCAACCCACCGGAGCCGCGGCCATCTGGGTCGACGAGGTGGGACAAAACCGGATCGTGGTCGTGGGCGGAGCGAACGGCGAGCTCACAGCCGACGAGGTTCGGCGGACGACCGACAACTTCGCCGAGGCCCAGATCGCGCTGTTCCAGCACGAGACGCCCGCCGAGACGGTCGAGAGCGCGATCCTCGGTTCACCCCCCTCCGTGCGCGTGATCCTGAATCCCGCGCCGGCCCGGACGGTGCCCGACGCCGTTCTGGAGAGGCTCTGGCTCATCACGCCCAACGAATCCGAGGCCCAAGCGCTGACGGGCATTGCGCCCGACTCGGAAGCCGCCTGCTCCGAGGCCGCGGAGTGGTTCCTCCGGCGCGGGGTGAGGAACGTGGCCATCACGCTCGGCGAGAGGGGGTGCTGGATTCAGGGCCAGGGCAAACCGGGGCTTCTCCTGCCCGCCCCCAAGGTCCATCCTGTGGACACCACCGCGGCCGGAGACGCCTTCAACGGAGCCTTGGCGGTGTTCCTCGCCGAGGGCAGATCGCTGGAGGAGGCGGCGCGCTGGGCCAACCGCGCGGGCGCCCTCTCCACCACCCGACAGGGCGCCCAGCCCAGCCTGCCAACCCGAGCCGAGCTGGAGGCCTTCGCCCGCGAACTGGCCTAGGCGTCCGAGGACGCCGGGGCGCCGAAGGGCTTCCAACAGGCAGCCGCCCGACCGGCCGCGGCCACGAGCGGAGGGGCCTCCGACCGGCAGCGATCGTCCGCATGGGGGCACCTCGGCGCGAAGACGCAGCCCTTCTCTGGCCTGCGTCCGATCTCCCCCATGCCCCCCGGCGGCAGCTGGCCCACACGCTCCATGGACGGCACCGAGTCCAGCAGCATCCTCGTGTACGGATGCCGAGGGCTCTCGAACAGCTCGGCCGACGCCCCCTCCTCCACGATCCTTCCCAGGTAGAGGACAACGATCCGGTCGCAGAGGAAGCGAACCGTCGGGAGGTCGTGGGAGATGTACAGCACGGAGAATCCGAGCTTCCGTTGCTCGTCTCGAATCAGGTTCAGAATCTGCGACTGGATGCTCAGATCGAGCGCGGCGGTCGGCTCGTCGCAGATCAGCAGGTCGGGCCGGAGCGACAGCGCCCTTGCGATGGCCACTCTCTGCCGCTGGCCGCCGCTCAGCTCGTGCGGATGGCGGGAGCCGTGGCTCTCGTCCAGCCCGACCTCCCTGAGGAGAGCGCCAACGTCCACGTGCTTGCGGTGGATGCGGGCCGGCTCGGCGACGCTCTGGGCAACCGTCCACCGCGGGTCGAGGCTCGCCGACGGGTCCTGCCACACCATGCCGAGGCCTTCGACCCCGCGAGGCGACCGGAATTCGATCGAGCCGGCGCTGGGTTTCTCGAGCCCAAGGATCGCCCGCGCGAGAGTCGTCTTTCCGCAACCCGACTCGCCCACGACGCCGACGGTCTCGCCGCGGCCCACGTTCAACGTCACCGAGTCCAAGGCACGGTAGGATCCTCCGGGCAGCGGAAAGTCCACGGTGAGGTCGCGGACCACCAGGAGCGGCTCGCTCACGTCTCCTTCTCCCGCCAGATGCTGTGGCTCCAGAACAGCAGGGCGTTCAGCTTGCGCACGAAGTCGCGGGAGTCGATGCGGACCAGCTTCGTGGTGCGGGCCGATCGGGTCACGCGCACGCAGTCCCCCATCAGGATGTGCATCCTGGTGCGGCCATCGGTGGTCAGGACCGCGTCACCCCTCGAAACGACATTCAGCTCCACCACCGCCTCCGGCCGGAAGACCAGCGATCGGCTGCTGAGGCTGTGGGGCGCCAAAGCCGTCATCACGAAGGCGTTGACGCTCGGGTCGACGATCGGGCCGCCGGCAGAGAGGTTGTACGCGGTGGATCCGGTCGGGGTGGCCAGAAGCACGCCATCCGCCGGATAGCTGGTCATCTTCTCCCCGTCGACGACCACCCGGAAGACCATCATGCGGTCGGTCGCGGAGCGCTGCACGACCACCTCGTTGAGGGCGTGGAAGGAGGCGATGGCCTGGCCGCCGCGGACGAGGTCGGCCTGCAGCATCATCCGCTCCTCGATCTCCAGCTCGCCCCGGGAGAACGCCTCGATCGCCTGCTCCACCTGGGTGGGATGGCACTGCGTGACGAAGCCGAACGTGCCGTAGGTCACCCCGAGAATCGGCGTGCCGTGCGCGCTGCAGATCTCGGCGGCCTTGATCAGCGTGCCGTCGCCCCCGAAGGAGACCATCAGGTCCGCCCTTCCTAGCTCGGGCACGTCGAGCCTCGGGCAAGGGATCAGGTGCGCCGAGTCCCCCTCGACCGCCAGCTCGTGCCCCTGCGAAGCGAGCCTCTGGCACAGCTCCTGCGCCGCGGCGATCGCGTCTTCCCGGCCCGGATTCGCGACGAGGTGGATTCTCACCCAGGACCTACCCCGACTCTCGCAACCTCTTGAGATTCTTCTGAATCTCCGGGTTGCTCGGATCGTTCTTCAAAGCCTGCTGCAGGGTTCGGATCGCGTCCGCCTTTCGGTTGAGGCGCTCGTAGACGATTGCAAGGTTGATGGCGGCGGGCGAGAACTTGGGATTGGCCGCCAAGGCGCTCGCGAACGCCTGCCGAGCCGGCTCCAGCTGGGAACGCCCGAGGTGGTAGAGGCCGATCCCGTTCCACGCATCCGCGGACTTCGGATTCTCCTTCAGCACCAGCTCGTACTGCGCCTTGGCGCCGTCGGCGTCCCCATCCTGCCAGAGGACGTTGGCCAGGTTCAGCCGGATGAGCCACTGCTTCGGGTTCGCCTTGAGCACCTCGCGCCACTGCGCCGCGGCCTCTTTGCGGTCCCCGAGCTTCAGACACGCCGCCGCCAGGTTCAGCTTCGCCTGGGTGCTGGAGGGGTTGAGGCCCACGAGCTTCTGGAAGATGGTGCGAGCCTGATCGTACTGCCCGCGCCTGTAATGAAGCAGGCCCAGGTTGTTCAGGGCGTCGAGGTCGTTCGGGTTGAGCTCCAGTGCGCGCTCGTAGGCTACGGTGGCTCCGTCGAGATTGTTGCTCTGAGCGCGCAGCACGCCGAGGTTGAACCAGAACGCGGGGCGGTCCGCCAGCTGCTCCTGGAGCGACTCGTAGATCGCCAGCGCTTCCTTCCGTCGGTTGAGTCTCGTGTACGCGTCGGCCAGCGCGATCCGAAGGTCGCCGTTCTTCGGCTCCAGCTTCAGCGCCTGCTCGAGGAACGGCACCGCCGCCTGTGTCTGCTGAGCCCGGATCAGGGCGAAGCCCGCGTTCTTCAGGAACACCGCGGTCGTCGGCGAGAGGTTCGCGGCCTTAACGAACGCCTCGGCCGACTTGAGGTTGTCTCCCAGGGCCTCGTAGGCCACGCCGAGGTTGTTGTGCACGTACGGGTCGTTCGGGCGAATGGCCGCGGCCTTCGAGAACGCCTCCACGGCGCCCTTCGGGTCCTTCCTCTTCAGTCGGACGTTGCCGAGGTTGTACCAAGGGTCGAAGAGCGAGGGGCTCGCCGCAACGATCTTGGCGTAGACCTGCTCCGCGGCCTCCAAGTTCCCCGACTCGGTGTACGCCGCGCCGAGGTTGTTCGCGACCTCCAGGTCGTTCGGGCGCGCCTTGTTGGCCTGCTCCAAGAGGGGCACAGCATCCTTCGCGCGGTTGGAGCGGAGGTACAGAAAGCCCAGCCACGCCTGCACGTCCACGTTGTCCGGAGCACGCTCCCGAAGCTTCTCGAAGGCTTGGACCGCTTCCTCCAGCTTGCCAGCCTTGTAGAGATCCGCTGCGTCCACCACCGCCTTCTGGATCTCCTCCGGACCCTGCGCCCATGCCGGCACAACAGCCGCCGCCAGTGCGAGAGCCACGAACCACCGCAAGACGACCGAACCGAATCCCTTGGCCATGATGCACGCCTCCTGACCCAACTATACCGAGCCGTTCGGGTCGTCCATCAGCAGGCTCGGCAACGCGCCGTGGTAGGCCTCGGACAGCTCGGCGACCGTGGCGCAGACGCGCTCTCGCCCCTCGACGCGCACCGAAACGGACTCCGGCAGACCGAACGATCCGATCCTCCTGCACCGAAGGCCGGCAGCGTCCGTGGCGCTCTTCAGCTCGGCCTCCTTGTCCGCAGAGACCCCGACGAGCACCCTGCCCGGCCACTCGCCGAACAGGGCGGCGACGTCCGGAAGCCTTTCCGAGGGTACATCCGCCTCGATCCCACGCTCGCCGGAGATGGCGACCTCGGCCAGCGCCACGGCAAGGCCACCCTCGCTGCAGTCGTGCGCGCTCAGAATCGTCCGCGAGTGCGCCAGATGGGCCAGCAGCCGGCAGAGCCGCTTTTCGGCCTCGAGGTCCGGAGCCACCGGCACCCCGTCCTCCAAGCCCATCACCGTGGCCAGGAACTCCGACGCCCCCAGACCCATCTGCGGACCGAGGTCCACCGGGTAGTCGATCAGCCAGAGCCCGCACGCAGCCTTGGGCGCCATCCCGAGCGCGGCGCCGCGGTCCTCCAGAATGCCAAGCAGCCCGATGACCGGCGTCGGAAGCACCTCTCCAAGGTCGCTCTCGTTGTAGAAGCTGACGTTGCCGCTGATCACGGGCGTGTCCAGCGTGTCGCAAGCCTCGGCGATCCCTCGGACGGCCTCGCTGAACTGCCAGAACACGTGCGGCCGCTGCGGGTTGCCGAAGTTGAGCCCGTCGGTCACGGCCACCGGGAGCGCCCCGGCGCAGGCCACGTTTCGAGCGGCCTCGGCGACCGCCAGCTGGCCCCCCGCGCGAGGATGCAGGTACGTTTGCAGGCCGTTGCCGTCCGTCTTCAGCGCGATCGCCTTCCGCGTGCCCCTCGGGGCGATCACCGCCGCGTCGCCCCCGCCGGGCAGCACCGCTGTCTGCGTCTGAACCTGCTGATCGTACTGCTCGAAGACCCAACGCTTGCTCGCGATGTTCGGAGAAGCCAGAAGCCGGCGCAAGGCCTGGTCGGGGTCCGCGGATTCATACCCCTGCGGGCGGAAGCGGAGAGCCCGCTCATGGTACTCGGGCACCTGCAAGGGCGCTTGGTACGTCGGGCATGCGTCGGTCAGAAGTTTGGGGTCCAATCTCGCTTCGACCTTGCCCCCGCGGAGGACCGTGACCAGCCCGTCGTCCGTGACCTCTCCGATCACGACGCCGTGCACGCCCCACTTGCGGAACACGCGGAGCACCTCCTCCTCTCTCCCCCGCTCCACGACGGCGAGCATCCGCTCCTGGCTCTCGCTGAGCATCAGCTCGTAGGCGGTCATGTCCGGTTCGCGCATCGGAACGAGGTCCAGATCGACCCTCATGCCGACCCCGCCCTTGCTGGACATCTCGACGGTGCTGCAGGTCAGACCGGCCGCACCCATGTCCTGGATCGCCACGATGGCTCCAGTGCGGAGCGCCTCCAAGGTCGCCTCGATGAGCAGCTTCTCGGCGAGAGGGTCCCCGATCTGCACGTTCGGGCGCTTCGCGTCGTTGTCCTCTCCGAGCGCGTCGCTCGCGAAGGTCGCGCCGTGGATGCCGTCCTTCCCGGTCGCCGACCCGAGATACACGACCGGATTGCCGACGCCCTTGGCCGCCGCCGTGGCGATCTCCTCCTTCCGAAGGATGCCCACGCACATCGCGTTGACGAGGGGATTGCCGCTGTACCTGGGGTGGAAGGCAACCTCGCCCGCGACGGTCGGCACGCCGACGCAGTTGCCGTAGCCTGCGATCCCCGCGACCACGTGCTCGAACAGGTAGCGGTTCCGCGCCACCGTCTCCGGAGCCTCGCGGTCTCCGCCGATCGTGCCGAAGCGCAGCGAGTTGAGCGAGGCGATCGGGCGGGCTCCCATCGTCAGGATGTCGCGAATGATGCCTCCGACGCCCGTCGCCGCTCCTTGGTAGGGCTCGACGGCGGAGGGATGGTTGTGCGACTCGATCTTCATCGTGACCGCCAAGCCATCCCCGAGATCCAGGATTCCGGCGTTCTCGAGCCCCTCACCCTCCAGCGCCTCGCGGTATTTCTTGAACAGGGCGAGCACCGGGCGGGAGTACTTGTAGCCGCAGTGCTCGCTCCACATCACGGCGAACATCCCCAGCTCCGTATAGGTCGGCTCCCTTCCGTGAAGCTTGACGAGAAGGGCGTACTCCTCGTCCGTCAAGCCCATGGAGGTGTACACTTCCGGGGTGATGCGGGGCTCCATCGCTCGGATTATAGCCCTCGGCACCTTGGCGGCACTGGCGGTCGGATGCGGCCCGTCCTTCGACTTCCAAGGCCGCTGGGCGGGCGAACGGAAGCTCTCGGCGCCGCCCGGCGTCGATCCAAGCGTCGTGCGCGCCGTCGCCAAGGTGGAGCTTGTCATCCGCGGCGGCCGGTTCGAGCTGTTGGAGGCCGGGACGACGAAGTCGGGCACGGCGCGATTTGCGGACGGCAAGGCGTTCCTTCGCGTCGACACCTACCTGGGCCGGCCCATCGAGTCCCTCGGCCGCGCGGCCGTCCAGATGAACAAGGAGATCGAGCTGATCCCCCAAGGCAAGGACCGGCTGCTGTTCCGAGACCCCGGGGGATTCGACCGGGAACCCGTGCTCCTCGTCAGGACCTCGCAACCTTAGCCGAACGGCGGCCGTAGAGACTCCGAACGCGAAACGAGGTGGTCGGAACGATGGGATGGATACTGCTGATCGTTGTCGTCCTGCTGCTCTTCTGGGTGATCGGCATGTACAACAAGCTGGTCGCCCTGCGCCAGGAGACGCGCAACGCGTGGGCGCAGATCGACGTGCAGCTGAAGCGCCGCTACGACCTGATCCCCAACCTGGTCGAGACGGTGAAGGGCTACATGAAGCACGAACAGGAGACCCTGGAGAAGGTGATCAAGGCTCGGAACGCCGCCCTGAGCGCCTCCACGGTCCGGGACAAGGCCGCCGCGGAGGGACAGGTCAGCGCGGCCCTCGGGAGCTTCTTCGCTCTGGCTGAGAGCTATCCCGAGCTGAAGGCGAACGAGAATATGCTCTCCCTTCAGGAGGAGCTCAAGAGCACGGAGAACAAGATCGCCTTCGCCCGGCAGTACTACAACAACGTGGTGACGCAGTACAACACGAAGCTGGAGTCCTTCCCCACCAACATCCTGGCGTCGTCGGGCGGCTTCCAGAGGGCCGAGCTCTTCGAGCTGGACGAGCCGGCCGCGCGCGACGCCGTCAAGGTCCAGTTCTAGCCGCGAACTCAGGCGGCGCGGCGGTCCCGATCGCGCGCCGCCTTCAGGTCGATGATCTCGGCCCCGCCCGGCCTCGGGATTCCGGAGTCCTCCTCCTCGCGGTAGCGGGCCGTGCGGCACATCAGCACGTAGAAGCCGGTCGCGACAAGCAGGTATCCGCTCAAGGCCAGGACGATCATCGGCAGGCTCCTCCCTCCATCGTCGGCTGACGGGGGCGAGCTCTGGAGGCGCCCGGCCCACCCGGGCCGCAAATCCGGCAGGACAACCGGGCCTGGCCGCCGAATAAACTGCGAACGGATGGGCTGGTTTCGCAGGAAGAAGAGCGGCGACCGGAATCGCGTCAGCCAGAGCGGAGGCTCTTGGACGACCCTCCTGTTCCTGATCCTCGTCTCGGTGCTGCTGGCGGCCTACAACGCCTACTCCACCGCCCGCGACGTGCGGCTGGCCACAGGGCCGGAGGGTCCCGCCCAGCGTGCGTTCTTCATCGAGGCCGCCGACCGCCCGGACATCCTAACGCTGTACCGAGGGATGACCCGCGCGGAGAAGCTGGCCACCGCTCGGAACATCGCCCGTTACGACCACCCGAAGCTGGCCAAGCTCGTCGCGATCCTCCTGCAGGACTTCGACGCCGAGGCGAGGAGGACCCTCACGGAGACGCTGCGTCGGGTCGCGGCGGGGCAACCGAAGGCGGTGGCCGAGGAGCTCAAGAACTCCTCGAGCTTCCAATACCTCGGCGTCTCCGCCGCACTCCGGTCGCTCGGGAAGACGGCCATCCCGTACGTCGTCGAGACGCTTTCGAACGGCGACTGCCGACCCAGGGCGATGGAGTTCCTCGTCAACTCCGGACCGGCGGCGATTCCGTTCGTTCTGCCGAAGCTCGGCGCCACGGACAAGGACGTGCGACTCGCGGCCGTCGAAACCCTCGGCAAGCTGCGGGCGCGCGAAGCCGCCGCCCCGATCCGAAAGCTCTTCTACGAGGCGCAGAGGGCGGACCGGATGCCCTACCTGACCGCCCTCGCCACCATCGCCGCTCCCGAGGATGAGGGTCTGCTCCAAGCTGCCTTGGACGACAAGGGCTACCCGACACCCCTGAGGGCGCAGGCGGCTCTCGGCCTCGGGCGCATCGCCAGCCCGAGTGCGGTCCGAACCCTGTGGCGCATCACCGGCGACCGGGACAGGGACCTCGTGGAGGCGGCCGTCGCGGGTCTCCGACTGGCGGAGGACAAGGCGCTCCAATACGGATCGGGCTCGCCGAGGGTCACCGCCGAGGTGTGCGCCGGCTTCGAGACGCCGCTGAGCAACCGTACGGTGGCCACACTCCTGGATCACCCGGACCCGTCGGTCGTCGACGCCGCCGTGACGGCCTCCCGAGGTCGCAGCGCCCTGGTGGAGCCTCTCTTGCGCGTGCTGGCTCGGACGAACCCCGAACGGGAAGGCGAGGTGGTGGAAGCCGTGGTGGACGCCCTGTACTCCACGGAACAGGGGCGCAAGGCGCTGAGCCAAGCCTCGAACCCCCTCGTTCGGGCGTTCATCGAGCGCAGAAAGCTGGTCGAAACCTTCGGGTCGACCTGATCGCCGTCACGATCCCCGGGCGGCGCGCACCCGTTCGATGGTCTCCTCGTCCACTGCCCGTTCGAAGGACCGGAACCCCGCGAGCCGAAAGCCGTGCTTGTCTGCCAGGGCCAGCATCTCGCGCACCTGCTCCACGCTCACGTCCTTGCCCAGCGTGTAGCATTCGGCGCGGTCCTCCAGAGCGAGGATCATGGTCTCGCTCATGCAGGCGTAGGCGGTCTTGGGAGGGAAACCGAAGTTGAAGCCGAAGTCCACGTCTCCCGGCACGGCCACCACCCCCCCTTCGATCACCAGAATGTCGGGCCGCTCCTTAGCCACCCGCACCGACACGTCGCGGGGCCGCGCGACGTCGCAGACGACGGACCCCGCCTTCAGGTGTTCGGGCTGGATGACGGCCGCGTCGGAAGAGGTGACGGTCACCACGGCGTCGCAGTCTCTCAGGCGCTCCACGCTCGTGGTGGCCTCCGATCCGGGCAGAGTCGCCGCCAGCGCCACGGTCCGAGCCTGATCCCGGCCGACGAGCACGAGCTTGCCGAACCGCTCCGAGAGCACCGTGGCGCAGGTCTTGCCGATGCTGCCGGTGGCTCCCACCACGGCCAGCGTCGAGCTCTCCGGCTGGATGCCGACCCTTTCGCAAGCCTTGAGCGTGCCTTCGATGGCCGTCGCTACCGTGTAGCTGTTCCCCGTCGTGATCGCGACCGAGGAGCGCTGCGCGATCGTCACGCCTCCGTCGCCCACGACGCTCGTGAAGGCGCCCAGGCCGACGATCTTCGCGCCCTCCCGCCTGGCGAGCTCCACGGCCTCGCAGATCCTGTCGTACACGAAGTCCAGCGGGAGCTTGCGCACCATCTGCGCCGGCGTCAGCGGGCACCCGACGAACCAGCCCTTCGTCTCCTTGCCCGTGATCGAGCGAACCCCGCGGATTTCGCTGACCAACATCGGCTTCTTCCGCGCCAGAAACGCCTCGATGGCACCGTCCGGCAGCAGTCGGGCGATCGGATACTTGCGTGCGGCGTCCCGCGGAGAGAGGGGATGGATGACGAATCCGAACGGGGTCAACGCAGGCACTTTACCCCGAAGCGCCCTCGGTCAGGTCGAACACGCTCGGACGCCAACCGAGCCGATCCAGCACCGAGAGGTGGTCCGATTCCGTCATCTGCTCGGGGCGCTTGCCGCAGAGGGCCACCACGACGCCCTCCATGACGTTCGTGGCGAACGTCTCGCCGCCCATCTCCGGCGTCGTCGTGACCAGCCTCCGCACGCCCGAACCGCGGAGCCACTCGAGATCGTGCCTGCGGATGCTCTGCGTCAGCACCGTCTTGCCGTCCAGGCGGTCCGGTGCGTACCTGCGGATGTAGTGCTTATCCCCGGCGATCCACGTGGCCCATTCGAACACGTCCGCAAACTTGGGAGTGCGCTTCTCCTGCTTCTCACCCGTCGGATAGAACCACTGGAACGGCAGGCGGACGACGATCGGCAGCAGCAGGGCGCCCACCACCTGGATGGTCCGATAGCTCCGAATCCGCCAAGGAAGGCCCAACGCGAAGAGGGCGTCCCCGTAGATCACGTTGGGACACACCTTCGAGAGAGCCTCCGCCATGCCATAGCGGTCAACGGCCGAGACGAGCAGAACCCTCTCCTGCGAGAAGTCCGCGATGCCGTCCGAGGCCAGCCGCCGGATCGTCTCCCTCTCGAGCGTGTGCTTCAGTCCGCTGCCATCCACGACGGGCGTCACCCTCGCTCCGGACACCAAGCGCTGGATCTCGCGGAACGCGTAGCGCCGGCCGGCGGCGACCACGCAGATGTCCGCTCCCCCGACGCCCAGGGCGTCCACCTTTCCATCCAGCTCGCGGAACAGGCTGGCGAAGCGTTTGCGGTCCCCATCCGTGCCGATCCTCTCGATGCGGAACCGCTCGCCCAGAATCTCGGTCTCGAAGACCTTGTCGCCCTTGCTGGAACCCAGGCTGACCGAGACGATCCGTCTCATGCCATCAATAGACGGCGATCCCCTCAATCTCGACGTCGACGCCCCTCGGCAGGCCCGCGACGGCCACCGTCGACCTCGCGGGAGGAGCTCCCTCGAAGAGCGAGCCGTAAATCTCGTTGACCGCCGCGAAGTGCTCCATGGAGGAGAGGAAGATCGTCGTCTTGACCAGGTTCATGGGCGTAAGACCGCGGGCGACCAGCACGGCCTTCAGGTTGGCGACGACCTGGCGGGTCTGCTCGGCGATGTCGCCGTGGACCAGGGTCCCGTCCGGCTTGAGGGGAATCTGACCGCTGAGGAACAGGAACCGGCCCTCGGCAGCGACCGCCTGGCTGTAAGGGCCGATGGCGGCGGGCGCATCGCCGGTGGAAACGATCTCGCGAACCATGGCGAGGACTATACCCACAGCAGCGCGGCCCGGCCGAACGGCCGGGCCGCAACCAGCGCCGAGAGCCTAGCTCCCTACCGCTTCATGTTCAGGAGCTCCTGGAGCATCTCGTCGACCACCGTGACCACACGAGTGTTCGCCTGGAAGCCGCGCTGGGTGACGATCAGCTCCGTGAACTCGTTTCCGATGTCGACGTTCGACTGCTCGAGGAAGCCCGAGTTGACGCTGCCCCGTCCGCCGGTCCTCGGCGTCCCGACCACGGGGATGCCCGAGTTGTCCGTCGCGCGCCACAGGTTGTTGCCCATCCGCTCCAAGCCGTTCGGGTTCGGGAAGATGGCCATCGCGATCTGGCCCAAGAACCGGGTCAGACCGTTGGTGAACAGGCCGGTGATGATGCCGTCCACGCCGATCGAGAAGCCCTGCAGCGATCCGGGCGGGTAGCCGTTCTGGTTGGACGCCTGCACCTGCGTGTCCGTCGCCAGCTGCCCGATCCTCCGGAAGTCCAGGTCGATGTCGAAAGCCGGCGCGGCCGTCGATCCGGGCACCGTGATCCTTCCCAGCGCCGCGGAGTTCAGCAGGATGCCATTCTCGTCGAAGTACATCGGCTGGTTGGTGTCCGAAGAAGAGCTGCCGATGACCGTGGACCCCGTTGACGGCTCCGTGGCCTCCCAATCCCAGCTCGAGATGGTGCCGGCCGGTGCGCCCGACGGCGGGGTGGACCAGCTCTGGCGGTTGAAGAAGCGCACGTTGATGTCGTGCTGACCGCCCAGCGAGTCGTACACCCGAACGATGGTGTTCCACTCCTCGGTGGGAGGCGCGGCGGCGTTCAGGTTGCCCGCGAAGTCGACCCGCGAAGTGACCTGCACCGCGTTCAATGCACCCACCGGGATCTTCAGCGTCGACGCGGTGCCGATCGGCTGGTTGGTGTCGATGTTGCCGAAGCTGTCCGCAGACCACCCCAGCAGACGCTCGCCCGTGGCCCGGTGCACGAGGTCTCCCAGAGCGTCCAGCTCGAACGCGCCGTCCCTCGTGTAGGAGACGCGGTCGCCGTTCGAGACGACGAAGTAGCCGTTGCCCTGGATCGCCAGGTCCGTGGGGCGGTTCGTCGCATTGAGCGAGCCCTGCTCGTTGTTCACGTCGGTGCCGCCGATCAACACGCCCAACCCGTACTGGATCGGGTTCGTGCCACCCAGGCTGTCGGTCGGCCGCGCCGCTCCGCGGATCGTCTGAGCGATCATGTCCTGGAACGTGACGCGGGAGCCCTTGTAGGCCGTGGTGTTGACGTTGGCGAGGTTGTTGCCGATGACGTTCATGCGCGTCTGCTGCGCCTTGATGCTGGCGACTCCAGCGAGCAATGCCTGTAGCATTCGATGCCTCCTGTTCCTTGCGTTCGTTTCGGTCTTGCGGAGGCTGCTCGCCCCTGTCTGAGGTTTCGCCGACACTCGGGGCCGAGCCCCGATCCTGCCTTTCCGCCTCCGTGTTCGGTCGATGAGAACTCGTCGTGGACAGCGCTACACGATGACCGCGCTGTCGATGTTGGTGAAGACGTTGTCCTTCAGGTGCTGCTTGTCGACCGCCGTGATCACCGTCCGGTTCCGGATGCTGACCACGAGCGCCACGTCGTCCAACATCACCAGGGACTCGCGGGCGCCCTTCTGCGCGGCGCGCTCGACGCCGTTCAGCACGCGCTCCCACTCCTCGTTGCCGAGCTGGATCTCCCTGCTCTGCAGCCTCGTTTGAGCGTGCCCGCTCACCTTGAGCCGGTCCTGCAGCAGCGCCTCGAAGCCGACCCCCTGCGGCCCGGCGGCCGGAGCGTTCGGTCGGGGTGCCGCGACGGGCTGCTGGGCGATCCTCTCGGCGATCCTTGCGTTCTGAATCCTCGCGTCCATCGTAAGCTCCTAGGCTCCTATTGCGTGATGCTCTGCACCGCGCTGAGATCGACGGAGACCGTCTGGCCGTCGTCCTTGAGGACCTGCAGCTGCACGCCCTGCGACGTGGTCCGGAGACCGACCACCTCCCCGACCACCGGCAGGTAGACCGGCGACTCCTTCGTGCCGGCCGTGGTGATCGCGCTGACCCGCTTGCCGAGCAGCGCCGCCGCCGACGAGACGTCCGTCCCCTCGCTGATGCTGAGGATCTGCGTGATTTTGGACTCCACGAGCCCCCCGCCGGGCTCCTCGATGCCGACGTACCGCTCGCCGTTCTTCAGGATCACCTTCCGAACGACGCCGGTGACCGTCTGGTTCACGCCGTCGCTGTTCTCCGTCATCGGGCGGAAGGCCGTGACGACCTTGCCCATCAGCTCGTTGGCCTGCTGCACGTCGAGAGAGCTCTGCATCTTCTCCAGGCCCTGTACCTGACCGAGCTGGGCCATCTGGGCGAAGAAGTCCCGATCGTTCATCGGCTCCAGCGGGTTCTGGTTGGTGAGCTGCGTCACGAGGAGCCTCAGAAAGGTCTCCATGTTCAGCTCGCTCTTCGCGGTCGCCGGCTTGACGCCGTAGTAGACCGCGCCGTCGTAGGGTTCCACAGCTCCTGCAAACATCGCTCTCGGATCCTCCTAGATTCGGTAGTCGACAGCCTTTTCCGCCGATGGCGCGTCGCTAAGGGGCGCTTCCCGCTGGGCGACCGCCGGCGAACCCTGGTTCAGCCGGAACGGTAGGGGTTGCTGCTGGGGACCGGCGTTCGGCTGGCCTGCGCGGTCGCCGAACCCCCCGAAGCCGCCCGTCTGGGCCTCGATGTTCAGGGAGGCCAGCTGCAGCCCTTTCGTCTCCAGCGACTGCTGCAGGGCTGGCGCGCTCTGCTGCAGCGCCGCGCGAACCTGATCGTTGCTGGCCGCCACCGTCGCCTCGACCTGGTTCTGCGCCTGGTTGATCGTGATCGTAAGAACGCCGAGGTCGCGCGGCTCCAGCCGCACCACGACGGCGTCCTTCCTCCGCGAGGTGGCAAGAAGGAGAATGCGGTCGGACAGCTGGCGCAGAGTCCTGCCGTCCACAGCGGGGGTGCCCTCCGCCTGCGCCGCTGGATTGCGGTCGGCGGTCCTCGCCACAGAGGGCGCCGGGATCGTCGCCGCGGACGGACCGGTCTCTGCGCCGTTGCGCGCGGCGCTGGGAGCTGCAACCGGCGACTCCTCCGAGGTCGCTGGCGCGTCGAGTTCCTTGCTCCCGTCCTCGGGCGCCTCAGGCGCGACGGGAGCGGTTCCCCGGACGCCGGCCTGCGCACGGGTGGCAGGATCCGTACCCAAGACCTCTGCGTTGCCGGCCGCTGCAGGATGGACCGCCTGGGCCTTCTCTGCTCCGCGACGCGCCTTGTCCACCGGCCGGGCCTCGGGGCGATCGGAGGTCTCCGGCGAGTCCTGGTCGCGTGCAGCCGTGCCGTTCGGCGTGGACGGCACCGCGGGCTGCGTGGCTTGCACTGTCGCATCCTCGCCCTGGCTCAGAGGAGCCGCCTCCGGGCTGTCGACGACAGCGACGGACGGGCCCTGCCGGTCGGTGAGCGTTGCTCCTGCGGCTCCATTAGGGGAAGCCTGTCGGAGCCGCCCAGCCATCTCCGTCGGCGCCTGCTCCGTGCCGCCGGCGAAGGCTGACTCGGTGCCCGTCTGGCGCGTCCGCGCGATCGGCGCGGCGTTGGCGCCGAGCATCGTTGGAGCCACGAGCAACGGCTCGCGAACGGACGCTGCCGGCTGGCTCGGCTGGGTCCCTTGATGCGGAACGAGGTCGACCGCCTCCAGCTGCGCGAGGGCCGCATCCCTCACCGCGCTCCACTTCGTCCAGTTCCACAGCCTCTTGGGGCCAACGGTGGCATGAGGAGCCTGCTGCCGGGTCTGCCCCGCCTTCGCACTGCCCTCTTCACCTTCGAGTACGGCATCGCTCGCTGGTCGCCCCGACCGGGCGTTCGCCGGAACGGGTGCCCGCTCTTGGCCGGCCTTCAAATTGGCGTCGGCAGCCAGGGTGCGCCGAGCTGCGGGAGTTGCGACCTCTCCGCGATCCGAAGTCCCAGGGCCGGCGCCCGCTTCTTCGGCGGCGTTGGGCTGAGCCGACGGGACCGTGACCGCGTCCTCCGACGCTCCCGACGGAGCGAACCCGTGGTAGGAAGCGCCGTCGGCCACGGGAGCCTGCGCCGGATTCGGCCTTCGAGGCTCGGAGGCCGTGCGTTCGGTCGGACCGTTGGCGCCAACGCCTAGGCCGGTTTCAAAACGGCGCGCAGCCGGAGCAGGCCCTGCTTCCGGAGCCTCCAGCACCTTAACCTTCGTTCCCTGCGGAGCGGCTGGCTCGAGCGAGGATCGCCTTGCCCACGAATGTGCCTGCTCGGCCTGGATGGGTCGAACGCCCGGCTCCGCCTCGACGGTCGGTCCGATGCCGGTTGCCCGGTCGGCGCGTGCCCGCACGGATGCAGAGCCACCGGCCACCTTGGCCGATTCGTGGACCTGAACGGACAGGCTCTGTTGCTCGGCTCCTGCAGCCACGACGGCTTGCTCCGCCGCCGGCTGGGACGCCTCTGCCCGAGTCGTGCCCTCGGCCAGAGCCCGGATAGGGGAGGTCACGCCGCTGTCCACGCCTGTGACAGTTGATGCGGGGGCCTTCGCGGACGCCGCTCGCTCCGCGCCCCGCGATTCCGAGCGCCGAGCGGTCCGGTCGGCCTTGACGCGCTCCGTCCTGTTGGCGGCGGCATCGTCGGGAGCGGCGGACGGCCCCGCCGGGATGGAGCCCTCTGCGGGCACCCCGGCCGGAACCGTGGAAACGCCGCTCGTTGCGGCCACGCGGCCCTGCGCCGCACCGTCCCCGGAAGGACCGACTCGCGCTTGCGGCTCGTTCGCCGAAGGTTGGGTGACCGCCAAGGGCGCGAGAACCGCCGGGTCGATGGCGAACTTCTTCCTCGTCCTTCGGGCCTTCGCCTCGGGGTTGGGGTCCAGTTCCTGCTGCCGAGCATTCGGCTCCGTGGCCGCAACCTCCCCTTCCCCGACGACCTCCGCCGTCGGGGCGGGATCCCCTGGTGGCGGAGGCTCCAGAAGGAGAATCTCCGCGAAGCCTCCCTCCGCCGCCGGAGCCGGACCTGCCGCCTGGCCGGTGACTCCCGCCACGAGGGCGATCGATGCTACCGAGTTGACCACGTCCATTCGCGGAACCTGAGCGATGTTTCGCTAGGAACATCATCGGCAAACACCCGGCAATCTTCAGGGGAATCCGCCGCGATGCTGCCGCTGTCCCGGCCGGCGGGGACCCGAATCTGCCATACTCCGTCCAGGTATGGCTTCCACCGTGGCCTCGGGACGGATCCGAGCGGTTCTCTTCGATCTGGATGGAACGCTTGTGGATTCGCTCGCTGCGATCGTCGCAGGTCTCGGAGACACCTTGGAACGCTACGCCGGACGTCGTCCGCCCCGCGAACGCATCGTGGCCATGGTCGGCCTTCCCCTGAGCAAGCAGGTGGCCGTCTTGGATCCGGTGCCCCCGAGCGAGGACGCCATTCGAGAACGCGTCCGTTTTGCCGAGACCAGGTTCGCGGCACACAGTCACCTGGAAGCGGTTTTCCCACACACGAAGGAGCTCCTGAACCTCTGCCGAGGCTCCGGCATCCCCACAGCCATCGTCACGAGCAAGACCCGCACCGAATTCGAGGCCTTCCGCACCCGTCACCCTTGGGTCGAGGGCGTCGATGCCGTTGTCTGTTCGACAGACGTCGAACGGGGCAAGCCATCGCCCGACTCCGCCCTTCTGGCGCGCTCCCTGCTGGAAGTGAGCTCCGGCCGAGTCGTGTTCGTTGGCGATTCCACGTTCGACGTGGCGTGCGCTCGGGCTGCCGGCTGTGAGGCATGGGCCGTGGCGTACGGAGCGGGAGATCGGAGGTCGCTGGAGGCTTCCTTGCCGGACCGCCTCTTCGAGCACCCGAGGGAGCTCCTTCAGGAACTTCGAAAAGCGATCGATCTTCACTCATGCCACGCAAGAGACTAGACAGCGACAGCCCGACGCAACCGCAGACGCCCGAGCCAGCCCCCGCCGAGGCCACCGCCGAGGACTCGGGCACCGAGGCGCCCTCCCTCATCGAGATCATCAAGGAGAAGGTCAAGCGCGTCCGCCGCAGGGCCAAGAAGACGACCGACGAACCGGCGCAGGAAGCCGAGCCGGTCCACGGCGAACCTCAGGCCGGCGACGCGGCGGCCCAGCAGCAAGCCTCCGAGCCCTCGAGCCCGGAACCGTCGCCCGAGGCGCCGCAGCCCGAACCCCAGCCCAAGCCCAAGCGGAGTCGAAGGCGCAAGCAACCCGAGGAGACCCCTGCGGAGGCGGCTCGAGAGCATGAGCCTCGGCCCGCCGAGGATCGCTGGGACATCGCGGCTTTGGTGCCGGAACTGGCGGCCCTCTTGGAGGAGGGGGAGACCTTCCCCCAGGTTCTCTGGCGCCCCCATGCGAGGAGGGACACGGAGCCACAGAAGCAGGAGGCCCCGGAGCCGGTCGAAGAACCCAAGCAGGCTCCACGCCGGTCGAGGCACTCCAAGCGAGGGGACGGCGTGCAGAAGCCGATCACCGCGCTGGATGCCATCCAGCCGAGCCCCCCGGCAGAGACGCAGCCTGCCCCGCGCAAGGCCGCTGCCCGCAAAGGGCCCGCCCCCGAGCCGCCGGTCGTCAAGCCGAAGAAGCCCGAGCCTCTGATTCCGCCGAGGCCCGCGATCCCGACCCCGCCCGAAGCGCCGCAGATCGTTACCAAGGACGGCAACCCGATGCTGGTCTTGGGCGGTCGGGCGGTGCCGCCGATTCTGTTCTTCGGCCATGCGTCCGACGAGCGCAAGGCGCGCAACGTGTTCGAGCAGGTCGCCATGGCGGGCGAGGCGGGCCTGCACCTGCACTCGTTCTTGGTGGAGTTCGACACCGATCCCGCCGCGGTCGAGGACTCCGTTCGCATGGCGGGCTACCTGCTCAAGAAGGCCGTGGAGGCCGATCCGGAGGCGAGAGTGCTGCTCCGCGTCGTCTTCGTCGCGCCCCCGGGATGGCAAGAGCGCTACCCCAACGCCCGCTATCTGCTGCAGAACGGCAAGCTGGCCGAGCCTTCGGTCTGCGACGACGCCTACTGGTCGATGGTCAAGGACTGCCTCGGGGCGTTCGTGAGGCAGGTGCGCCTGATGCCCAACGCCGACCGCGTGCTCGGCCTGCACCTCGACCGAGGGGAGTGGTTCAACCCGGACGGAGCGGGTTACGACGATTCCAACGCCGCGCGGGACCTCTTCCGCCGATGGGCGCAGAAGCGCTACCTCGGAGACGTGGTGGCTCTCCGCGCGGCATGGTTCGACGGCAGGGTCGACTTCGACAACCTGGAGGTTCCCCCCTACCAGCCGCCTTCCCAGCAGGCCGACAAGTTCGTCCGAGCCAACCGCAAGGACAGGCGGTGGGTGGACTACCACCTGTTCCTCAGCGACGCCACGGCGGCTCGGCTCGCAGACCTGGCCTACGCCGTGAAGGAGGCCTCGGAGGGGTGGTTCCTGGTCGGCGTCTGCTACGGCTACACCTTCGAGTGGTCGCACCCCGACAGCGGGCACCTGAGCCTTGGCAAGATTCTCCGGACGCGCGAGATCGACTACATCTCCGGTCCGCCCAGCTACAAGAGCCGCGAGCCCGGCGGCAGCGCGCCGTTCCCCAGCCCGATCGACTCCTTCAACCTGAACGGCAAGCTGTTCATCAGCGAGGAGGACTACCGGACCTCGCTCGGGGAGGGCTTGGACCCCGACGAGTTCAATCCGGTGATCCGCACTCCGCAGGCGCTCGAGGCCGTCCATTGGAGGGGCACCGGCTCGGCCCTGTGCCACTCGCACGGCGTGTGCTGGATGGACCTGCGGGGCAACGGGTGGCTGAAGACCTCCAGCGTGTGGCAGAGGGCGCAGAGGCTGCGGGACTGCCTCCAGATCGGCATGGTGGCGCCGGTTTCCGAGCCGGACGCCGCGGTGTTCATCGACGAACGCGCCTTGGCTTACCTCGTCGACGCCCAAGCGTTCCAGATCCTCGTCCAGAACGTGAGGGAGGCCGTCCTGCGGTCCGGCCTCAGCGCGGGCTTCTACCTGCTGAGCGATCTTGCGCACCGCGAGACGTTCCCCGAGAGCAAGCTCTACATCTTCGTCAATGCTTGGGACATCCGCCAGGAGCTGCGCAGCGCCATCAAGCAGAGGCTTCAGCGCGACGACAAGGTGCTGTTCTGGCTCTATGCGGCCAGCCTGTTCGAATCGGGGCGGGAGAGCCTGGAGCGCGCCCGCGAGGTGACGGGCATCGCCCTCAAGCCGCAACCGTTCAGCAGCAAGACCGGCACGACCATCCTGCACCGGCGGCATCCTTTGTGCGAGGCGTTCGGCGATCGGGAGCATATCGGGCGCACGCTCTTCGAACCCAGTTACTGCGGCATTCCCGAGGAGGCCGTGGTGTTGGGCGAGTACACGCAGACCGGCCTGCCGAGCTTCCTGATGCGGGAGTTCGGCAAGGAGGGCGACCGCTCCACACGCTGGAAGTCGGTGTTCCTGGGCGAGCCCGTGGTGACGCCCTCGCTGATCCGGGCCCTGGGCCAGTTGGCCGGGGCGCACGTTTGGAACTACCAGGACGACGTGGTGCATGTGCGGCCTCCCTTCCTGTTGGTGCACTGCTCGGGCAGCGGTCCCAGGACGGTGGCCCTGCCGGGCAAGTGGTCCGCCTTCAACCTGCTCTCGGGGGAGTGGGTCGCCGAGGAATCGACGAACCTGCGCTTCCACGGACAGGACGGCTCCAGCCATCTCTTCCTGGTCGGACCCAAGCTGGAGATCGAGCATCTCCTCCGCACCGACTTCGAGCAGGCGTTGGCTTTCCCGGAGATTCCGCCGCGCGACGAGAACACGATCGAGTCGGACGCCGCCGACTTCGACGTTCCGATCATGAAGCTCGACGAGTGGATCGAGGGCGCCAGCCTCGACGAACTCGCCGAGGAGTGGATGCTCCGCCCCAAGATCGTCGAGGAACCGGAGGAGGAGCCGGAGCCCGTCCAGCAGACGCCCGGGTCGCGGCGGAGGAGGCGGCGGAAGTCCACCGCGGCAGAGTCGCGCCCCGCCGTCGAGGACCAACCGGTGGAGACCGCGGAAAAGCCGTTGCTCGATCCGGATGACACCCTGGGGCTCAATGTGATCTTCCGTCGGCGCGAGTGAGCCATGGCGTATAGGAGCGGACGCGTTGCCCTGATCGGCAAGCCCAACGCCGGCAAGAGCACCTTGCTAAACCAGATCGTCGGCCAGAAGGTGTCGATCGTCAGCAACAAGGCCCAGACCACCCGCAAGCGCGTCGTGGGCATCCTCACCACCGACGAGTTCCAGGTCGCGTTCGTGGACACGCCCGGCGTGCACGAGCCCCACACCCGCCTCGGTCGGGCGATGGTGGAGGCCGCCCGCACCAGCCTGTCGGACGTTGACTTGATCGTCTTCGTCGCCGATGGGTCCAAGCGGCCGGACGAGGACGACGCGGAGATCATCCGCATGGTGCAGTCGGTGCCGAAACCCAAGCAGGTGCCGGTGCTGGTCTGCATCAACAAGATGGACCGGCTCCGGCCCGAGCACGTCCAGAAAACCGTCGACCATTACGTGAACGCCCTCGGGGCGGTCGACTTCATGCTGACCACCGCGCTGGACGGCACGAACGTGGACAAGCTGGTCGGACAGATCGTGGAGCGGCTTCCCGAAGGGCCGCCCCTCTACGACCCGGACGACTTCACCGACCAGTCGGCGCGCTTCATGGCGGCGGAACTGGTCCGTGAGAAGATCCTGAACGCCACCAAGCAGGAGGTACCCCACGCGACCGCGGTGGTGGTGGAAGCGTGGGAGGAGCCCGAGGACCCCACGGGCGTGCTCGCCATCTCCGCTTCGATCATCGTGGAGAAGCAGAGCCAGAAGGCCATCCTCATCGGCCACCAAGGGCGCTTCATCAAGACGATCGGCACCAAGGCACGGCAGGAGATCGAGGAGCTCTTGGGGCGCAAGGTGTACCTCGAGCTGTTCGTGAAGGTCCGGGAGGGCTGGCGAATGAACCCCCGCATGCTGCAGGAGCTGGAGTACCTCGATTGAGGCTCCCGCCGATCCCCCAGCCCGTCGAGTCCTCCGGCCCGCGCGTCGCCGTGCAGTTCGTGGTGGAGCTGGTCGGACCTCGCCAATTGCCCGGCCTGAAAGCGCGAGAGCTGTTCTCGCATCCGTGGTTCGAGGCCCTCGGCAGACCGATGGCCTACGCCATGGCGCCGAACGACGCCTCTTGGCGCATCCTGACACCGGCGGACAGCGCCGTGCTGTACGACTCGCTCGCGCTCGCATGGCCGTACCTCGACCGCCGCGGGCACCTCACCTCCCGCTCGGCGGAGCGGCTGTTCCACGTGGCCGAGCGCCTGGCCTCCGGCTTGGAGCGGTTAGCCATGCCGCTCACGCCGCCGGAGCTCGTCGACGAGCGCGTCCGCGGGCTGCAGGAGCTGCGGGAAACCCTGGACGCCTCCGTGGCTGTGACCGTCCGACCCGCGCAAGGCTGGTACGATGCCGAACGCGTCTTCAGCCTGTTGCGCGGTTTGGGCTTCTCGGAGGACCGCGACCGCTTCACCCTGTTGCACCCCGGGTGGCCGGAGCCCTTGTTGGAGGCGCAGGCCTCGGCCGATCCCCAGGCTGGGCGCGGCAAGGTCGCCGCCGTGGACCTGGGCATCCGCGTCGCGAGAAACCCGGTCCCCCTGTGGACCCTGGATGCTCTCTTCGAGACCGTCGACGCGGTGGATCGGCTGCAGCGCAGCTTGGCCATCGACGACGAGGGCAACCTGGTGGACGGTTCCCGGCGGGAGTGGATGAAGCAGCAGCTGGAGTTCTTGGTCGGCACCCTGCAGCAAAGCGGGCTTCCGGCTGGCTCGCCGGAAGCCCGCATGGTCTTCTTCGACTGAGCCCCCTCGCACCTAGGGTTCGTCGATCTCCGAGATCGACCGGCTGGCTTCGGAGGCACGGCGCCGACGGCGGATCTGGCCGTACTGGCCCGCCTTCGTCTCCAAGTCCGTCGGTGCCGCGTCCACGCTCGCCGCAGGCTTCACCAAGCGCTGGGCGAACTGCTGCTCCTTGGCGGTGATCGCCATCAGCCCCGCTTCCTCGCCCCTCTTCCTCATGATGCGGCTGTCGAGCGCGTAGAGCGCCGGCGAAGCGATGAAGATCGACGAGTACGTTCCGAACACGATTCCGACGAGCATCGTCAGGTTGAAGAACTTGAGGTCGGTCGTCGACGAGCCCCAGATCAGCAGCACCGCGAGCGTCAGGATCACCGTGAACGACGTATTGATCGACCTCGCGAAAGACTGGGTGATGGACCGGTTCACAAGGTTCTCGAAGGTCTCCCCGGGATAAGGCCGGCGAAGGTTCTCGCGAATTCGATCGAAGATCACGATCGTGTCGTGCGTGGAGAACCCGATCATGGTGAGAACCGCCGTGATGAACAGCGCCGAGATCTGCCAATTCGCGAGGTAGCCAACCAAGGCGGCCGTGCCCAGCACGATGGCCGTGTCGTGCAGCAGCGCAACGATGGTCGCGGCGCTGAAGCGCAGGCCCGTGAGGAACCCTCCCATCGCCACGCCGAAGCGGATCGCCAGGTACACCACGATCAGGATCGTGCTGTAGATGACGCCCAAGATCGCGTTTTGAACAGTCTCCTTCTGAACCGTCGGACCGACCTTGGTGAACTCCGCGACGTCGTCCTTCGTGAAGCCGGCCTTTTGGGCGAGCTGATCCAGAGCGGCCGGCCCGGCGGCCTCCAGCTCCCTGGTTTCCGGAACCGTGACGCTCGCCAAGCGCTGCTCCGGCAGCACCTTCACTGTGGCTCCGCGCACGCCGTTCCGTTCGAGCGTCGCGGCGATCTGGTTCGAAGTCAGGTTGCGCTCGCCGAGCTTGAAGTTGATCTCATAGCCGCCTTGGAACTCCACGTTCGGCTTGATCCCGCCCATCCCGATGAACAGGAGACCGACGAGGATCGCGAGCGCGGAGAAGCTGATGTACTTCTTCCAGTTCGCGATCACCTGGAGCGGCTTGTGCTCAGCCGACCGCTCGATCGACTCTCCGAACCATTGGCGGTTCAGGCCGTACCACTTGGGGTCCGACCCGATGCCGGAACCGACGAAGAACAGCAACAAGGACCGCGTCACCGTGACGGCGGTGAACAGGGAGATCGCCACGCCGATGATCAGCGTGCTGGCGAAGCCCTTGACCGGTCCGGTGCCCAGGTTGGCGAGCACAAGAGAAGTCAGGATCGTGCAAGCGTTCGAGTCCACGATCGCCGGCAGGGCGCGCTTGAAGCCGAGGTGGATCGCCTTGTTGAGCGGCAGTCCCCCGCGGAGCTCCTCCTTCATCCGCTCGAACACGAGGATGTTCGCGTCGACCGCCATGCCGACGGACACGATGAACGCGGCGATGGCGGCGAGCGAGAACGTCGCCCCCAGCATCTTGAGCACCGTCAGCGTGAACAGCGTGTACAGGAACAGCGCCAGCAGCGCGACGAAGCCCGGGAACACGTAGTACAGCAGAAGGAACAGCGAGATCGCGATGAACGACGCGATTCCGGCGCGAACGATGCTGTCCAGCGCCTGGGCTCCGATCGTCGGGTCGACCTTCTGGCTGCTGAGTTCTTTCAGGTCGACGGGCAGGGCGCCCGAGTTCAGCAGCTCCACGAGCCTCTTGACGTACTCCGTCTCGAACTGCCCTTGGATGACGCCCTCCTCGCGGATGATGGCTCCCTGCTCGAGCGGCGCGATGTTGATCACCTGGTTGTCCAGAACCGCCGCCAAGTTCTCGCGCCGATTCTGATACCTGCGGGTCCAGCGCTCGATCTTCGGCGCTCCCGTCGCGGAGAAGCGCATAGCTGGGATGAACCCTTGGCCTCGCGGGTTCGGCACCACGCGCGCCTCCGCCAAGTCGTCGCCCTGGAGGATCAAGTCCCAACCTTGGATGATCTCGAGGTACTCCGGGTCTCCCGGCCGAATCGGCTTGCCCTCGGGGTCGAAGTGACGCACGAAGGTCACCACGTTGCTCCCGCCGACCTTCTCCGTCGGGCCGACGTCGTAGCGCCGGGTGGCCAGCTCCGTGGAGACGTTCCGCGCGTGGTACCACTTGAGGCTCGCTGTGGTCGAAAGCAGCTTGCGGGCCTCCTCGACGTTCGTGTAGCCTGGAATCTCCACCACGAACTGGTCGGTGCCCTTGTCCTGGACGGTGCCTTCCTGCACGCCGCCCAGCGCTCCAACGCGGTTCTGGAGGATGCGCTTGACGTTGGCGCGGATCCGAGGCAGCTCAGCCCGCTGCTCCGGCTTCAGATCCGAGATCTGGAAGGTGAACCGGACGCCGCCTCGGACGTCCAGACCGAGGTTGTACTGGGTCCGGGAGTAGAAAAACGCCGAAAGACCGGCGAGCACCAGGACTGCGAGCAGGAACAGATAGCTTCTAGAACGCAAGGAAACGCCTCCGGGCGAAGACTGCTTGGCAGAGTATACCGAAGCCGAGCCGCGGGGCCGTCAACGGACGCGGCCGACGGGATTCCAGCGGAAGGCGGCCACCCTCTCCCGCCCACCGACCAGCAACCGAAGCTCGAAGCCCTCCGGATGCAACCTCAGGCCCTCCGTTGGCGCCTCCAGCCAGAACAGAGCCCCGAAGTTGCCTCCCAGCGGCGAGGGGCACCCCGCCCGTGCTTGGCCCAGGCTCGCTGGGCAGACCGCCAGTGGGTCAAGCGCCAGTGCGTCGCGCGCCTCGCGTAAGGCACCCATCCAGAGCGGCTCCGCCGGCCGCGCCTCCGTCTGGAACGGCCATTCTGCGGAAGGGGCCGAACGGTAGGCGGGAGGCGCCGTCGGCTCCCAGGGCAGCGCGTCCGGCTGGCGGTGCCTCTCGGGCAGTCCGGGGCCGCTCGTCAGCAGCCACAGAACGCTGCGGAGCGCTGTGCCGTCGGCCGGTGGGCCCTCCTCGCCGTCCCATCCCCGTCGCCGCAGCGCGCACAGCCTCACCGCGAAGGCGAGCCTTCCGTCCAACCGGTCTGCGGCCTCCCTCCACGCGGAGAGGACCTGCTCGGCGGTCATTCTACGGCTGGCCGAGAGGTATCCGAGCCGCCGGGAGACCAGCTTCGGCGACACCCAGACGGCCACGTCCGCAGCCTGTCGGATCCGACCGTCGAACCAGACCGCCAGGACGGCCCGCTCCGGCCCGAGGGTGCGCTCGATCCCCTTGCCCGCTCGCCAGAGGTCCACACCTTCGCGGAAGGCGGCCGCGTCCGGCTCCTCGCCGAAAGCGAACGGCGAAGCCGATCCCAACAGCGCGAGACCCGCCACCAGCGAGACCATCCTTGCCCTCATTGTCGGCAGGCTGGTCTGCCACAATCAGGCGTGCGCTACGATCTGATCATCCGGGACGCCGAGGTCTGGTCCTCTGCCGGGTCGCTCCGAGCCGATGTGGCCGTTCGGGGAGGCGTCATCGAGGAAGTCGGTTCCCTGCCCACGGCGCGGGCCTGGGAGGAGGTCGACGCCGCCGGCGCCTGGCTTCTCCCCGGAGCGATCGACACGCAGGTCCACTTCCGGGAACCCGGCAACGAGCACAAGGAGGACCTGGAGTCGGGCAGCCGCGCCGCCGTGCTGGGAGGCGTCACGGCGTTCTTCGACATGCCCAACACCTCTCCCGCCACCACCTCGGCGGAAGCGCTGGAGCACAAAGCCCGACGGGCCGCAGGTCGGTGCTACGCGCACTTCGCCTTCTACGTTGGCGCTACAGCGGAGAACGCGGCCCAGCTAGGCGACCTGGAACTTCGGCCCGCCTGCTGCGGCGTGAAGGTCTTCATGGGCAGCTCGACCGGCGACCTGCTTGTCGAGGACGACGCCACGCTGGAGCTCGTGCTGCGCAACGGACGGCGCAGGGTCGCCGTCCACGCCGAGGACGAGGCGCGCCTGCGCGAGCGCCGCCCGATCGCGGAGGAGCGGGCCGACCCGTCCGCCCATCCGGAATGGCGCGACGTGGATTCGGCGCTTCTTGCCACGCGGAGGCTCCTGCGCCTCGCGGAGCGCACAGGGCGGCCGGTCCACCTGCTGCACGTAAGCACGGCGGACGAGGCGAGGATCGTCGCGGAGGCGAAGGCTCGAAAGGTCGACGTCACGGCGGAGGTCACCCCGCAACACCTGATTCTCTACGCCCCGGATTGCTACGAACGGCTGGGAACGCTCGCCCAGATGAACCCGCCGATCCGAGACTCTTGGCACCAGTCGGCGCTGCGGGCGGCCCTGCTGGACGGCGTGTTCGACGTCGTTGGCAGCGACCACGCTCCGCATACGCTGGAGGAGAAGGCGCGCCCCTACCCGAAGTCGCCCAGCGGGATGCCCGGCGTCCAGACGCTTCTGCCGGCCCTGCTGAACCTCTGCTGGGAGGGGTTCCTCAGCCCGCAGCAGGTCGTGCGGCTCGTGTGCGAGGGGCCGGCGGATCTGTTCGGCATCCGAGGCAAGGGACGCGTCGCGCCGGGCTTCGACGCGGACCTTGTGCTCCTGGACCCGAACGAGGGGCGCGTCGTGGAGAGGTCGATGCTCGCCTCCAAGTGCGGCTGGAGCCCCTTCGAGGGAGAGCTTCTCTTTGGCTGGCCGCGTCTCGTGTGGGTCAAGGGCCGCCGGGTGGCCGCCGAAGGGAAGATCGTCGGGGAGCCTTGCGGCGAGGCCCTGGAGTTCGACCTCTGAGCGAGGCGGAGCTGGGACGGAGTATCCTCGGGCCATGCCGAAACTGGTTTTGGTCCGACACGGGCAATCGCTCTGGAACCTCGAGAACCGCTTCACCGGATGGGTCGACGTCCCCCTCACGGAACAGGGAGAGCTCGAAGCGCGGCAGGCTGGCGAGCGCCTCAAGGGGATGCAGTTCGACGTGGCCTACACCAGCGCCCTGACCCGGGCCCAGCGCACGCTGGACATCATCCTGGAGACGATGGGCGTCAAGGTGCCTATCATCCGCGACCAAGCCCTGAACGAGCGCCACTACGGCGACCTGCAAGGTTTGAACAAGGCCGAAACCGCCAAGCGGTACGGCGACGAGCAGGTCCATCTGTGGCGCCGGAGCTACGACATTCCGCCGCCCAACGGCGAGGCGCTGAAGAACACCGCCGAGCGCACGCTGCCGTTCTTCGAGCGCGCCATCCTGGGCGACATCAAGCAGGGCAAGAACGTGCTCGTCGTGGCGCACGGCAACTCGAACCGGTCGATCGTGATGAAGCTCGACAACCTGAGCGAGAAGGAAGTGCTCGAGCTGAACCTCGACACCGGCGTGCCGCTGGTCTACGAGATGACCACCGACGGCGAGATCGTGTCGAAGACCGTGCTGAAGTAGGCGCCCCTACGCCGCGTGCTCGGCCTCGCTAGGAACCGGGTGATCGAAATGGGTCACCCGGTTCCTTCCCTGCTTCTTGGACCGATACAGGGCCTCGTCGGCTTCCGAGATGGCCAGCTTCGAGCTCAGGCGGTTGCCCCGCTGCGTGGAGGCGCCGACCGAAACCGTCACCTGTCGCTTCGGCCAAGGCTCGGCCGCGACCGCCGCCCGGATCCTCTCGGCGACCTCAATCGCCGCCGCGCCATCCGTGTTCGGGAGGATCACGGCGAACTCTTCGCCGCCATAGCGCGCCGGCACGTCCGAACCGCGAACCGACTCCGCCAGGATCGCGGCCACCCTCCGAAGGACCTCGTCCCCGGCCGGATGCCCGAACGCGTCGTTGAACTGCTTGAAGAAGTCCACGTCGAGCATGAGCAGGCTCACGGGCCGGCCGTCGCGCTCCGCCCGCTTGCAAGCCTGGTCCAACTCCTCCTGGAAGTGCCGGTGGTTCGGCAACCCCGTGAGGCCGTCCGTGAGCGCGAGCCTCTCCAACCGCTCGTTCGCCTCCTCGAGCTTCGCTTTTTCCTCCGCCAGCTCGTCCGCGATCTTGCGGATGATCTCCATCTGCGACACGATCTGCCGCCGCGCGGAGTTCTGCTCCGTCATGTCCACGTTCACCGCGATGCCCCCGGTGATCTGCCCTTTCGGGCCGTGGATCGGAAGCAGGTCGGAGCTGAGCTCGAAGACCTCCTTCTCGCTGCGGCTGAACGTCCACTCGATTCCAGAGATCGCCTTCCCGTTGAAGACGTCGCGGTACCGCCCTTGGAGCCATCCTTGGCCGTCGGCGTTCGGGAAGACCTCGTCCACGCTCCGCGTCAGAATCTCGGCGGCGGAGACCCCAAACAGCGCCTCGGACCGCTTGTTCCACTCGAAGAGCAGCCCTTGGTCGTCGAAGGTGAAGGCGGAGACCGGCAGGCCGCTGAACAGCTCCTCAAAGCGCTTGGACGCCGCCGCCAGGTTCTGGTTGGCGAACTCCAGCCGCTGAGCGACGTCCATCAGGTGGCGCCGCTGGCGGAGCAGGTCGTCCTCCGCCACCAGAATGCGCATCGCCACTTTCAGGCGGGAGAAGAGCTCGTCCCGGTCGAGCGGCTTGTTCAGGAAGTCGTCCACCCCGGCCTCGTAGGCCGCCGCGCGATCCTCCCTCTGCGTCTTCGCCGTGAGCAGAATGACGTACGTGTAGGGCTCGGGAATGGCCCGGATTTGTCGGCAGAGGTCCACGCCGTCCAGCTCAGGCATCATCCAGTCGGAGATCACGATCCGGTGCACGCCGCAGCGGAAGGCGTTGAGCGCCTCCAGCCCGTCCCTCGCGCCATCCACCTCGAAGCCCTTGCCTTCGAGGGTCTTGCGGAGCACAAGGAACGAGACCGGATCGTCCTCCGCGATCAACACCCTCGGAAGCCTCCCGTCACGAGGCATCAACGCGCCCAACTCCGCCACTGACATGCTCGCGCTACCCCTTCCCCGCTTATCTTCGGGCATCCGGGTGGCCGAGGCACACTGTCAATTTGCTCAGATTCCGTCCTCGGAGCGGCGGGGATCGAGGCGGTCCCGCACGGGCGGTTGGCCGTCCTGCTGCCTCCAGAGCGCGGGCCAGGGAACCCGCGCCGCGTGGCCGTCCGCGAAGATGTACGGGCCGACCAGGGTCTGCTCGTCGAAGACGGTCATCCGGGGCAGACGGCGCACAGGATCCCACTGAAGCGTCTGAAAGCGGGCGTTGGCGACGCGCGCCGGGTTGCCGTAGTACTGCGGATGGAAGTGATCCCCCCGAACGAGGAATTCGGAACCGAGCAGGCGCACGCGAAGCTCGGCGACCACCACCGTGTCCGACGGCCGCACCGTCTCGTCGAGAGAGCAGCCGAAGTACGGCGGATGCCGAAAGTCGAAGTAGGCGTTCAAACCGTAGGAGGTCAGCCTGGGGTTCGCCAGATCGCCCCACGCCGGTGAATCGTCCAGCGGGGACCGTCGCAGCAGCCGCGCCTTCGTGTAGGGCTGCACCTCGTCCACCCAAGTGGTCATGCTGGGGTCGGCGAGGTTCTCCTTGACCGTCGGGAACCACCCCTCGTGGTCGGCCGCGTACATCGCCAGCGCCAAGCCCATCTGCCTCATGTTCGAGAGGCTGCCGAGCTCCTGTGCGGCGCGCTTCGCCCTCGCGAAGACCGGGAACAGCAGTGCCGCCAGAAGACCCACGATGGCGAGGACGACCATCAGCTCCACCAAGGTGAAACCCTTGCCCTGCGCGTCGCCCGAATCGGGATTCAACGAACTTCGGAAGATGAGCATTTCGGCCTCTCCTTGTGGGTAATATACCCAACGTTCGGACGCGATTTCGAGCGAGCGAGGATGACCATGGCGGAGAAGGATCTTTCGGCGGACGTGGCTCTGGCGGTCCGCAAGTGGCAGAAGAAGCGCGGCGCCCTGATCATGATTCTGCATGAGATCCAGGGGCGCCTCGGGTACGTGCCGCGCGAGATCGCCCTCGAGCTCTCGAAGCAGATGAACGTGCCTCTGGCCCGGATCTACGAGGTTCTGACGTTCTACAACTTCTTCGAGCTGGAGCCGCCCGCCAAATACGTCATCTCCGGGTGCATGGGTACCGCCTGCTACCTCAAGGGCACTCCCGGGATTCTGCAGGAGTTCGGCCGCCTCCTCGGGATCGAGGTGGGCCAGACGACTCCCGACGGTCGCTTCAGCCTCACGACGGTGCGCTGCGTGGGCTGCTGCGGCCAGGCTCCGGTCGTGCTGATCAACGGCGAGGTGCACAGCAAGGTCTCGCCCCAGGACGTGCCGCACCTGCTCGCCCAGTGCAAGGACTGAGCTCAGGAGACCGAGCGAAATGGCCAAACTGCAGAAGGACGACCTCGAAGGCATCATCCAGCGGCACCGCGGGTCCAGCCGAGATTGGATCGCCGTTGGCATGGGCAGCTGCGGGCTCGCCGCCGGAGCCGATGCCGTGTATCGGGCTCTGGAGGACGGCGCCCGGGAGCGCGGGCTGGAGATCGACGTCCGAAGGACCGGCTGCCTGGGCGCCTGCCACGCCGAGCCGCTGGTCGAGGTCCAGGTGGAGGGGGTACCCAAGACGCTCTACGGCCACGTTTCGGCCGAGTGGGTGGACCTCATCCTGGACAGCCACGTCCAGCTCAAGCGGGTGGTCTCCCGTCTGGCTGTGCCGGAGATCGCCGAGCGGTTGACCACCTGCAACGATCGCGAGCAGCCGGAACCCGGCCGTCAGTACAAGATCGTCACGCGCAACTGCGGCGCGATCGACCCCGAAAGCCTCGAGGAGTACATCGCCTCGGGCGGTTACCAGGCGCTCCGCCGTTGCCTGTCCGAGCTGACCCCGGACCAAGTGATCGCCGAGGTGGAGCGCAGCGGCCTGAGAGGCCGCGGGGGCGCCGGCTTCCCGACCGGAGTGAAGTGGCGCCTCACCCGCGAGGCTCAGGGCGCGGAGAAGTTCGTCGTCTGCAACGGCGACGAGGGCGACCCCGGCGCCTACATGGATCGGAGCGTTCTGGAGGGCGACCCGTTCTCCGTCATCGAAGGCATGACGATCGCCGCCTACGCGATCGGCGCCTCGGAGGGCTTCCTGTACATCCGCGCGGAGTACCCCCTCGCCGTGGCGCGCATCGAGTCCGCGATCCGGAGCGCGAAGCTCGCGGGGCTTCTCGGCAAGAACATCCTCGGTTCGGACTTCTCCCTCAACCTGGAGGTCCGCCTCGGCGCCGGCGCGTTCGTGTGCGGCGAGGAGACCGCGCTGATCGCATCCATCGAGGGCAAGCGGGGCACTCCGAGACCGCGCCCGCCCTACCCCTCGGTGAGCGGCCTCTGGGGCGGACCCACGTGCATCAACAACGTGGAGACGCTGGCGAACCTGCCGCCGATCCTTTCCAAGGGTGCCGAGTGGTTCCGCTCGATCGGCACGGAGAAGTCGCCGGGCACCAAGGTGTTCGCACTCACCGGCAAGGTCCGTAGGCCGGGGCTGGTGGAAATCCCCATGGGCACCCCGCTCCGCACGGTCGTGGAGGAGATCGGCGGAGGGCCGTTGCCGGGGCGAAAGATCAAGGCCGTTCAGACGGGCGGCCCCTCCGGCGGCGTCATCCCGGCCAACCTCTTGGACACGCCCGTCACGTACGAGGACCTCGCCGCTCTGGGGTCGATGATGGGCTCGGGCGGGATGATCGTGATGGACGACCAGGATTCGATCGTCGACATCACCCGCTTCTATCTGGGCTTTTGCGTGGAGGAGTCGTGCGGCAAGTGCGCCCCCTGCCGCATCGGGGGCAGACAGATGCTGACGATCCTCGAGCGCCTGTCCGAAGGCCGCGGGACCCCGGAAGATCTCGAGCAGCTTCGACAGATCAGCAAGACGATGCAGGCCGCCTCGCTGTGCGGCCTCGGGAAGTCCGCTCCCAACCCGGTGCTGTCCACCCTGCGGTACTTCCCCGAGGAGTACGAGCGAGCCATCGCGCCCGCCAAGGCCAACGCGTGACGGAGAGGAAATGGCACGAACTGCAGCAAGGACCGTGCGAGCGAAGCTGAACGGGATCGAGGTCGTCGTTCCGGAGGGCACGACCATCCTCGAGGCCGCCGAGAAGGTGCACCTCAAGATCCCCACCCTCTGCAAGCATCCGGATCTTCCCCCCACGGCGGCCTGCGGCATCTGCATCGTGCGCGTGAAGGGCACCAACCAGATGCCCCGCGCGTGCTGCACCCCGCTCGAGGAGGGGATGGAGATCCAGACGCACGAGCCGGAGATCGTGGAGATCCGCAGGAAGGTGCTGGAACTGATCCTTTCGAAGCACCCGAACGAGTGCCTCACGTGCGGCCGCAACGGCACCTGCGAGCTGCAGCGCCTCGCCTCCGACTTCGGCATCCGACAGCAATCGCTCCCATCCATCGTTCCGGACCTCCCGAAGGACGAATCCACGCGGACCATCGTCCTGGAACCGCGGAAGTGCATCACCTGCGGCCGTTGCCTGACGGTCTGTCAGGAGCTGCAGAACGTGTGGGCGCTGTCCTTCCTGGAGCGCGGCATCGACACCCGCATGGCGCCGGCCGGCGACATCCTCTTGGCGGACTCCCCGTGCATCTCCTGCGGCCAGTGCTCCGCCCACTGCCCGACGGGCGCGATCTTCGAGTACGACGAGACCGAGAGGGCCTGGGAGCTGCTTCGTGATCCCGAGTTGCATTGCGTGGTGCAGATCGCACCGGCAGTTCGGGTGGCGATCGGAGAGGCGTTCGGCTACCCGCCCGGCACCAACCTGACCGGCAAGCTCTACGCCGCCCTCCGATACATGGGGTTCGACACGGTCTTCGACACCAACTTCGGCGCCGACGTGACCATCATGGAGGAGGGCACGGAGTTCGTTAAGCGGTTCCAGGACAACCAGGGCGAGCTGCCTCTGATCACGAGTTGCTGCCCCGCCTGGGTGGACTTCATGGAGAAGTACCACAGCGACATGATCGACCACTTCTCCACGACCAAGTCGCCCCACGAGATCGTCGGCGTTCTCACGAAGACCTACTACTGCGAGCGCAAGGGCCTGGATCCCGCGAAGGTGCGGGTCGTCTCCATCATGCCCTGCACCGCGAAGAAGTACGAGATTCAGCGCAGCGACGACATGTTCGCCTCGGGCTACCAGGACGTGGACCTGTCGCTGACCACGCGCGAGCTGGCCCGGATGATCAAGCAGGCCGGAATCGACTTCAGCTCTCTGCCCGAGGGCGAGTGCGACCCGATGCTCGGGTTGTACACCGGCGCGGGCACGATCTTCGGAACCTCCGGCGGAGTGCTGGAGGCGGCGCTCCGCACCGCGCACAAGCTGCTGACCGGCGAGGAGTTCGACGCGCTGGAGTTCCAACCCGCGCGCGGCTTGGATGGGGTCAAGGAGGGCAAGCTCACGATCCTCGGCCGAGAGGTCAGGGTCGGGGTGGCGCACGGCATGGGACACGTGGAAGACGTCCTCGATCGCGTCCGCGCCGCCAAGGAGAACGGGGACGAGCCGGCCTACCACATGATCGAAGTGATGGCCTGCCCGGGCGGCTGCATCGGCGGGGGTGGCCAGCCCTACGGCATCACGGACGCTCTGCGGCTCCAGCGCGCCAAAGGCCTTTACACGGACGACCGCGAGAGGGAGTTCCGCCGCTCGCACGAGAACCCGTACGTCCAGGCCTTGTACTCGAGCTTCCTCGGGAATCCGCTCAGCGAGAAGGCGCACCGCCTGCTCCACAACTCCTACAAGCCGAAACCCACTTACCGCCGTTGACGAGGGCACCCGATCGGAGCCGATAATCCCCTCGTGGAGCCGATCGAACGCCTCGTCAGCCTGCCGCCCGCCGCGGCGGGCTTCTTCCGGCCCTCCGGGGCTTCGTCCGCGGACGGCTGGTTCGCGGATTCGGACCCGGAGCCGCTGGGTTCCGCGGGCGGCACCGCGTACCTCCTTTGGCGGTCATGGCTCGCGGCCTCGTCCGGCCAGGCCCTCGAGGAATGGCTCCGTTCCAAGCGGACTTTGGTCTTGCACAGCGGCGGCCTGAGCAGAAGACTCCCGGCGTACGCCTGCCTCGGCAAAGCGATGATGCCGTTCCCCGTGGTCCGGAACACCCGGGGACAGAGACAGGACCAGAGGTTCCGCGACCTCGCCGAGCCGTTTCTGTCCGACGTGCTCCAGCGGTCGCCGGACGGTCTTCGTCTGTGCGTGGCGAGCGGAGACGTGCTACTGCATGGCGCGCGCCTCCGCGGACCGATCCCCGAGGCCGACGTGGTCTGCCTGGCACTCCCTGGCCGAACCGACGTCGCCACCCGTCACGGGGTGTTCCTTTCGCCGCGCGGCGCTCCGGGCAGCCTTGATCGGTTCCTTCAGAAGCCCCCGAAGACCGAGCTGGATCGGTGGGCGGCGACCCACCGCGTTCTGCTGGACGTCGGCGTGTGGCTGTTCAGCGACCGGGCCGTGCGCGCGCTGCTCGAAGCCTGCCGCTGGACGGGCGAAGGCTTCTCGAACGGCCTTCCGGTCCGCCGAGAGCTGTACTCCGACCTGGCCCTGGCCCTCGGCTCGAACCCCACCGTCGCCGAGGGTCCGTTCCGGGGGCTCTCCTGCGCTCTGGCGGAGATCGACGGGGCGTTCCTCCACTTCGGCACCTCGGCGGAGCTGATCGAGTCAACCACCTGGCTCCACAACGCCGATCTTCATGAGCCCTCGTTCGGGGTTCTCACCAGCGCCATCCGACACCCCAACCAGCACGTGCTCAATGCGCTGTTCGAGGACGGCCCCAGGTTCCCGGATGGCGCGCGGGTCTGGATCGAGAACGCGGCGATCGACGCATCCTGGCGCTTCTCCACCGACCACGTAGTGACCAACGTCCCCGAAGGGCTTCCTGGCGTCGCGCTGCCGCCCGGGCTCTGCGTCGACTTCGTGCCCATCCGAGGAGGAGGCTGGTGCATCCGACCGTACGGCTTCGACGACTCCTTCTCGGGCGACTGGCGGACGGCCCGATGGATGCGGACGTCGGTCGGGGAGTTTCTCGACGGATCCGGCATCCAGCCCGACGCCCTGGGAATCCCGGACGGCGCCGACGTGTTCGACGCCCCGCTCTTCCCCGTCGCGGATTCCGTCGGCGAGCTCCACCGGTGGCTGCGCTGGTACGCGGCCGAGCCCGCGGCGCGCAGGGCTTCGGCGGATGGATGGCTCGCCGCCCGGCGGCTTTCCGCTCGCGACCTGCTCACCCGTGCGGACCTCGGAGAGCTCGAGGCGCTCCGCAAGAAGCGGCTCGTTCGTTCCTTGGCCCGGATGATGGAGCGGCGCAGAACGAGCGTGTTCCTGAATATGGATCTCGAGGCGACCGCCGCGCTGCTCGCCGAGGCGCCCGAACCGGTCCCCGACATCGCTTGCGGCGAGGACCCTCCGGCGCACCGCATGGCGGCGTCCATGTTCCGCGCGGAGTACCTGCGCCGTCGGGGAGATCCCGACTGGGGAACGTTCGCCGAGGGGGCGTTCGCCGCGCTGCGGGAGCTGATCGTCCGCGACGAGGCGCTCGGAGGCTTGGAGCCGAGCCTCACCACGCTGCCCGATCAGATCGTATGGGGCCGGAGTCCGCTGCGGCTGGACTTCGCCGGAGGGTGGTCGGATACGCCCCCCTACTGCCTGCTGCACGGCGGCCGCGTGCTGAACGTCGCTGTGGACCTCAATGGGCAACCCCCGGTTCAGGTGTTCGCCCGCAGGACGGACCGACCCAGCATCGTCCTCCGATCGATCGACCTCGGCGTGGAGGAGAGGATCGAGGAGTTCGAGGCTCTCGAACGGTACGACGAGCCGGGATCCTCGTTCTCGCTGGCCAAGGCGGTGCTCACGCTGGCAGGCTTCGGCCGCCGCTTCGCCGCACGCCCTGCACCGACGTTGCGGGACAGGCTCACCGAGGCGGGAGGGGGCCTGGAGCTCTCGCTGCTCGCCGCGGTGCCCAAGGGCTCCGGGCTGGGCACGAGCAGCATCCTCGCCGCGACGCTCCTCGCGACCATCAGCGACGTGGCCGGTCTGGGCTGGTCCAAGGACGACGTGATTCAGCGAACCCTCGCGCTGGAGCAGCTCCTCACCGCCGGCGGCGGCTGGCAGGACCAGGCTGGCGGCTGCCATCCGGGGCTCAAGGTTCTCGAGACGCACCCTGGCCTCGACCAGACCCCGTCCTGCAGATGGCTCTCCGACCGCACCCTCGAGGCCGCCTGCGCGGAAGGCACCGCGCTGCTGTACTACACGGGCATCACGCGGCTGGCCAAGAGCGTCCTCGGCGAGATCGTCCGGGGAATGTTCCTCAACAGCGGACCCAGACTGCGGACGATCCGGGCCATCGTGGACAACGTGGAGCCGGTCGCCGACGCCATCCAGCGCAGGGATTGGGCGGGCTTCGGGCGCGGCATCCGCCGCAGCTGGCGGCTCAACCGGGAGCTCGACAGCGGCACCAGCACTCCCGAGATCGACGCCATCCTGGCCGCGGTGGACGACCTGATCCACGGCGCCAAGCTGCTGGGCGCCGGCGGCGGGGGCTTCCTGTTCCTGGTCGCCAAGGACCCCGAGGCGGGCCGCCGCGTCCGCTGCATCCTGGAGGAGAACCCTCCCAGCCCGAGGGCGAGGTTCGTTTCCCTCAGGGTCTCGCAGGTCGGGCTCGAGGTAACGAGGAGCTGAAATCGGTAAACTTAGCCGAGTGAACGATGTGATCGTCTTCAGCGGCGAGGCCCACCGTGGCTTGGCGCAAGAGATCTGCGACCACATGGGCATCCCACTGAGCCCATCCATCTTCCGCAGGTTCAGCAACGACTGCCAATACGTCCAGCTCCTGGAGAGCTGCCGGGAACAGGACGTCTACATCGTCCAGCCGCTCGTCCCGCCGGTGCAGGACAACCTGATGCAGCTTCTGCTGATGCTCGACGCGGCCCGCGGCGCCTCCGCCATCCGCCGAACCGCGGTCATTCCCTACTTCGCCTACGCCCGCTCGGACAAGAAGGACTCACCGAGGATCAGCATCGCGGGCCGGTTGGTGGCGGATCTGCTCGCGACGGCGGGCGCCGACCGGGTGCTCACCATGACTCTGCACAGCGAGCAGGTCCATGGCTTCTTCTCCATGCCGGTCGACCACCTGAACGCCCTCAGGGTGTTGGCGGAGCACTTCCGCAAGATGCCGCTCGAGGACGTCGTCGTGGTATCGCCCGACCTCGGCAACGCCAAAGCCGCCGCAGCCTTCGCCAGTCTGCTCGGGGTCTCCGTCGCGGCCGGACGGAAGCGCCGCGTGTCCGACACGAAGGTCACCATCGACACGATCGTCGGCGACGTCCAGGGCAAGGATGCGATCGTTATGGACGACGAGATCGCGAACGGTGGCAGCGTGATCGAGCTGCTCCAGCGACTCCGCGAGAAGGGCGTGCGCCGCTTCTGGATCGCCTGCACGCACGGATTGTTCTCGCACGGGGCGCTCGACCGGCTTGGCGCAGAGGAGGGCGTGGAGCAGATCGTGGCGACGAACACCATCCCCGCCCCCATCCCTGGACATCCGAAGCTGGTGACCCTCTCCATCGGAAGGCTCATCGCGGAGGCGATCCAGAGGATCCACACCGGCCGGTCGGTGAGCGAGCTGTTCGGCAGTCCGAACTGATGCCCGAGAGTTACCCAGCTCGCCCTCCAGGCGTCTGACTGGTCGGAGGAATCGGATGAGTGGGTCTTTAGGCCTTGTGCCCTGGATGATCGTCGTGCTCGCTTGGACGGCCGGAAGCCAGCCTGCCGCCGGGAGCCAGACTCTGAGCGGCTCCCTGATCGGAACCAAGGCTGGCGGCGAGTGGAACCGCTTTCGCGGTCCGAATGGCGACGGCATCTCTCCCGAGACGGGGATCCGCAAGAACTGGAGCGCCGCGCCGCCGAAGCTTCTCTGGAAAACGGAACTCACCGACAACGGCTACGCCGGGCCGGCCGCAGCGATGGGGATGGTTTTCATCGTGGACCACTCCGGCTCGAACGACATTGTCCGGGCCTTCGACCTGAACACGGGGCGCGAGGTCTGGCGATATGCTTACCCCGACGCGTCGAACGACAACTACGGCTTCACTCGGGCAACGCCGCTGGTCGCCGGCGGCAAGGTCTACGTGTACAGCAGGCTCGGAAAGTTCCTCTGCCTCGACGCCAAGTCGGGCAAGCCGCTCTGGATGCGCGACCTCGTCTCGGAGTACAAGGCGCCTCGGCCAGAGTGGGATATGGCCGCGAGCCCCGTTCTGCATCAGGGCCGGGTGCTCGTCTGCGTCGGCGGACCGAACGCCACACTGGTGGCTCTGGATCCTGGCACGGGCAGAACGATCTGGCAGGGCGGCGGAGGCGATCCGGCCGGCTACGCGACGCCGGTGATCGCGACGATCAACGGGCGAACCCAAGCCCTCGTGTTCACCGCCAAGGCGCTCATCGGGGTCGACCCGACCAACGGAGCGCTCCTTTGGCGGCAGCCTTGGGAGACGCCGTACGACGTCAATGCAGCCACACCGGTCGTCCTCGGCAGCTCGGTGTTCATCACCTCCGGCTACAACCGCGGTTGCGCCTTGGTCGACATCACACCCCAGGGGCCGCGAATCCGCTGGGAGAGCAAGGCGGTCAAGGCGCACTTCAGCTCGCCGATCCTCCATGGAGGCGCGATCTACGCGAACTCGGATCCGGGAGAGTTGGTCTGCCTGGACGCCGCCAGCGGCAAGGTTCTGTGGAAGGCGCGGGGCTTCGAGAAGGGCGGGCTCTGCGCCGTTGATGGGGTCATCCTGGCGATGGACGGCGCCGGCGGCGACGTTGTGATGGTGGCGATGGATCCGAGCGCGTACCGCGAGCTGGGGCGCTTCCGCCCGCTCGGCGGCCAGAGCTGGACGGCTCCGATCGTGTCCAACGGCTGCCTGATCGTACGGAACCGCAACGCCTTGGCCTGCTATTCGCTCAAGTAGCGGCCGGACTTCCCAGCGCCTTCAGGAGAGCCTCGGCCGCCCGCTCGGGCGAGAACTCCTCGCGCATCCGCGCGGCGCGGCGAACCCACTCGGTCGCCTCCTGCAGCTCCGGCCGCGCGGCGCTCTCCAAGGCTGTTTGCAAAGCCTCGGCGGACCCAGATCGGAAAAGGACCGTTCCGTCGACCCGCTCCGCCACCTCGGGGAACACGCCTGTGTCCGGCACCACGGTCGGCACGCCGTACGAGAGGAACTCCAGAGCAACGAGGCCACGCGCCTCCGGAATCCTTGACGGCACGCACCCGATCCCGGCCGTCGCTTGCAGCCAACGCCTGCTCCACGGATCCAGCTCGCCAAGCACCCTGACCTTCCCCCTCAGACCGGCCGCCCGAGCTGCGGAGAGAAGGCGCCTGCCGTAGGCGGCATCCATCGTGCGTCCGGCGATGACGAAGCTCCATCCCCCCGAGGGCGCCAGGTTCGCCGCTGAAGCCACGAGGAGGTCCTGGCCCTTGGCGGGCGCCAACACCCCCACGCAGGCCACCCGCCGCTCTTCCGGCGGCTTGGCGACCGCCACGCTGCCCGCGTCGGCCAAGCACGGCGGCACGACCGCGAATCGATCCTCCTCCAGGCCGAGGCGAGCCTTCCACCAGGCGGCGCCGGAGCGAGACGTCGGAAGAAGCCTCTCGCACCGAGCGGCGAGCCCGCGCACGAGCCCCCAGGCCTGCTCTCGGTAAGGATCGCCCAGAGAGTCCAGAAAGGTCTCCTCTCCCTGAAGGTAGGCCGCGCAGGGCACGCCCCAGACCCTCTCGACGACTTCTGCGGCGGCGGAGAGCATCGAGTTGGTGATCGTGACCCAGTCCGGCTTGGGCAGGCCTCGGAGAACCTCCTCAAGGGCCTCCCAGCACTCGGACTGTGGTCCGCCCAGTCCCTGAAGGACTCCAACCGTGAGGGCACCCAAGCGGGAGGCATCCACGGCCTTGGCTCGGGAGGTTGCCAGCCTCACCAAGAAAGGGTGGTCCAAGGCCCGGCGGAGGCGCCTCGGCAAGAGACGAAACGCCCTGCTGCCGGCTAGAAAGGCGCGGACTCCTCCGAACCCCAGCGGACCGATCGGCACGTCCTGCGGATCCTCCAACCGCAACGGCGTGTAGAGGGGCACCACGAGCACCTCGTGACCAAGATCCCGCAACGCGCGCGCCAAGGCGACGTCTCGCTTGCAGGCTCCGCAGTACATCGGCCCCGCACCGGCGGCGAGGTGCACGATCCGCATGGCGCCAATCTACCCATCCTTGTTGCGGTTCTGACGGCAAGCCCGGAAACCCGGAGTGGCGAGCCCTCCGTCAAGGCGTGTAGGATGGACCTAGGACCAGCCGACGAGAGCGCTTCGGGCCATGAGGCAGCAGTTCTGGGAGCACCTGGCGACCACCATCTTCGCGACCCTTTGCGTCGCGGCGATCGGATGGTGGGTTAAGACCTGGCGGCAGCCCGAACCGATCCATGATCGGCCGCTTTTGGCGGACCTCGCGCAGGAGGCGGCTCTCCGCGCTCGGGAGGCTGAGCAGGCGAGGAAGCCGTCCACATCCACCCAGCCGAACGGCCCTGTGGCCACCCAGAGCAACGCGCCGTCCGCATCGCCGAGCCCCGCGGCGCGGGTCTCGGAATGGCCCGGTTCCTGGCCGTGCTTCCGAGGACAGAAGAGGGACAACGTTTGCGACGACGGCGTGCCGTTGGCCGACTCCTGGCCTGCATCCGGCCCGCCCGTAGTGTGGAGACTCCCGCTTGGGGAGGGTTACGCCGCAGCGGCCATCCTGCGAGGGCGCCTCTTCGTGCTGGACTACGACCGGGAGTCTCGCTCCGACGTGCTGCGCTGCTTCTCGCTGACGGAAGGACGCGAGCTCTGGCGCAACGCGTATCCTGTGGTCGTCAAGCGCAACCACGGGATGTCCCGAACGGTCCCGGCGACGGACGGGCGCTTTGTGGTTAGCCTCGGGCCCAAGTGCCACGTCCTCTGCGCGGACTTCGAGACGGGGCGCACGATCTGGTTCAAGGACCTCGTTGCGGAGTACGGCACCGAGGTGCCGGAGTGGTACGCCGGCCAATGCCCACTGATCGACGGTGGCATGGCCGTGCTGGCACCCGGCGGCAAGGCCCTCCTGGTCGCTGTGGAGCTCACCACCGGCAAGGAGGTTTGGCGCACGCCCAATCCGATGGGCTGGCGCATGGCGCACTCGTCGATCGTCAAAGTCAAGCTCGCCGGGCAGGACACCTACGTCTACTGCGGCTCGGGCGGCATCGCGGGCGTCTCCGCCGCGGACGGTCGCCTGCTTTGGAAGGACGATTCCTGGGTCATCAGCACGGCGACCGTTCCCACGCCTGTTCCGGTCGGCAACGACCGGCTGTTCCTCACGGGCGGCTACAACGCCGGGGCCAAGATGCTGCAAGTCTCGAGGACAGGCGGCGCGTGGAGCACGCGGACCCTCTTCAGTCTGCCGGCATCGGTCTTCGGCTCCGATCAGCAGACGCCGGTTTTCTACAAAGGGCACCTCTACGGGGTCGCGCCGGGCGGGGAGATGAAATGCCTCGACCTCAACGGGCGGGTCCTGTGGACGTCCGGTTCCAAGCGGCGGTTCGGACTTGGGGCTTACGCCATCGCCGACGGCAAGATCTACGCCCTGAACGATCGGGGCGAGCTGACGATGCTTCGAGCCGACCCCAGCGGCTATCGCGAGCTGGCCAGCGCGCGCGTCCTCCAAGGTCCGGACGCGTGGGGCCCGCCCGCCTTCGCCGGCGGTCTGCTCCTGGTTCGCGACCAAAACGAGATGGTATGTCTCAAGGTCTCCAAGTCCTAGTCGCGTTGTGCCTCCTCGGCGCCGCCTGCGGCCCCGACCGGAGCGTGCCGAGCCGCGTCCGCATGGCGGACCAGAGCCTCGCGGAGCTCGGCGCCGATCGGGGCGCGTTCCGAGAGGAACAACCGATCCGCCTGCCCGCCGGGTGGGCCGCCCGAGCGCTGTGCCTCTCGCCGCGGGGGCTGCTCGTCGGCGCGGATGCCAGTCTGTGGAGGCTGACGCCCGAGGCACGCTTCGAGAAGGTCGCTGTCTTCCACGAGGACGTCGTGGCGGTCGCCGTCGGACCGGACGGTCGGATCTGGGCCGCGGGCCCAAGCACAGTCTATCGCGTGACCGAAGGCGCCGCCGAGGCTGTGTTCCGGCCTGGGAACGCCCGGCGGTCGGATCTGGTGTCGCTGGCTGCCGGCCACGATCGGGTCTGGGCCGGAGACGCGGGCAACCGGCGCGTCTGGATTCTGGACGGCAGCGGGGCGCTGGTCGGCTCGTTCGGCCCGAAGACCAAGGACTATCCCGGGCTGGTCGTTCCGAGCCCCCACCTGGACGTGGCCGCACTGACCGACGGTCGCTTCGCGAACGTGAACCCGGGCCGGCACCTCATCGAGCTCCGAGAGCCGGACGGCAGGCTGCTTCGTGCGATCGGCGAGGGTGGGTCGGCCGTGGAGCAGTTCAGCGGATGCTGCAACCCGACGGACATCGCCGTTCTGCCGGGCAACGGAATCGCCACCATGGAGAAGGGCCTTCCGCGGATCAAGATCTACGACCTGGAGGGACGCATGCTGCGCCTGGTTGCCGGCACCGATGCCTTCCACCCATCCACGCTGGGTGGCGACCTCGCCGCAGCGGAGGACGGCCGGATCTGGTTCCTGGATCGCCAGCGCGGCGAGCTGCGTCGCTTCGCGCCGAGGGAGGAGGCCAAGTGACCCGTCGAAGCTTTCTGCGCCTGCTGCTCCGAACGGCCGCGATGGGCGGCTTGGTGACGGCCGTTGCTCGGCGCACCGACGGAAGCACCTCCTGCTCCGCGGGCGCTTGCCAAGGCTGCGCGCTGTTCACCTCCTGCGAGCTTCCCCAGAGGCTGCAGGCGGCACCGTCCGAACCTAAGGAGGAACGGCACCATGGCCGACGAGCCTAAGTCCCGGAGGGCGGTTCTCGCCGACGGCGTGCGTCTGCTCGGTCTGGCGGCCACGAGCGGCGTGCTGGGAGCGCTCGCCGCAAAGAGCGACGCCCGCAACATGGTGTGGCAGATCGACCCCGATCTCTGCACCCAGTGCGGCAAGTGCGCTACCTCGTGCGTCCTCACGCCGTCGGCCGTCAAGTGCGTCCATAGCTACGCCCTCTGTGGATACTGCCAGCTCTGCTTCGGCCTGTTCCGCGACAAAAGGGCCGGCAACGACCTCCGTGCGGAGAACCTGCGCTGCCCGACCGACGCCATCCGGCGCAGGTTCGTGGAGGATCCCTACTACGAGATCACGATCGAGGAGGCCCTGTGTATCGGTTGCGGGATCTGCGTGAAGGGGTGCGGCCTGTTCGGCAACCGATCGCTCCAACTTCAGATCCGGCACGACCGATGCATCGGATGCAACGAGTGCTCCATCGCGAGAGACTGCCCCAGCAACGCGATCCGGAGGGTACCGGCAAGCCGGCCGTATCTGCTCCGGCAACGGGGAGGAACGCGTTGAAGAGGACGTCGCTGGCGCTGACCGGATTGCTGGCCCCGCTCCTCGCGATGGGCCAGGAGCAGAAGCGCCAGCCTCCGCCCGACTTCACCTCGGGCTACCAGCTTCCCTCTCCAACGACGCCGGTTCCCAAGGAGGCGCTGTTCGCCTGGTTCGACGTCGGCGTGCTGCTCCTCGCTTTGGTCTTGGCGGCCTACATCGTGCTCTCCCGCCGTTCACGCGCTTGGCTGCTGGTTCTGACCGCGTTCAGCGCGGCTTACTTCGGGTTCTACCGACTCGGATGCGTCTGCTCGGTCGGCAGCGTGCAGAACGTCGTCCTGGCCTTCGCCGAGCCTTCCTACCGCCTCAGCCTCTCGGTGGCGGCGTTCTTCCTGCTTCCACAGCTTTTCGCCCTATTCTACGGGCGCGTGTTCTGCTCGGGCGTGTGCCCCCTCGGCGCGATTCAGGAGCTGGTCCTGGTGAAGCCGCTCCGAATTCCCGACTGGATCGCCGGGCCGCTGGGTCTGGTGCCGTTCCTCTATCTGGGCTTGGCGGTGCTGTACGCCTCTTCGGGTGCAGGGTTCGTCGTGTGCCGGTACGATCCGTTCATCGCCCTGTACCGTCTCGGCTCCAGCCCGCTGATGGCTTGGCTCACCGGCATGTTCCTCGCGGCCTCGCTGTTCATCGGACGGCCCTATTGCCGGTTCCTCTGCCCCTACGGAGCCCTTCTGCGCATGGCCTCCTGGCTGGCAAGCAAGCCGGCGAGGATCGCGCCTGCGGCGTGCATTTCCTGCCACCTGTGCGCCAAGGAGTGCCCCTATGGGGCGATTCTGCCACCTTCCGCCGAGGGCGATCGAGCTCCCTTGCACCAGCTTCGGCGCACCCTGGCTCGGCGCTTGGCCGTGGCGGTCCCTCTGGTCGTCTGCCTCGCTGTGCTCGGATGGTTCGCCGGTCCCGCGATGGCCCGCGTGCATCCGAAGGTGACCTTGGCCCGCGAGCTGGCGCTGAGTCTGGATCGCCCGGAAGCCCCGAAGACGCTCGCGGTGGAGGCGCACCGCCGGCTGGGCCGCTCGGACGAGGAGGCGTTCCGCGAGGCGGCCGCCATCCAGAGGTCCGTCCGGTTCGGTGGGGCCGCCCTCGGCGCGTGGGCTGGGGTCGTGGTAGCCGCCTACACCGTCTCCTTGGCCCTCCGGCGTCGGCGGCGCGAGTACGTTGCCGAGCCGGGAACCTGCTTCGCCTGTGCGAGGTGCTTCGCCTCCTGTCCCGTCCTGCCCAACGGAGACCGCTCATGAGCGCATACCGGTTGCTCTGCCGATTCCGTCTCGTTCTTGCGATCTCCTCCGCCCTGGTCCTCGGCCTGCTCGCCTGGAACCTGGTCCAGAGCCGGTCCTACGATCCGCTGGAGGCCACACGGCTCGAGCAGATGCAGCTGAGGCTTGCCGCCAACCCGAAGGATGACGCCCTCCGAGACCAGCTCCGTACTTTGGACCGTCAGGTTCGGGAGTGCTACCTCCATCACCGCCGCGTGGCGCTGCAGGGCCTCGCGTTGCTCGCGGTCCTCGCCTCGTTGCTCGCCCTGGTCCACGCCGCGGCGGAGACCCTGCGGCCCCGCTCCTACAGCGCGGAACCGGACGCAACCGAGATTCTGGCGCAGACCCGCGCCAAGGCCGCTCAGGGGGCGTATGTCCTTGCCACGGCGCTTGGCGGGATTCTCGTGGTCCTGGCCACGCTCGGCCGCAACGACCCGCTGGGCTCCTACGTCCGCGAAGGCAGGAAGCCCCACGCCACGGAAGCCCCGGGTCAGGCCTCGGGCTCCGCCCCTCCTGCGCCACCGGTCGCGCAGGGCCCGCTGCCTCCGGCGGATCCTTTGGCCCTTGGGAAGCCACCCTTGGCAGGCTCCCTGCCTGCAACTCCGCCCACCACCCGCCTGGAGCCGGAGGCACCCGCGGGCGCGGGCACCCAACGACCCTCTTCGCCTGCGGTGCGACCAGCCCCCAGCAAGAGCGCGCTTCCGGACCTGGAGCCTTGCCTGCCGGCGGGTCTGGAGGCGGACTGGCCCAGATTCCGCGGTCCCGCGGGCAACGGGGTTGCCGCTGCCCGCCCGCCGCTGCCCGGCAAGGGGCTGAAGGTCCTGTGGAAGGTCGCGGTTCCGCTGCCCGGATGGAACAGCCCGATCGTCGTCAAGGGCAGCGTGCTTCTGGCGATGGCCGACTCGACGCGCCGAGAGGTGGCCGCGTTCGACGCTCGGACGGGCGAATTGCTGTGGCGCACCCCCATTCCCTACCAAGGGCCTGTGCCAAGGGTCTCTCAAGACACCGGCTATGCGCCGTCCACCATGGCCTCGGATGGGGAGCGCGCATATGCGATCTTCCCGGACGGGCTGCTCGTAGGCTTGGATTTGGGAGGCGGCGTGCTCTGGACGCGGTCTTTTGGGCCGTTCGAGAACCCCTATGGCCACGCCTCCTCCCTGCTCTGCCACGGCAAGAACGTGATCGTCCAGCTCGACCAAGGATCGGACCCCGAGGAGAAGAAGTCGCGCTTGGTCGCCTTGGACGGCGCCACCGGCAGGACCGTCTGGCAGGTCGATCGCGCGGTCGCGGCCTCTTGGGCCACGCCGCTGTTGCTCCGAGCGGGGACCAGGGAGTTGCTGGTCACCATGGCCCCGCCTCTCGTCTGCGCCTACGACCCAGACACGGGCAAGGAGGTCTGGCGAGTGGAGGGCCTCGGCGGGGAACCGGCACCCTGCCCCGCGTTCGACGAGCACCGGGTCTACGCGGGCAATCTCGGAAGCTATCTGTTCGCCATCAACCCGTCCGGCGAGGGCGACATCACGCGCACCGGCGTGCTCTGGGACACCAGCGACTACCTGCCGGACATCGTCAGCCCCTTGGCCTTCCGCGAGAGCGTCTACCTGCTCGGCCCCGACGGCACGCTGGCCTGTCTGCGCGCGAAGGACGGCTCGCTGGTGTGGGAGCACCGGATCGGACTGACCAAGGCATCCCCAACAGCCGTAGGCGACGCCATCTGGCTGGTCACCGATGCCGGTAGGCTCGTCGTCCTCCAGCCGGGTGACGCCTACCGGGAGCTGGGCGCCATGGAGCTGGGCGAGGTCGTCCGAGCCTCACCCGCCTTCGTCGGAGACCGCGTGTACGTGCGGGGGCAGGACCACCTGTTCTGTCTGGGACCATGAGCCTCCTTCACGTCGACCCGGGCTACGCGGCGAAAGTCGCGGACGAGGCCGTCGCGAGGCACGGCACCGAACCCTCGGGCACGATCCCAATCCTCCAAGAGATTCAGGACCGGCTCCGCTGGCTTCCGGAGCCTGCCTTGAGGCGCGTCGCGGAGTCGACCGATGCCTCTCTGGCCGACCTTTACGGTCTGGCGACGTTCTACAGCCAGTTCCGCCTCCGGCCCGTCGGACGCAACATCGTGAGCGTCTGCCACGGAACCGCCTGCCATGTGAAGGGCTCAGAGCTCATCGAGGACGCCCTGCGGCGCCACCTCCAACTGGCCAACGGAGCGGACACCGACCGGAACGGCGACTTCACCATCGAGCGGGTGGCGTGCCTCGGGTGCTGCACGCTCGCCCCGGTCGTACGCATCGAGGGCGTCACGTACGGCCAGCTGAAGCCAGACACCGCCCCAAAGGCGCTCGAGGACTACCTGCGTCGGCCGCGGCACGGCGCACCCGTTGGCGCGCCCCAAGCAAGCCGCAACGCCACCGAACTGCGGATCGCGATCGACTCGTGCTGCGCGGCGGGCGGGGCTGACGCGGTGCATGCGGCGCTCCTTCAGGCACAGCGGCGCCTCGGCGCGGCCGTGAGCGTCTGCACCGTGTCCTGCACGGGACTCTGCCACCAGATTCCGCTCGTAGAGGCTGTGGAGCCAAGCGGAGAACGACGCATCTACGCGCACGTCGCACCCGAGGAGGCCGAGGCCATCGTTCTCCGGCACGACCGCCCGCCGTCCATCCTCTCCAAGGCTCTGCGGGGGATCCGCCTTTGCGTCGACCGGGTGGTGGAACCGGAGGAGCCGCCGCCGTGGAAGCGGTTCGAACGCGACCCCCAGGAACCCAGCATCTGCCGCTTCGTGGGGCCGCAGCTGAGGATCGCCACGGAGGGCTCCGGCTCCGGCGATCCGGCGTCCATCGAGGACTACGAGCAGTCGGGAGGCTTCGAGGCCCTCCGCAAGGCCAGCCGGATGGACCCCGAGGAGATCATCCGGGCGGTGGAGCTCTCGGGGCTGCGGGGTCGGGGCGGGGCTGGCTTCCCTACCGGTCGAAAGTGGCGGACCGTGCGCCAGGCTCCGGGCGACCTCCGCTACCTGATCATCAACGGCGACGAGGGGGACCCCGGAGCGTTCATGGACCGGATGCTCCTCGAGAGCTTCCCCTTCCGGGTGCTGGAGGGAGCCGCGATCGCGGCTCTGGCCATCGGTGCCGAGGAAGGGGTGCTGTATGTGCGGGCCGAGTACCCCCATGCGGTGGAGCGGGCGTCGCAGGCGATCCGGGCTATGGAGGCGCGCGGCCTTTTGGGAGAGGACTTCGCGGGCAGCGGCCGAAGGTTCCACCTGCGGCTGGTTCGCGGTGCGGGGGCCTATGTCTGCGGCGAGGAGACGGCCCTGATCGCCGCGCTGGAGGGCAGACGCGGCACCCCGACGCTCCGACCGCCCTACCCGGCGGAACGGGGGCTCTGGGGGCAGCCGACGTGCGTCAACAACGTGGAGACGTACAGCCTGGTGCCTTGGATCCTCAAGCACGGTCCCGAGGCTTTCGCCGCCATCGGCACCGAACGGAGCAAGGGCACCAAGGTGTTCGCGCTGGCTGGCAAAGTCCGTCGCGGAGGGCTGATCGAGGTGCCGATGGGCACGACGATCCGCCAGATCGTGGAGGAGATCGGCGGCGGTGTTCCGGAGGGCAGGCACTTCAAGGCCGTGCAGATCGGCGGACCGTCCGGGGGATGCGTCCCCGCCGGCCTCGCGGACACGCCCGTGGACTACGAGGAGCTGCAGAAGGTCGGGGCGACCATGGGCTCCGGTGGTATGGTCGTGCTGGACGACACCGATTGCATAGTGGACGTCGCCCGGTTCTTCCTGCGGTTCACGCAACGGGAATCCTGCGGCCAGTGCACCAGCTGCCGCATCGGCACTCTGAGAATGCTCGAAGTGCTCGATCGCCTCTGCACCGGCACCGCGAGGCCGACGGACCTCGATACCCTCGAGCAGCTTGCGAGCCACGTGGCCGCCGGCAGCCTGTGCGGGCTCGGGACGACCGCGCCCAACCCGGTGGTCACTTCCCTGCGCTACTTCCGTGACGAGTATGAAGCCCACCTGCGGGGCGAGTGCCCCGCACGGCGTTGCCCCGAACTGATCCGGTACCACATCGATCGCACCTGCGTCGGGTGCACGCTCTGCGCGCAAGCGTGTCCCACGGGCGCCATTCAGGCCGCGCCCCACCAGCGGCACACGGTGCAGGACGATCTGTGCGTTCGGTGCGACGCCTGCCGAACGGTGTGCCCCGAGCACGCGGTCGTTCGCCTCAGCCCAAGGAGAGGTCCATGAGGGTCGTCGTAGACGGTAAGGAAGTCCAGGTACGGCCAGAGGCCACGATCCTCGAAGCGTGCGGAATGGCCGGAATCCAGGTCCCCACCCTCTGCCACCATCCTGGGTTGGAGCCCAGGCCGTCTTGCTTCGTGTGCGTGGTGCGGGTCGCCGGACGCCGCCGCCTGGCACCGGCCTGCGCAACCCCCGTCGAGGAGGGCATGGTCGTGGACGCCTCGTCGCCGGAGGTTCGCCAAGCCCGCCGCGCCGCCCTGGAGCTGCTGCTGAGCGACCACGCCGGGGACTGCGTCGCCCCCTGCCAGACCGTCTGTCCCGCCGGGGTCCGGATTCCAGAAGCCCTGAGGCTGATCGCATCCGGGGACCACGCCGGGGCCTTCCGCGTGTTCCACGAGGCTACGGGGATGGTCGGTGTGGTGGGTCATCTGTGCCACCAGCCGTGCGAGCAGGGTTGCCGGCGCAACCAGCATGACGGCGGACTCGGCATCCGGGCATTGGAGCGGTTCGCCGCAGCCATAGCAAGGGATGTCGAAGACCAGTCGCCGGAGGCGACGTACCCACCGGTGGCGGTGGTCGGCGGTGGAGCGACGGGGCTGTCGGCGGCTCACCACTTGGCGCGGCTCGGGCACCGGGTGACCTTGTTCGAGGGCGCGGAGCGGCTCGGTGGCCGCCTGTGGAGGCACGTGCCGGACCTGCTGCCGGCAGAGGCCCTCGAAGCCGATCTCCTCCGACTGCGGCAGAGGATCCGGACGCGCCTCGGCTTCGGCGTCAGCGGATCGCAGGGGCTGAGGGCGCTGCTCCAGGATCACGCCGCCGTGCTGGTCGCCTGTGGGGCAGAGGCCTCGGAGCAGTTCCCCGAGCTGCTTCGAACCACCCAGGGCCTCCAAGCGGACCGAGAGACGTTCGCCACGTCGGAACCTGGCATCTACGCGGCGGGCTCGGCGGTGGCCCCGGCCGAGCAGGTGATTCGCCGCATCGCTGCGGGGCGCAGGGCCGCCGAGGCCATCCACCACGCCCTGACGGGCCGCACCGCGCGCGAGCATCCTTTCAGCGTCCACGTTGGGCGCATGGATCCCGCCAACCTGAGCCAGTACGCGGCCTTGGCCAGCCCCTCTCGACGAAACCCGAAGGCCGACGAGGCCGCCTCCGTGCTGACGCCGGACGAGGCGAGGAACGAAGCCCTGCGATGCCTGCGTTGCTCGTGCGCCACTCAGGAGCAATGCCGCCTCCGACGCTTGGCGATCGAGTACGGAGCGCAGCCCAACCGCTATGGGGGCCAGCGGCGCAAACCGGAGATCGATGACAGCCACCCGAACCTCGTCTTCGAACCGGGCAAATGCATCTCCTGCGGCATCTGCGTTCGGCTGGCTCAGAACGATCGAGCCGGCGTGGGCCTCACGCCGCTGGGACGGGGATTCGACCTCCGGATCGGTCCGCCGATCGGCTTCAGCTTGGCGGACGCGCTGGGCGAGACCGCCCGACGGTGCGCGGAGGCCTGCCCGACCTCTGCGCTGAGCCTGCGGGTGTGGCCCAAAGGGGCAAAGGGCCATGGGTGAGCTGGTCGTCGAGGGTCTGCGCAAAGCCTACGAGGGGCGCGCGGTGTTGGAGGAGGCGTCGCTCCGCTTGGAGGGCGGTGAATCGCTGTCCGTGATGGGACCTTCCGGATCGGGCAAGACCACCCTGCTGAACCTCCTGGGCGGCCTCGACCGACCCGATTGCGGGAGCATCCGCCTCGATGGCCGGGACATCGTCCGGCTCTCCGAGCCCGAGCTGCGGAGCTACCGGGCGCAGAGCGTGGGGTTCGTGTTCCAAGAGCACCTGTTGCTGCCGGAGCTCACTGGACTGCAGAACGTGTTGCTCCCGGCTCTGGGTCGCGTCGGCCCGCCGGAGATCGCCCGGGCGCGCGAACTCGCCGACAGGCTCGGGGTCGCCCACCGTCTGGACGCCTTCCCTTGGCAGATGTCCGGTGGCGAGCGGCAGAGGTTCGCCCTCGCCCGCGCGCTGCTCAACCGACCGGCGCTGCTGCTCTGCGACGAGCCGACCGGCAACCTGGACTCCTCCACCGGGGACAGCGTCGTGAGCGCCATCCTGTCGGCCGCCGCCGAACAGGGCGCGATGGTGGTTCTGGCCACCCACAACGCCGCGCATGCGGCCAAGTGTCGCCGCGTCTGCACGCTCAGGGATGGGAGGCTGGTTGCGGACTCCTGACGGCTTGCGGCCTGCCCAGCTGGGCTGGCAGTGGCTCCGCGCGCACGCCGCGGAGAGCGCCGCCGTCGTCCTGAGCCTCTGCGTCGCCAGCGGCGTGGTGGGCTTCGCCCTCGGCCTGGGCGGCTCGCTCCAGCGCGGCATCCGGGCACAGGCGCTGGAGAACCTCGGCAGGGTCGGGTCGGCAATGGTGGGCGCGGTGCCGATTCCGATTCGGCACATTCCCTCGGAGCTCCATGAGGCCTCGCCAGCCGTCCTGCTGGCCGGTTCGGTTCAAGCCGCAGATTCCGCAAGCCCCTTACCCACCCGGGTGACGATCGTTGGATTGGAGGAGGACGCGACGCGCCGCTTCTTCGGACTGCCGGGAGCGCCCGGACCAGGCGAATGCTGGCTGGCCGAACGCGCGGCGAGGCGCCTTCGCGTTCGGGTCGGCGACGACGTGCTCGCCGGAGTGCCGAGGTTCGCCAACTCACCGGCGGAAGCCTGGTTCCGGCGAACCGAGACCGACGCGTCCTTAGAGACGGTCCGCCTGACCGTCCCCCGCGTCATCCCGGACCAGGGCCTGGGTTCCTTTTCCCTTCAGACCGGGTCGCGACGCACGCCCACGCTGGTGCTAAGCCGGTCCGATGCGAGCCTCGCATGGTCAGGGGCCGCGGACCGCTGGAACGCCCTGCTGTCCAGCGAGGCCAATCCAGAGCCGCTCGGCAGGAGCCTCGCCACGAGCCTCCCGCCGAGCGCGCTTGGAGTTCAAACAAAGCTCTCACGCCAGAATCGGGTGGGGTTCGTGCACCTGCGCCTTGCTCCTCCCGAGCGGGAGAACTGGCCAGTCCCCGTCCACCCCTACTCCCTCCTGCTCGCGGATTCGGTATCCGGTCCGACGGGCAGAGTCGCTTATGCCACGGCGGCCTGCCTAGACCGGTGGCCTCTGCCGGACGACGGCGCGGCCGTGTCCCGGTGGCTCGCTACGCGGCTCGGAGCCAGAGAGGGCGACCCTCTCCAAGCCGACTTTCTGGCCCCGAGCCCCGACGGCACGTTCCGCACCGTGCGCGCCAAGTTCCGGGTTGCGCGCATCTATGACGAGCGCACGTGGTTGGGCGATCCCGGCTGGACTCCGCCCATGGAGGGTCTCGCGGACGCCGCTCGCATCACCGACTGGAAGGCCCCCTTCCCGTTCGATCCCGCCCGGGTCACCGACGACGACGAGCGTTACTGGCGGGAGCATCGCGCCGCACCCAAGCTCATCGTCGGCTCCGCGGTCGCCCTCCGGCACGGCCTGCCAGCCCGGCCGCACTCTCTGCTGATCGTTCCCAGGGGGAAGGCGCTCGATCCATCGGTCTTGAACCGCGTCGCTCGGGAGGCCGCCGACCCTTCCGCTCTGGCTGCCATCCCGCTCCGGCGGAACGCGCTCGCCTCCGCGGAGGGTTCTTCCGACTTCCGCGCGCTGTTCGCCGGAATGGCCGCCGTGGTCGCGATTGCGGGTCTGGTTCTGGCAGGCTCATCGATCTCGTTGTCGCTCCATCGCAGGCGCCAGTCCATCGGCGTCGCCCTGGCCATGGGCGTCGATCCGCGTTGCCTGCGGACCGCGTTGCGGATGGAGATCTGCACGATCGGCGTGCTCGGGGCCTCGCTCGGAGCGCTCGGTGCGGCCTGTTCGCTGTCCGCCGGCGCGCCGCTCTTGGAACCATGGCTTGCGGCCGTCGCACCAGGCGTCGCATTCCGCCCCGCCATGGCTCCCTCCGAGGTCCTCTGGGCCGTGTTGCTGGTCGCCGGCGCCACAGCGCTGGTGGGAGACCAAGCCGCTCGCGCGCTGTTGCGCGAAGCGCCGTTGCGGCTCCTGCGGGGAGGCTTGGACCCTGCAACCGGGACTCCCCCCCAGAAGCGCTCCATCGTCCCCTGGGCTATCCTCCTGTTGGGCGGGTGCCTCGCCTTGCTAGGCGGCGATCCGACGCTGAGAGCCGTCGGAGGGCTGCTCGCCAGCGCGGCTGCGTTCGGGGCCGGCCTCCGGCGCACCGCGGGGCCTATCCGCGGCGTGCTCCAGCTGGCACTCGCCTCGGCGGCCCAGAATCGCCGCTCGCTGGCCCTGCAGGCGGGTTTGGCATCCGTCGCGACCTGCCTGGTAGGCGTTCTCGCCTCGTTCGCAAGCGGCATGGACAGCCAGGACCGGATTCGCGCCGCAACGGGAGGCACGCAGTTGTCGGTACAGCTGGCGGTTGGACTGCCCGTTTCTCCAGCGACAGAAAGCGGCCGAAGGCGGCTCGGCTTCGATCCGGCCAGCGAAAGCCTTTTCAGGGACGTGGGATGGCACGAGCTGCCGCTCGCGGAAGGCGACGACGCCGGTTGCCTCAACGCCGCCCGCCCGGTTCGGCCGGGCCTGGTGGGCCTTCCGCCGGAGCTGCTCGCCAAGGGGCGCTTCCGCCTCGCCAAGGGGCGGATCGTCCCAGGCAGGGCGTTGATGGACGCAGAAACGGCCCAGTGGATCCTCCACGTCGGGCTGCTCCAACCCGTCCAGCCCGCGGGCATCGGCCGCGAACTGATCGTCAGTGGCCTTTTGGAGCCGAGCATCCTCGCGGGCTACGTCGTGGTGCCCGTCGACACGTGGGAGAGCCTGTTTCCCGAAGGCCCGAGAAATCGTTGGTTCCTTATGGAGGTTCCCAACGGGGCCGAGGACCGGATCGCGGAGGCGCTCCGTCGCGAGCTGGCGGACTTCGGCCCGGAGGTCGCCACGACCGAGAGCCGTTGGAAGGAGATCGCCGCCGTGCAGCGACGGTACCTCGAGGCGTTCCTCTACCTTAGCCTCGCCGCCGCTTTCTTGGTCGCCTTTGGGAGCGCCACGACAACCGCCAGGAGGGTGCTCAGCCGACGCTCGGAAACGGCCCTGATGCAGGCCGTGGGTCTGTCACCCCACGCGATTGCCGCCTGGTTGGGCTTGGAAGCCTGGCTGCCCGCGATGGCCGGCGCGGCGTGGGGCGCGGCCTGGTCCGTAGCCGCCACGTGGCCGGCTCCCCCTTGGGGCGCGCTCGGTGCAACCTTGGCGGCGGCGATCGTCACGGGACTGTGCGCTTGCGTCGGTGCGGCATGGGCGCTTCGGCGGTACCCTGTCCTGCAGAGCTTGAGGTCGCCATGATCGTTGCCTCGCTTGTACTCGCCTCCGCCGCGCTGGACTGGCCCTCGTTCCGTCCAACCTGGGACGGCAACGCCGTCCTAACGGGCCTGCTCGCCCCGCCCCTGCGGCGGGTCTGGGTTGCGCGCACCAAAGGGGCGATCGAGAACACGGTCGCCATTTCAGGGAACCGCGCCTTCGTGGCAACGATGGACGGAACCGTCGAGTGCCGACGCCTCGAGGACGGCGAACGGGTGTGGACCTACCGAAGCCATAGCGCGTTCTCGGCCTCGCCAACGGTCTGGCGAGGGAGGGTCTACATCGGCGATGCGGGCGGCGAGTTCCACGCGCTCGACGCGTCGTCGGGCAAGCGACTCTGGTCGAGACAGACAGGCGACAAGATCGTCTCCAGCGCCACCGTCGCAGGAACCAGGGTGCTGTTCGGCTCGTACGACTGCAGACTCTATTGCCTCGACGCCTCCTCCGGCAAGGTGCTCTGGATCCACACCAGCAAGGCCCAGGTGCACGCGACGCCGTCGCTTCGCGGATCCGAAGTCTGGTATGCGGGCTGCGACGGCTCGGTGCACGCGGTCGACCTGTCCAGCGGCCGCCTGCTCCGCAGCGTCAAGCTGGGTGGCAACTTCGCAGCCAGCGCGGTCGTCGGCGGCGACGGCGTGCTCGCCGGCAACAGCACCGGCCTGCTCGCCTGGATCAGCCCCGCGGGAAAGGTCCGTTGGTCCGTTCGGGAGAAGGAGGACGGCGCCGGCGTCTACGGCACCCCGGTTGTATGGGGTGGCCTGGGTGTCGTGCCTTCCCGTAGCCAGAGGCTCTTCGCACTCAGCCTCACCACGGGCAAACTTGCTTGGACGTACCCCGCTGAAGGTGCGGTGGAGTCCAGCCCCATCGCGGTTGGCTCGACCGTCGTCGCAGGAGACGATTCCGGCTGGTTGCACCTGGTTCGCGCGACCGACGGGAAGAGCATCTGGAAGACGAGGCTTGGTGGGCAGATCAAAGGGTCCGCTTCATGGAACGGAACCTTGCTGCTGGTCGGCACTACCGACGGAAGGCTGTGGGCCTTCGCGGGCAAGGGGTAACCGGATCTTCCGGAAAACGTCGTATCCTTGAGAACAGAGCTCCGCTGGAGGCTCCGAAATGAAAACGATGCGTTGGTTCGCAGTGGCTGTGGTGTTGGCGTCGCTCGTGGCGAGCGCTCCTTGCGGCGACGACCTCCTCGGCCGTTCGCGCGGCAGGGACAACGGCGGCGGTCAGGAGCGGTCCAAGGTCGACGAGCGGACCCGCGGAGGCGATCAGAGCGGCCGTGTCCAACCCCCGATCCAGGACCGCTCGCGCGGCGACGACCGCGCGCGGGGCGGCGACCCGGGCGACCGATCGCAGCCCCCGATCCAAGACCGAGCCCGCGGGGAGGAGCGAGTCCGCGGCCGCGACCGCGAGCGGACGCTCCCGCCCATCCAGGACCGGGCCCGGGGCGAAGACGTCACCCGCAGGGGCCGAGAGGATCGCGGGTCCGACGGCCCACCGAGGGTCATCGTCGGTCCTTACGGGGTCGTCGACCCCCAGAGCCGCGACCGCAACCGGAACGACCTTCTCGGACGGACCAGAGACAGCGGTTCGAGGTCGGTGTACGGCACCGTGACCAACGCGCGGGCGAACGTCGTCGACATTCGGGAGCTCCAGCCGACCGACTACCGCCGAGCGCCGATCGACCTGTTCAAAGGGTCCTTGGGGCGACAGGCTCGCCGCGAGTCTGTGGAACTCCGCACCGAGAGGCTCCGAATCGGCTACGTGCACTACGACAGCCGGTGGAGGGATGACGACTTCATCTACGCGTTCTACGAGTTCCGCCCGATCCCCGGCCGATGCACCGTTTCGCCTTGGTACTACTACCCCCACCTCCCGGGATACATCCGGGTCGGCCGGGTGATCCTTCTGCAGCCGGTCGTTGCCATCTACTACGTAAGCGACCGCTACTACTATCCTTGGAGAGACGCATCGCCATACATTTGGAGCCGTCCAATCTGGATCTCCGACCGCTATCACGGCGGTGAGCTCGATCGGGCACTGGACGACCTGGTCTCGATCTTCGAGAGGCGCGACCGCCGTGCATTGGACCGCCTGGTTCCGAGGTACGGAAGGGTTGGCATCTGGATCGACGAGGACTACGCGTACAGCCTAGGTCCCGACGACTTCTACGACATGCTCCTCGACAACGCCTTCGGCACGAGGACCCGCCGGTACGACATCCTCGACGTGCGGCGTTGGCGCGACCAGGTGCGCGTTCTCGCGCGGCACGACTACGAGGATCCATGGGGCCGGTCGGACACCGTCTATCACACCTACCGCCTGGAGCGGCAGGACGGCCGCTATGTGATCGTCGACTTCGGCACGAGCGCGTTCCGGCCGCGCTTCTAGCCTGAGCAGTTGGCATCGAGGGGGCCCGCCTCGCAACGAGGCGGGCCCCCCTTCCTTGACCCAACCTAAAGTTGTTCCACGTTCTTCCGATGATTTCCCATGGAATCGTACGGGTTCGACACGGATGTTGGCCGCGAGTTCCAGGGGGTTTTGACACGTGAGCCTTAGGATCAACACCAACATCATGGCGATGAACGCGCTCCGCAACCTCTCCTCCACCGATGCGGAGATGTCGGGCGCGATCGCGCGTCTGAGCTCGGGCCTGCGGATCAACAGCGCCGCGGACGACCCATCCGGGCTGATCATCAGCGAGGGCATGCGCGCACAGATTCGAGGCATCCAGAAGGCGATTTCGAACGCCCAGGACGCCGTCAACATGGCCAAAACCGCCGATGCGGCTCTGGACGAGGTGCAGCGACTCTTGCGGGAAATCCGCGCCGTGGCCGTGCACGCCGCCAACAGCGGCGTCGTCGACAGCGCGCAGCTCCAGGCGGATCAGGCAGACATCGCTTCGGCCATCCAGTCCATCAACCGCATCGCGGACCAGACGGCCTGGGGCACCCGGAAGCTGCTCAACGGCACGGCCGGCGTCACTGCCAACATCACGAACATCACCAACGTGCTGGGAGCCTACTTCGGAGGCACCTTCTCGAACCTTCCCGTCGCCGCGGGTCAGATCAGCGTCAACGTGACCACGGCGGCCACCCAGTCCACCTGGACCGCCGCCACCGCCTACGCGGGGACCGCGACGCTCGGCGTCGGATCGTTCGTGCTGAACGGCTACACGTTCCACATCACGTCCACGGACACGCTGGCCGGCGTGATGGAGAAGATCAACAACCAGTCCGGCAACACGGGCGTTGTGGCGACGATCAATGGATCGAACCAGCTGGTGCTCAGGAGCACGCAGTACGGAGCGAACTTCCCGATCACCCTGTTCGATCCCTACAACAAGTTCGGCGCTGCCACCAACGTCACCGGCGTGAACGCGCAGGCGGTCGTGACGGTGCCCACGGTCCAGCCCGACGGCACGACCGCGGCCACGACGGCCGCGTTCACCGGCGGCCTCCGCTCCGGCGACAGCGGCCTCAAGCTCACCGACACCTACGGCAACACGATCACCCTCACGCCGGCGGGCGGCGGAGCAACCGGCACCTTCACCGCCGGGCAGCTGACAACCGGGAACCTGCTCTTCCAGATCGGCGCCAACTGGGATCAGAACGTCGCCTTCTCGCTGCCGAGCACGCGCGCGGAGGTTCTGGGCAGCGACGTCATCCCGAACAAGAGCCTTGCGACCATCGACGTCACAGTGACGGGCGGCGCCACGGAGGCCATCAAGATCATCGACGCCGCGATCTCCCAGCTCTCCCAAATCCGGGGTCGGCTCGGAAGCTTCCAGAAGAACTTCCTCGAATCCACGCTGCGCTCGCTCAACGTGACCGAGGAGAACCTCACCGCCAGCGAGAGCCAGATCCGGGATGCGGACATCGCGGCCGAGATGATGCGCATGACCAAGACGCAGATTCTGAAGCAGAGCGGCATGGCGGTCCTCGCCCAGGCGAACCAGGATCCGCAGCTCGTCCTCAATTTGCTGCGAGGAGGATAGACGCCCCCTCGGGACCCACCCCACCCAGAACGTCGCCCCCGCCCTTCATCCGGCGGGGGCCGTTCGCTTGGGAGGGTCGCCGATGCGCCGATCGGTCCATAATGGCAGGGTATGCCGATCTGGGGGATCGTGAACCAGAAGGGGGGAGTCGGCAAGACGACCACCGCGGTGAACCTCGCCGCGGGGCTCGCCTTGGCGGGACGCAGGACGCTCTTGGTCGACTGCGACCCCCAGGGCAACGCCACGACCGGCATCGGCATCGACAAGCAGGCCGTGGAGCAGACCCTCTACGAGTGCCTCTGCGCGGTGGTGGAGGATCCCGAGAACGGCGGGGCCGTGCGCAAGGCGGTCGTGAACGTCTCCGCAAACCTGGATGCGATCCCGGCGACGCTGGACCTGGCGGGGGCGGAGCCCGTCCTGCTCAACGCGGTCGGCAAAGAGCTCATTCTTCAGGACGCCCTGCGCCCGATCGTGGACGACTACGACTGGATCGTCTTGGACGCGCCGCCCAGCCTCGGCCTCCTCACGATCAACATCCTCGCCGCGGCGGACGCCGTACTGGTGCCCATGCAGTGCGAGTTCTACGCGCTCGAGGGTCTCAGCCAGCTGATGCGCACGGTGGACATCCTTCGGCGGCGGGTGAACCCCAAGCTGCGGATCGCCAAGGTGCTGCTCACGATGCACGACCCGAGGAACCGTCTGACCGCGCAGGTCGCGGAGGAGGTGCGCTCGTTCTTCGGGGATAGAGTCGCTAGGACGGTCATCCCCCGGAACGTTCGGCTCGGCGAGTCTCCGAGCTTCGGGGAACCGGCGATCGTTCGCTTCCCCACTTCCAAGGGGGCCGAGGCTTACCTGGAGTTCGTGAAGGAGGTGCTTGAGGAATGCGAAGGGCTCTAGGTAAAGGACTCGCGCAGCTGCTCGGAGAGCAGTTCGAGTCCACCGTCTCCGAGTTGCCGATCGACTCGATCGTCCCGAACCCGCGCCAGCCGCGGCAGCACTTCGACGAGGCCGCCTTGGAGGAGCTCGCCCAGTCCATCCGCGAGGTCGGTCTTCTGCAGCCTCTGGTGGTTCGCCCCACAGCCGAGGGAACCTACGAGCTGATCGCTGGCGAACGAAGGTGGCGCGCCTGCCAGAGGGCCGGCCTGAAGACGGTGCCGGTCGTGGTTCGACCTTCCGGCGACCAGGCTTCCCTGGAGATGGCCCTTGTTGAGAACCTGCAGCGGTCCGACATCACTCCGGTGGAGAGCGCCAAAGCTTTCCGGCGCCTGATTCAGGAGTTCGGACTCACCCAGGAGCAGGTGGCCGAGCGCGTGGGCAAGTCGAGGACGGCGGTGGCCAACACCCTGCGCTTGCTCAAGCTTCCGCCGCGCGCCCTCGAGGCTCTCGAGAAGGGCGAGATCACCGAGGGTCACGCTCGGGCGCTCCTCGCTCTCAACTCCGAGCCGGAGATGCTGGCGCTGCTGGAGCGCATCGTTCGAACGGGCCTGTCCGTCCGGGAGGCCGAGCGCGCCGTGAAGCAGACGCAGTCCCCGAAGCGGGAGCAGCCCCAGCCTTCCGTGTCCCGAACCGCCGCCTCCGACCCCGCGGTGCGGCAACTCGAGGATGGCCTTTCGATGTACCTCGGGGCCCCGGTGCGCATCGAGCGGGCCGAGGTCGGCGGTCGCATCGTGGTTTCGTTCTACAGCGAGGACGACCTGGAGAGAATCCTCGAAATCCTCGGCATGCGGCTCTAGAACGGCCCGCAGGCACACCCATGGGTAGAATCGGAACCGTTCGGCTCCGATGGGGCCGAAGCAACCGCCCATGACCGAGCAACTCGCCTCCATCGCCAGCCGCTTCCAGCTCCCCGGCCGGTTCGTCTCAGCGGTCCGCTACGGCAGCGGGCACATCAACGACACCTATCTCGTCGAACTGGACGACGCCGGAGCACGCCGAAGGTGCATCCTCCAGCGCATCAACCACCACGTGTTCCGCGACGTGCCGGGGCTGATGCGCAACATCGTGCGCGTAACGGAACACATCCGCCGCAAGCTGGACGAGGAGCACGATCCGGAGGTCCCCAGGCACGTCTACAGCGTGCTGCCGAACGAGGAGGGCGGGTGGTACACCCAAACCGAGTCCGGCGACTACTGGCGAGCGTTGACCTTCATCGAGGGTGCGCACACCTACGACGTGCTCGAGACGCCCGAGCAGGCCTACCAAGCCGCCAAAGCCTTCGGGCGGTTCCAAGGGCTGCTCACCGACCTTCCCGGCGAGCGCCTCTGCGAGACGATCCCCAACTTCCACCATGGCCCGACGCGCCTGAAGCAGTTCGCCGACGCGCTCGCGGCCGACCCGTGCAACCGCGCCCGGTTCGTCCGAAAGGAGATCAAGTGGGTGGAGGAGAACGAGTGGATCCTCCTCTCCTTGGCGGACGGTCTCCGCTCCGGCCTGATTCCAGAGCGCATCTCGCACAACGACGCGAAGATCAATAACGTCATGCTGGACGATCAGACCGGAGCCGGCGTGTGCGTGGTCGATCTGGACACCGTCATGCCCGGCACGGGGCTCTTCGACTTTGGCGACCTCGTACGCACCTGCGTCGTCGACACGGCCGAGGACGAGCCGAACCCCGCCCTGGTGACCGCGGACCCTCTCCGCTTCGAGGCGCTCGTGGAGGGCTATCTGGCCTCGGCTGGAAGCTTCCTCACCCCAGCCGAGATCCGGCACATGGTCACCGCCGGCAAGATGATCACGATGATGATCGGCGTCCGGTTCCTCACCGACTTCCTCAACGGCGACGTCTACTTCAAGGTGCACCGCGACGGGCACAACTTGGACCGCTGCCGAACGCAGTTCGCGCTCGTCGACCGCCTTGCGGAGAGCGACAAAGAACTCGAGGCGATCGTGCGCAAACACGCTCGCCTCGACTAGACCGCGGCCCGAAGCTTGGGGTATAAACCTTCCGCTCGGCGGCGTAGCTCAGTTGGTTAGAGCAAACGGTTCATACCCGTTAGGTCGTCAGTTCGAGTCTGACCGCCGCTACCAACCCTCTTCCATTCACTGCACCTCTAGGCGAGTTCGCAGCCGGATGTCCTCGGACGAGCTGCCGACCATGATCTCGAACGAACCCGGCTCGACGACCTTCCGCATGCGCTCGTCGTAGAAGGCCAGGCGCTCCATGGGCAGCTCGATCGTGACCGTCCGCTCCTCTCCAGGCTGGAGCCGCACCTTCACGTACCCCTTCAGCTCCTTCAGCGGGCGTACGATCAACGCGACCTCGTCCCTCACGTAGAGCTGGGCCACCTCGGCGCCGGCCATCTTGCCCTCGTTCCGGAGCTTGAAGGAGACCCGAACCGTTCCCTTCTTCCCTGCCGGGCTCGGCGACACCTTCAGGTCGGAATACGCGAACGTGGTATAGCTCAGGCCGTGACCGAACGGATACAGCGGCTCGCCCGTTGAGTCGACGTAGTCATAGCCCCGGCCAGAAGGCGCGAGGTTGTAGAACACGGGGCACTGGCCCACGGTGAGCGGGAACGTCATCGGAAGCTTGCCGCCCGGGTTGATCTTGCCGAAGAGCGCCTCGGCGATGGCCGTGCCGCCCTCCTGACCCGGATACCAAGCGTCCAGAACCGCCGCGACGCCGCCCAGCCACTCGCTCATCGTCACGGGAGCGCCGGCAACCAAGACCACGACGACCGGCTTGCCGGTCGCCGCGAGGCTCTGGATCACCTTGGGCTGGTCGCCCGGGAGCCCCAGGTACGCCCGGTCCCTTCCCTCGCCCTCGTGGATCGTCGCCACAACCACCACGGCGTCGCTCTCCCGAGCCTCTCGGAGCGCCTCGTTCAGGAGCGGCTGAGGGTCGTCCGTCGCCGACCACCCGAACCGGACCGAGGCCTGGCCCTTCACCTCGTGGTAGTCGATGCGGACCGCCACGGGCTTCCCCGCCTCCAGCACCACCGTCGCCGTCTTCGTCTGAGCGGCGTGCTCGCCCGCGTTGTCGATCACCAGCTTCCCGTCGAGGTAGAGCCAAGCCCCGTCGTCCGAGGTGATCGAGAACTCGACCGGCCCGCTCCGCTCCGGCACCAGGTATCCGGTCCACCGCACCGAGAACCCGTCCTCCGGCACGGTTCCAGGACCTCCGTCGCCCCAATCGAAGTCCACCGTGGGGTCGGTGCGAGCCATCACGGGCGCTCCCGACCACTTGGGGTCGGCGAAGTACTCGCCGCGCAGACCCGGCTGACCTCCCTCTCGCGACGTCCGCAGCACGCTCGGCGGAACCGGCGGCAACCCCTGCGAGGAGGTCTCAATCCACCCTCGCACGTGCCTCACCTGCACCTGCGGACCTGCCACGGCCTTGAGACCGTCCACGATGGACACCTGCGGCATGCCCCAGCCGCTGTAGCCACCGAGCCGCATCCCGCCGACGGCGGCGGGTCCGACGACGAGCAGGCGCTTCACCGAGGGCCCGAACGGCAGCGTTCCATCGTTCTTCAGCAGGACCAGCGCCTCCCGCGCGGCCTCCAAGGCCAGCTGGCGGTGGCGCGGATTCTGGACCACGCGATCCGCCGCCGCCTCGTCCACGAACGGCTTCTCGAACAGCCCCAGCTCGAACTTCACGCGCAGCACCCTGGCCACCGCCTGGTCCACAACCCGCATGGGAACCAGCCCCTTGCGGACGGCGGTCTCCAGCGGCTTGCCGTACAGGTTGACGTCCGGATACTCCATGTCCAGGCCCGCCATCAGGCACTGCGCCGCGGCTTCTTCCGGCGTAGCCGCGGTTCGGTGCGCCCAGAGCACGCCGCCGACGCTGCCGTAGTCGGACACGACGTATCCGTGGAAGCCTAGCTCGCCCCGCAGGATGTCCGTGAGGAGCCACTTGCTCGCCGAGGCGGGTCGCCCGTTCACGCTGTTGTAGGAGGCCATGACCGAGCGGGCGCCGGCCTGCCGGATCACCGCCTCGAAGGGCGGAAGGTAGATCTCGCGGAGCAGCCGCTCCGATACGTCTACCGCGTGGGAGTCCCGGCCTCCGTCCCACACGTTCACCAGGTAGTGCTTGGGGGTGGTGACCACGCCGGCCCGCTCGAAGGCCGCGACGAAGGCCACACCGAAATCGGAGTTCAGGAGCGGGTCCTCCCCGTAGGTCTCCTCCACCCTGCCCCACCGGGCGTCGCGCACGACGTTGATGACGGGCGACAACACGTGGCGCACTCCGCGGGCCTTCGTTTCGTCGGCGATCGCGGCGGCAACCCGCCCAACCAGCCGAGGGTCCCATGTGGCAGCTAGACCGATCGCTTGCGGGAAGCTCGTGCACCTCTTGCTCACCAGCCCGTGCAGGGCCTCGTCGTGGATGATCACGGGAATCTTCAGCCGGGACTGCAGCGCCATGCGCTGGATCTCGTTGGCCTTCCTCGCGGCCTCCGAGTGGCCGTAGCCCCGCAGGATCGGAGCGATCTCGCCGAAGCCCGTCGTCTTCAGCGCCGGCTCGTACACCTCCGGACGACCGTCGCACCGAAGCTGGGCCAACTTCTCCTCCAGAGTCATGCGCCCGAGCAGGTCGCGCACCCTCGCTTCGACCGGAAGATTCGGGTTCTGGTATGGCAACCGATCCGGCGCCGCAAGGACCAGAGTCGCGAGCAGGATTCCGAACATGGAATTCTTGTTCGGTTCGCTGGGAGGCGATTCCTGCCCAGAGAGCCGACGATTTCGGCCAGAGGGTAAGGAATCCGAGTGAGCGGTCTGGCGTTCGTGGTTGTGGCCTTGTCGGCGATCGCTCACGTGCACTGGAACCTGCTGGCCAAGAGGTCCGGCGGCGACCTGCGGTTCTTCGCGAAGCTACAGCTCCTGGGAGCCTGCATGCTGCTTCCGTTCGGCTTGGTCGGCTCCTACTTCCGCCCCCCGACCCCTGTGGCCTTGGCGATGGTGGGTTTGTCCGGCCTGTGCTACCTGGGCTACTACACGTGCCTAGGCAGGGCGTATCGGTCCGGCGCACTCTCCATCGCGTATCCCATCTCGCGGGGTGTTGCGCCGGCGGCGGCGGCGCTGGTCGGCGTCTGCGTCCTCGGCGAACGGCTCCGGCAGGCAGGGTGGGCCGGAGTGGGCCTCGTCGCGCTCGGCATCCTGGCGGTGGGATACGCGGAGACCCCCCACAGCCGGGTTCGGCTCGACCTCCGGACGATCCTATGGGCGATCGCGACCGGCCTGTTCAGCGCAGGCTACATGGTGTTCGACAAAGTCGGCGTCCAGAACGCGGACCCTTCGCTCTACCTGAGCCTCTGCTACGTGGTCGGCGGAACCCTCCAGTTCCTCCTCTTTCGGCACGACGCGAAGCCATCCGAAGGCGCACAACCGAGGCGCGTGCTGGCTGCGGCCGCCTCGTGCACGATCACCTATCTGGCGGTGCTCTGGGTCATGCGGTACGAACCGGTGTCTATGGTCGCCCCCGTGCGCTCGCTGGCCGTGGTCTTCAGCGTACTGGTCGGCTCGCGGCTTCTCGGGTAAGCCGGCGGCGCGCTGCGCTACCTCGGGGCGGCGACGATCCTCTGCGGGATTCTCCTAGTCTCGTTGCGCGGCTAGCGAGTCCTCCCGAACCAGGCGGCACCAGCACACCGGACCGACGGTCTTGCCATCCCGGGCCCGGAAAACGACGCCGAGCCGTTCGGCGCCACGCGCGTGCTCCGGAAGGCGGTGCGTGCGCTCGAGGAAGCGATTGTGGTCCGAGACTTGGAACGACTCCGTCGCCACGACCGTCCCATCGATCTCCACGTCGAACTCCCGGTTGCGGCCATCTGCCCCCCAATAGCGAACCGCCAGCATGGCCGGCGAGCGTGAGGCGTTGCTCAGCGCGAGCGAGAACCAGCCTCCATGCCAGGCGACCCGCATCTTCTCGCCCGCAATGGCCATGGGTTCGGTCTTGTCTCCCTCCACCTGGTGCTCCCTCTCCGGCTGCATCTCACCGAGTTGGCAGAAGTCGAGCGTCGCGGCGCGGAGCGCCTCGTCCCTCCGCCTCTCCTCCTCAATCTGCGCCATCCGTTCGGCGTACCGCGCCTCGTCCAGCAACCGCCAGTAGACGGAGTACCGATTCCGACTGATCTGGAAGAACGGCCTCAACCGCACGTCGTGAGGCCGTCCAACGCCCTTCGTCTGAAACTCGCACGGCCCGCACCGCTCGATCCAGTCCTCCAGCGGCCTGCTGTTCGCCACCAGCACGGGCACCGCCGGAACAGGCACCCCGAAATAGCTCGACTGCAAGGAGCTGAAGGGCGCCGGCGGCTCGATTCCTTCCGAGCCCAGATCGCCCGCAAGAACCACAGGCCCGAAGGCGACCGCGCCGCAATCGGGGTCGTCCGGCGTAGCCAGCCAACGCAGGCCCATCGGTAGGTCCACCTCCAGCACGTCCCCCGAAGTCCAAGTCCGATCCACCGCGAGCCAGCCGCCCGGGCCGGCTTGCCACCTTTGGTCCCCGCAGCGCGCCTCCACGCAGCCCTGAACCCAGTCGGGGCACCGCAGCTCCACGGTCCTGCGCACGGGTCCGCCTTCGACGACGATCAGCCTTGCCCGGCCGGCCTCGGGAAACTCCGACTCCAGCCGCAGCACGAGGCCCGCGTCCTCCCATTCGAAGACCGCCGGGATGTACTGGCAGACCTGCAGCCGATCGCCGACGTGCCGGAACAGGCTCTCGCCATATCGGGCGTGGTTCTCCATCCCGGTCCCCACGCAGCACCAGAACGAGTCCTCGGGAGTGCTGAACGTGTTGAAGTGGCCGGGGTGCAGCGACACGAAGTAGCAGAACATCCCCGTCTCACGGTCCTGCGAACCCAGGATGTGGTTCCAAAGAGCCCGCTCCACGTAGTCGTCGAACCAGCTCTCGGGCCGCCAGGCGGAGATCGCATGGGCCAAGCGAATGAGGTTGTACGTCTTGCAGGTCTCCGCCGTCGACATCGTGAGGCGGGTGGAGAGCTGGCCCGTCGGTCCGAAGTACTCTCCGGAGGTGACCCCGCCGATGGCGTAGGCGTGCCCCAGGACGGCCTGCCGGAAGAAGTTCTCCGCGATGTTCCGATATCGCTCCTCGCCGGTGATCCGGAACAGCCTCGCGGCACCAAGAATCTTGGGTATCTGCGTGTTCCCTTGCAAGCCGGGCAGAGCGTCCTCGTCTCGCTCCAACGGGTCCATCACCGCCCGGTGGTCGAATTTCCGGGCGAGGGCCAGCCATCGCTCGCAGCCCGTCAGCTCATAGGCGTTGGCGAGCACGTCGTTCATGCCTCCGTGCTCGCAAGCGAGCATCCGCTGCCACTGGTCGTCGTCGAGGCCGGCGGTCACGTCGCAGGCCCAGTCGGCGAGGCCGGTCAGGATCTCCAGGGCGAGCGGCTGGCCGCACAGCTCCGCAGCGTCGATCAGACCCTGGAAGAGCTTGTGGAGGTTGTACCATGGCACCCAGATTCCGTTGAGGTCGAATCCCTGGCTGCGAATCTCGCCGCGACGGATCTCGCCCCAGACACGGTCCGACTCGGGGACGCCGCCCACGTATCCGTCGGAGCGTGCGGCCTGGCACCGCCGCAGCTCGGAGAGGATGGACGCGATCCGCTCCCGAAACCTGTCGTCTCCCGAGGAGGCGTACTGCCAGCAACAGGCTGTCAGATAGTGGCCGAGGCTGTGACCGGCGATCGTGAACCTCTCCCATCCGCCGTACGGCTCTTTCTCAGTTGGAAGGCCCGCAGCCACGTAGAACGGATGGAGGAGCCGCTCGGGGTCGAGGCTGAGCAGGTACCGGGCGTTCACCTCCATCGCTTCGAGGTACGGTCCGGGCAGGAGGCGGACGTTCCAAGGCGAGGCCATTCGCGAGAAAGTTGCGCTGACGCTGGGAGTGGAGGCCATGGCGGTTTCCTTGTTCGAATCATTATAACGTGTTTGTTATAATCTTGCCAAACGCGCGATGCGGCCAGCCCTCCGCAAGCCTCACGCCTGCGAGCGCGCCCGCCGTCGCGAGGGCGGCAGCATCGGGCCGCGCCACCATCGCCACCGCACGGGACGGAGCTCCGGTGGCGCCAGACACCCGTAGGGCACCGGGCCTCAGAGGGACCGAAGCAGCTCCGCCACGTTCTCGAAGTAGGGATCCTCGTCGAACACGCGTCGGAGGTCGGCCCTCGCCCGCTCCCGGTCGCCCAGCTCCAGCGAAGCCAGGGCCCTCTCGTAGCGCAACTCACGGAGCAGCTCGGTCGGACGTCCCCGAGGCGACCGCAGAGCCTCCGACGCCGCAAGCGCCGCATCGCGCGCACGCCCAAGCCTTCGCAGAGCTCGGGTCCGGTACAGCAACAGCGCGTAGCCCACCGCCGTGCTGCCGGATGCCCCTTCCGTGAGGTCTAGCAACCGGCGCCATACCGTTGCGTTGTCGGGCGCGTTCTGGAAGAGCAGCTCGGCCAGAGACAGCTTGGCCGCAGGGTCCTCCGGCATGGCTGCGAGCAAACGCTCCATCCAGCCAATCGCATCGTCCAGCCTGCCGGCCTGCTGCGAGGCCTCCGCCAGAGCGAGCAGAACGCCCTCGGCGTCGGGGCGCACCCTCACGCGGACGCCGTCCGCCACCTCGAGGTTCATCGCGAAGTCCACGCCCAAGCGGCCCAGCCCCTGTCCGATCTTCGCGGGGTCCACCATCGCCTGAGACAGCAGGCGAAGCGCCTCCCTGGGCTGGCCCGCCGTCAGCGCGCAGAGGCCGCCCACAAAGCAGGCGTCGGGGATCGACTCCGCTTCCCTCGCGCGCTCGAGGGCCAGCTCCGCATCGCCGGCCGAAAGCGCCCGGCAGGCCTGGAGCAACGACCGCTCAGCCGGAGTTGCCGAGGGAGCGATGTCGTCCGTCTCGGGGGGCTCATCTTTCTGCCGCGGTCGTCTGGAACGGCCCGAGCCCCTTCCCGAGCCTCCGAGCTGCTGGGTGTAGTAGAAGCCCGTGCCCGGGATGCCCACCGTGGTCCGAACGCCCTTGGCTCCGATCGTGACCTTCGCCCCGCGTGGGCCGAGCGAGATCGAAGGGCCGGACTTGCTGAAGTTGAGCGTCACGCCCGGCAGGATGCTCCAACGACGGAAGAATCGGAAACCCATGGTCTCATCCCCCGCTTCTCACCTTCGCTGGTCTTTCGACCGTTCCACCAAGAAGCCCTCCGGTTGAACGACTCTTCCCGGGCCGAGACGGAACGGCTGGGAGCCGAAGTTCACCGTGACCACCCATCCGTTGGCGAAGCGGGTCTGCTGGACGGTCTGGTCCTGGGTGAGCCGGCGGTGATCGGTCATCTCCTCGTAGCCCACTCCCCGCGCAACGGGAACCACGGCCCGATAGCTCTCCATGATCCTCTCCTTCCAATTGGGCCAATCCTCGGCTCGAAAGAGGTACATGGGTGCGGTGCCGTAGAGGATGTTGAACAGGTCCCGCTTTCTCCAGACGCTGGGAACCTTGTTCTGGTAGTCGCCCCAGTACCAGTGGGCGCACAGGCAGTCGTGGAACACCAGCTCCCACAGGGGCACGCGGTACCGAGGGCCCACCTGGAACTTGCGAATCACCTCCGGCGCCGGGTCCACCGTCTCCTCCATGCGCCTTCCGGCATCTGGGACGCGGAACGGCCCCAAGCTGAGCATGCCCTCGAAGTAGCTCACCCAGGGAACCGCGGCCTCGTGCCCGGTCTCGCTGCCCGTGACCAGGCCGAACTCCTCTGGAAGCAGTCGCAGGAGCTCCATCTTGGCCTTGCGGCTGTCGGTCCTGGTCATCGGGTGCTTGGGGCTGTAGCACTCGCGCCACGGCGAGGCGGTCGTGGTGTCGATGAAGCGCGCGCCGAACAGCTTTTCCTTCAGCACCTGGGCAATCCGGCGCCGCGCGACCTGCGGGGCAAGGAGGTCGCACAGCACTCCGCAGGCGATCATGCCTCCCTCCTTGGTATCGACCTCCCACCCCCGCTCCCAGGATCCGTCGCGCCGCAGCACGATGCCGTCGGGCCAGAGCTCGCTGGTCCACTGGGGATGGATCCACTGCAGCTTGGGGTACTGCGAGGGGTCCATACAGTCCTGGTAGATGTCGTATTCGCCGGTGAGAAAGCCCATCCGGTTGATCGCCCGGACGTCAGCGGCCGATCCTCCGGCGCTCCACAGCATCCTCTCGAACCCCGCTTCCTTCAACCGGAGCGCCATCTCGGCGGCGTTTCCGCCAAAGACCCACACGTTGGGAGAACCGACGAGCAGGTCCACGGCAGGCACCCTCTTGCGCTTGTCCCGCAGCGTCACCAAGAGCCCCTTGCCCTTCGCGATCTCCCGATAGCGCTTCGCCGCGGCGACGTATCCGCCCTCGTCGAACAGCGCGTACCGCCAGCGCCGCGGATAGCCGAACCTGCCTTTCTGGCCCTCCCATAGAAGCCTCCCGACCATCGTCGGACCGTCGTAGACGAAGCGCGCCAAGGCGTCGTCCGGCGTGTCCACCAGCGTCAGCAGGCTGGCGGGCCCATCGGTCTGGCAGAAGAACGGCATGCAGAGCCCGTGGCCGCCGTAGAGGTGCAGCCACTGCTCAGGCAGGCCGGCCTCGTCCACCGGAAACGCCACGCCCTCGTTCATCGGGAAAACCAGCTCCATGCCCGCTCGGGTCGCCCACGGGTGAGGATAGGCCAAGGGCGCCTCCAGGTCCCCGTCGCCGCTCAGGGTGAGGCGCACCTCAGGCCGTCCGGCGTCGAGCTCGGCTGTCAGCGAGAGCTTCTGGGCGTCCGTGGCGGACCACAGCTCGGCGGTCAGCCGAGATCCTCCCACGCGGGCGGTCCGCACCAGCACCGAGCCTCCAGGCTTCTGGCTCCAGCGCCGACGAGAACCCCTGCTGGCCAGCTCGAAGGCCCCGCTCCTGGTATCGAACTCCAGCCGAAGCCATCGGTTCTGGAGCGAGAGCCTCTGGGGCATGGAGGGGTCGCGCATCTCCTGCAGGTTGCCGGTCTTGAGGCAGCGGAACCCCTCGAGCCACACCCTGCACGGGCCGTTGCCGGTGACTCTGGGCAGAAGCGACGCGACACCCTCCGGCACAACGACCCGCGTGGCGAGCCGCCGCCAGTCGCCGGCCCGCGCCGTTCGCCCGCCAAAGATCCAGTCTCGGACCGTACCATCCGGCCCCCGCGAGACGAAACCCAGCTGGACCTCGCCCTCCCCCTCCATCCGCAGCCACACGGAGGCCTCGACGAGGTCGCCCGTGCGGACCGCGAGCTCGGTCGGCTGCGCCAGGCTCCAATCCTGCCGGCCCGTGTGAACCACGCGCACCGACGGTCGCCCGGCGTGCGCCACGCTCCGGTCCACCTCGGCCGAGATGGCGGAGGGTTCCCGCGACCAGACGCTTCCCCAGCCTTCCGGGGCAGCCTGCCAACCGATCGCGAGCATTGTCAAGCCGCACCATGCCAACATGCTTCGTCTTTCGACGGTACGACCGGCGAATCCTTGCGGTGAGTCCATGCCCCGATACGGTTTCAACTTCCAGTGGATGTTCGTGTGGCGCGAAGGCGCAACGCCCCGCCCTCCAGACCTGAGGGCCCTCGACTTCTTGGCGAAGCACGGCTTCGACTTCGTCCGTATGCCTATGGACTACCGCTTTTGGACGCGCGACTGGCGCTACACCGAGCCCGACCGTCGCGTCTGGGAGTCCATCGATCGCTGCCTCCAGGCCACTCGCGAGCGCGGCCTCCACCTCAGCCTGAACCTGCACCGCGCGCCCGGTTATTGCATCAACGCGAACCACCTGGAGAAGCACAACCTCTGGACCGACCGCGAGGCCCAGGACGGCTTCGTGTTTCTCTGGCGCGAGTTCGCCGAGCGCTACAAGGGCGTGCCGAACGATCTCCTGAGCTTCGATCTCGTCAACGAGCCGCCCTCCGAGGGCCAGTACGGGTTCACTCGAGCCGCGCACGAGGCTCTGGTGCGTCGGACCGTCGCCGCCATCCGGGAAGTCGATCCCGACCGCGAGGTGGCGATCGACGGCGTCGGCGGGGGCCACTACGCGATGCCCGAGCTGGCGGATCTCGGCGTCGTCCATTCCGGTCGCGGGTACATGCCGATGGCCCTCAGCCACTACCGGGCGCACTGGTGGGACGGCCACAAGGGCCTGCCGGAGCCGAAGTATCCCGGTCTGGTCTGGAACGGAGTCCGGTGGAACGCCGAGGCTCTGAGGTGGTTCTATCAGCCTTGGCGGTGGGTCGAGCGAGAGGGCGTGCGGGTGCACATCGGCGAGTTCGGGTGCTACAACCAGACGCCCAACGACGCCGCCCTCCGATGGTTCGAAGACCTGCTGGGGCTCTACCGCGAGTTCCGCTGGGGCTTCGCCCTCTGGACGTTCACCGGGGAGTTCGGCATCGCGGAGCACGGACGCCCCGGCGCCGCCTATGAGGAGATCGACGGCTACCGGGTCGACCGCAGGCTGTTCGAGCTGCTTCTCGGGGCAAGAGTCTCAGGGTAGCGGCGCGAAGAGCCTCAGTTCGGCGACGGAGGCGAAATCCTGCGAGCGTTGCTCGCTCAGGGCCCTGAAGACCACGGCCCTCGCCTCCACCGCGCGCTCGAAAACGATTCGCTGCGGCTCAGCGGTGTCGTGCAGGGTGCCGCTGGCAACCACCGCGCGACTACCATCGGGACCCTCCACGACGACCTCGTACCGCAACACCCTGCCGTTCGGGTTGCCGCTCCTGCCCACATACTCCAGGCCGATCACGCGAAGCGACCTCGCCAGCTTGAGGGTGAGCTCGAACGGGTGCCTCGACTTTCCCGAGGAATACTCCGAGTGCCAGAACGTGTTGGGATCGCCGTCGATCGCGTGCCGGGGCTCGCCCTCGCCGGGCTCGAAGCGGAGGCGGAGACCTCAGCGTTGGGGATCGGAGCCATGGGCACGATCTTCGGGAATCGGACGACAGCCTCTTGGGAGGTCAGGCCGCTGGGCGCCACCGCCACGGCCCGCACCTCGCCCCCTTCCGGCAACGGGAACGACGACCGGGACTCCGCCTTGCCGCCCACCCAGACGTCCAGCCGCGACGCGCCGCTCCCCGCGATGACGCGCACGACGCCATCCTCACCACGCTCCACCGTCGGCTTCGTCGGAACGGGAGAAGCCAGACGTCCCTCGGCAGGCGCCTCCACGCCTGGACGCAGCGGCCTCACGATGAACCTCCAATCCAGCGGCTTGGCGCGCAGCACGTACCTGTCCAACGGGCCGGGGCCGCACGAGGCGCCCCCCAGGCCCATCTGCCGCGCGTCGAGGCACACGACGATGTCCTCTCGCGGCTGGGGTCGGTGGAACCGGCGCGGCTGTCCGTTCAAGTGCCGCGCCTCTTCGAGCTGCCAAGGCGTGAAGCGAGACGCGCTCATCAACAGCGGCCCGTCCGCCTGAAACAACAGTCCGAAGCCGTTGGCATCGCGCAGCGCACCCCAGCGAACGTCCTCCTTGTTCCCGTTCTCCTGGGGCCGGACGTACTCCTCGAACTGCTCCTCGACCGTGCCGGAGTACAGACCGACGTCCATCGCGGTCTTGCGGTCCGGGTAGCTCTCCCGGGGTCCCCGGCCGAACCACTGGAACTGGTTGAGCGAACCCGCCACCCTGAGAATGGAGCCGATCTTGGGCAACGGCGGCAACTCCCCGACTGGATCGACGTGGTTGTCGACGACGATCGTGCCGTCCGCGAGCACTGTGAAAGCGGCGTCGTGCCAGAACCCATTGCCCTTGAACCCGCGGCAGTCGGTTCGGACGTCCACCCGGACGGCCTGCGGGCTCAACCGGGTCACCCGGAACGCCTGCACCCGATGCGGCATCTCCGTCAGGCCCGAAGCCTCGAACGCCCCGCGGAACCAGATGTCGTTGTCGGTGAGCGCCCGAAATACGTTCAAACAAGGACCAGGAGCGTAGACGCCGCCGTGCGGCTGCGTGCCGTTTGTTCTTCCGGCATCGAGGCGCGGACCGAGAAGCTCCTTGCCTTCCAGCCGATAGCTGGCGAGCGTTCCCAGCCCCCGATCGAACACCGCCTCGAAGCCGTCGCCCCGAACGACAAGCTGACCGCCCTGCTCGGAAACGGCGAGCTCGCCCGTTGCCGCGCGGTGCACGGGTGCCGGCGCAGGAAGCTCCAGCGGCACTTGGCACGCCGCGACGACATGCCCCTTGGCGGCCCACAGGGCGTCGTTCTTCAGCCGGAACCTCAGAAAGGCGAAGGCCTCGCCACCCGGGGGCAGCTCTGGCCGGCCCACCGGAATTCGAACCTCCGCAGAGTCGCCCGGCGCACAGCGGACCGGGTCCAGCACGCCCTGGGCCACGGTCCGGCCCTCCACCTGCACCTCCCAGGCCGCTTCGTACTCGCTCAGGTCGGTGAAGGCGTGCTTGTTGACCACCCTCACCGTGCCCTTGCCGTCCACGGATTCGAACGACACCGGCTGGTAGACCCGCTTGACCTCCCACAGCTTGGACGTCTCCTGCCGGTCCGGCAAGACCACGCCGTTGCTGCAGAAGGGTCCGTCGTTCGGTCGGTCGTCGAAGTCGCCTCCGTAGGCGTAGTACCAGCGGGGCTTTCCATCCGGTAAGGGAGGCTCGTCGGTGTGCCGCCGCAGCCCCTGGTCCACCCAGTCCCAGATGCACCCGCCCATCAGGCGCGGATAACGATCGAAGACCTCCCAGTACTCCTTGAGGTTGCCGACTGCGTTCCCCATGGCGTGCGCGTACTCGCACACGAAGAACGGCCTGTCCGAGCGCGCCCTGCCCTGCGCCTCCAACCAGTCGACCGAGGGATACATCACGCTGTCGACGTCGGCGACCTCGTTGTAGCGCTCGTAGTGAACCGGGCGCGTCCGGTCCAGCTGCCGCACCCGTTCTGCGGCGGCCGCGAAGTTCTGGCCCGGCCCCGCCTCGTTGCCGAGCGACCACATCACGATCGACGGATGGTTGCGGTAGGTCTGCACCATGCGCTCGACCCGCGCCAGGTGGGACAGCTTCCAGTCCGGGTTGTTGCCGAGGCTCCTCTCCCAGCTGTAACCCATGCCGTGGGACTCGACGTTGGCCTCAGCCACAACGTAGATTCCGTACTCGTCGCACAGCTCGTACCACCTCGGGTCGTTCGGATAGTGGCTCGTTCGAACGGTGTCGATGTTGTTGCGCTTGAAGAGCAGAATGTCCTGGAGCATCCGCTCGTAGGAAATGGCTCTGCCGGTGTCGGGGTCGTGGTCGTGGCGGTTCACGCCGTGCAGCTTCACGGGCCTGCCGTTCACACGGAAGACCCCGCCGTCCCACTCGATCTTCCGAAACCCGATCCGGGAGGAGAGGATCTGTAACGGCCGCCCCGCCGCGTCCCTCAGCTCCGCGACGAGCACGTACAGGTTCGGCTTCTCAGCCGACCACAGCTTGAGCCCGCGGTAGCTCTGCGAGGCTTCCACGGTCGTCGTCCCCTTCCTCGCCTGGATCTGCACGGCATCGGCCACCGGTTGGCCCGAGGAGTCGTAGAGACGGAAGGACAGCCTCGCGGCCGCATCCTGCTGTCCCTGCCTCAGATCCGCCTCGATCCGAAGGGTCTCGGTTCCAGCCTTAAGGTCGACTTCCGGGTGCAGCCGGAGGTCGGCAACGTGGGTTTCGGGTCGCGCTTCAAGGTGAACGCTTCGGAAGATCCCACCGAAGCGGAACATGTCTTGGTCCTCAAGGTAGCTGCCGTCGCTCCACCGGAAGACCTCCACGGCCAGCAGGTTCCTCCCCGGCTTCACGTAGGGGGTGACGTCGAACTCGGCGGGCAGCTTGCTGTCCTTGCTGAAGCCCACCCGCTTGCCGTTGACCCACAGCGTGAAGAACAAGTAAACGCCGTCGAAGCGCAGGTACTTGCGCAGTCCTCCGAAGCTCTTCGGCACTTCGAACCAAGTGCGGTAGGAACCCACCGGGTTGTACGAGGAATCGATGCGCGGCGGATCGGCGCGGAAGGGGTAGGCGACGTTGGTGTAGATCGGCACGCCGTAGCCCTCGGTCTCCCAGCACGAGGGCACGCGGATCGTCCTCCAAGAGGAGTCGTCGTGCTCCGGGGACTCGAAGCCCATCGGCCGTTCGTCCGGCCTCCCGACCCACCAGAAGCGCCACGGACCATCCAACAGGACGTGACGGATGGCCTGCTGTGGCCTCCCGGCGATCGCATCCGCCACGGTCGGGTATTGCCGCAGCAAGGCGTGCGCGGGTTCCCGATTCTCCGCCTGGACGCTTGGATTCTCCCAAGGGTTCTGTTCCTGCGCGACGAACGCGGCAGCGAGGAGCACGACCAGAGCTGTCATACGCCTCAGGCTACCAAAAGGTCCGGCCGGAATTCCCGCCGGCCGGACCTGGCTCTCGCAGTGTGCGACGATCGTTCAGGCGGTGCCGAGAGGCTCGGTTGCGGACTCATCCGCCCCGACCGCCGCGTACTGCGACGTTTCCGGGGCCTTCGTCCGCAGCAACCGGAGCATCGCCAGCAGGCAGGACAAGGTGGACTCGGCTCCCTGGTTCAAGTTGATCCGGTCAGGCAGCAAGCCGTCGCTGCAACCTCCTGAATGGAAGTCGTACAGCGGGGTGCCGAGGTCGTTCCTGCCGATGAGCCAGTCCACGCAGGCGCGGGCGTACGAGAGCCATGCCGGATCCTCGGTAGCCTCGTAGGCGGCCAAGTAGGCGTCGACCATCGAGTGGCACTCCAGCGGTTGCTGGTCGAAGCGCGCCCGGGTTCCGCCGCGGCGCAACCATCCATCGTTGCCGATCGGAACGAAGTGACCGTCCGCCTCGAACTGGACCCGCGTGAGCCACCGGAGCATCGTCAGGCCAGCCCGGAGCTGCTCCGGGTCCTCCAACGAAGCCCCGGTCCGGATGAGGGCCTCGCACACCTTGCCGTTGTCGTAGGTGGCGGTGTCCTCGATCCAAGGCCAGTCTTCCGTCGCGTTGGCGCGGAAGAGGTCCATCAGCTTCTGGGCGAGCCTCTCGCGCGTTCGGCGCGTAGCCGTGTCGCCGGGGAAGCGCTCGAGGTACCGGTCGATTCCCACCAGGGTGAACGCCCATGCCCTGGGCGAGGTGAACTCCTCAACGACCGGAAGAGCCTTCTCCCAGATGAACTGCGCGGTGCCGAGGATCTCCTCGGATCCCTGCAGGTCCACCGCCTCGCCGAGCGCCCAGAGCGCCCGCCCGTGGCTGTCCTCCGAGCCGACGTCCTCCAGCCAGCGTCGGTCGTAGCTCATGAAGTTCCGGAACCTGCCCGTGTCCTCGTGGAACGCGTGCAGGAGGAACGCCATGTAGGTGGAGGAAAGCTTGTCACAGACCTTGGGGTCCTCGATCTGGTCTCTGGCGATCAACGATACGATCAGCGCGCGAGCGTTGTCGTCGGTGCAGTAGCCGTGGTCGCGGTTCGGCACCGCGTATTTCGCGTGCTGCAAGATGCCGACGTCGTCCGTCAGGCGCAACACATGGTCCAATTTCGGCACCGGCACCCCGCGCGTCGGCCCCTGCACCGATCTGGCACGGAAGACCGGCTTGGGACTGAGCGCCCGAGCCTGTCGAACCTCCTCGAACAGCTCCAGGTACTGGCGACCGATCTCGGGCCACACCATGGAGCGCGTGTACTGGTAGGCGCGCTTGCGCATCGCGTGGCGCTCCACGTCGCTGTCCAGCAGCGCGTTGATCGCCTCGGCCAGAGCGTCCGGGTCCGCGAACGGCACCAGCACGCCGCGGCCGTCCGCCAGCAGCTCCTCCGCGTGCCAGTACGGCGTGGAGACCACGGCCTTGCCCGCGCCGAGCGCATACGTCAGCGTCCCGGACGTGATCTGCTCGCGATTGAGGTAGGGAGTCACGTAGATGTCAGCGCAGCCGAGAAACTCCTGCAGCTCCGACAGCTCCACGAACCGATCGTCGAACACCAGGTGGTCGGCGACCCCGAGCTGCCTCGCCAGACTCTGGAGCGACTGCCTGTAGCTCTCGCCGTGCATCCTCTTCACGTGCGGATGCGTGCACCCGAGCACGATGTACACGGCGTCGGGGTGCTTCGCGACGATCTTGGGCAGGGCCCGAACCATATGCTCGATGCCCTTTCCGGGGGAAAGCAGACCGAACGTGAGAACGACCTTCTTTCCTTCGACCCCGAACTGGTCCTTGTAGTAGTTCGGATCCACGAAGGGCATCTCGGGGATGCCGTGGTGGATCAGGGCCACCTTGCTCTCCGGCACGCCGTAGACCTCCCGCAGAATCTCCTTGGCCTTGCCGCTCATGACCACCAGGCGGTCCGAAAGCTGTGCGATCTGCAGGAGCGTCTTCCTCTGGCCCGGCGTCGGCGTCTGCAAAACCGTGTGCAGCGTGGTCACGATCGGCATCCTCAGCTCCCGCATCAGGTCGAGCACATAGGAGCCGTCCTCCCCACCGAAGATGCCGTACTCGTGCTGAACGCAGACGAGATCCACTCGGCCGTACTTCAGGTAATCCGCGGCGCGGCGGTAGTCCGAGAGCGAGTTCTGCCGGATGTCGAACCGGACGGCATCCGGGTAGCGGTAGCCTTCGGGCACGTCGTTCATCGCGACCGCGAAGACGTCCAGATCCCTTCCTTGCGCTTGGAGTGCGGCGTGAAGATCGGTTGTGAAGGTGGCGATGCCGCAGCGCCTCGGAAGGAAGTTCCCGACCAGAGCCAACCGATTGACGCAAGCGTCCTTCGACAAGCTCACATTCTCACCTCCCTATTCTTGAGAACAACAGCACACCGCCGGTCAAGGGCGCGACCCCGCCCATGGGGCGCGGGGGTGTGGCCTCACCGAACCGAGGTCATTTTACCTGATGCCGACGGCATCAGGTACCTTTCGCTGGACCGAAGGGCATGCAGCCCGCGTCGATCGCCTCGGCTGCGAACGACAGCACCTCCTCCGGAGTCTGGCCCGAGAGACCGATCACCCGGAGGAACGAAGTCGGAGTCGGCACGCCCTTCTTGAGGTCGCTGAAAAAGAACTCCCGCCACATGCCTCCGAACTCCGGGTGGAACCGCCCTTCCGGCCCGCGGAAGACGAAAACCATCCACTGGTTGGTCTGGTCGTTGGCCACGTGGATCAGCCGCATCGGCACCTCGCCGTGTTTCCGCGTTGAGGTTGCCACCGTGCGGTCCTCCAGGATCCGCCAGTTCTGCATCTTGAAGCACCAGGTCTGGTCGTGGAAGGTGTTCGGCTCGTCGCCGGAAATGACCACGACGTCGTAGCGGTGCGGCCCCTGCTGGTAGACGCGGGCCACGATGCCGATCGGCTTGAGCGCGTCGTACGTGGCGCGGTCCATCGAGTAGGACTGCTTGGGATTCTCGCCGCTCGGCAGGTAGGACGCTCCCCCGATCCGGTCCGGCAAGACCGACTCCAGCCAGCGCTCGTTGGGGCGCTCATACCCCGTGACCTGGTTGCGGAACAGCGTGGCCACTCCCGTGGCGACCAGCAGAAGGATGAGGATGGCGGCGCGCGTCTTCATGGTCGAGTCTCGCATCGTGGAGGGTCACTTCCAGCCCAGGGCCTTGGTGAACTTGTAGAGAATGGCGAAGCAGAGCACGAGAGCGATGTAGCCGCTCGTGTCGTGGAACCGAATCCCCGCCTCGCCGCCGTACTGGTTGCCGACCACCCCGATCAACGCGACGCGGATCCCGTTGATCACCACCGCCAGCGGAAGCGAGCTGGCCAGCAGGAGCGCGTTGGCCCACCACCGGAGCCTGGCGGCCATCACGAAGAACACCGAGATCGCGACCACGGCCAAGGCCAGCTTCAGACCGCTGCAGGCCACCGCCACCTCCAGGGTGAAGTTCGGCAGGACGATCGTGTTGGTTCCCGCGCGGAAGGGCTCCATGCCACCCAGCTTCAAAAGATAGTAGGACAGCGTCGAGCTCCAGTCCTGCAGGGGCACCGTCATGCGGTCGATCACGGCCTGCCACACGGGCAGCGCAAAGACCAGGTACAGGATCGGCCCGGCCAGGGCCCACAGCCAGCGCCAACCCGCCAGGAACAGCACGGCCGAGATGAGCGAGGCCATGAAGGCGAACGAGCTGACTGTCTGGATGACCGTCCTCTGCGCCACGTAACCCAAGTACAGCGAAGGGAGCAGGAGAACGATCGCCGGCCAGAAGCCCCGAACCGGAATCCTGCGCAGGTTCTCCCAGCGGTCGTAGATCAGGAACAGGCTACAGAGCGGAACGATCGCGCCGTGCGCGTAGTAGGAGTCCTCCGCGAACCACAGGCCCCAGACCTTGGCGACGAACGGCCAGAAGGCGAAGAGGAAAGCCGCGACGACGGCGACGACGGGAACGAACTCAGGGCTCTGCGTCAGCGACCGCCAATCCAGCGCGGCTCGGCGGGGCGGAGCTTCCTTCGCGGGGTTCTCAATGCTCATCTTGCAGTCCTGGGTTCGCTTTCCACAAGAAACGCGCCAAAAGGCCGCATCGCTCCCATAAACGGGACCAACAGGCGCCTTCCGCTCGGGAAACAGGTTACCTGCAGCCACGATGGGCTTCTTGGGGGAACTTGGCGCGCTCGAGAGGACTCGAACCTCCGACCTACAGGTCCGCAACCTGTTGCTCTATCCACTGAGCTACGAGCGCGCAGACGAAGGCAGTATACCACCAGCGGGTCAGATGCCTGGCAACCCCAGCACCGCCTCCCACTCCTCCTCCGTCACCGGAAGAACGCTGAGTCGCTGGCCTTTGCGGCACACCTCCATGCCGCCCAGCAGGGGGTGCGCCTTCAGCTCCGACAGGGGGACGACGCGCGCGAAAGCCCGCACGAACTGGACGTCCACTGCGAGCCACCGCGGGCGATCGGGCGACGACTTGGGGTCGAAGTAGGGGCTCTCCGGGTCGAACTGAGTCGGATCGGGGTAGGCCTCGCTCACCACCTCCATGATTCCGGCGATGCCGGAGGGATTGGCGTTCGAGTGGTGGAAGAAGGCCGTGTCGCCCGGCCGGACCTCGTCGCGGAGGCGGTTGCGCACCAGATAGTTCCGGCAGCCCTCCCACATCGAGCGGCCGTCCCTCCGCAGGTCCTCGATGGAGTAGACCGAGGGCTCGGACTTCATCAGCCAGCGTCGCATGATGGGAGTTTGGCAAAAAAGCGGGCCCGGTCCTGTGATCGGCCGGGCCCAACCCTTAGGAGGTTATCCTTCCGCCGGCGGAACGAAACGCTCCCGCAGAACGATGTCGCCGTTCACGGCGCTCACGTCCACGGACCCGGTTCCGTCGCCGAGCCGGCCAGTCAGCCGCTGGCCTTCCTTCGTCTGTTCGAGCAAATCGATCTCGGAAACCACGTCGCCCCGGAGCGTGGAGAGCGCGACGCGGCAGTCGGAACCGCCAGGCAACGATACCCGCACGTCCCCGTTCACTGTTCGGATGTTCACCGTCCCGCACACAGGCGACTCGAAGTCCACGCTCACGTCTCCCGTCACGGCCTCCAGCGAAACCGTGCGGCCGTCGAACTCGGCGACGTTGACGTCGCCGCTGGCGACCCGGGCGTTCAGCGAACCCGACGAGGTCCTCACCAGCACGTCGCCGGACTTCGACTCGAGATCCAGGTCCGACGACCGGCACTCCTCCACCAGGATGTCCCCGTTGGTCGTTCGCAGCTCCACCCGACCCTCCAGGCCGCGGACTCGCACGTCGCCCGACGTCGTGGACGCTCGGCAGCCGGACCCCGTGCCTTCGACGCGAACGTCGCCCGAGATCGTTCGGACCTCGACCGGCGCACGGCCCGCCACATGCAGCTCGAACTCCACCGAGGCGCCGGGCTCCTCGGGCGCCTTCACCAGAACGCAGGTTTCGGACTCCTCGATCACCAGATCCAAGGCCTTGGCCTTCTCGGTCGCGTCGGTTGAGTCCGTCCCGCCGACCCTGATCTTGGCGACCACGCGGCCTTCCTCGGCGCCGCCGAGCACGCGGACGTCGCCGGACCGCGTCTCCACGACCACCGTCTTCCCCTCCGGCACCTGCAGCGGCAGCTCGATGGTCCGCTCCGAATGGCTCCCGAAGAGCCCTCCTTTGGCGCGGATCTCCTCCACGGTGGTCTTGACGGCCTCCACAGCCTTCTTGGCGGACTCGCGAACCTGGCCCGCGACCTCCTTCCAGTTGACCGACGTGGAGACGTCCTTGCCGATGCTCTCTACCAAGTCGACCAAGTTCGAGAAGGGGTCCTTGTGCTCGCGAGGCGGCCTCGGGGGCTCCGGGGGCTTGGGCGGCTCGCCCGCGGAGTCCTCGGAAGTCTCCGTGCCCGACCTGGTCGGCTCGCCGCCCTCTGAGAACGCGGCGATCAGTTCCGCCCCGTCCTCCGGCGTCAACTTGCCCTCTTGAACCAAACGCATGATGCGTGCGATCTCTTCCTTCATTTCCGTTCCTTTCCCTTGAGGAGGGCCTTCGCCTCCTCGGCCGTGATCTCACCCCGCTCCAGCTGGTCGAGGATCTCTCGCTTCCGCTCCAGGTCCTCCTTCCCTTGCGTCGCCCTCGACTCCCGGACGGGCTGGAGCCCCAGGGACTCGAGCAGCGCGTCCAGCCTCGAGCGGACGGTCGGATAGCTGACGCCGAGCTCCCTCTCCACGCAGGAGAGCACGCCCCTGCATCGCAGGAACACCTCCAGGAAGCGGGTCATCTCGGCATCGATCCTTGCGAACCGTGGAATCTCGAAGCGCCCCCGGATCACCACCCCGCTCTCCTCGCACGAGAGCTCGCTGATGTAGAGCGGCGCGCCCGAGACCGGATCCCTATGGGGCATCTGGTAGAGCTTGCTCATGCCACCACTCTACAACATCCTTCAAGCGATGTCAAGCTTTTTGGGTCTTGTTCGAAAAACGACTCTCCTAATCCTATGTATCGGTCGGTATAGGCTTGGCCGTCCCGCTCGCTGCGGCAGCGGACGGTAGACTGCCCTTCCATGCCGAACGCATTGGAACGACTGAAGCAGAAGACGACCGACCTCAGGGCCCTCGAGGCGGCCATGGGGCTCCTCAACTGGGACCAGCAGTGCTACATGCCCAAGGGAGGCGCGAAGGCCCGCGCCCTCCACCTTTCGGTCCTGAGCCGGATGCACCACGAGCAGTTCACAAGCACGGAGATGGGCGATCTCTTGGCGCAGGCCGCGGAGGAGGCCGAGCCGGGCTCTACCGACGAGGCCATGGTCCGCGTCGTGAAGCGGGACTACGACCTCGCGACCAAGCTTCCGAGCGAGCTGGTTATGGAGCAGGCCAGGCTCGCCGCCGAGGGCCACGAGGTCTGGGTCGAAGCCCGCGCCAACAACGACTTTCCGCGCTTCGCTCCCATCCTGCGGAGGGTCTTCGATCTCAGCAAGCGCGTCGCCGAGTGCCTCGGCTACCAGGACCACATCTACGACGCGCTACTCGATCTTTACGAGGAGGGTGCCACGAGGGCGGACTGCCTGGCGATGTACGAGGCCCTCAAGGCGGAGACGGTGCCGCTCGTCCACGCGATCGCGTCTCGTCCGCAGAACGACGACTCGTTCCTCTATGGCGAGTGGGACGTCGAGCGGCAGCGCGAGTTCACCCTGAAGCTCGTTCGGGCGATCGGGTTCGATCTGGAGCGAGGCCGCCAGGACGTGGCCGCGCACCCGTTCTGCACCGGATGGTCCGTCGGCGACGTGCGCATCACGACCCGCTTCGGCTCGTACCTGCCCAGCGCGATCTTCGGCTCGCTACACGAGGCCGGCCACGGCCTGTACGAGCAGAACTCGCCGGAGGAGTGGGACCAGACGCCCCTGGCCGGCGGGGTTTCCATGGCCCTCCACGAGAGCCAGTCCCGCACCTGGGAGAACCTGGTCGGTCGCAGCCGAGCCTTCTGGGTGCGCTTTCTGCCAGAGCTGCAGCAGGCGTTCCCCGCCTTGGCCGGCGTCGACCTGGACCGGTTTTACAGGGGCGTCAACAGGGTACAGCCATCGTTGATCCGCGTCGAGGCCGACGAGGTGACGTACAACCTGCACACCCTGGTGCGCTTCGAGATCGAGTGCGACGTGCTCACCGACCGGCTCTCCGTGGACGACATCCCGGAGGCGTGGAACGCGAGGTACGAGCAGTACCTCGGCATCCGACCACCGAACGACGCCCAAGGATGCCTGCAGGACGTCCACTGGTCCGGCGGGATGGTCGGCTACTTCCCCACCTACACGATGGGCAACATCCTGAGCTTCCAGTTCTGGGAGCTGCTGACCCGCGACCTCGGCGACCCCTATGAGAGGATCGCCCGCGGCGAGTTCGCGCCGATCCTCGGTTGGCTTCGAGAGAAGATCTACAGCCAGGGTCGCCGCTACACGCCGAAGGAGCTTGTGCGGCGCGTGACCGGCGGCGGCATGGATCCGAGGCCCTATGTGGAGGGGCTCAAGCGGAAGTACTCCGAGGTCTACGGCCTCTAGGAGCGCGTGGCAGGAGCGCCCCGAGCCCTGAACGGCCGCGGCGCTCCTCATGGTCCCGACGGGAGACTACGACGCCGGGGCGAACTGCTCCATGTAGCGCAGGCAGCACGCCCGCGCCCTCGCGCGGATCCGGTTGATGTAGGCCGCTCGCTCGGTGGGCGAGATCGCTCCGCGCGCGTCCAGCAGGTTGAACACGTGCGAACACTTGAGCGCTAGGTCGAACGCCGGATACACGAGAGCCATGGGCCCGCGGTGCGGATCGCCCGGGGACCTGCCCTCGGCCCCTGCCGCCGTGAGGATGCCGTTGTCGTCGTCCCACCGAACGGGCGTCTCGATCACCCTCTTGGACTCTGCCTCGAACATCTCGAACAGCCGGAACAGCATCTCGGTGGACGCCACCTCGAAGTTGTACACGTTGTTCTGCATCTCGAGCTGCCACTCGGCGGCTCGGTAGCTCAGCGTGTCGCACCACTGCAGGTCCGTCCAGAACGAAGACTGGCGGTTGAGCATGAGGCACAGCCGCTCCGGACCGTAGGTGATTTCCGCGCACACGGGATTGCACTCGATGCCGCCCATCTGCTGGAAGAAGGTGAATTGGGTGATCTCCGTCCCGTCCAGCCAGACCTCCCAGCCGACGCCGCTGGCGCCCAGCGACGGCGACTCCCAGTCGTCCTCCACCAGCCGAACGTCGTTCCTCCTGGTGTCGAAGCCCAGCGCATTCAGGGATCCCATGTATCTGTCCACCACGTCGTCCGGGCTGGGCTTCAGGATCACCTGATACTGGTAGTAGCGCTGGCTGCGCATCGGGTTGCGCGTGTAGCGGCCGTCGGCGGGTCTCCGGCTCGGCTGCACGTAGGCCACGTTCCAAGGATCCGGCCCAAGAGACCTCAGGGCCGTGGCGGGGTGCATCGTGCCCGCCCCGACCTCCACGTCGTAGGCCTGCAGAATGGCGCACCCCTGCGACGCCCAGTAGTCGTCCAGCCGTCGGATCAGTTCTTGGAACGTCATCTTGAGCGTCAGTTTACTCCCCCCGTCGCCTCTCCTGGCTCCCGCTCCGACATGGCGTTTTCAAGTATTCTTACTTGGGTATGGAACGCTATCGTATCGACATCCTCTGCACCGACCGTGGCCACCCTGTCTGGCCCCACTTGGAGCGATGGATGCAGGACCATGGACGTCGGCATACCGTGCGCCTGCTCTCCGATCCTCAGGACCTTCGCTCTGGTGACATCCTCTTCCTGATCTCGTGCACCCGCATCCTCCCACCGAGCCTTCTGCAGAACTACCGCAAGGCTCTCGTTTGCCACGCCAGCGACCTTCCCAAAGGGCGGGGCTGGTCGCCGTGGGTCTGGGACGTCCTCCGTGGAGCTCCGGAGATCTGCGTCACGCTCCTCGAAGCCGCCGAGGAGGTGGACAGCGGACCCATCTGGTTCAAGGAGAGGTTCCGCCTCCAAGGCCACGAACTCGCCGACGAAATCCAACTAAGGCTGTTCCAGACGGAGCTGAGGCTCATGGACCGGGCTGTGGAGGAGTTCGAAACCATCCAGCCGCAGCCCCAAACCTCGGAGGGGGCCAGCTTCTATCCCCGCCGCAGACCGGAGGACAGCCGGATCGACCCTCACGCCACCTTGGCCTAGTCGTTCGACGCGATCCGCATCGCGGACCCGCTCCGGTACCCGGCCTTCTTCGACTACCGGGGCTATCGGTACCGCATCCGCCTGGAGAAGGTTGGACCCGTGCAGGCCGCCGTCGAGGTGGACCCGCCGACGTCTGCGGATCGGGAGCCACACTAGGCCAAGGCCGCTCCCTGAGCCGCCGTCCGCGCAGGGTACGCTACCGCAAGGCGGCCGAGGGAAATGTTCCGCGATCGTCGGCATGCGGGCGAGCTGCTCGCCGAGCGGTTGGTGGCCTCGGGGTGCCAGGCCGACCTGGTCCTCGGGGTGCCGCGGGGCGGCGTCGTGGTGGCCGAGCCGGTCGCCCATCGGCTCGGCGTGCCCCTCAACGTCGTCTTGGCGAAGAAGATCGGCCATCCCGCTCAGCCGGAGTTCGGCGTGGGAGCGGTTGCCGAGGACGGAAGCTGGTGGCTGGACCCCGAATGGGCCGGGTGCCTCGGCTTGTGCGGCGAGCGCCTCCAGCGAACCCTGGAAAGCCTACGGAGCGCGATCGGGAAATCGCTGGCGCGCTACCGGCGGGTTCTTCCCCCGCCGATTTGCAGGGACCGCTCGGTTTTGGTTGTGGACGATGGCGCCGCAACCGGGGGAACGCTGGTCGCCGTGGCGCGAGCTCTCCGGGCGGCACAAGCCCGGCGAGTCGTGATCGCCGTGCCGGTAGCCAGCGACACGGCGGTGGAAGCCCTCCAGGCCGTCGCGGACGAGGTGCACGCTGTGCTCGTTCCCGACGACTTTCGGGCCGTCGGCGAGTGGTACGACGTGTTCGACCAGACCTCCGAGGAGGAGGCGCTCGCATTGTTGCGCTCTAGCGGGCCTCGACCTCGCTAACCGCCACCCACCCGCCCGGCCTGCCTTCGATTGAGACCTCGGCTTCTACAGCCGCGATGGGCGTTGGGAGTTGGGCGACGTGACGCACCGGGCGGCACGAGGATCCGTCCTCCGGACCTTGCGCATCGGAAACCGCGGAGACACGGGTCCACCGCCCCGACGCGTCGCGCAGCCCCACCGTGACCCGTGCCGGAGACAGAATGCCGTATCGCCCGCCCGCCAGCGCCCAGACCGAGACCTCGCGAACAGCGACCGGCTTCCCCGGCCGGATGCGGACGGTCCGCAGAGGAACATCCCGCCAAGCCGCCACCAATCCGGGCTGGAAGTCCTGGGCGATCCTCCCATCGGTGAGGCGGATCCCGTCGTCGGGATAGATCTTCTCCGGCACGCGCTCGGCCGTCGGATGGGGGAACAGCAGGTATGGTCTTCCGAGGGCCACGTTCCGGCCGCCGCTCCGAACCTCCAGCTCGTCGGCCATCAGCCAGCCCGCCGCCTTGGCGCTCAGAAGGAGGTGCCTTCCACGAACGGCTGCCGGAGGCCGAAAGACCAGCGCTCCCGACTCATCAGTCTCCGAGCGGCGGTTGCGAACGAAGATCGAAGGCTCGGAAAGCACCTGCAGCCCCCGCGAGGGCGCACCCAGCCCTTGGAGCTGCGAGATTCTCTCGTTCGATACGGCCACCGCAGCCTCCTCGGGCCAACCGATCCCCGCCGCGCCGCCACCGTGGCAGTGAAGCCGCACTTCGTCCACCGACACCTCGTGGCCCAGATCCACCAAAATCCGCACCGAGCCGCCAAGCCACCCTACGGAAGCGCCGCGCCGGAACCCGTCGCTGGCGACCAAGCCGTCCGTCAGGAGCCCGCCCGAGTCGGGGTACCTCGCCTCCCCAGCGGGCGGTTCGATCGCGTAGGGCTCCCCGACCCAACCGTGCGGGCGGATCTCTGCGGGAGCGCCCAATCGGACACCCACTCGAGCGAGGACCGCGCGGCCCCGGCCGCTCCAACGCAGCCGCAGCTCCCTGGCCTCGCGCTGGATCGGCACCACGATGACCTGGTGGCTCCCGGACCCGCGATCGGACGATGCGCGCACCGCCCAGCCCGCGGGAGCCCAGCCGTCCCGCGTGCGGGCCTCGGCCTCCACCACCCCTCTCCATGGGTCGGTTCCTTCCTCCAAGTACAATTCCAGATCCGCCAAGACGGACGGCGTCGCCAGCTTCAAACCGAGGCCGCCGCTCGAGCCCCATTCCGCGGGAAGGGCCACCGTGGGTTCCACGGGCGGATCAGGATCGGGCAGCCTCTCGCCGGCGACGAACTCGGCGAGGGCCACGTACACCCGCCGGACCTCGGGAATCGCGGAGCGCGCCGACCGCTCGACGACGTCCGTGCCCAGGTAGTAGGCCATCGCACCGTTCTGGTAGTCGCTCCGATCCGGCGCTCCTTCGGCCAAGTACTGCAGGAAGGCCCGCCGATCGTCTCGGCTCGAAAGCACCTGGCCGGCCTCGATCTCGATCCCCGCGCCAGCCGAGCGCGCCTGATCGGCCGTCGCCATGAGCCTGTTGGCGCGGACGGATCCCTCGTGCCTCCCGGCCCAGAACGCGTAGTTGGGCTGGCGGATGCAGACGTCAATGCCAGCCTCTCGCCAGGCCGTCCAGCCGGGAGTGCTATAGTACGGGATCCACAGCACCCGGAGCCCCCGCTGGTGAACGACGTCGGCCAGGTCCCGCAGCCGCTCGCCGTCGCTGCCGTGCAGGTCCTCGCGCATCCAGTAGAAGCCCCAAAGTTCCAGGTGCCGGAAGCCCGCCTCGCGAAAGCGCCTCACGGCCTCCCCTACGTACCACCGAAGCACCGTCCTTCTGCCCTGGACTGAGCCCAGGTCCTCCGACCGGCCGTCTCCGTCCACGTCGCCGAACTCCCGCACATCCGGATGCGGGTAAGGCACGGACAGCACGATCTTCCTCTTCGAAGGAGGCCGACCCAGAGTTCGAGCGGCTCCCTCGATCGCCTCGTCCAGCGCATGGAGGTCCCGCCCTCGCTGGAACCACTGATCCAAGTGGTAGCCCCAGTCCGGCTTTCGGGTCGGATCGACCTCCGTGATCGCTCCCGAAGGAAGGTTGCGGATCAGGAACAGAAAGGCGTCGAACATCCACCGGCGGGGCGATCCGTCGCGGAACTCAGCCGCGTAGGGCTCCAGGTCGCGGACGCCGCGCTCGGCCTTCCCGTAGATCAGGGCCGCATGGTGAAAGCCCGCCTCGCTTGGCGAAGGATACGAACCCGGCCCGGAGCAACCGAAAACGGCAAGCAGGATGGGAACCACTGCGGCGCACGATACCCCTCGGCGCGATTCTCGTCGTATAGTAAGGTTGCCGTTCCGCGGAGGGCCATCCATGGCTACGCTCTGCAACGGCATCGACGTCTGCGGCCTGCTGGGAACCTTCGACGAGATTCGCAGGGATCCGGTCAAGGGCCTGTTCACCATTCGCGTGCGCTCCGAGTGGATCGGAGGCTTCCACGTTCGGCACTCCGTCGAGTCGGCCAGCCTGGCGGGAGACCAGGACGCGCATCCCCAGCACCACGCCGTCGAAACGGACTTTCCGCCCCCTCTCCAAGGTCAGGATGCAGGCTTCCTGCCGATGGAGCTCTTGTTGTGCAGCCTGGGCGGATGCCTCGCGGCTGCGTTCGTGGCGCACGCCGCGGCCATGGGCATCCGGCTGGACGCGCTCGCGGTGGAGGTTCGGGGCGAGGGCGACATCGCCGGGTTCCTCGGCATCGGCCCCGGCAGACCAGGGTTCTCGGCCATCCACGCCAAGCTCCTCGTGCGATCCAGGGAGCCGAGGGACCGGCTGGAGGACCTGCACAAGTTCGCTTTGACGCACTCGCCCGTCTGGTCGGCGCTCACCGCGCGGGTGTCGGCGGACAGCAGGCTGGTGCTCGAGACGGAGGACTTCGGAGCCGTGGAGATGCTCGGCTAGCTGGACTCGGCGGCGAGCACGGGCTGGACGAGAGGCGCGATCTGCTCGAAGGCGTCCACGACCTCCGGGTCGAACTGCGTGCCCCGGCAGCGGCGAATCTCCTCCAAGGCGTCGAAGTCCTGCATCCACTGCTTCCAGCACGAAGGAGACGTCAGCACGTCGTAGGTCTCGGCGACGGCGATGATCCTCGCGCCGAGAGGAATCTCCTTCCCCCTCAGGCCGTCCGGGTACCCCCGACCGTCCCAGCGCTCATGGTGGTGGACGATCATCGGCAGCGCCGGCTCCAGCCAAGGCAGGGACTCGATCACGCGCATGGCCAGGATCGCGTGCAGGCGGATCTCGTCCATCTCGGCCTCGGTCAGCTCGCCGATCTTGTGCAGCAGGTGCCGGTTCAGCCCGAGCTTGCCCACGTCGTGCAGCGCCGCGCCGCGACGCAGGTGGATCAGCTCCTCGGGCCCCATGCCCATCCTCTCCCCGGTCGCCACGGCGTACACCGAGACTCTCTCGGAATGGCCGCCTTCCCCCGGCACCGTCAGGTCGAGTGCCTTGACCAGCGCTCGGACCGTGTCGTTCTGGGCCTGCAGGCGCTCCAACGCCTTATCCATCGGCTCCTTCCCTCGCGACGGCCCTTCGCACGGCGGCCGCCGCAACCCCCACTTCATCTTCCTCCATGGTGCGCGGATCCAGGAGGACTTTTTGGTCGCGGAGGCGACAAAACACCGGGGTTTCCCCGAGTCTCAGCCGCCGGGCGACGGCCTGCGGGTCGCCGCAGGCGACTCCGACGACCCAAGTGGGCAGGGCCAACCCGGGAAGAGAGCCGCCCCCCACCTCGCTCTGCGAGCGCTCCACGGTGGCGGGCGGGCCGATGCGCGTGGCCAGCCGCCGGGCCAGTCGCCGAAGCTCGGCCTCGCCTCTGGCGAGGTAGCGCAGGGTCGGAATCTCCATCTCCCTGCCCTCCCGATGCAGCCGCAGCGTGGCCTCGAGGGCCGCCAACGTCGCCTTGTCCGGGCGAACCGCGCGCGCGAGCGGGTGGCTGCGCACGCGATCCACCCACCGCCGCTCTCCGAAGATGATGCCCGCCTGAGGCCCGCCGAGCAGCTTGTCCCCGCTGGCCGTGGCGATGTGGGCCCAAGAGGCGACGTCGCGCATGGTCTCCACTCTCGGCAGACCGAATCGGGAGAGGTCGGCGAGGCAACCGGAACCCATGTCGTCCACGAGCAGCACGCCGCGCCGGTCCGCCAGCTCCCGAAGCAGCCTCGGGTCCGGCTCCTCGGCGAATCCCACGATGGCGTAGTTGCTCGGGTGGCATCTCAGAAGCGCCGCGGTGTCCGGGCCCATGGCCCGCTCGTAGTCAGAGACCCGCGTCTTGTTCGTGCAGCCGACCTCGACCAGGCGGCAACCCGAGGCCTCCACGATCTCCGGCATCCGGAACGAACCGCCGATCTCGACCATCTGCCCCCTGGAGAGGAGGACCTCCCGATCCTTCGCGAGCGCGCTGAGCACCAGCAGGACCGCCGCCGCGCAGTTGTTCACCACGAAGGCCGCTTCGCAACCGACGAGGGCACGCAGGTGCGCCTCGACGTGCGTCTGGCGGTCGCCGCGGCGACCGCTGTCCGGTTCGATCTCCAGAACAGCGTGCGACGCGGTGGCCTCTTGCGCGGCGCGGGAGGCCTCCGCGGCCCAGCGGGCGCGCCCCAAGCCGGTGTGCAGGACCACGCCCGTCGCGTTGATGGCAGGACGCAAGGAGGGGGCTCGGAGCGTGTCGAGAATCTCCCGGGCCCTCGCCTGCACGGCGGAGGGGTCCAAGTCCTTCCCTTCGAGCATCGCGCGGCGGGCCCACTGCTGCGCCTCCCTCGCCGCGTCGACGCGGTAGCATCGCGGCGCGGTCGGATCCAGGCTCTCCGCCAGAACATCGACGCTGGGAATGCTCCGAAGGCCCTCCATCGGACGGAGTTTAGCCCGAAGCCCCTGCCCTTCCATCGCGTATACTCCGAGCCAGAGGTGGCTGCCCCATGAACGCCCTGAGTCCGATCGCCCTGATCCCGCAAGGCCAAGAGCTGTGGATCATTCTGATTGTCATCCTCGTGCTGTTCGGCGGCAAGAAGATCCCCGAGCTGCTCCGCGGGGTGGGTCGCGGGGTCGGAGAGCTGCAGAAGGGCCTCGAGGAAGGCCGCAAGAACCTCGAGAAGGCCGTTCAAGAGGAGACCGACAAGAAGCCGACGAGTGAGTCCTGAGAAGCAGGCGGCGTTTCGCTGGCAGGGGTTCGAGGTCGTCTTGCCGGAGGATTGTGCGCCGGTCTCGCTGATCGGGGACCGGAGAGAGGGCTACTGCAGGTTCGGTTCGCCGGGGAGCGTAGGCTTCCAGGTCCGCTGGAAGGAGACCAAGCATCCGGGCCGGCTCAAGGACTCGCTTTTCGCCTACTTCCGAATCCTGCAGAGGGAGGCCCGCAAGGCCGGGAAGACCTTCGAGTCCGATCTGGAGGAGACCGACTGCGGAATCGCCTATCGCTGGAGGGCGCACGCCAAGGCCCAGGGACAACTCTTCTACTCCTCCATCTGCGGACGCGTGTTCTTCCTCGAGTTGCTGGGAGATCGGAAGGACAGCCTGGCGCTCTATCGCCGCATCTCCTCCACCTTCCGCTCCTCGGATCCCGCCGGGCCGGACCGATGGACCGTCCTCGGTCTGGACGTCCGCTTCCCGGCACCCGTCCAGCTGGAGAAGCGAACGTTCCAGGCTGGTCGAACGCTGCTCGAGTTCTCGGCGAAGGGATTTCGAGCCCAGGCCAGCCGGTGGGGGTTCGGCGAGCAGCTGGCAGAGCGGCACGGCCTGGCGGAGTGGGCCGCCGCGGCGCTCGCCTTGCCTGGGCCAGCCATCCGCGCGGAAGACCCGGACCGCGTCGCATGGGAGGGCAAGCCGCGGTTCGGCTGGAATTCCCTGGCGCTGGTCAGGCTGGATCGCGATCAGAACCGCATCCTGGCGCTGAAGGCGTCGTACCGCAAGCCACAATGGAGGCCGGAATGGGACTGGCTCGAATCCTGAGCTCCACCCTCGATCGTCGGCGACGCCTAGAGCCCGAGGAGCTGCGCAAGGCTGTGCCAATGGCCAACCCTGCCGTGAAGGTGGTGTCCGAGAGCGACTCCGGGCTGATCCTCGAGGCGCCCCTCCAGGTCTCCACCAACCGCTGGATCGCAGGCATGGCGCGGATTCTCAAGCAACCGAACACGAAGCGCTTCGAGCTGGAGCCCGTTGGCGCGTTCGTGTGGAAATCGATCGACGGCAGCACGAGTTTTGAAGGAATTTCCAGGAAGCTTCGCGAACACTACAAGATGAGCCGCGTCGAGGCGGACGCGGCTTTGGGCGCGTTTCTGCAGATGCTCGCCCAGCGCAGGCTGATCACCCTATGGATCCGAGGAGCACGGCCCTCCCATCGAAGGAGATAAAGAACACCGACCCGCCGCTGTGGGTCGCCTGGCACCAGGCGCTGGCGAGCATCCGGGTCCGTTTCGTCCGCCAGGCGGTCACCTGCCTGGGGGTGGCGCTGGGCATCGCCTTCTTCGCGAGCATCCAGCTCCTAAGGGAGGCCCAGGCCGCTTCGGCCGAGCCGCAGGATGCGGCCAGGCTCAAGTGGCTGGTCGCCACTTCGCTGGTGATGTGCCTCGTCGGCGTGACGAACTCGATGCTGATGAGCGTCGCCGAGCGGTACCGCGAGATCGGCACGATCAAGTGTCTGGGAGCCTCGGACGGGTTCATCGTCAAGGTGTTCTGCATCGAGGCGACCCTGCTCGGTCTGATCGGCTCGGTTGGCGGAAGCGTGCTCGGCGCCGGCCTCATGAGCATCGTCTTGGCGGTCGACGGGTCCAGCGCCGGCTGGATCGGCTTCGTCAAGGTCGTCGGCTTGGGCACTCTGGTCGGCGTGCTCATGACCATCGTGGCGGCGATCGCTCCCGCCATCCAGGCCGCCCGCATGCCGGCTGCGGCGGCGCTTCGCGTCGAGGTGTGAATGGCTGACGTCGTTGTTCGAACCACCAACGTGGTCAAGATCTACGGGATGGGCGAGGCCGAGGTCCGCGCCCTCAACGGAGTCTCGTGCGAGATCTACCGGGGCGAGTACGTGTCCATCATGGGTCCCTCCGGATCCGGCAAGTCCACGCTGTTCAACATGATCGGAGGCTTGGACAAGCCGGACGAAGGCTCCGTCTTCGTGAACTCGGTGGACATCGCCCAGCTGACCGCGCGGGAGCTCGCCTTCCTGCGCTGCCACACCATCGGCTACATCTTCCAGACGTTCAACCTGATCACCGTCCGAACCGCACTGGAGAACGTCACGCTGCCGATGCTCTTCGCCGGCATGCAGCCGGACGAGGCGGACGAACGCGGCATGATGCTGCTCGACCTGGTCGGTCTGCAGAACCGCTATCACCACCGCCCCAACGAGCTCTCCGGCGGGCAGCAGCAGCGCGTGGCGATCGCCCGCGCCCTGGCCAACAACCCGTCGATCGTCCTCGCCGACGAGCCCACGGGCAACCTCGACCTCCGAACCGGCAAGGAGATCATCGAGCTCCTCCGCAAGCTCAACAAGGAGCAGGGCGTCACGATCATCTCGGCCACGCACGACCTGAAGATGCTGGACGCCTCGGACCGCATCTTCCACATCCGCGACGGCCAGCTCGCGAAGATCGAGACCCGTGAGGAGTTGACCCTGCAGGTCGGCTCCGTTCAGGGCGAGGACTGACAAAGACGTGG